>Ga0209273_10001385_pt1 | contig 22104 bp, 18 predicted proteins | sample tdAd471_FD_187126 | JGI IMG/M metagenome (GOLD analysis project Ga0209273, IMG submission 187126) | Marine sediment microbial communities from the Atlantic coast under amendment with organic carbon and nitrate - tdAd47.1 (SPAdes)... | ecosystem: Environmental > Aquatic > Marine > Coastal >...
TGACAAGCTACCTCCACCTAACTGACCTTATCCTCTTCCAAAAGCTACAAAGACAGTCATTGGTCGTCAGCACTGATAAATTGGCCCAAATCGCTGGGGTACAGGGCAAGAGATTGTCTGGTCTCGGGGCCCAAGAACGGCACGAATATCTGGCCACTCAGCCAATCGCCAGTGTCATAGAGCATCAATACAAGCCACTAACCAATCCGCCCTTTTCTCTAGGGTCAGATGATGGATTGCCATTTGAAAGCGCAGATCCCGACCTTGCTCTGACAAACACAATTTTGCGCCTCGTCGAGGAAGGGTCCAGAAGCCGCGACGTGGCAGATCAGTTCGGGATCGAACGTAGACAGGTAGAAGAGTGGATTCAGAAGGCCCGCGTATTGCAGCAGCTCACTACCCGCCGCGGAAATAAACGGCTGCAGCCCCACAATGACAGCTCTATTCTCACGGTGAAGGCCCCAAACGACAAGTCCGTGCGACTGGAATTAGCAAATGTGCTCGAAACCATTCCGGATTATCTCCGTTCCATGACGGGGCAAGAGATCGCAGAGTTTACCCTCATGGTGTTGAGAGCTTCATCACCCAGTGCACGCTCTTACCGACTGCACCAACCTGAGCAGATTAGTGATATTGTCGATTTCTTTGCACCCATGATCCCAAAGAGCCGGTGGCAGTTCATCATTGGCATTCCGGACGGAATAGACCGTGAGACGACGGAATCAACGTGGAGAAAGACTATTCCCAGACAAGCTGCATACCGTTTCAATGTGAAGGACGCCATCATCAAACCCCAGTTTCCCGATGGAATCGCATTTATGCATCTAGTCAATCCAATCGGGGATCGCTATTCCAGTCTTCCCAAGATCGTGGCCTATCTGGCTGCAATTGCCTATTGCGACATTGATGATTTAACTGCCCTGGTCGAGACGGCTGACGCCGCGTAGCACCGCCGCCTATATCATGTTTTGTCCGGGAAAAGGCCTGGCATCCATCTGCCTGCCAATGTAGCTGGGAATGTAAGCCGCAGTGGCGCCCGGGTGCTTGCACTTGTGAGTACCCCACGATCAAGCAGGGCCGACGTAATGCGCCGCGCAGTACGTTCACTGGCGTTCAAGAGTGGGGCGACATCACCGCGTGGTAGGTCACCCCGAAACAGAACAGCCTCCATGACACTTCCGGATTTGGTCGGCAGGCGGTCTCCACGGATTTCTTCTTCCACCCAAATCAACATACGATCCCGCAACCGGTCTGGCCGAACCAGCTCCTCCATGAAGCTAACCTGATCAATGCAGGCCTTCAGAAAGAACTTGGCAAACTCCGCGAGCGACTCTTCGCTCAGGTTGCCGCGGCCATCTAGGGGTCACGACAAGAACAGTGCCAATTTGTACGCTAACCTGGACAAAACAAGAACATAGATGATTTAGATTATTGGCCTGTCGGCTAGATGTTGGTCCGGTACCATGCGTTTGTGCAGCACACCAAAGACAATCAATTGCTGTCTGTGCACGATATAGTAAATGACATGGCTCGCATGTGGAAAGCTCGACACGCCTGAACTGACATCAGAGCGTTGTTTGCCTAAATTGGGATTCTCAGCCAGCAAGCGGATGGTCTGCCGCAGTTCCGACAGATATTTTTGAGATTGAGGCTTTCCCCACTGCTCAGTGGTGTAACGGCGAATTTCCAGAATGTCCTTCTGCGCCTCCGGCGTTAAATGATATGCAAGCATCAATCAAACTTGCCTGCTTCGACGTCATCAAAAAAAGTCTCGCCGTCAGCAGTGTTGCTTGCTTCTATGTCCAATTTGGCCTGAGCTGCCCTGGATTGCAGCAGGCGAAGTTTGAGGGCCTCTATGCCCTCATACTCGTCCATAGAGATGACAACGGCCACGGGCTTGCCATTCTTGCTGATTTGCACAGGTGCACGCTGAGCTTTTAAAAGCATGTCGCCAAATTGCGTTTTGGCTTCATTGGCAGTAAGGGCGTCCATGATGCGATCCTAAATATCGTTCGATTCATCTGATTTGTTCAATATAATCGAAACGCATGAAATATGTCAAAATTTTATTGTATCGAAAAGTATACTATATGATAGTCCTGGAAAATTGCTATCAAAACTACTATCATAAATACACAGTCAAAACCTTAAAAGGAATATGATAGATTATGTCACGAATTGGCTATGCCAGAGTCAGCTCAATTGGTCAAAGTCTGGAAGTTCAACTGGAAAAATTGAATGAGGCAGCATGTGACCGGATTTATCGGGAAAAGCGCAGTGGTCGAACGGCTGACCGACTTGAGTTCAAGGCGTGCATGAATTATCTTCGTGACGGCGATACCTTGATCATCACACGGCTCGACCGGCTGGCACGGTCGGTTGTCCATCTAGCGCAGCTCGCCAAACGTTTTGAACAAGAAGGTATCGACCTATTGGTCCTGGACCAGAATATCGATACAAGCACCTCCACCGGTCGGCTGATGTTCAATATGCTGGCGTCGATTGCCGAGTTTGAAAACGACCTTCGCACAGAGCGACAGGCCGAAGGGATCGCCAAGGCCAAAGAAAATGGCGTCAAGTTTGGCAGGCCTCCAAAATTGACGGATACCAAAAAACAGGAAATTTACTCAAGACGGCTTGCAGGCGCGACTATTGGTCAATTGGCCAAGGAGTTTAGCCTGGGAGAGGCAACTATCTATCGGGCGCTGAAGGCGGCCAGGTAGTCTGGCCCCCTTTCAGAAAAGAAAACGACAAAGGAGTCGTCGGCGCCGGGCGGCAATGGGTAAAGAAAGCCGTCATAAGCGGCGATGTCTCTGAAGGTCTACCTATAGAAGCTCGCAATCATACATGCCTGTGATCGCAATCATCGACACTTTTGAGCTCAGATCAGATTGATTGCAACTATCCGGGTAACCGGGCTCACATTATCTGCAATCAAGTTTGCTCATTGACGCTCACATTGGCACACCGCTGGATCAATCCAGGCGGGTTTATCGATCTTCTTGAGATCGGATGTGCTGATGTCGAATTGCCAGCAGTCGTTGCTATGCCTGGCCTGAAAGCGCACAGCTGCAGGCACCTGTGCGGAGATGCTTTAGCATATCATCGAGTGCCGGCCGATCTGCTTTGGCCCCGCTGATAACCTCTCGGAAGATTTTGGCTCAGCCTGCCTTTTCCAGGGCATCAAGCTGCAAGCTGAGGTTCTGGTCCCTGGTGCTGACCCGGGCATACCCAATCTTCATGGACATGATTTCGACCGTTTGGGTTCGAGAAACTCATGGAGCGAAAAAATAACAGACTTTGCTTTGCAAAACCGCAAAAATGAACCGGAAATACAAAGAATGTCGCCATCAGAAGGCAAAGTCAGGCAAGTACGGAATAACGGTCGTTTTTTCGGACCGCTGTGTAATAGCTGAATTCTACATCGTCTGCTTTCTGACCTGACATCGGAAGCGGCGCCCGGACGCCAATTACGGCAGCCTCTCGCCACGAACGGATTAAATGTTTCAAGGCGCACATGACGGTATAGTTAGTCGCAGGGTGTGTGAAATAGGTCAGTCAAGCTGGCAATGCGGAATCCACAGACAGACTGAGCTTTCTGGATAGTGATGGTGATGGCATTTCCCTCGACCTTGATGCCGATACCTTGTCAGCAAACAGCGTGGTTGTGGCTTCTGTTAATAGCTTTGGGACAAATGGCGGCGATGCTTTTACGCTGACATTCAACGACCAGGCTACGAACGCAATTGTGCAGGAAACACTGCAAAGCATGCGGTATTCTCCGGCCTCCTACAATCCAGGCACTGATCCGCGTACAATCACCGTGACAGCAACCGATAGTGCGGGCGCTTCAAGTGTTGATACACGCACAATCGAGGTAACATCTGTCAACGACCCACCGAACAATGCCGGGGATCTGCCATTCACCGCGTCAGCGAATATGGCCGAAGCCTCCAGGATAGATTTCTCGAACATGCGGGTAAACGATCCAGATTCCGGTTCTGCTACAGTTACATTCACCTTTGTTGCCTCTATCGGCACGATTACCGCAACCATGGACAGTGCTGCTGATTACAGCGTTACGGTTGGAGGGTCCGGCACTGATACCGTCACGATTGCAGGAACGATTGCGGACATCGATAAATATTTTGATGCAACAGCAGATGGCGATTGGTTCCTTTATACAGGACCCGCAGGTGTCAGTGGCACAGATGCTGCCCGTATCACCGTAAGCGCCAATGATGGCGGTAATAGTGGTCTAGGTGGCGGAGCAGATATTGCTTTTGGCTTTTTCGATATTGATATCGTCATTCCGAACAGCTTACCCACCAGCGAAAACACCGCCGTTACGGCGACAGAAGACCAAGAATATGTATTTAAAGAGGCGGACTTCACATTTGCTGACGCAGATGCCGGTGCAACTCTCAACCGGATTACGCTCAGCAACATCAGCTTAGCCTCTGGCGACAAACTGGTTTACCGAGAGTCCGGGGAAAATGATGTTGATGTTACCGACAACTACAACATTTTCCCGTCGGATCTGTCTGATGGCTATCTGGTTTATATCCCACAAGCCGATGCGAATGGTAACGCTCGCTCTAGTTTTCACTTTACTGTCCGGGATAATGAAGGCGGTGTATCCTCCAGCAGCTATACTCTCACAATCAATGTGACAGATGTCGCCGAACCCATCATTCCTTCAGACCCCAAGCCTGTCAACCTGGCCGGCAGCAACGGTAACGACACGCTGTCGGGTAATGATGCCGACGATACTATTGCCGGTGGCGCCGGTGATGACATGATCTCGGGAGAGGCTGGCAGGGATACCCTTAGCGGAGCCGATGGCGAGGATACCTTGTCGGGTGGTAGCGGCAATGATGAAGTTTGGGCTGGAGCGGGCAACGATAGCGCCAGTGGCGATGGGGGTGGTGACAAAGTCGGTGGTGGTACAGGTGATGATACGCTCAACGGCGGGGCAGGTGATGATACCCTATATGGCGGAGAAGATGCCGATATACTCATCGGGTCTGGCGGTAATGACCTGATTTTCAACGGCTTAGGCAATGATGCCATCGATGGGGGCAGCGGGAATGATACCCTGTGGGGCGGGGCGGGCAATGACACGCTCACGGGCGGAGCGGGGGCCGACAACTTCGTCTTCGGCGCGCTGAGCGGTGACGATACCATCACCGACTTCTCGGTGACGGACGATACCCTCGATCTGCGCTTTGCGGCCGTGGACTTTACCAGCCTTGCCGACGTGCAGGCCGCAGCCTCGCTGACCAGTGTGGATGGCACCGCAGGCGTATTGATCGATCTTGGTGGTGGGAACAGTGTTTTCATAGAGGACCTCACCCTCACCGACCTGACCAGCCTAGACCTGACTGTTTAGTTGTACTGGTGACCGCAATGGGTCATCCTGAGACGAAAAGCCGATGCTCCGAAAAGATCTGTAGCCGATTGTCATAGCAGACATTCCAATGGCTTGCATCTTGGCCATTGTTGGGTCGCTTGTGACGTTGCAGATATTGTGAGCACGGATTTATGATTGCGAGCTTCTATATCGACTCTTCGCCAATTGGTGACGATTCAGAAACAAAGTTCGAGCGATCGTTTTCTCGCTTGAAAAGAAGTCTTCCTGTATGAGCGTTTCGGCTTTTCCGGGGCTGTCAGGGTTTGCTTTGTGACGCATCGAGGATACGTGCCAGACCTTTCATATTCTTGGGGAGCAGCATGTCAGCCAAACTGTATTGGTCGAGTGTTTGGAAGAAACTCTCCATGGCTTCCGCCAGAATATGCTTTAACTGGCAGGCTGGCGTAATCACGCATTCATTATCTGCACCAAAGCATTCCACCAGCGGCGAGCCCTGTTCCATATCGCGTACCAGTTTGCCGATATTGATCCGCTCTGGCTTGGCGGCCAACCTGAGGCCGCCGTTTTTCCCCCTCACGGCTTCAACATATCCTTTGGCGCTAAGGTGTTGCACAATTTTCATCAGATGATTTTTGGAAATGCCATAGCTGTCCGCGATCACCTTGATGGTTGCAAGGTGCTTGTCGTTTACGGCCAAATATAGAAGAACGCGTAGCGAATAATCTGTGTAACGTGTGATATGCATCTGTTCTCCAATGTGGACTGGAATGACACTGCGCGCCGGAGCGGCAATAAAGCTCCGCAACTCCAACGACCCGCTTAGCCTCTATACAGTTTATTTAGCCATTCAGTGGCCAATCGGCAACTTTAAACATGAATGTATATTGCATCTTTTAAAGATGTATGTAAAATACATTTATTAATTCCCGGCTGACCAACCGGGATCCAGCACCTGCTGTCAGGTGAACCGCTGTTTTATGGAGAAGATCATGAGTATGCTGGATAGGACATTGGCCCAGTTAGCACAGGAGTTGCCAGGGGCAACCGCAATTTTCCACCAATATAGGCTGAGCTTTTGCTGCGGCGGCGAGCACACATTGCGTGAGGCTGCCACCAAGCGCGGGGTGGACGTGAAAGAGATTGCGGACGCCCTGAGCGCTCTTCCAGGTGTCGCTAAAGGCGCTAAAGGTGTGGATACATTGAGTGATGCTGACCTGATTGAATTTATCCTGAACCGTTTTCACAAGGTGCATCGTGAACAATTGACAGAACTGAAGCGATTAGCGCACCGGGTTGAAAGCGTGCATGGCGACAACCCTGCCTGTCCGCATGGCTTGACAGAGTTCCTTCATCATCTGGCGCTTGAACTGGAACAGCATATGCAGAAAGAAGAGGCCATCCTCTTTCCGATGCTGATACAGGGCGAAGGAGGCATGGCAGGCGGGCCGATGCGCGTAATGATGGCCGAACATGAGGGACATGTTCAGGAATTGGCCCGATTGGACGAGCTCACGGGCGGCTGTGTCCCACCGGAAGGTGCCTGCAATACGTGGCGTGCCCTATATCTGGGCCTGAAGGCCTTTGTGGCAGATCTGGCAGCCCACATTCATCTTGAAAATGACATCCTTTTTGCACGCAACCTGAAGGGGGCGTTCCATGGCTAGATATTACCGACTTTGGTGGACGTTGATTGCAACACTTGCTGTTACGTTCGGGTTGCTTGGGTATTTCGGCAGTGAGGTCTATCGTGAAGCGCCACCAATACCCGGGACTGTGATTTCTGAGGATGGTACTGTCATCATGACCCGAGACAGTATCCTGGATGGCCAGACCGCTTGGCAGTCGGTTGGCGGTATGCAGCTGGGCTCTATTTGGGGACATGGTGCCTATCAGGCGCCGGACTGGACCGCAGACTGGTTGCACCGTGAGCTGGTGGCCTGGCTCGAATTGGCGTCTCAGGATGCTTATGGGCGGCCCTATGGACAATTATCAGGTGCTGAGCAGAACAGTCTCCGGTATGAATTGACACAAGCCTACCGCACCAACAGCTATGATGCAGCGACCGACACACTGGTGATATCACCACGCAGGCTTGAGGCCATTGATCAGACGGCTGACTATTATGCGCGCCTTTTTGGTGGGGCGCCTGAGCTTCGCCAGACACGCGACAGCTATGCGATGAAAGAATTGGTGCTGCCAAGCGCCGAGCGCCGGGAGCGATTGACGGAATTCTTTTTCTGGACTGCCTGGGCCGCAGCAACCGAACGGCCAGAAACTGCGGCAACCTATACCAATAACTGGCCCCATGAACCGCTGATCAGCAATGTACCAACGGCCGAGAATGTTGTCTGGTCCATTGTCAGTGTTGTTCTTCTGATTGCTGGTGTGGGCGGTCTGGTTTGGGCCTGGTCCTTCATGCGCGGGGAAGATGAAAAGGAAGCGGAAGCACCAGCCCACGATCCTTTGACCCGCTTTAAACTGACACCGTCTCAGAAGGCGCTCGGCAAGTATCTGTTCCTTGTTGTTGCCCTCTTTACCTTCCAGGTGTTCCTGGGCGGTTTCACGGCGCACTATACCGTGGAGGGCCAAAGCTTCTACGGGATCGAGACCTCCAAATGGTTTCCCTATACCCTCGTCAGGACGTGGCATATCCAGTCAGCATTATTCTGGATAGCAACCGGGTTCCTTGCCGCAGGCCTGTTCCTAGCCCCTATCATCAACGGCGGAAAAGACCCAAAGTATCAAAAGCTTGGCGTTGATGTACTGTTCTGGGCGCTGATCGTTGTTGTTGTCGGGTCTTTCGTTGGGAACTATCTGGCGATTGCCCAAATCATGCCGCAAGAGTGGAACTTCTGGTTGGGTCACCAGGGCTATGAATATGTTGACCTTGGCCGTTTGTGGCAGATTGGCAAGTTCACAGGGATCGTCCTGTGGCTGGGATTGATGATGCGCGGTATCGTGCCCGCTTTGATGCAGCCAGGCGACAAGCACCTTCTGGCTCTGTTTACAGCATCCGTTGTTGCCATCGGGCTCTTTTATGGTGCCGGATTTTTCTATGGCGAAAAGACGCATATCTCCGTCATGGAATACTGGCGTTGGTGGATCGTACACCTGTGGGTGGAAGGCTTTTTCGAAGTATTTGCAACCGCGGCACTGGCCTTTATTTTCTCCAGCATGGGGTTGGTATCAAAGCGGATGGCAACCATTGCTGCGCTGGCGTCTGCTTCGCTCTTTATGCTGGGCGGTGTACCTGGCACATTCCACCATCTGTACTTCTCCGGCACCACAACACCCGTGATGGCTGTAGGGGCCACCTTCAGCGCGCTTGAGGTTGTGCCTTTGATCGTCCTTGGTCATGAAGCCTGGGAACATTGGAAGTTGCAACATCGGGCCCCTTGGATGGATCAGATGAAATGGCCGCTCTATTTCTTTGTAGCTGTTGCTTTCTGGAACATGCTTGGAGCTGGTGTTCTTGGCTTCTCCATCAACCCGCCGATCGCGCTTTATTATATCCAGGGGTTGAACACCACAGCAACACACGCGCATGCAGCCCTGTTCGGCGTGTATGGCTTCCTTGCCCTCGGCTTCACCATTCTGGTTCTGCGCTATATCAGGCCCCAGATGGTCTTTGATGAAAAGCTGATGAAATGGGGTTTCCATTGCCTGAATGGCGGCCTTGTTCTGATGCTGTTCACCAGCTTGCTGCCCGTGGGCATCATTCAGTTTGTCGCCAGTGCGTCTGAAGGGCTTTGGTATGCAAGAAGCGAAAGCTTCATGCAAAGTGACCTCCTGCAAACCCTGAGGTGGGTGCGTACCATTGGCGATGTTGTCTTTATTGTTGGTGCGCTGGCTGTAAGTTGGCAGGTTGTGAAAGGCCTTTTCAATATCGGTGACACCAGGTCACATCAGCCGGTGGCAACTGTTGCCACCGGTACTGGGGCTTCTGCCGTGCCGGTCCTTGATGGCGGAAACGCCTCGATGTCTATGAACAGCGAGCAGGAAGACAGTATCTGCTGTGGTTCGTGTGGCGGCCAGGGCCACTGATCAACAAAACCAAATACCCTGAGCCGGTTCGTGCCGGCTCAGGCAATACTCACGGCCAAGAGCCACCCTCCAGTCAAGCAGCAGAGCGCTGTTCCCGAGACTGGTTGATCCAGATCAAGCGCGGACGGTGCCCTCGGGGCTAATGTTCCGGCCTGACGCGGACAGGTAGGGTGCATCATGCTTGGTATTTCTAAGGGCAGCCGAGTTGCGGTAACGGGAGCGACAGGCTTTATTGGCCGATATGTATCAGAGGCGCTGGCACTTGCCGGGTACCGGCCTGTGACGCTTGCCCGGTCACCGGATGTTGCTGCTCGGATACTGCCGTCTGGCACGGAGGTGAGATATGCCGACATTCTTGACCCCTGCTCCCTTGCCAACAGCCTGTCCGATGTTGCTGCCGCGGTTCATGTAGCCGGGGTTGTTTCGGTGCAGGCGGCGGACAAGGTTGCGCTAAAGCAGGTCAATGTCGAAGGCATGCGGAACATGCTGGCGGCATCCCGCCGGGTTGGCCTGGCGCGGTTGCTTGTCATGTCCAGCACATCCGCTGTCGGGGCGCTTCCGGCGCACCGACCTGCGGATGCACTTGATGAAGACGCCCCATTTAATCTGGCGAAAGCTGGTATCCCTTATGTAACGACAAAACGGGCTGGCCATGAGATGGCTATTGGGGCCCGGAGAGACGGCGACCCCGTTATCACGCTGAGCCCCACGTTCGTGCTGGGCCCCGGTGATGGCCTGAGAAATGGCACTGCTCTTGTCGACCTCGTCAGCCGCAATCGGCTTCCTGTGTGGCCCGGCGGCGGCGTAAACCCCATCGATGTCCGCGATGTCGCTGCCGCCACTGTAGCCGCACTGACCTGTGTGTCTCCCGAAGATCATTACATCCTTGCCGGGCGGGACAATATCACGTTGGCAGCTCTGGTGGGCCGGATCGCCCGCTTGTCCGGTGCCCGACTGCCGTGGCTTAAGATGCCCTATCAGTTGGCGCTGGCCGCTGCGGCACTTGCAGAGACCATCGCCCCACACAGCACCCTGACAACAGCCGGGGTGCGGCTGTCCCGCTATTACTGGTATTTTAAAGCCGACAGCGCGCGCCGGGACCTCGGGCTGGATACGCGCCCCCTGGATATGACCCTCAAGGACACGCTCGCCGGGGTGCGGGCACAGCACCTCTCCGCCCCTTTTCCTCGACAGGAGCTATCATGAAAATCCTTCTGATCAACCCGCCCTGCGGCGACCATACCATCGGGCTCAAGAATATCGCCAAGATCGAACCCCTCAATCTGGAGCTTCTCGGGGCAATGGTCGGCGACCGCCATGAGGTCCGCCTGGTGGATATGGAAGTGGCGCCCCGGGATCTGGATAGCATGCTGCGAGAGTTTATCCCCGATATCGTCGGGGTCACCTCTGAAGTTGTGCATGTGGAAACCGCCAAACGGGCGCTTGCGCGGGCGCGTCTGGCGGCGCCGCGCTGCGTTACTGTTGTTGGCGGGCACCATCCCACAGTGTGGCCGCAGGATTTTCTGGACCCTGTCATTGACCTGGTGGTGCGCGGGGAGGGCACGGAGGCCTTTCGGGACATATGCGATACTGTTGCTGACGGTGGCCGAACCTTTCACCATATCGACGGGTTGATGATCCGCGAGGGTGACGCGTTGACGCCGACAAAGCCCCGACCGCTGCCAAGGACGCTCGATCACCAGCCGATGCCTGACAGGTCGTTGACAGCCCGGTATCGGCACAAATATTTCTATCTCTGGGAACGCCGGATCGCCGCGGTACGCAGTTCGGTGGGGTGCAGCTTCCCCTGCATCTTCTGTTCCTGCAGGGTTTATTCCCACGGTGGGTTCATCCCGCGGTCGCCAGAATTGTTGCTCGAGGAAATCGCTGGCCTTGAGGAAGAGTTTGTCTATCTGTGCGACGACCATGCCTTCCACGATCCCGAGCGGATGTGGAAGCTTGGTGAGATGCTGCTGTCTGCCGGGATCAAGAAACGCTATTTCACCTATGCAAGGGTGGATTCAATCGTGGAAAACCGGGAGCTCTTTGCTCTGTGGGCACGGGCGGGCCTGCAACTGGTGATGTCGGGTCTTGAGAGTCTGGACTATGAGGCTCTGAAACGAACCGGCAAGCGGGTGGAAAAGGGTCGGGATGAAGAAGCTCTCGCGATCCTAGACGACCTTGGCATCGGCATGAGCGCCGGCTTCCTCGTCGAGCCGCATTTCGAAGAAAAAGACTTCCTGGCCATTGACGACTATGTGAAGCGGCACCCCGCCATCCTGCTGACCGAATTCACGCCGCTGACCCCGCTGCCTGGCACACCGCTGTACCGGAAGGTGGAGCCGGATCTTGTTTCAACCGACCGACAGCTATATGACTTGCAGCATTTTCTCCTGCCCACGGAAACACCGCCAAAACAGCTTTACCAGCTGATGCGCCAGGCCTATGCGCGTGTGATCCGGCGGGCCGCGCTAAAACTCGGCCTGTGGCGTCCGGGCAACTGGTCCTGGCATTATATCCGCATGTTTGTCGGTTTGATGCGCAACTACAAGGCCTTGAAAGAAGCGCATCTGCATATACCACAGCCTGAACCCAAACCGGAACTGGAAGACGTAGGATGACCGGCAAGCCGCGCCCATATGCCATCGAATATCTGGGCTGGTCCGGTTTCCACCTACACGGCCCTGGGTTGCCGTCCATATTCATCGACCCGCCAAAAGGCACCCAGTTCCCGGACAGCGGCGACATCATCATTCTTCTCACCCATGGCCACCCCGAGCATCTCGGCGGGACCATAGATTTCCTGAACCGGTCCCGCGGTCGTGGCAATGTAACGCTTGTCGCCTCGGTATGGCTGTGTCGGTATTTCGGGCGCCACTACCCTGGGGCCGACCTGACGCTGCGCCCGGCAACCAACGGGGAACAGATATCCCTATCCGGTAATATCACGCTCTCGGTCTTCGGCTGGACCCATATGCCCCTCTTGCCGCCAGGCCTGGCTGCGGCGGCATGCCACCTGTGGAGGCTGATCAGAAAGGCGCCGACCGCGTGGCATATCGCGCGCATGATGATGCAGGGCCCCAAATGGGCGGGCCCCATGCTGGGGTATAAGATTGAGTATAAGGGCACAGCGGTTGCTGTCGCTTATGGCGAAGGTCTGCACCGGCGCTGCGAACCAGAAGCGGTTGCTTGGCACTGTGCGGGTGCGCGACAAGCTTCGCTTCTGGCTGCGGTTGAACCCGAGGACGAAGACATGATGCCCCGCCTCCTGCGCTATGCGGGGATCGGACATGTCGTCCTCTATGCTCCGCACAAGGGTTGGCGCACAGCCTTCGGTCTGCCTCAAGCGGACCTCCCTCGTTTAAAGGCGGCCCTGGAATTCTTCGGGCTGTCAGCTGAGATCGCAGGAAATACAGAAGATAGTACAAGGGAAAACGTGACCGAGTTGTTATAATGGTCTCCTCTTCTGCTTCGAGAAGCTGCACACCGGGATGATAGGAAAAAGTGGGGTTTGGTAGGATCTTTGCGCTTACATGGTCTCCGTGGAGCCAAGTTACTTACCCGCATGGCCTAATCAATTTAGGTGAAAATGTGATAATCTGCGAAAAGAAAAGTGAAGTGTTATCCATCCTGCATATGCCATTGAAGGCTGCCAAAGGATGTGTGCCCTGCATAGAAGGGAGCCCTAAAGAAATATGCCCAAGTTTTTGTCAACATTTCTGACGCTTCGGGGCAGGCTGGTTTTTCTGATATGTCTGGCGACGCTTCCGGCAATTCTGTTCGCTTTTTACCTAGCCCACACCGAGCGCACCTCGGCGCTGCTGCGCATGGAACAGGACGGGCACCATGTGATTAGCCTGATGACGCGTGAACACCTGAACCAGATGACCGGTGCGAAAAGCCTCTTGAGGTGGCTATCAGGCAGGTTGGCGAGGCAAGACAGCGAAACGTTGATATCAGATCCGCACTTTCTTGCAGCGCTGCTGGCGGGACATCCGCAACTCGGCAACATCGCGATCCTGGCGCCGGACGGTGAAGTCATCAACAGCGCCTATCCCCTGGAGAGTTCGGTCAATATGCATGAGTACGATGCCGTCCAGCGGGCACTTCATTCGCAGGAGATCGAGACAGGGACCTATGTCATCGGTCCCATTGTGAAACGCCCCCTGCTGCATCTGGCTTATGCCATAAGGGATCCCCGCAGCCGGGTGCGTTGGGTAGTATTTGTTGCCATAGACCTGAAATGGCTGGAGCAGTTGACGAAAACCGTCGAATTGCCAACAGATCATATCCTGTTGGTGACAGACCGGGAAGGACGAATACTAACCGGATCAGCAACGTCCGGCGCAGTTGACTTCTCCATCGGCACAAAGGTTTCAGAATTGGCTGGGCTGGCGGCCCAACAGGACGGCAAAACCGTTTCCGCCCAAATGGGTGGGCAATCCTTCTATTTTGTTACAGCCTCCATGCTGGATATGCCGGGTATCCTTGTGGCAAATGCATTGCCGCAGGCGCAGTTTACCCGCAAGGCGAATGATATCTTCTATCGAACTCTCGGTCTGCTCGGCCTGCTGACACTGTTCACGGTGGTTTCAGTTCTGATCGTCGAGGAAGTTGCGCTGCTCAGGGTCATTCGCGCCTTGTCCCAAGCGACGCAGAGATTTGGCGACGGCGATTATACGGTGCGCATCGACATTCCTCGCGGCTATGGTGAATTGCAGGATATGGCGGTCGCATTCAATACGATGGCGGCAACACTCATGCGTCGCCATCAGGAAGTCATGGAAGCCCATCATCAGTTAGAGCGTCTGACCCGGCACCTCCAGGTGGCCCGTGAAACGGAAGCACAGCGTATATCCCGTGACCTTCATGATGAGGTGGGGCAAGTTCTGACCAGCATAAAAATGGACCTCGTCCATTTTCAAAACAAATGCGCTCATAGAGCTTCCCCGGGAACTGATAGTGTGATCAGTGAGAGCATCGGCGCCATACGGGAGAAGATCGACAAGACTGTTGCCTTCATTCGTCGTTTGGCATCCGATCTGCGTCCGCCGGTGCTGGACCGCATGGGATTGTCGTCGGCGATTGACCTCTTGGCGCGTGGATTGGAAACAGACGCGGGTCTGGTTGTCGATGTAGACACTTGTGACATACCTGAACCGCTGGACTGGCTGGTCTCAACAACCCTTTACCGGATCGTGCAGGAATCACTGACCAATATCCTGCGGCACGCACATGCCTCGGAAGTGTCCGTCGGGCTGCAAAGAACTGATGGCACTCTTCATCTCTCCGTACAGGATAACGGCAGTGGGTTTGATGTCAGCACGCAAAAGGGAGGAACTTTGGGCCTTGCAGGGATGCGCGAACGCGCCCGTCTGGTCGGCGGGGCGTTTGCCATCGAAAGCGAACCCGGAAGGGGGACGAAGATAAGCGTCTCGGTACCTGTGGTCCCAAGCTTGGACGACGCCTATTCTGTTTCCGCCTGATGGCGGCGTAGGACAAACGCCGACATGCGGTTCCCTTGCAACCGGCATGATTTTCAGTTTTCGCCCGATACCGGACTGCCCGGACCCGCCATAATCTGCTCCTCGATACCGGTCGGAATATGTAACCGCGGCTTGGGCGGACGTGTGGGCTGCGGTGCGAACGAGGAAATCCCTGATAGATGACACACTTCTGAGACCTGGCAAAGCGGCACCCCATTTCGGGGCCGGTCCCGATGTCCCCTTGGGCGATTGCGTGCTGCCTGCGCAAATGGGGCAGGACGCTGCCGCGGACGCATTCAAGAAAACCGGGTTCGGAACGGCCCCGCTTTTCCTGCGCTCATTCCTGTGCACGCCCTTCCTGGGATTTGCCGTTGCACTGACGGCGCATTTAACCGACCAGGGCATGCCAAGCGGCTCGGCGGGGCTCTTTTTTCCTGTCGGCTATATCATGCTGTGGGTGCTTGGTTTCGAGATGGTGACCGGCAGTTTTTCCATTATGGCAATCGGCGTTTGCGCCCGAACCGTCCGCCTTTGGGCGTTGGTCCGAAACTGGATATTGACCTATATGGGAAACTTGGCCGGCGGTGTTTTTTTCGCTTTTCTGCTCTGGTTTTCACTCACCAAGGGAGGGAACCAGGAGGCAAGCGGCCTCCTAAGCGTGATCGCGCATATTGCCGAAAAGAAGATCGCCTATCGCCATTTCGGCGCCTCCGGCTGGTGCGCCGCCGTTGGCATGGGAATCCTCTGCAACTGGCTCGTCAGCCTCGCGCCCATCCTGTCGAAAGGCGCGCGCAGTGCGGCCGGGAAGATAATCCTGATATGGCTCCCGCTGGCCACCTTCTTTTCGGTCGGCTTCGAGCACGCGGTCGTCAATATGTTCGTGTTCCCCGTGGCCCTGCTCTGCGGTGCGGAAGTGAATTTTCATGACTGGTGGTTCTGGAACCAGATTCCGGTCACGACGGGCAATATTATCGGCGCCGTTATCTTCAACGGTATTTTGTGGTACAAAAGCCATGAAAAGGCCGCGAAGGGATAATGAACCGGCATAAAGGCTGTATATATGCGAATTCTGCTTGCCGACGATCATCATATGTTCCGGTCCGGCCTGCGCCGCATCCTGGAAGACGACTTTCCCGATGCCATCATCGCAGAGGCCGCGTCCTGCGATGAAACGCTGGCGCAAGTGGCCCGGCAAAGGATGGATTTGCTTATTCTCGACATCGCCATGGGCAAGGAGAACAGCCTGCATATTCTGCCGGCCATCAGGGATGCCTGTCCTGATTTGCCGGTGCTGCTGCTCAGCATGTATGACGACAAGCAGTTTATCGTGCAGGCCTTGCGCGCTGGCGTCTCGGGGTATTTGACCAAGGAGCATGCCCCGGAGGAGCTGATCCGCGCCATCCGCACCATCCTCGGTGGCCGCCGGTATGTCAGCGCGTCCGTTGCCGCCCATCTGGCAGACTATCTTGCCGTCGGCAGTTCGGAGTTCCCCCATCAGACCCTTTCCGCCCGGGAGCATGAGGTCTTTCTGAGGATCGCAGCCGGACAATCCGTCTCGGATATTGCAAAAGAGTTGTGCCTGAGTGTGAAGACGATCAGCACCTATCGTACCCGCATTCTTGAAAAAATGGATGTGGGATCCAATGCCGAACTGATGCGCTATGCTATGCAGCACGGACTGGTGACATAGCCTGTCGGACAAACCCCGACATAAAAAACAGCGCTTCTCCTATAGAATAGAGGGGGTCCGCCCGATACCCGTGCCTGGTCGCGCCAGGCATATTCAAGGGTATGAGCACGATGTCCCGCATAACCCGAGAAACTGATCTGAGCGCGATACCCGCAGCAGACGGTCGTATCCTTTCCCTCGCCTATATGAAGCAAAGCCTCGCGGCACTCCATCCTGCGTATTTTGCCCTGGTGATGGCGACGGGAATCGTGTCGATCGGTTGCAAGGCGATGGGGCTGGAAGAGGTGGCGACCTTGCTCTTCTGGGTCAACGTGCCCGCCTATGCCATCCTGTGGCTGGTTTATGGCGCCCGCGCCTGGCTGTTTCCGTCCCGGTTCATGGCGGACTGGTTGTCGCACAAACGCGGCTTCGGCTTCTTCACCGTCGTGGCCGCCACCAATGTGCTCGGCTCGCAGTTTTTCCTCCTGCAAGACAATGTGGCAGCCGCGGAGATATTCTGGTGGGCAGGCTTTATCCTGTGGCTCTTGTGCACTTACAGTATTTTTGTCCTTTTGGCGGTGCAAAAGCAAAAGCCGCCGATCGAAGAGGGAATCAACGGCGGCTGGCTGATCGCCGTGGTTGCGACCCAGTCGGTCAGCGTGCTCGGTGCGCTGGTCAAACCCAGCATTCTCGGGAGCGGCGATTTTTCCGCGGTTCTGTTGCTTTCCTTCTGGCTGTTCGGTGGGATGCTTTATATCTGGCTCATCTCGCTCATCTTCTACCGCTATATGTTTTTCCGGTTCGAGCCGTCGGACCTGATCCCGCCTTATTGGATCAACATGGGGGCCGTCGCCATCACCACCTTGACCGGTGCCGAACTGATCCGGGCTTTCGAGAGCACGCCCGCGATCCACAGCATGCTGCCTTTCATCAAGGGGATGACGACCATGTACTGGGCGACGGCGACTTGGTGGATACCCATGTTGCTGGTGCTCGGTGTCTGGCGCCACGGCATACGCCGCTTCAAGCTGACCTACGACCCGCTTTATTGGGGGCTGGTGTTCCCGCTTGGCATGTATGCGGTGTGCACGTTGAAGCTGGGTGTCGTTTTCAACCTCCCCATGTTTTTGCTGGTGGCGCGGGTCTTCATTGTGGTGGCCCTGATCGCATGGCTCCTGACGTTTCTGAGCATGATCAAAAGGCCGCTTTACGCGGTGTTGCTCATGGTGAGAACAAGATCGCGGGATACCACCATTTTTCCTGATACTCAATTAAACGAAGGAGACAGAGAAAATGCGCAAAGTTAAAGACAGGCCTTTAAGGGCAGATGACCGGATCAGACAGGGTATTCTGGATATGATCATCGGCACACTGGCGCTCATTGTGGGCATCCTCTTCTGCTCGACCACAATCACTTTCGGAATGGTAGAGCCAGGTGGCGAGAGTACCGGCTTTTTGGCGGAAGGGCTGATCGCTGGCAGTTTGGGATGCCTAGTGTTCGGGCTGGGTGCCGCACAGTATCTGAAGGCTGCAATCGAGGCTGGATACACCGATGATTCTCTCTGAAACACAACGTCATGCAGGCAAACCGTGAGGGGATAGATATGAGCAAACCAACACCCAAACCCCTAACGCCAACAACAGGGACACTGTCGGATACGACAGGTCAGGAAAGGAGCAATGAAATGCCTCTGGACAATATTCGCATGCGCACCGGACAAAGGCTGGTGTTCGCAGGATTCGGCATCGCCGTTATCGGACTGATACTTTATAGCATGGCTGGGTTTTCGGCCGAGGCCGCCCAGATAGAGCCAGTATTCATCAAGGAAAGCCTTGGTGTTGTCGGTATAGGTGTCGTCGTATGGCTGATCGGCGTCGTTAAATACCTGAACGGGGCTATCGAATCAAATGCAGCCGATGACCACAATATTTTGTGAAGCTGGCTAACCAATCTCAGGGTGAGTGGGCTTCAAGCCACAGCTAAATGTTCGCAGATGCCAATATTTATCGAAGCTTGCTGATAGACCAGATAAGGCCCCTTGAGGAAAGTAACCCGCTAACGAAGAATTGGTTTAAGTCAGGAGGCCATGGACAGACAGTTGGCCGTTTGACGTTGGCTAGGGCGGCATTCTGCGGGAGGAAGGAACATGGCGCATCGACCTTTGTTAAAAGAAGACGAATGGCATCAGTTGATGGGGGTGCCGGTAGACGAGGAAAGCCTGATCCAGCATTATCTGCTCGACATGGTGGATATTGAGCGCATCAATTCAAAACGTCGGCCAGAAAACCAGCTTGGTTTTGCTGTGCAGCTATGTCTGATGCGTTTTCCTGGCAGGGCTTTGCAATCGGGTGAGAAACCCCCAAGAGAAACCGTCGCGTTCATCGCAAGCCAGCTTGGTATCGATCCAGCAGCATTCGCGAACTATGCCCGCCGTGATGAAACACGCAGAGAGCACGCCGTACAGATTCAGGAATACCTTAAACTGTCTCCGGCAACCCGCACCAATCAACGCATTGCCCTTGTGGCCGGACTTGCCGCCGCGGAGAAATCGGACAATGGTTCGGCAATTGCTCAAGCAATGGTTCAGGCTCTCCGGGAACAGTCGGTTTTGCTGCCAAGCTTTCGAAAGCTCGATCGCCTGGGCCGTGCAGCCCGTGCTATTGCGAGGGCTCGTACCAATGCGGCCGTGTTGGAAGGGTTGAATGAAGCCCAATTACTCAGGGTCGACAGGCTTTTGGATTACGATCCGCAAATCCGGCAGACACGGTTCGGCTGGCTCAGGTCCCACCCGGAAGCATCGGGAGCCGACAATCTTGTCGCGCTCCTGGAGCGGCTTGATTTTGTGCGGTCGCTTGAGATCGATATGTCATGCAAGGCGCGCATCCATCCAGATCGCTGGAAACAGATCGTGCTCGAAGGCAAGGTGACCCCCAGTTGGCTCGCGGCGGATTTTAATGCCAACCGGAGACGAGCCACAATAGCAGCACAAATCATCTCTCTTTCTGAAACGCTCACCGACGAAGCCGTCAGCATGTTTACCAAACTGATCGGACGATTATTCTCTCGTGCGGTCGCCAAAGGCCGGCAGCGTCATATCGACAAGCGCAAGGAAACGAACCAGACCCTCCTGCTTTTCCGGGATACGTTGAATGCCCTCATTGCAGCGAGCGAACACAAACTCGATGCTTTTACAGTTCTGGAAGAAACAGTGGGCTGGCAACGGCTGGTCAGCGCCAAGCCAAGTCTGGATGCCATGGTGACGGAAGCGGAACAGCCTGCCCTCGTCATCGCCGCAGAGCGATATTATACCATGAGGAAGTATGGGCCCCAGTTTCTGGAGACCTTCACCTTCCGATCCGGCCGTTCCCGCGACCCGCTCTTGAGCGCCATTAACCTCCTGAAGCAGTTAAACCGAAAGGGCCGCAGATACTTGCCTGAGTTTTTTCCCCTGAATCATCTCGGTAGGAAAGAACGCGCGCTGATCATGGCAACTGACAAGCGGGATAGGCACCTGTATGAAATCGCTACGCTTTCGGCCCTCCGGGATCGCTTGCGTTCCGGCGATATATGGGTCAATGGCAGCACACAGTTTCGGCCCGTTGGGGATGATTTCATACCCAAGCCCGAGTTTGACACGAAAAAAGAAACGGGTAGTTTACAGCTCGGTGTGCCAACAGATTTTGAAGCATGGTATGGCGAAACCAGGCGGGTGCTGGATTTCCGGCTGAAACGCCTCGCCTACAGGGCGCGTAGCAATAAATTGGAAGGTGTGCGCTTGGCGGGCGGTGAACTGATTGTCTCCCCGCTTACCAGCGATGTACCGGCGGCGGCAGATGAACTCAAATGGCGGCTCAACCAGATGCTGCCTCGTATCCATATCACAGACTTGCTTGCCGAAGTTAATGGCTGGGTGCGGTTTTCAGATGCTTTTACCCATCTGCGGACGCAACAACCCGTCAGGCAAACGCCCGCGATACAGGCCGCCGTGCTGGCAGACGCCACCAACATGGGCATGCTTCGCATGGCCGGCGCGTCCTCCAACGTCACCGAGCGCCAGATTGCATGGGCCAGACTGTTTCATATGCGACCGGAAACCTACCGGAGCGCACAAGCCGTTATCACCAATGCGCATGCGGCCCACCCTCACAGCCGCGTATGGGGTACCGGTACGACCTCCTCTTCGGACGGTCAGTTTTACCGGGCGGGAGATCGGGCCCGCCTGCGCAGCGATGTGAATATGCATTATGGCAGGGAACCTGGAGGAAAATTCTACAGCCATTTATCCGATCAGTATGGCTACTATAGCATCCTGCCAATCAGCCCCGCCGAAAGCGAAGCGCCCTATGTGCTGGATGGCCTGTTGGATCATGAAACCAATTTGCAGATCGGTGAGCATTATACGGATACGGGCGGCGCCAGCGACCATGTTTTTGGTCTGTTCTGCCTGCTGCCGGACAAGCGGTTTGCACCACGTTTGAGAGATTTGAAGGGCAGGAAGTTTCACACTATCGAAGATGCGGGCGGCTATCCGTACCTCAGGCACCATATCGGACACAGGGTCAATATCCCGCTGATCAGGGACAACTGGAGCGATCTCCTGCATCTGGCGGCGTCGTTGAACGAGAGGGTCGTCGCACCGTCCAGTATCCTCAAAAAGCTGTCGGCATCTCCGAGGGCAAGCCAACTGGCGCGAGCGCTCAGAGACCTGGGGAGATTGGAACGCACCCTGTTCATGATCGAATGGTACAGTGACCCCGCGCTGCGGCGCCGGTGCCAGGGTGGATTGAACAAGGGAGAAGCGGCTCATAAACTTAAACGGGCCGTCTTCTTCCATGAACGCGGAGAAATCCGGGACCGCTCATTCGACAGCCAGGCCTTCAGGGCGTCTGGCCTGAATCTTGTGGTGAGCGCCATCGTGTATTGGAACACAGTCTATCTGGCGCGGTGCGTGACACAGCTCAGGATGGATGGTGTAGATATTCCCGACGAACTCCTGAAGCACGTATCGCCGATATCCTGGGAACATATCAACCTGACGGGTATATATACATGGCGGGATGACTATCCGGAACCAGGCCTGTTCCGGGAATTAAGGAAAGCAACGTCAGGAATAAACTGGGCTGCGTGATCTATAAATCCCAATGTTCACGATTTGTCCAATTTAGCGTACAGATTGGCACTATTCTTGTCGTGGCCCCATCTAGGTCATTGCGTCGGGGTTGATCGCAAGCTGCCAGATGCGCCTTGTAGGTTTCTACGTTGCGGGCAAGTCCGCGCGCAATTGACCAGATGCCGCCTGTATCGAGCGCATCACGCAGCATGGCATAGGACATCAAACGTGATACACGTCCGTTACCATCCAAGAACGGGTGAAGCCAAGCAAGCCGATGGTGTGCGGCAGCAGCGGCAATGATGGAATCCAACCTACCCAGTTTTTCGTATGAAGCCTCAAAACGCTTCATGAAACGAGGCAGGGCCCCTGGGCTGATTGGGATATGCCGTCCGACCTCTACATCTCGATCACGAATTT
>Ga0209273_10001387_pt1 | contig 22064 bp, 20 predicted proteins | sample tdAd471_FD_187126 | JGI IMG/M metagenome (GOLD analysis project Ga0209273, IMG submission 187126) | Marine sediment microbial communities from the Atlantic coast under amendment with organic carbon and nitrate - tdAd47.1 (SPAdes)... | ecosystem: Environmental > Aquatic > Marine > Coastal >...
TGCGATCGACAGTCTCGCGGTCGACGAACCGCTGCCGCTTGTCATTCACCTTAGACGTCGCCTTCAGGTCCTGAAACAGATCCACCGCGAACAGACGATGCCAGACGGCAGCCCGGAAGAATGTTTTCGCCAGGCCACTTCAGCGGTTGATAATCGCGTCCGACAGCTTCTCGCGTTTCAGGAACCGGAGGAAGTGGTCGACGCTGGCTTCTGCGGCGACCGGTCGCGGACGCTGAACGACCGAAACCACGTCCTCCACATAGACGAGCACGACATCTCCCGCCCCGTCATCGTTGGCGGAATCATGCGGCCACGGCCTGCCGGTCGTCACTCGCGCGACGATGTCCGCGATGATGAAGATTTCCCGACAGCAGGGTTGCCGGAAATGACCGTCAGCATTCCGGACGGAATCCGGCCTGCCCACAACCAGCGGAGTGTCTCGGCTTGCCGCGTGAGAACATGGCGGCCACTTCTTTGGCGGTCAGCGGTTGCTGGCTTGTCGTGAATTGCTTGCGGATGGCGGCAACCTGATCGGGGACGCTGGACGGGAGTTTGAGTTTCTTTGCCTTTGCCGCTTTCTTCTTTGGCTCCGCTGGCGCGTCGTTGTCGGACTCGATGGCGAGTCCTTTCTGTTTCGCCTGGTCGCCGGACGGGTGCTGGAACTCGGGGCGGAGCCAGCAAATCTGGCCGCATTGTTCTGCGGCGACGCGTTCGGCGTTGAGGGCGACCAGACGTTCGAGAATTTCTTCGTCGGTCAGCGCGACCGGCCAGCCGTACGCCTCGAACACCGCCGCGTCCAGGTCGTTCAAGTCGCGATGAAGTCCAACCAGCGTTACTCGTGGGAGCCCGCGTGCAACGTCGAATGCGATTCATACGCGTCTAGAAACTGCTTCAGGACGGAGACGAGTCCTTGTTCATGGATCGTTCGCTCTTTGTCCGTCAGCGTCAGCTTCGGATACTGAGCCTGCTGCCACTTCTGGTACGGGTCCCGTTGATCAAAAACCTACCGAAACCCCGTTAAACGCTAGCAACACTTCTGGCCACTTTTGACTGGAACGCTACTGTCATAACGAATCTGTCAGTACACTGTCCGTGTATCTTCTTGTGGCATCCATGACTTACCGCCCCAAAACCAGCTTTACAGTGACCGCTATGAAACTCTACTCGCTCAGCATCGAGGGTCTTTGTCGAATTCAATCGACACGAATTCTGTTCGGAGACGCTACGTTTCTTATCGGAGCAAACAACGCGGGAAAAAGTACCGTTTTCAAGGCGCTTGACTATCTATTGTCGGCGAAGAAACGACTGCCAGGGGAAGACTATTTCTCTGAACGTGACGACGAAACAAAGGAAACGAAACCTGCAGTTACGTCGATTACTCTTGAGGCCGAATTCCGCAATGTGCCCCCGGAAGCGAACTCGTGGCGAGGGTTCAAGGGGAGGATCTTTTCCTATGAGACAGACGACCAAGGCGATTCTGGACTCGCTGTCACCTATCGAAAGACGTACGAATTTGGGAAAGACGCTGTTATTCAGTTCCGATCGAAGAACCGGAGTCTGGATCCCCGATTTGACGGATACAAAACGCCGCAGGATTTGATCGACCGTGGCGCGGATGCAGCCATCGTAGAGGAGCTGTTTCCCGACCTCACGAAGGCAATCGGCAAATCTGTAGGCGCTAAGGCCAAGCTGGAAGAGATCGACGACCTGTGGGTACTTGAAGACTCGGAGGCGTGGATAACAAACCCTGGCGGTATTCCCGGAAACGTCTTGAAGATGCTTCCGCGTTTTCTGCTGATTCCAGCAGACACTTCATCCCGAGAAATCGAGGGCTCGACGTCAGGCGTTTTGGGAGCGACGTTGAACGATCTCTTTCAAATCGTCAGAGAACAGTCAGGGAATTATCAACAGGCGCAAGCGTTCCTGGACAAACTATCTGAGGAACTTGATCCGGAGGACGAGCATTCCGAGTTCGGCAAGATGCTTGCCGAACTCAACGCAATTCTGAAGAGCGTGTTTCCAGAGTCCGAACTTCATGCGACAACAGACCTCAGTGATCCGGATTCATCGCTCAAGCCAACATTCAAAGTCGAGATGTCAAGTAACGTCAGGACGCCGGTCACGCACCAGGGATCCGGAATGGTTCGTGCCGCCGCGTTCGGAATGCTTCGATACCGGCAGAAATGGCTTTCCTCACGGGAAGACTCCCACCATCGGTCGCTAATCGTTTGCTTTGAAGAGCCCGAAATATATTTGCATCCGAGCGCGGCTAATCAGATGCGGGATACGATTTACGACCTCAGCTCGGGAGGCTCCCAGATCGTGGCTACAACTCACTCTCCTTTCATCATCGACTTGTCGCGAAGGACACGGCAGATTCTGAACAATCTCAGAGTCACGCCGTCGGGGGTTCAGGCGAATCCATTTAACGTGTCCGACGCCTACTTGAAACTGGAAGACAACGACAAAGACTATGTAAAGATGCTGCTGCGAGTTGATGAGCATTTCGCTCGTGTCTTTTTCACCAAAAACGTGGTCGTGATTGAGGGCGACACAGAGGATGTCGTCATCGCTGAAACTATCAAACGTCTGAAACGTGATGAGTTTCTGCGCCTCATCGCAGACCACGAAATCGTCAAGGCGAGAGGAAAGGCATCGATCATCGGTGTTGTCAAGTACCTCCTTGCGATGGGAATCTCGCCGGTCGTCGTCCATGATCGCGATAAAGGAGTCGCCGGTGCTGAAAAGTTCAATCAGCCCATCGCAGATGCCATCGGAAGTCACGGAAGAGTTGTCGAGATGCACGAGTGCATCGAGGACGAACTCGGATACTCGCCACCATCAAGCGAGAAGCCGTTCAATGCTTTCAAGGTGGCAGCAGCATGGGGACCCGAGTGGAAAGATGTGCCGCAGCAATGGGCAGAGAAGATGAAGTTGATATTCGGCGACTACATTCCTTAGCAGATGCAACACGGACTCTGGCGTCATCTGCCAAGGTCGCTGGCAGATTCACTTCGACTCCGAAGAACTGGTAAGGATCGTCCGTAAGCAGGTCCGTTAAACTGTCGGCGGGAATCAGCTCGACGTCTTCGGCGAACATCGTGAACAGGCACCGCATCAGGAAGTGCGAAACCTGCCCGGCTTCGTGCCCCGAGGCTTTCAGCGACTTCGCCAGCTTCGGGAGCCGGTCCGCCAGCTCGCGCGTGACTCTGGCCGAACGGCGGCTTGGGTCGAGCGACAGCGGGTCGGTCCACACGGCCCACAACTTCTCGCGCTGGCCGGGTTCGGCGAGTTGCTCCAGGCGGATGCGGAAACTGCCGGGATCCGGAGACGGCAGGTAGGTTTTGCCCGATCGCGTGAAGTCGGCCAACAGCTCATCGGAGTGCCCCACGTCGACGACGATCAGAAACGGCGGCCAGCCTTCGTCCGTCGGGAGGGCTCGCGCGTACTGTTCGGCCTGGCCGCGAGCCTTGACCATCGCATCGTCCCAGCCCTTCGTCCCTCGCACGGCGGTCCCGCGTTTGGTCTTCTTTTTCGGCTGCGACGTCAGCTTGAAAGCGTCGTCAGCGTCGGCTTCGGTCTTCTCCGTGCCCTGTTTGGCCTCCAGCACAAGGCAGCCGCGTTTGTAGAGGTCGATGCGTCCGACGCTGGTCGAGCCGTCGAGATTGTGGAACTCGACGTCCCGCTCGAACACGTAAGCGTTCTCGGACACGTTCGGCTTCGTCGGCTCGGGATGCGGCACTCCGAGGATGTCGCACAGCCCGTGAGCAAACGACGGAAAGTTCGCCCGCTCAGCCCCACCCGAAGCGGACCAGTCCGCAATGAATTTTGATACGGCTGCCCCGGCGGCTGCAGAATCGACGGCGGACGATGCCACGTCGCCCGATGTCGACTCGCCCGATGCCGCCTCGTCCGATGATTGAGTTTCCACGCTCACAGCAGCCTGCTTCTCTGCGGTTGTCGTTCCCTGTCTGCCGGCTGCCGTGTCCGTGCCCGTCAGACAGACACCGAGTCCCGCCAGCCCACTCAGCCCCAAGCGGTACAGATTCGCACCGCTCCGCAACCGGAAATGCTGCCGTCTGTCCACAGCCAGGCAATCGCACCGCCAGGCAGAGCTGTCAGAGGTCGTCACGCAGCCGACGACGTGCGCGAAAGAAAGTGTGTCGCGCACGTTGACTGTTCCGTAGAGGGACAAGGTGAAAACGTCTCAGGAAGGACCCGCGACCGTCGCCGGCAGTGCTGCCGAGACCGTCGTCAGAATGTCCGCCCGCACAACCTCCGGCAGCGAGCCCCACACTTCGACCAGCCAGGCGAGTTCGGGTACGACGCGCCGATCAAGCTGGCCTGTTGACGGGATTACGGTTCCTGCCCGTTCTTCAGTGCCTCAAATCCGGTGACGACGTCCAGCAGTTCCTCGGTGATCGCTGTTTGACGTTGCTGGTTGTAGTCGGTTCGAAGCTCGTTCAGACGTTCTTCGATGTTTCGCTCGGCCGCCTGCATGGAGGCGATGCGACTGGCATTTTCTCCTGCAAGTGATTCGGCACAGGCTCGGAACAGTGTCACGAACAGGTACTGGCGGATCAGCACCGAAAACAGTCGGTCACCGCCCATTCGATGAGTGGGGAGTGAGCGACGTGGCCAGCGAGTGGGGCGCAGGGCGGCAATGTGTGAGTGATCGACTGGCAGCAACTGCCTCACATGCGGCTGATAAGAGGACGCGGTTTCACGCTGGTTGTAGAAGAGAAGCACACGGTTCAGCCGCCGATTCGTCCGCCATGTGTCGATTTTGAGCAACGCATCCTGGACCAGAGTGGAGATACCGGATGCAGAGCCTGGAGTTTCCAGTTCGGCATCAATTGTCACGCCGGCATCTGAAAGCCGCGCAGACGCGCGGGCTCCAATGACCAGAAAAGCGGTTTCGCCCGACATCCTGTGTTGTCGCTGCAAGTGGTCGAGCGCAAATGCTGTGATCTGCTCGTTGAATTGACCACACATTCCCTGGTCGGAGCCAAAAACGATCGCACCAGTTCCTCCATCACGATTCGACTCCGACCGACCCAGGTTCTCGGGTGATTGCCACAGGACCATTCTCAGGCCGTCCTCGATCGCCTCGAAGTAGTCCGTCAGTGATTCAACGGCTTCTTCGTACTGGTGAATACTGACGGCAGCCAGAGTCTTCATCGTCCCGACAACGGACTGCAGGTCTTCGGCGCTGCTGATGAGTCGTTTGAGGGATTCGAGGGCTGGCATCGGAGAGTCCGGCGTTGCGAGACTTGAGTCCAGAGACAGTTGCGGGTCATTCGGTGGGCAGTGTCGGTGCCTGTGGAGCCTCGGACTCACTGGAACCAATGGCTTCGTGAATTGCCTGGTGGGCGGTCGCGGCGAGGGCCTGCTGCTGTTCGCTGTTGAGTCTTTCGCCGCTCAACATGCGATCGCCGATGTCGGGGTGGTGTTCACTGACGCTTTGGCGGACGGCCACTTCAGCCTGACGCATCTGCCTGATGGGAACGGAATCGAAGGCTCCGGAGTTGATGGCGACCAGAGCGGCAATCTGGTCGGGAACGGCCAGCGGCTGGTACTGCGGCTGTTTGAAGACCTCCCGCACACGGCGGCCTCGTTCGAGTGTGGCTCGGGTTTCCTCGTCAAGACGGCTGCTGAAACGCGAGAACGCTTCGAGTTCCTCGAACTGGGCATATGACAGACGCAGGTCTCCAGCGACCGCGCGATAGACGGGCAACTGCGTCTTGCCGCCGACTCGAGAGACGGAACGACCGACGTCAACTGCCGGCAGAATGCCTTTCTGAAACAGGTCCGGCGACAGGTAAATCTGGCCGTCGGTGATCGAGATCAGATTGGTGGGAATGTATGCCGAGACGTTCTGGGCTTCGGTTTCCGCGATCGGCAACGCGGTCAGTGAACCGCCGCCGAGTTCTTCCACCAGGTGCGTTGAGCGTTCGAGCAATCGTGAATGCAGATAGAAGATGTCGCCGGGAAATGCTTCGCGACCTGGAGGGCGACGCAGCAGGAGCGACAACTCACGATAGGCACGCGCGTGCGTGGACAGGTCGTCGTACACGACGAGGACATCACGGCCCTGTGCCATAAAGTATTCGCCGATTGTCGTGGCTGCGTACGGAGCTGCGAACTGAACTCCTGGTGGCGAGTCACCTTCAGCAACGACCACCACGCAGTAGTCAAGAGCGCCCCGTTCCCTCAGGTCCGCGATGACTTTGGCAATCGCTGTGTTTCTCTGGCCGATTGCGCAGTAGATGCACAGCACGTCTTTATCGTGCTGGTTGAGAATCGTGTCGATCGCGATCGCCGTCTTGCCGGTCTGACGGTCGCCAAGAATCAGTTCACGCTGACCGCGTCCTATCGGAATTAAGGCGTCGATCACCTTCAATCCGGTCTGTAACGGCACACTCACGGGAAGACGATCCATGATCGGCATGGCGTCGCACTCGCACGGCCGCCGCTCGACAGCACGCACCGGGCCATGACCGTCGAGTGTCCTCCCGACCGGGTCGATGACGCGGCCGATCAACTCGTCACCGACGGGAACGTCGAGCACGCGTTCTGTCCGGCGGACTTCGTCACCTGCCTCCAGTTCGATGCCTTCATCCAGAAGCACAATGCCAACTTCGTCTTCATCCAGATTGAAGGCCAGCCCCAGTACGTTACCGGGAAAACGCAGCAGCTCTTCCGACTGAACGTTGGGGAGACCTGTGGCTCGAGCGACTCCCCGGCCTGTGGCTGTGACCGCCCCGATTTCGTGAGTCTGCAGGTCACGATCGTCATCGGTCATGACATCGTCGAAGAGCCGAAAGGTCTCGTCGAGGATCGAGTGCAGAAAGCCGGGTTGATCAGACATCGTGGAATCTCCGGACGGACTCGCTGTCACAGGACGGCCGTATCAAGTGCATGGGCGAAGTCTTCTTCGAGCGTCTGCAGCGATTCACCGGCGCTCCATGCGACTTTGTAGCCGGCGGATTTCAGCTCAATCCCGCAGATCAATTCTGGGACCGTGTGGAATTTCAGATCGACGTCGTCAGTCAGGTAATCGTGAATCAGGTTGAGCACGCGCTGACGGCCCGCTTCGGTCAGGTCGAATGCGGTTTCAATGAGAACATGATGGTGTGAGTTACGAATGGATGCGGCAATTTCTGCACGACGGCCGTCGTCCACCTGTTGGAGTTGCGCGGCAAACGCCTCGATGATTCGCTGTTCAAGGTCGTCGTCGCAGAGCTTCGTCAGGACGTGTCGTGTCATGGCGTGAACCTGCCGACCGGCCCGACGGCGCAGTTCCTGCAGAAAGGAATTCCGTTCCCGCTGCAGTGAGCGCAGCCATTCCTTACGGGATTGCTCGATCTCCGCACGCACCTTGTGAAGTTGCTCCTGACGCCAGCGGTCGACCTCATGACCGGCTTCAGCCAGCAGTTCTTCCCGTGTGTGCTGAAGTTCGTCAAGGCGCCGCTGGTACTCTTCGCTCTGCTGCCGAGCCTCTTTCTGTGCCGTGATCGCGGCTGTCCGGCGTGCGGCGATCTGTTTTTCCCGTTCACTCATCGCGTTCACGATCGGGCCGTACAGAAACCGCTTCAGCAGCCACACCAGCAGCAGGAAGTTGATGATCTGAGCGACGTAGGTGAACCAGTCAATCGTCATTTGGAAGAGTCCACAGTTGAGGGTCCGAAGCCCAGAGTGGTAGTCACGGGAGCCGAGAGGCACTGACGCGACACTCTCGTCTCGGGCCTCTCGACTTATCTCGCGGCCGCTTCGGTAACGTGAGTCCAGAACGGGTTGGCGAAGATCAGAATCATCGACACAACGAAGCAGTAGATGGCCGTCGATTCGACCATGGCCATGCCAACAAACAGTGTCCGAGTGATCGTGTTGGCTTCGTCAGGCTGTTGAGCGATCGCATTGAGTGCCTGCGACAGCGCGCGGCCTTCGCCCAGTGCGGGGCCGATTGATCCCAGTCCAATGGTGAGTCCCGAGGCAAAGATTGAGGCCATCGCGACGAGTCCAGTGTTGTCCATGAGAAAGTTCCTTGTGAGTTGAGGGGCAAGGGAGAAGGGTGAGAGCAGTTCAGGGGCGACGATCCGGCTCTGGCCGCTCGTCACTCGACTCCTGACTCTCGACCGTTTCGTGTGCCTGCGTGGCTGACGCGATGTAGACCATTGCCAGCACAGCAAAGATGTAGGCTTGAATCATGCCAGTCAGCAGACCGAACAGTTGCATGACGATCGGCACGAACAGCGGCACGAAACCGAGCAGAATCAAGCCAATCACCGAACCGCTCATCATGTTGCCGTACAGTCGCACGGCAAGAGCCAGCGTGCGGGACAGCTCGCCGATCACGTTGAACGGCAGCATGAAGATCGAAGGCTGCAGGTACTGCCGCAGATAATTGCCAACGCCCTGGCTGGCGATTCCAAATAGCGGCACGGCGACGAAGACGCAGGTCGCCAGAGCAGCCGTTGTCGCCAGCGAGGCAGTGGGTGTCTCGAATCCCGGCACAAGGCTGAGGAGATTCGACATCGCGATGAAAACGAAAAGTGTGCCCACAAACGGCAGAAACGGTCCGGGCTTCTGCTGACTGACCTCGCGAATCTGGCTGGTCAGCGTTGAGACCAGCACTTCCAGCAGATTCTGACCACGCGACATCGACGTGCCGACCGACAACCGTCTCGTCACCAGCCGGGCACCGACCACGAGGACCGCCATGACGATCCACGTACTGACAATCGTCACGGTGAGCCGGTTGATGACGGCTGGCCCATCGGGCCACAGTGGCTGATCGATGTTAATTTCAATGCCGCTCATAACTGGTCCACCGGTCGGGATTCCGTCGAAAACTGAGAGGCCGCAGCACAGAACGGTGGTGCTGTTTCTGATCGGATGATGTGAATCATCGCGAATCGCACGACAAGGAACGTCAGCATGCAGGCCGCGACGCGCTCCCACTGCCCCTGCATCACCATTCCAAAGCCGCCGCTTGTGATGGCGGTTCGAACCAGGAAACTCATTGCCACCAGCGCGCCGGGATGCCGGGATTGCGCAATGTGGCGAACGGTCAGCCACAGGCCGCCGAAATAGAAGAGCCCCAGTCCGAGGCCGACGGCCAGTGGGAGAATCAGGCTGCTGAGTTCGAAGTTCATGAACGGCTTCCGATCTACTGCTTTATCGAGGTGTGCCTTCGCGTTTGATCCAGTTCCAGGCGATCAGCATGCCACTGACGATGCCCACAAACAGGAATGTCAGGCACCAGGAAATCTGGCTGTGAAAAATCGAATCGAGCCAGCAGCCCACCGCGATTCCGATGAGTACGGGAACCGCTACAGACCAGCCGACAACACCGAACATCCCGAGTCCGAACCACAGCGAGCGATTCCGTTCTGACCGTGCCTTCAAACGTCGGGCTTCCTTCTCGCCGACCTTTGACACAATGGCCGAATGCTCGGGAGCGAGTTCCGATTCCTGCCGGTCTGGTTTATCCACGGTCAGGTTCTCCGAATGCGAGGAAACGACGGACGAAGTCGGCTTCGAGGCGTGCCACTGCAGAGCGGGCAGTGCGCTCGCGATCGTCCAGAACCAGAAACTGCTCAGTCACCAGCCTGCGGAGCGTCCCAAGGTCATCACCGCGAACCGCATTGCGGACTGAGACTCGAACCAGCGGACCGGTCTTCACCAGAATCCCGTCGCCTGTTGCCAGAAGCGATTCATCGCCATCAGCAGATGAGAACGACAGAATTCCAGGCACCAGAGCAGCGATGTAGTCGGTGTGTCGCGGAAGCAGACAGAACTCACCGTCTTCGGCTTCCGCGATAATCTTCGTCGCTTCGACGTCAAGCAGAACCTCAGTCGGCAACAGCACACGAAGCCTCATGACGACGCCTCCGACTTGTCTGTTGCTTCATCGACCGGGCCGATCATGTACAGAGTCCGTTCGGGCACATCGTGAAACTCGTCATCGAGAATTCTCTCGCAACCGGTCAGGGCATCTTCGAGCTTCACCAGGCGACCGGTGTAACCCGTGAACTGCCCGGTCGTGAAAAACGGTTGCGTCAGAAAGCGTTCCAGACGGCGTGCCCGGTTCACCGTGCGACGGTCTTCGCGCGACAACTCTTCCAGACCGAGCATCGCGATGATGTCTTTCAGTTCCTCGTACTGCGCGAGCGTACGACGGATGTCCTGAGCGACCTGATAATGCCGGTCTCCCACGATCGGTGGCATCAGCATTTTTGAACCGGACTGCAATGGATCAATCGCGGGATACAACCCTTCGGCGGCCCGCTTACGTGACAGGACGATCGACGTCGACAGGTGCGAAAACGTGTGGACGGCGGACGGGTCCGTGAAGTCGTCAGCCGGCACATAAACCGCCTGCACCGACGTAATCGCTCCGGATGACGTCGTGCAGATACGTTCTTCCAGATCCGCGAGATCAGACGCCAGAGTCGGCTGATAACCAACTCGCGATGGCAGTTCGCCCATCAGTCCGGAGACCTCCATGCCGGCCTGCACGAAGCGGAAGATATTGTCGATCAACAGCAGCACATCCTGTCGCAGGTCATCGCGGAAGTATTCGGCCATCGTAAGTGCCGCATGGCCGACGCGGTAACGAGCCCCCGGCGGTTCATTCATCTGGCCGAACATCATGACGGTGTTCTCCAGGACGCCGGCCTGTTTCATCTCGCGGTACAGCTCTTCAGCCTCGCGACACCGTTCTCCAATTCCGCAGAACAGACTGACGCCTTCGTAAGCCCCCACGACGTTGTTGATCAGCTCTGTAATGAGAACCGTCTTGCCAACACCCGCTCCACCGAAGAGGCCGGCTTTTCCACCACGTTCCAGCGGTGAGAGCACATCAATGGCCTTAATGCCTGTCTCGAAGATTTCGGATCGGGTTGATCGCTCAGTCAGAGCAGGAGCTTCGCGGTGAACGGACCGCCATTCGCAGTCACTCAACGGCATGCCTCGATCAACGGTTCGACCAAACACATCGAACATGCGGCCTTTGAGTTGCAACCCGACTGGTACTCGCAATGGATGCCCGGTGGCGATGACCTCAGAGCCCCGCGCCAGTCCTCGCGTTGGCGTGAGCGCGATACCGCGCACTTTGTCATCACTCAGATGACTCACGACTTCGATAACGACCCGACCGTCTGCTCCAGCATGCAATTCACTTTGAACCTGGGGCAGCTGTTTCGAAAAACGCACATCGACGACGCTGCCTCGGACTGAAACAACAGTCCCCGTATTCGCATCCCGCTGGTCAGCACTCGCGATCATTGGGTTTCGCTCTCCGGACATCTTTCCCAACCCGTTTTCGTGTCTGCCTTACCACTGTCAAATTCGTCGGTACAGCTCGGACGGCAGAACCAGTTGTGATTGCCGTCGCCCATTCGCTGAATGGCAGCCGATTGCCGGTGGAGCCACCGGTTGCAAATCGGGCAGAGGACTCTGCTGCCAGCCTCGGCGGGGAACCATGAACATCGTCGGATCTACCGAAGCAGGACCGGCGTCGAAAGTGTTCCGTTCGATACAGGTGCAGCAAGTGCTTCACGCGTTGGACGAGGGCAACCTCACGGACCACCCGAGCACCGACCGGCTCTTGACACGCAGCAACAATGTCCGGAATGACTGACGTGATGCAAGCTGTCCCGTTGAGGACGCCGATCCTCAGCCGCAGATCTGCAAGGCTCGGGTCAACTGTCGACGGATTGCCGGACACATCAGCGTTGTTCATCGCGTACTCCGCTCTTTCATGATGCGTCCTGGTTGTTCGGCAATGCGCGTGCCAGTCGGCTGCGTATCTGACGAACGGATGGCTGACCGCGAATCAGAGAGATTAAATGGCTCCGCGGGCTTGATGTTCTCAGCCAGTGGGCACCTGACGCCCAGGCTCATGGCGAGTTCGCCCGTCGAAGATTGAGACCTGGTGATGCAGTACCTGTTTACCGCAAAAAACAGGGATTGCGCATCCAGCGGAGGCCGTTTCTCCTTCCGGGATCATGGATGGCGATGGCGTACGGCAGCCTCGCAGCCCTGGTTGCACACGGCCGAGCGCGGAACTCGGGCAGCTTCGCCGCAAGGTCGAACTGTTGGGGCAGACGCTGGAGGAATCGCTAGCCGCGTATCGAGGACCGGTCCTTTTCTGCAGCCCTGCAGCCGCCTGTCTGTCTTTCAGGCCGACCAGCCTTCGGTGATTCGCAGTGGTCTCTGGAAACTCGTTGTCCCGCTCGCCGAGTTTCCGTGGCATCCTCATTTCTGGAAAGGCGAGCCCCCTCAGCCGTTGCTGTTCAATGTCGAAACTGACGTCGCGTCGCGGCACAACATCGCCGCCAAACATCCCAACATCGTGGCCTGGCTTTCGAAGCTTGCTGAATCTGCCTGCAGCGATCTCTGAGATTCGGGGCAGGCCGGAAGCGATCAGCGAACGACAGGCCATATCGAGAATCCTCAACCACTGGTTCTGGCCGGTCCAGGCCGCTGAATTTGAATGTCGGCGGCTCGCACCCGACGGCGTCTTGCCGCAGATTCCGTATTCTGGCTACTATCACCGGTTACCGTTTTGTCGTACTGGAGAGGTTTGACCGGTTCCGTTTGCTGCTCAAGCGGGCGATCAGACTCAGCCACATAACATTGACAGGTGGACCATGACGCTGAAGAGCCCTTCCCGAGCGGCCTGCACGCTCGTCCTTGGAACAGTCACTCTCGTCGCCACGACGATTTTCGCTCAGCAGCTTGTCGAGCCGCAGCCTTCGGACGACTCCGTGGCCCGTGCGGTCTGTGCGATGGTCAGCAAGTATCACATCAACCATGGCAGGATTGATGACTCGATTTCGTCGATGCTGCTTGACCGCTACCTCGAAGTCCTCGATCCACAGAAGCTGTACTTCCTGAAGTCCGACATCGACCGGTTTGAGAAATCACGGCTGGTTCTCGATGACCAGCTGCTCGACGGCGATGCCCAGTTCGCCTACGACGTGTTCAACACGTACCGGCAGCGGGTTCAGGACCGAGTGGCGTACGCTCACGAAGCGATTGATGCGTCGCACGATTTCTCTGTCGAGGAAGAGCTGATCACCGACGCTGAAGATCTGCCGTATGCAGATTCGCGTGAGGCATTGAATGATCGCTGGCGCAAGCGAGTCAAACTCGACATCCTGAACCTGCGTCTGGACGACACGAAGCCGGAAGAAATCAGCGACCGGCTTCACAAGCGCTACAAGATGCTCGAACGCACGATCAACGATACGGAATCGTTCGAAGTGCTGGAGATGTTTCTGTCCTCGATGACGCACTGCTTCGATCCGCACTCGTCTTACATGTCGCCGCAGACGCTTGAGGAATTCCGGATTTCGATGCAGCTCAGCCTGGACGGAATCGGCGCGGCACTTCGCAGCGAGGACGGCTACACGACGGTCGCTCAGATCGTGAAAGGTGGAGCGGCAGAGAAGGACGGCCGGCTGGAAGTCGGCGACAAAATCATGGCCGTCGCTCAGGAAGTCGGCGACTTCGTCGACATCGTTGAGATGAAGCTCAGCAAAGTCGTGCGTCTGATTCGCGGGAAACGCGGCTCAAAAGTGCGGCTGCAGGTGCAGAAAGCCGATTCCGGCGATCTGATCGTTTACGACCTGATTCGTCAGAAGATCGAACTGAAGGAGTCCGAAGTCAAAGGCGAGATCATTGAGACGACCGATCGAACTGGTCGTCAGGCACGGATCGGCGTGATCAACATTCCGTCGTTCTATCGCGACTTCAATGGAGCGGAGAACGGTCTCGAGGACTTCAAAAGCACCGCCCGTGATCTGCAGAACGTCCTGATGCGCTTCCGCAATGATCCGAAAGGCGCTCCGGACGCCATCATCGTTGACCTGCGATACAACGGCGGCGGAGCCCTCAGCGAAGCGATCGAGGTGACGGGCCTGTTCATTGACGAAGGACCGGTCGTTCAGGTCAAAGAGCCGGGAGCCAGCGTTCGAACCTACAGCGACGATATTGAAGGTGCGTTCAATGAGCCGCTGATCGTCGTCTGCAATCGCATGTCCGCATCGGCTTCGGAGATCTTCGCAGGCGCCATCAAGGATTATCGTCGTGGCATTGTCGTCGGTGATTCCAGCACGCACGGCAAGGGAACGGTCCAGAATGTGATCCCGGTCGGCGGCAGCATGCTCTCCAGTTTCTTTGGCCAGCCGAAGGACAATGGGGCGCTCAAGTTGACCATCAACCAGTTCTACCGAGTGAATGGCGACAGCACGCAGAACCTCGGAGTGAAGTCGGACATCGTTCTCCCATCACTGATCGACCATATGGACGTCGGCGAAGCGTCACTCGATAACGCTCTGGCGTTCAACAAGATCGATCCTGCCGAGTATGACCGACTGGCCTACGTCAACAACGACCTGATCAGCCGCCTGCAGAACGCCAGTCAGCAGCGCGTCGCTGCGGATGAGAAGTTCAAAGAGATTGAAGGGGATATCTCAAAATACCTTGAGCGGAAAAATCGCAAGAAGATTTCGCTCAACGAGACGAAACTGAAGGCTGAGCGTGACGCGGAGCGGAAAAAGGACAAGGAAGAGAAAGACGACGAAGAAGAAGATGCGTCCGGTGAGGAAGGCCCGATCTTTCCGGAGTCGGCCTACAACGACGAACTCCTGAACATCGCCGTCGACTATGTCGAAGCCCTTCGCGGTGCCGCCACCGCCCAGCGCTGAGTCGCACTGCCTCAGCAATTCGTCATCGCAATTCAACGCCAGACAGCCTCGGCTGTCTGGCGTTTTCTTTTGGCCACACATTCAGAAGGGCGACGTTTCCAGCGTGTCCGCGAGCCTGTTCCTGTCAGAACGCGCGATGGACTCCGGTGAAGGCCAAGCACCTTCAGAGACAGGGGGCGAAACCGTGAATCTGAACCGTCGGCTGGTCACCGCACTTTTCTCGTTTCGTACAGCACCGCGCCGGACTCGTCGACGAACGTGAATTTTGCTTCGCCCGTGCCCGATTCCAGTCCCGGCCCGACAGTGATTTTCAGGAAGCCGCCGGACGGTTTCTTCTGCGTGTAGAACTGCCTGATCTCAGCCTTCGGGTCGGTCGATTTCGGGTCGCCGGGTTTGCGACCGAGGCGCGAGTTCTCGTCACACAGCGCTCCGCACGAGAACTCTTCGACGCCCAGCGGGTCGGCCGAGTGATACTGCCAGTGACGGTCTCCACAAATCGTGAAGAAGCCGTTTTCGTGCAGTCGGTTGTCGACAACCCATTGAAAGAAAGCGCGGCCTTCGTGCCGAAAACCGTTGTGATTGACGTGATTGTCGATCTTGTAAGCATCGTCCGGACCGACGAGCGGCGTCGGAGAAATCAGCAGCCGAAACGTTGCGTCGCTCTCCAGCAGTGTTCGCTTCAGCCAGTCGAGTTGCTCCTTGCCCCACAGAGTTTTGTCCGGGCCGTTGGGCATCCTGTTAGGACTGCGATAGTCGCGGCCTTCGACCAGCCAGATCTGCAGATGTTTGTTGACCCGATACGTGCGATAGGTCTTCGCGGCTGGATCGCCGGGATCGACAACCGGCATCTGTTCGCGAAACGTTGCAATGCCCAGCTCACTGCTCGGAGCCCGATTACCGGCTCGGTCGCAGTCGTTGTACCGATGGTCGTGATCGTCCTTTTCCCAGTAGGTCGGCACGTTGCGGAACAGGCGGACAAAGCGTTTCTGCACGAACTGCTCCTGCCACTTCCTTCGCAGTTCGGTCTGCGTCCTGGCGCTGGTGTCTTTCCCGTCGTAGTAGACGTTGTCACCGGTCCCAACAAAGAAGTCGAGATCCATGCCGATCATCGTTTCCAGCGCCGGATAACCGACAGCTCGTTTCGGATCGACGCTCGGCCCCCACTTGCCCTGCCGTTGCTCAGGCCTGGCCCCGTGAAACTTGCCGTAGTTCATCCCGGTGACGACAACAAAGCTCACCGGCTCCTGGCCCGCCGGTCCCTGCAGTGTTGAGAAGGTGCATGTCGGCCCGGCCTGCGTCGCATCACGCGACTCGCCGAAGATCAACCGGTAGTAGTACTTCGTTGCCGGTTTCAGATTGCGAATCACCGTCTTGACGATGAAGTCCGATTCCGGTTTCGCCGCGAGCCACTCAGTCAGCGTCGCATCCTGAAACCCGGCGTTCGTGCCATACTCAAACCGAGCCACTCCCAAGGCGCCGGCAACGCCGCCATCGACATTCCGCTCCACACTCGTCAGCCGCGACTGCAGAATCACCGACGTCTGCGACACCTCCCCAGCCATCTCACCTTGAGCGTGATAGACCTGAGCCGGCAGCGAAGTCACGATTGTGGCCAGGAAGATCGCGGATAACAGAAATCGGACAGTTCGTCGGTCTTTCATCACTCGTCTCCTGAACGGAATCAACAAGCCACGCGAAGCCACTGAACACGCATTAAAGTGACCTTACTGGCGATTCACCAGGCACAAGAGCGATACTGCTGATGCCCCGCCCACAATGGCTCCACAGGATCTCCACGATGCCACTCGACGCAGCCATCTCTCGACGCCGGATGATTCAGTCGCTGGGTGGAGGACTCGGAGTGGTGGGGCTTTCGGAGCTACTCCAGCAGGATGCGGTGGCGGCAACGGGGGCGCATTTTGCTCCGCGAGCGAAGCGGGTGATCCACCTCTTCATGAACGGAGGACCGTTTCAGGGGGACTTCTTCGATCCGAAGCCGCTGCTGAAAAAGTACGAGGGACAGCGCCCGGCGGAAGTTGATCTGCGAACCGAGCGAAAGACAGCCGGGTTGTTGCCGTCACCATTTCGGTATCAGCCAGCTGGCGAGAGCGGTGTGCCGGTCAGCGAGCTGTTGCCGAAAATGGCGCAGTGCATCGACGACGTTTGCGTGCTCAGGTCAGTCTACACCGACAACCCGAATCACGGGCCGGCCCTGCTGTTGATGAACAATGGCACGATTCTCCCGACGCGGCCCAGCATGGGCTCGTGGATGCTGTACGGGCTTGGGGCAGATAACGAGAGCCTGCCTGGTTACGTCGTCCTGTGCCCCGGTCGGCCTGTCCGCTTTTCGATTCTGTGGACCAGCGCGTTTCTGCCGGGCGAGTACCAGGGCACGTACATCAATCACTCGAATCTGCAGCCTGAGAAACTGATTCCTTATCTAAAGCGCGAATCGGGCAGTGCCGAGGAACAGCGGCGACAGCTCGATCTCGCGGCAAAGCTCAACCGGCTGCACATCGAACAGCGCGGCCCCGACCGGCGACTCGACGCCCGCATCCGCGCGATGGAGACCGCTTTCCGAATGCAGACATCAGCGACCGACGCGTTTGATCTCGAACAGGAATCGAAGTCAACTCGGGAAGCGTACGGATCAGGGCACTTCGCCAACGGCTGTCTCCTGGCACGGCGGCTTGTCGAGCGCGGAGTTCGGTTCGCCCAGGTCTATTACGGCAACGGCCAGCCGTGGGACACGCACAACAATCACCATGCCACTGTGCGGAAACTTGCCCGTGACATCGACACGCCGATCGCCGCGCTGCTGCGCGATCTCAAACAGCGCGGGATGCTCGACGACACGCTGGTCATCTGGGGCGGCGAGTTCGGGCGGACGCCGACATCGGAGAACGGCTCGGGCCGCGACCACAATCACTACGGCCTGACAATGTGGATGGCCGGAGGCGGCATTCGCGGCGGCATGACGTACGGCGAGACCGACGACTTCGGCTTCCGGGCGATGCAGAACCGAGTCCACATTCACGATCTGCACGCCACCGTGCTGCACTGCCTGGGCCTCGATCACGAACGCCTGACATACCGATACGCAGGCCGGGACTTCCGCCTGACCGACGTCGCTGGACGAGTGGTTGACGACGTGCTGGCCTGAAGCGGAAAGGCGAGCGGCAGGAATATACGGAAGCAGGAATATGAACGGGGCAGAGGACAGGGGCGGGGAACGGGCCAAGGTTCGACAGAGCGGCTGACGTCAGAATGATGCCTGCTGGCGCCAAGCGGATCGGATGCTTCCGCAGCTCTGACTCGACCGGGACATCCATCTGCGAATCTCATTTTCCTGCTCCGCATATTCCTGCCTTGCTGTGTAACCATGTCCACAACTACGTCGCCAACCCTGCAGGAAGGCCAGCGCCGGCAGCTCACGGACTCGATTCAATGCACAAGGGGCCGATTCGCAACGTCAGCACTGACTTGAGATGATCGCCGACGCTATCTCTCGACAGAGACTTCTGCGATGCCTGGCAGACAGACAACTACGCCCTCTGTACACTTTCTCACGAGACTGCCAATCCCGGCGTCCTGGAATGCCAACCCTTAACTGTTGGAACATGTGTCTTCGCACACGTCGGCAATGACTTCTCGATGTGGAAATGCGATTCATTCGCTGCATGCCTCAGCTTGGGGTTTTGACGGTTGGCAAAATGGAACAGCTCGACCGCCAGCCCACCGCTCCCTGGCTGGCCAACGAACTCTTCTGCTGATTCGCACTGGAACCCCGACATCAATGTCGAGGCCGATCGAACTGCTGAATTCGAGAAGCTGTTTCCGGCACGAAACTCAACTGCCACGCGGGCGATCTGGGCGTCTACTGTCTGAAAGGTCGCTCACGGAATTCGCTCGCGCCGCGTCCGCGAGTCCTCATACTGTCACCGGCGAAGCTCTTCGTCGGTCTTTACCTCTCACCCAACAACTGATTTCTTAGTTGACAGCAACTAAGAAATCAGTAGCCTTCCCGCTCGATCGCCTGAACACTCCATCGAAGGATTCTCATGCCGCGCCAACGACAGGCCACACCCACGAAAGTTGAGCTTGAGATTCTGCATGTACTGTGGGAGCACCAGCCGTCGACGGTGCGTGAAGTGGTCGACGTGCTCAACCGGCAGCGGCCTCGGGCTTATACATCGATCCTGAGCATGCTGAATGTGATGTTCGAGAAGGGCCTGGTGACGCGCGAGATGCGCGGACGGGCTCATGTCTATCGGGCGAAGAAGTCTCGCGAGAAAACGCTCGGGAGCGTCGTCAGAGACGTGCTGGGGCGAGCGTTCCAGGGCTCCACGACGTCACTGATCGCTCAAGTGCTGGAACAGTCGAAGCCTTCCGCTGACGAACTGGACGAGATTCGGCGAACCATCGAGGCCTGGCAGAACGAGGAGAATGACAATGCTTGAGAGCCTGTCTTCTTCCGTCGCCCACAGCCTGTCCCTGGTACTTCTGCATTTCGTCTGGCAGGGCCTGCTGATCGGGCTGTTGTATGGAATGCTGCTCACAGTGACGGACGAGCGTTCGGCCCGGGTTCGATACGCAACGTCTCTGACCGCACTGACCGCGATGGCTCTGTGTCCGATCGTCACCTTTGTGCTGCTCCACAATCCGGGAACCCTGGTCGACGCTGTGCCGCAGCACATCGCCGCGAGTCCGCCATCAAGCTCTGCTTCGCACACAACAGCGACGCCTCTGCCGCAACCGTCACAGGCCAGAAGCCGCGATGCGACGAGCCCAGCTGCAGCCTGGCGAGCAACGAACAATGAGGTCGTTGGTCGAGACAAAGTCCGTTGGGTTCACGCGATCCTGAATTCGTCGCAACCGTATGTACTGCTGCTCTGGCTGGCCGGCGTGATCCTCTCGGGGGCTCGGCTGACGGCTGGGTTTCTGAACGTTCTCTGGCTGCGATCGGGGCGCGCTTCAGTTCCCGCTGAGCTTGTCAGACGCTCGTTGATGCTGGCTGATCATCTGAGCCTGAAGACGGCACGCGTCTTTACGTCGGAGCGTATTCGCGAGGCGGCTGTGGTCGGTTTCCTGAGACCGGTCGTTCTGCTGCCGGCTGCGTGGCTGACCGAGTTGCCTCCCGATGTACTCGAAGCGGTGATCGCACACGAACTGGCGCACATTCGACGGTTCGATGTCTGGGTCAACCTGCTGCAGCGGCTTGTGGAAACGCTGCTGTTCTACCACCCGATGGTCTGGTGGCTGTCGAATCGGATTCGACTGGAACGTGAACTGTGCTGCGATGAACTCGCCGTTCAGGCAACGGGCAATCGCAGCAACTATGTCCTGGCACTCGAACAGGTCGGCAGGCTGCAGTTGCAGGGAACTCTGCGTCTGGCACCAACCTTCACAGGAGGCGGAAAGATGAAACTGTTGAGCCGAATTCAGCACGTCCTTGGAACTGACTGCAAACCGGACCGTGAACCGTCATGGCTGGTTGGTGTCGCGGCGGTGTTTGTGTCGCTTGTGATTGCCGGTGTCGTGGGCGGTGCCGGAGAACGCAACGCGGCGGTCGCTCAGGATCGTGACAGGGGACCGTTCCGCAGAAGCAGAGGCCGGGTCGCGACGCTCAGCAGAAGCGGAAGCCGGTCCGCGGCGTTCTGCTGAAGCCGAGGCTGGCCCGCGTCAGTCAGCCGAGGGCGAACGCGAAGGGCGTCGACGATCGGCGAAGGCCGAGGCGGCTGGTCGCCGTTCGCCTGAAGAAAGCAGGTCGCGGGGACTGGAAGATTTCCGTCCGCAGACACCGCGCGAGGCAGCACTTCTGCAGATGATCCAGCAACTGCAGCGAGAGCTTGCCGACCTGCGTCGCGAAGTACGGACTCAACACACTGCGGGTCGCGACCGGGATGGTGACCGCGACCGTGAAGAACACAGCCCGCGCGGAAGGACTTCCAGCGACACCGATGAAAGCGAACTGCCGGCTCGCTGGCCGCACAGCAAAGAGGGGCGAGTGTTCAAAGCGTACGACAAGAACGGCGACCTCTCGGTTTCTCTCGAAGAATGGCTGGCGATGACAAACGGAAACGTCAGCGATGCCCGCCGCGAACTTCAAACCCGACGCTACAACGACGCGGACCCCAACGGAGACGGCAGGTTTACTCCAGCCGAGTTCATCGACTGGTACGTCAGGGGCCGTTTCGCCAACTCGTCTGAACGCCGCCGTCGCAGTGCTCGCGAGGGAGACGGTGCTCGCGCGGGAGACGGTGCTCGACGAGCCACTCGCGACGGCGAGGATGCGGAACGCCGCGAAGTACGCGATGGAGAAGGTGGTCGACGCGGTCCTCGCGATGGAGAAGACGCCGCGAAAACAGGTCCGCGCGACGGCGATGCTCCAGCGGAGGAACGTCCGCGCGACGGGGGCGACTCTGCGGACCGAGGCCCGCGCGACAGCGAGTAACACACGAAGTTGACCAGAACCGGAAGTGAGCGCCCGCCTCTTGCCACGCGCTGCGAGGGGCGGGCGAAGTTTTCCAGGAGACCTATCATGAAGCGGCATGCAGGAATTGTGACTGGCCTGGTATGGCTCCTGATCGGCACGACGTCAGCTCCCATTGGCATCGCCTTTGAAGCACCCACTGCGCCCCAGCCGCCCGCCGAGAAGCTCGACATTGTTCTCGTCCGGAACGGGCAAGCGGTCCACAACATGTTCTGCCTGCCGAATGACGAGGCGGAGCCAGCGGCGGTCCTCGCGCTGAAGGAATACCGGGCTCTGGTGAAGCAGGCCACCGGAGCAGAACCGGTTCGTGTGGCGGAACCCGATCCGAACGTGCCGACCATCTTCTTCGGTCACAATCCGTGGTCGACAAAGGCAGGAGTCACGACCGACGGACTCGCCTCGGAAGGGTTCCGCATTCGGTCCGTGGGACAGGATATTCACATTGTCGGCCGCGACACACCAAAGGTCGGTGCTCACCAGGTGGCGGCCCGAGTGGGCATGGAGCCGGGGACTCTGTTCGGAACCTACGAATTCCTCGAACGCTACTACGACATGCTCTTCGCCTGGCATGACGATCTGGGAACGGTCACGCCGCAGCATAAAGACCTCACGATCAGGTCGATGCACATCGTGGATGCTCCGGACTGCTCCTACCGGCAGTTCACCAAGTCGCCCGCCGGCCAGGCCAACGAACTGTTCGGTCGACGACTGCGGCTCGGCCATCCGTTGGAAGTGCGGCACGAACACAACTGGCACCGCATCATGTCTCCGGATGATTACGGTCGACAGCATCCGGAGTGGTTTGCTGAAATCGATGGCCAGCGATACCCGAAACACTACGCCGAGAAACG
>Ga0209273_10001389_pt1 | contig 22044 bp, 25 predicted proteins | sample tdAd471_FD_187126 | JGI IMG/M metagenome (GOLD analysis project Ga0209273, IMG submission 187126) | Marine sediment microbial communities from the Atlantic coast under amendment with organic carbon and nitrate - tdAd47.1 (SPAdes)... | ecosystem: Environmental > Aquatic > Marine > Coastal >...
TAGGGGTCATACTGCCCGTCCACGCGACAAGCGGGCGCTGGGTCAATTACGTTTGAGAGCCTGCTAGATGTTTTTCATCATCGGTATCGTTCTTGTTATCGGCTGCGTGTTCGGCGGTTACTCCGTTCATGGCGACTTGCGCATCCTGTGGCAACCGATCGAATACGTGATCATTCTGGGGGGTGCGCTTGGCGCGTTCTTGGCCGGAAACCCGAAACCCGTCGTCATGGGCGCGTTCAAGTCCGTCGGGACGATGGTCAAGGGGCCGAAGTACAAGAAAGACGCATACGTCGAACTGCTGAGTTGCATCTACAGCGTGTTCCGCCTGGCCAAAGCCAAAGGCGATCTGGCGCTGGAGCAACACGTTGAAAAGCCTCATGAAAGTACGCTTTTTGCGACGTTCCCGAAGTTTCAGCACGATCACCATGCGATTGATTTTTTCTGCGATTACCTTCGGCTTCTGACGCTCGGTGCCAGCAACGCGCACGAAATCGAATCCATCATGGATCAGGAACTGGACGTCCACCATCACGAGAAGCTGATGGTGTCGTCCGCCATGCGAAGCATCGGCGAAGCCATTCCGGCACTGGGCATCGTCGCCGCCGTGCTCGGTGTTATCGTGACGATGAGCTCTATTACCGAACCGCCGGAAGTGCTGGGCGGTCTGATCGGTGCGGCGCTTGTCGGTACGTTCTCGGGGATTCTCGTCGCATATGGATTCGTGTTGCCGATGGCCTCGAACCTCGAAGCGGCCTACAACGCGGAACATCACTATTTCATGTGCATGAAAATGGGTTTGATGGGGCACATGCAGGGATATGCCCCGCAGGTGTCCGTCGAATTCGCCCGTAAGGTGCTGCCGGACGAATACCGTCCGAGCTTTGCGGAGCTGGAAGAAATCACTCAGAACCTCCCGGCGCCGGGCTAACGGGGGCCGCGAATGGCCGAAGAAAGCGCAGCAAAAAGCCCGATCATCATCAAGAAGATCAACAAGGGCGGGCACGGCCACCACGGCGGTGCCTGGAAGATCGCATATGCCGACTTCGTGACGGCCATGATGGCGTTCTTTCTGTTGTTGTGGCTGTTGAACTCGGTAACGCAGGAACAGCTCGAAGGGATTTCCAACTATTTCGCGCCGGTGACGGCGTCGATGTCGACCAGCGGTTCCGGCGATATTCTCGGCGGCAAGACGATTACCGAGGAAGGTGCGGCGCAGAATACCACATCGCGCGACAGCGTGACCGTCGACCTGCCGCCGCCGAAAGCGGGTACGGGGGGTTCCGACAATGCGGAAAACCAGGACGGCAGCACGCCCGACGAGGAAGCCGCTGCGGAAGTGCTGAAGCAAAAGGAACAAGAGCAGTTCGAGGAAGCCAAGGAAGAGCTTGAAGCGACGCTTGAGAGCATTCCTCAGCTGAAGGCGATGAAGGACAGTCTTCTGATCGATAACACACCGGAAGGGCTGCGCATCCAGCTCGTCGACAAGGACGGTCTGTCGATGTTCCAGAGTGGTTCGGCCGAGCTGTTTCTACACACCAAACGTCTTTTGGAGGTGGCGGCGGAAATCATCAAATCGCTGCCACAGAATATCTCGATTTCCGGGCATACGGATTCGACGCGCTTTGGCAATGGTGGCGATTATTCCAACTGGGAATTGTCGGCGGACCGAGCCAATGCTGCGCGCCGCTGGCTGATGGAAATCGGTATTCCCGAGGATCGTTTCGACCGTGTCGTCGGCAAGGCGGCCACGGAACCGCTTGTGCCCGACAACCCCACGCACCCGTCCAACCGCCGCCTGTCGGTGATCATGCTGCGCGGCACGGGTAAGGACAATCCCGTCACCAAGGCAGAAGAAGCCGGCGCCAAGCCAGGTGAGCCGGAGGTGTTGCCGGGCTTGAACAAGATCCGGAATGCACAACCGGAACCGGCAGCGCCTGTACAATTGCAGGAGCCGACCAGCGTGGTCCCGTCGCAATCCGGGACGACCGCGCCGACGCCCGCGGCACCGAAGCTCAATCTGGAACTTGATCAGAACCTGTCGCGTTGATGCGCTGACACTTCCCGGGCCGGGATCGTTTCGGGCAATTGCGCTTCCCCCCCGAAATGCCGTAACGTTTTATACTTAGTGAAATCAGGAGCAATCCGATCCGATGCGTCATCAGGCGTTACCCGACACACGGTTCTTCTTTTCGACCGCGCCCCTGCCCTGTCCGTATATTCAGGGCCGGATTGAACGCCGTGTCGTGACGGAGCTTGTCGGCCGGGATGCCAATGAGCTGCACGATCAGTTGTCCATGGCCGGTTTTCGTCGCTCGCACGGTATTTGCTATGTGCCGGCGTGTCCAAGTTGCGATGCCTGTGTGGCGGTTCGTGTTGTCGTCGACGGGTTCAAGCCCAGTAAATCGTTCAAGCGTATTCTCAAGCGCAACGCCGATCTGACAGCCGAGATTGTCGAGCCGGTGGCGACCCATGAACAATACGCACTATTCAGTGATTACCAGCGCGGGCGTCATCATGGCGGCGATATGTCGAAAATGGACTTTCTCGACTATCAGGCGCTTATCGAAGACACCCCAGTCAATACATTCGTCGTCGAGTTCCGCCGCCCGTCGGGCACGCTGGCCGGGGCCTGTCTTGTCGACCGGTTGGGTGACGGATTGTCGGCGGTTTACAGTTTCTTTGACGAGCAAGACCGCGAGCGCAGCCTTGGAACGTATATGATTCTCTGGCTTATCGACGAAGCCTATGGGCAGGAACTGCCGTACATGTATCTCGGGTTCTGGATCGATGGCTGCTCGAATATGGCCTACAAGTCGCGCTTCAAGCCATTGGAGCGGATCACGCCCGACGGTTGGGAGCGGATGGACGAATAAGGCCCATCCGCTAACCGTTTGTCTTACTCCTGGCTTTTCCGGCCGGTGACGTACTTCCAGGCCAGCGGCAGTACCGCTGCGGCCAGCGCGATCTTGAACGCGGCACCCGGCAGGAACGGCCACAGGCCCCAATCAAGGATAGGCTTGTCCCAACCGAACAGCGTGCCGAGATAAAGCACACCCGGCGCGAGGATAAGGCTGGTGCCGATTACCATGGCGGCCAGCGTCGTGAATACATTTCGGTCCCAGCCCTTTTCCGCCAGCCAGCCGACCGTGGCCGTGGCGATGACGAAACCGAACAGATAGCCGCCGGTCGGGCCTGCCATGTATGCGACACCGATGCCCTTTTCAGGCGTGCCGGTGAAGACCGGCAGACCGAGCGCGCCTTCACCAAGGTACAGCAGCACGGTGGCAACGCCGAGACGCCAGCCGAAGGCCATGCCGATGGTCAGGATCATGAAGGTCTGCATGGTCATCGGTACTGGATAAAACGGCACGCTGATCTTGGCCGAAATCGCCAGAAGCACCGACCCGGCGAATGCCAGCATCAGGTTGCGGAGCCATGTGTGCTGATCCGCGGTGGCGGGCCAAAGATTGTTGGCGAGAGTATTGAACTGTGTCGGCTGTGCCATTTCAGAAATCTCCAAATCAAAACCGTTACCAGAAAGTCCCTCACCGGGGCCGGAAAATCAAGGCTGATCGCGTGTGCGGCGTTTGCGGCGGAAAGCGATGTATCCCCAGATCAGCGCAACGCAAAGTGCCGCCGTCGTCATCGGTGCTGCCAGTGGAAAGGCGATTATTGCCGACAGTGCGCCGATAACGGCGCCACCGAACAATACAGCGATCGCGGACACGATAAGCAATGCGACAACAGCGCCGATGATGTAGCCCAGAAAGCGTTCCATATGTGCCGTCATTCCGTTCCCGATAACGCCTGCCGGCGTATCGCGGTGATCACCAGAAGCGGTTGTTGTTCGGGAAGCCCTTGGGCTTGATCAGCCCGGCCCCTGCCCGCTTGCCGATCCATGCCTTGAGGTCGGTTTCAGAGCGCACGCCGGAACCGGTTTGCCAGCTCACGCCTTCGGCCAGTTTGAAGGCCTGCACGTCGGACAGCACGCCGTCCTTGTAACGTTGCAGAATAACCCCCTTGCCGCGCCCCATTTCCGGCAGTTCATCAATCGGGAACACCACCAGCTTGCGGTTTGTGCCGATGACCGCAACATGATCGGCGCCGTCCGGCACCACGGACAAGGCCGCCGCTTCATCATTCGAACCGACGTTCAGCACCTGCTTGCCGTTTTTGGTCTGCGCCGTGATTTCGTCCTCGGGGACGATGAAGCCGCGCCCGGCGTCGGATGCGACGAGGAATCGCCGCCCGCCCTCGAACTTCATCATGCGCACCACATCGTGGCCGTTCGGAATGTCGACCATGAGGCGGATCGGCTCGCCATGGCCGCGCCCGCCCGGCAGCTTGTCGACACCGACCGTGTAAAAACGGCCGTTTGTCGCGAAGACAATGACCTTGTCGGTGGTTTCCGCATGCAGCCAGAATTTGAGCTTGTCGCCTTCCTTGAACTTGAGGCTCGAAACATCTTCCAGGTGCCCCTTGGCGGCGCGCACCCAGCCTTTTTCGGAATAAACGACAGTCACCGGCTCTTTCTCGATCATGGCTTCGATAGGCACGATCACCGTGGTCGGCGGTTCGCCGATTTTTGTGCGCCGGCGGCCGAGGTCGGTTTTCGGGCCAAAGGTCTGCTTCAGTTCCTTCAGTTCGCCTTCAACCGTTTTCCAGCGCTTGGTCTCGTCCTTCAAAAGGTCCTTGAGCTCTTTACGTTCCGCCTTGAGGTCCTTGTCCTCCTTGCGGATTTCCATTTCCTCAAGCTTGCGCAATTGGCGCAAACGCATGTTCAGGATCGCTTCGACCTGCACATCGGTCAGGTCGAACGTCTTCATCAGGACTTTCTTGGCTTCGTCTTCCTCGCGGATGATGCGGATGACCTCATCGAGGTTGAGATACGCGATCAACAGACCGCCAAGGATTTCCAGCCGGTGTTCGATCTTTTCAAGGCGGTGCTTGGTGGTGCGGACAAGAACGACCTCGCGGTGTTCCAGGAACGCGACCAGCGCCTCGCGCAGGTTCATCACGCCCGGCACGTTGTCCTTGTTCAGGACGTTCAGGTTCAGGCTGATCCGCGTTTCCATGTCGGTTTCGCGGAACAGGTGTTCCATCAGCATGTCCGGTTCGACGTTGCGCGATTTCGGCTCCAGAACGATACGCACGTCTTCGGCGGATTCGTCGCGGATATCGGCCAGCATCGGCAACTTGCGTGCGAGCAGGAGTTCCGCCGTCTTTTCGATCAGGCGGGATTTCTGGATCTGATACGGGATATCGGTAATGACGATCTGGTACAGGCCCTGGCCGAGCTTTTCGACTTCCCATTTGGCGCGGAGGCGGAAGCTGCCGCGACCGGTCTTGTATGCCTCAATAACGTTCTCGCGCGCTTCGACCAGTTCGCCGCCGGTGGGAAAATCCGGCCCAGGGATGAATTCCGCCAACTTTCCGAAGGTGACTTGCGAGTTCATCACCCCGTCGCTCGTGTGTTTGGCGGTTTTGACGATATGCAGCATGGCGTCGCAAAGCTCGCCGACATTATGCGGCGGAATGTTGGTCGCCATGCCGACGGCGATCCCGGCGGCCCCGTTCGCGAGCAGGTTCGGGAATGCGGCCGGCAGCACGATTGGCTCGCGTTCCTCGCCGTCATAGGTATCGCGGAAATCAATCGAGTCTTCGTCGATGCCCTTGAGCAGCAGAGTGGCGACTTCGGTCAGGCGTGCCTCGGTGTATCGCATGGCGGCGGCATTATCGCCGTCGATGTTACCGAAGTTGCCCTGCCCGTCGACCAGCGGATAGCGCTGCGCGAACTCCTGCGCCAGGCGCACCATGGCGTCGTAAATGGATTGATCGCCGTGCGGGTGGTATTTACCCATGACGTCGCCGACCACGCGGGCGCATTTCTTGTAGCCCGACGCCGGGTCCAGCTTGAGCTGCCGCATCGCATAGAGAAGCCGCCTGTGCACCGGTTTCAGGCCGTCGCGGACATCCGGCAGCGAACGCGACATGATCGTCGACAGCGCATACGACAGATAACGTTCCGACAGCGCATCGGCGAGCCGCGTTTCGCGGATTTCCTCTGGATCGACGTGTTTACTCATGGCGCACCCCTAGTGGCCTAAATCCCCAACAATGACGAGATATAGTAGTTATCGCCGCGTGTTCGTCAATGCAGCGTTCACGCCGAGTGGCGCTATTTCTGGCGGAAAAGGTGGCGATACGGCGCGATTGCGCCGGGATGGCTTGGTTATTTAGCGGTAGCAGGCGCCGGTTTCTGCACCGATTGCGGCGGCTTCGGTTTGGTGGCGTCGGCGGCGGCATCCTTGCCGCCTTTATGCACGTCCTCGGGGATGACCATGCGCTTGCAATGCCCTTCGAGGAAGGCACCGGTCTCGATGGACAGGTCTTCGTGCAGAATATCGCCGACCACGTGCGCGGTGTCCGCCAGTTTCACGACTTTGGCCTTGATCTGACCGTCGACGCGGCCGAGAACGTGGCAGGTTTCGGCGACAATTTCGCCTTTGACCTTGGCGGATTCGCCGACAATCAGGATGCGCGTGCGGATATCGCCGTTGACCTTGCCGTCGATCTGGATTTCACCGTCGCTCAGCAGGTCACCGACGATGCTGAGATCGCGGCTGATGATCGACGGCGGCGCCGGAACCGGAACGGGCTTCTGTTCTGCTGCCGATTTTTTATTGTTTTTGGAAAACATGCCGTCCCGCCTTGATGAACTTCATCGGATCTTTGGGTTTGCCGTTGAAAACGATTTCGTAGTGAAGGTGCGGACCGGTGCTGCGTCCAGAGCTGCCAAGCTCGGCAATTTTCTGACGGAACTCGATCTTGTCACCCCGCTTCACCTTGATTCTGTTCAGGTGTCCGTAGCGGGTCAGAATGCCGGAGCCGTGGTCGATTTCGATGAACTTGCCGTACCGCCCCTTGGTGCCTGCCTGTTTAACGACACCGGCAGCCGGTGCATAGACCGGCGAGCGCATCGGACCGCCGAAGTCGACACCGTAATGCGCCGACCAACGTTTGTTCATCGGATCGCGCCTTTTACCGAACGAACTGGTCACGTAATACGTGTTGAGCGGGGCCGCCAGCGGCAGACGCGACATAATCACCTGTAGGGTTTCCCACTGTCCGAGGTGATCGTCGAGGCGGGTCAATTTCTTCATCAACTGACCGCCGGCCTCTTCCGGTTTGATCGGAATGAACGGGCCGCCCTGCGCCACCTTGCCGACGACGGCGTCGGACGAGGCCAGCAAGCTGTCGACCTCGATGCCGGCGATCTCGACGACTTTTTCCAGCGAACCGATGTATGCCATCGTGCGCTCGGTCATTTTCTCGACGGCAATGTCCTGCGCGCTCTGCAGACCGTTCAGGCGTTCTTCGAGCTGCGCCACCTGCGACTGCAGCGCGGAATTTTTATTGTGTGCTTCGTCGCGTTCGCGCACGACCGTCTGCAGATCGGTTTCGACCGTCATCAGGTTATCGCGGAGCGAGAAGTTCTTGGTCGACAACGAGCGCATGTCGTTTTCCAGACGGGACAGCTTGTCGCGTAGTACCTCGCGCGCGCCGGCGACGTTCTCACGTTCGCTCTCGGTGCTTTCGAGGCGCTTTTCCACCGTCGACAGGCTGCGCTGCAGTGTCGCGTTACGCTCCACCAGGCTGAGCATCAGATTGTGGTTGTCTTCGAGCTCGCGCGTCAGTTCGACGAAGCGGCGCTGATAAGAGGTCACATCTGAAAGAAGGTCGTCGTAAGCCTTGCGCGCATCGGCGATCATCGAATTCTTGGCCCCGACGATCTCGTCATGCTGGATGTAGCTGAAGGTCGAATAACCGACCCACCCGGTGACGGTGATCGCCAACACGGATGCGGAAACCTGAAACCACTGTGGAATACGGAAGAAACTGATGCGGCCGCGCGTGCGAAGGTGAATCTGACGTTCCGGATATACGCGGTCGATAAATCGCCGCAATCGACTCCGAAAAGTCTCCTTTTCACCCCATTCACGCATACTCACACACCCCCTTGACGCACCCTGGCATTGTCTTCGGATTAGACCGAATGAACAATTTATTATTGCTCCGGAAAGACAGGAAGTTTTCCGGTTGTTGGTTTTTGACGGTCAGCAGCGAACACACCCCGCGCCGCTTCGTCTTGTCGAGGTCAAACCGTATCCATTCGGCCATTTTGATGCAAGATATTAATAGTACGTTAACCGGGGGTGCGCGCAGAAAAAGCCCGGAAATCCAGCGCTTTGCAACGATTGAGGTCGACACCTTCCGCTGCCTCGGCTAATCCTTGGGCGAAACGCACGCCATGGGAAAGACAAATGGCCGACCGCCCGCCGCTTTCAGATATCCGGATTCTCCTCGCCACCTGGTTTGGCGCGGGCTATGCACCGGCGGCGCCCGGCACCTTCGGGTCGCTGTTCGCACTGCCGGTCGGCTGGGCGTTGGCCAGCGAAGGCGGCGTGTATGCGCTGGCCCTCGGCGCTATCGGCATCTCGGCCATCGGCGTGTGGGCAGCGGACGCCTACATGGCGCAGGCGGGCGAGCATGATCCTGGCCCCGTGGTGATCGACGAGGTTGCCGGGCAATGGCTGGCCATGCTGCCGATGGCGGCGATGCTGACATGGCAGGCGGTGGCGATTGCGTTCGTGCTGTTCCGGCTGTTCGATATCTGGAAGCCGTGGCCGATTTCATGGGCCGACAGGAATATCGACGGCGGGCTCGGCGTCATGGTCGACGACATCATGGCGGGGATTGCCGCAGCGGCGTGTCTTTACGGCCTGATGCTCGGCGCGCCGCGGCTTTTGGGTATAGGGTAAAATAATGGAAGCAGAACTGATCGATGCTGCCGACGAGGTCCTGACGGCATGCCGTGCGCGCGGCTGGACGCTGGCGACGGCGGAATCGTGCACCGGCGGCATGGTCGCCGCCGCGCTGACGGCGATTGCCGGATCTTCCGATGTCGTGGATCGAGGCTTCGTCACCTATACCAACGAGGCCAAGCACGAGATGATCGGTGTGCCGATAGCTTTGTTCGAGACTGTCGGCGCTGTTTCCGAGGATGTCGCCCGCGCCATGGCCGAGGGGGCGCGCGGCGCGGCGAACGTCGATATTGCCTGCGGCATCACCGGGGTGGCGGGACCGGGCGGCGGCTCGGCGGAAAAGCCCGTTGGTCTCGTGCACATCGCCGCCGCGTCGGGTGACGCGACCGTACACGAGCGCTGCTTGTTCGATGGCGACCGTCATGCGGTGCGTCTGGCGTCTGCATTGAAAGCGCTGGAAATGATGAAGGCGTTGGCGGAAATCTGAGAACATTATCCTGCCTATCCTTCGAGACGCCCCTTTGGGGCTCCTCAGGATGAGGCTTTTGAGAGAGCGGCTTCCTCATGCTGAGGAGCGAGCATCGCGAGCGTCTCGAAGCATGGGCCCCGTCGAGTTCAGGGCGACGGAATATCGTCACCCGTGCAGATCGGCGGCCCGGGCCTCGAAAGCAGCGATCATGCGCCGAACCGCTTCGGAGAACACCGCACCGATAGCGGCCTGCAGAATGCGCGAACGAAACTCGAAATCGACGAAGAAGTCGATCTCCGTGGAACCGTTCCCGAGATCGTTGAAGATCCAGTGGTTGTTCAGGTACTTGAACGGCCCGTCCGTGTAAGTGACGTCGATGCGGTTCGGGCGCTGATGGCTGACCCGAGACGTGAAGCCTTCGCGGAAAACCTTGAAGCCGATGATCATGTCGGCGACGACAAGCCCCTCCTCGCGCTTGCGGACCCGGCAGCCGAGGCACCACGGCAGGAATTCCGGATACTTCTCGACATCGATGACGAGGTCGAACAGTTGTTCGCGGGAATAAGGCAACACACGTTTTTCGGCGTGGGTCGGCATCGCTTAACGAACGCGGTCCGGGTTAGTTGCCCTGGGCAAGTTTCGCCTCGCGGTTTTTCCGCAGCTCTGCGAAATCGCTGTCGGCGTGATAGCTGGACCGTGTCAGCGGTGTCGACGAGACCATCAGAAAACCCTTGGATTCCGCGAGCTTCTTGTAGTCGGCAAATTCGTCCGGCGTGACGAAGCGGTCGACCGGTGCATGGCGTTTGGTCGGCGCCAGATATTGTCCGATGGTCAGGAAATCGACGTCGGCCGAGCGAAGATCGTCCATCACCTGCATCACCTCGGTGCGCGTTTCGCCAAGCCCGACCATGATCCCCGACTTGGTGAAGATCGACGGGTCTTCGCGCTTTACGGTGTCGAGCAATTTCAACGAATGAAAATACCGCGCGCCCGGGCGGATGTTCGGATAAAGCCGGGGGACGGTTTCCAGGTTGTGGTTGAACACGTCCGGGCGGGCCTTGATGACTTTTTCCAGCGCGCCCGGTTTGTCGCGGAAATCCGGGGTGAGGATTTCAATGGTCGTTTCCGGCGTGGTGTCGCGAATGCGTTCGATGCATTTCACGAATTGATCGGCGCCGCCGTCGTTCAGATCGTCGCGGTCGACCGATGTGATTACCAGATGCTTCATGCCCAGTTCGGCGACCGAAATCGCAAGGTTCTCCGGTTCCATCGGATCGACGGCACCGGGCTTGCCGGTTGCGACGTTGCAGAACGCACAGGCGCGCGTGCAGATATCGCCGAGGATCATCACCGTGGCGTGCTTCGCCGCCCAGCACTCGCCGATGTTCGGACACGCCGCTTCCTCGCACACCGTGTGCAGACTGCGCGAGCGCATCAGCTTGCGGGTTTCGTTATACCCTTCTGACGTCGGCGCCTTGACGCGGATCCACGCCGGCTTGCGCAGCGGTTCGTTCTCCGGATTTTTCATCTTTTCCGGATGGCGGACGCGGTTAAGGTTTTCGACTTTGCTCATTTTGCCTCTCAGGGGCGATGATCACATATGGATGACGCGGCCGTAAGCGTCGAGCACGCTTTCGTGCATCATTTCAGACAGCGTCGGATGCGGGAACACCGTGTGCATCAGTTCTTCTTCGGTGGTCTCAAGATTCATGGCAACGACGAAGCCCTGGATAAGTTCCGTGACCTCCGCGCCGACCATGTGTGCGCCCAAAAGCTGCCCGGTCTTTTTGTCAAAGATCGTCTTCACCAGCCCCTGATCCTCGCCCAAAGCAATCGCCTTGCCGTTGCCGAGGAACTGGAAGCGACCGACGTTGACGTCATAGCCCTGCTCTTTCGCCTTGGCTTCGGTCAGCCCGACCGACGCCACCTGCGGGTGGCAATAGGTGCAGCCGGGAATCTTGCCCTTGTCCATCGGATGCACACCTTCGACACCGGCGATCTTCTCGATGCAGATGACGCCTTCATGCTCGGCCTTGTGCGCCAGCATCGGTGGGCCGGCGACATCACCGATGGCGTAAATCCCCTTCTCCGCCGTGCGCGAGAACTCGTCGGCAACGATGCAGCCGCGATCCGTTTTGATTTTCGTGGTTTCGAGGCCGATGTCTTCAATATTGCCCTGCACACCGACCGCCGAGATGACACGATCGACGGTGATATCCTGGGTCTTGCCCTTGGCATCCTCGATGGTGCACGTGACGTTGTCGGCGCCTTTCTTGACGCCGGTCACTTTCGCCTCGGTCATGATCTTGAGGCCGTTCTTTTCAAGCTGCTTGCGGGCGAATTTGGAAATCTCTTCGTCCTCGACCGGCATGATCTGCTTCATCACTTCGACCACCGTCACGTCGACGCCCATGGTCTGGTAGAAGCTGGCAAATTCTATGCCGATGGCGCCCGAGCCGATGACCAGAAGGCTTTTCGGCGTCACGTCCGGGACCATCGCCTCGAAATAGGTCCAGATCAGTTTCTTGTCCGGCTCGATCCCCGGCAGTGCACGCGGGCGCGCGCCGGTGGCGACAATGATGTGCTCGGCGGTGTAGGTGCCGATCGCCTTGCCGTCCTTGTCCGTCACGTCGACCTTGCCCGGTCCGTTCAGCTTGGCACGGCCGTCGACGACGGTGATCTTGTTCTTTTTCATCAGATGCGCGACGCCGCCGGACAGGCGCGACGACACGCCGCGCGAGCGTTTAACGACCGCTTTCAGGTCGAAACCGACTTTCTCGGCGCTGAGGCCGTAGTCCTTGGCATGCTGCATGTAATGATAGATTTCCGCCGTGCGCAGCAGTGCCTTGGTCGGGATGCAGCCCCAGTTCAGGCAGATGCCGCCCAGGTGCGATTTTTCGACGACGCAGGTCTTGAAGCCCAGTTGCGCAGCGCGGATCGCGGTGACGTATCCGCCCGGGCCGCCGCCGATGATGAGTACGTCAAATTTGGTATCAGCCATTGTCCGTCCTCACCTTTCTCACAGCATCAGTTGCAGCGGATCTTGCAGAATGCCTTTCAGCTCCTGCACGAAAGCCGCCGCCGCCGCACCGTCGATGCAGCGGTGATCGACCGCCAGTGTCACCGTCATCATGGTGGCAATGGACACGGCGCCTTTCTTGACAACCGCCCGTTGTTCGCCCGCACCCACCGACAGGATACCGCCCTGCGGCGAATTGATGATCGAGTTGAACGACGACACGCCAAACATGCCGAGGTTGGAGATCGAGAACGTGCCGCCCTGGTATTCTTGCGGCTGCAGTTTCCCGTCGCGTGCCTTGCCGGCCAGTTCCTTGGCTTCGGCAGAGATGGTGGCGAGACCCTTCGACCCGGCATCCTTGATGATCGGCGTAATCAGCCCGCCTTCGACGGCGACCGCCATCGAGATATCAGCGCGATTGAATTTAAGGATCGCATCGTCGGTATAGGCGACGTTGCAGTCCGGCTGGCGTTTGAGCGCCAGCGCCACCGCCTTGATGACGAAGTCGTTGACGGAAATCTTGTAATCCGCGCCGTCGCGACCGTTGAGTTCCTTGCGCAGCGACAAAAGCTTGTCGATGTCGATGTCGGCACTGACATTGAAGTGCGGAATATCGCGCGCCGACGCCGTCAGACGTTTGGCAATGGTTTTGCGCATGCCTGAGTTCGGCACACTTTCGAATTCCGGCAGCAATTCCAGCATGGCGGCATCGATGCCCGCCGGCGGCACTGCGGCCACTTCGCCCGATGTCGTGGGAGCGGCCGATGCGGCGGCCTTGCCGGTACCTTCGGAAAGCGCCTTTTCGATGTCGCGTTTGACGATACGCCCGTGCGGGCCAGAGCCGGAAAGCTGCGACAGGTCGAGGCCTTCAATGCTTGCCATCCGCTTTGCCAGCGGGCTAGCAAAGATGCGCCCGCCATCGGTTTTGGCGGCAGTAGGTGCAGCAGCGGGGGCCGGTGCCGCAGCAGGTGCAGCCGCAGGTGCCGGTTCGGCTTTCGGTTCTTCGGCGGCAGGCGATTCAGCAGGCGGTGGCGCACTGGCGGTCGTGTCTGCGCCTTCGAGGGCGCTCGCGTCTTCGCCATCTTCTAGAAGCATGGCGATTACCGTGTTCACGGCAACGCCTTCGGTACCTTCGTCGACGAGGATTTTACCGACGACGCCTTCATCGACGGCCTCGACTTCCATGGTTGCCTTGTCGGTTTCGATCTCGGCCATGACGTCACCGCTTTCAACGGTGTCGCCTTCCTTGACCAGCCACTTCGCCAGCTTGCCTTCCGTCATCGTCGGCGACAGCGCCGGCATCAATACTTTGATCGGCATAATGCAGCCTCCCTTAAGCGTAACAGACGGATTTACAGGCCTCGATCACGTCCGGCGCTTTCGGCAGCGCAAGGCGTTCGAGGTTGGCGGCGTAAGGCATCGGAACATCGGTCCCGGCGATACGCACGGGCGGCGCATCGAGGTAATCGAATGCCTGTTCCATCGCGATGGACGACACTTCCGAGCCAATGCCACAGGTCGGCCAGCCTTCGCCGACGCTGACAAGGCGATTGGTCTTCTTCACCGACTCGATGATTGTCGCCGTGTCCATCGGGCGGATCGTGCGCAGGTTGATGACCTCCGCGCTGATCCCCTCCTCGGCGAGTTTCTCCGCCGCTTCCATGGCGATGCCGACGGCAATCGAATACGCGACGATGGTGACGTCGGTACCACTCCGCTCGATCTTGGCCTTGCCGATAGGGAGCGTGAAGTCGTCGCTGTCCGGCAGTTCGAAACTTTGTCCGTAGAGGATTTCATTCTCCAGGAAGATGACCGGGTTCGGATCGCGGATCGCGCTTTTCAACAGACCCTTTGCGTCAGCCGCTGACCATGGTGAGACCACCTTCATCCCCGGACAGTTCGCATACCACGATGCATAACATTGCGAATGCTGAGCGCCGACCCGCGCCGCCGCGCCGTTTGCGCCGCGGAAAACAATCGGACAGCCCATCTGACCGCCCGACATATACAGCGTCTTGGCGGCAGAGTTGATGATGTGATCAACCGCCTGCATGGCGAAGTTGAAGGTCATGTATTCGACAATCGGCTTGAGGCCGTAAAACGCCGCGCCGACACCGAGACCGGTAAAACCGATTTCCGTGATCGGCGTATCGATAACGCGCTTGGCGCCGAATTCGTCCAGCATGCCTTGAGAAATCTTGTAGGCGCCCTGGTATTCGGCCACTTCCTCGCCCATCAGGAATACGGTGTCGTCCTTGCGCATTTCCTCGGACATGGCGTCGCGTAATGCTTCGCGCACGGTCTGGGTTTTCATCGGCCCATCGTATTCCGGCTCGGCTGCGGGGGCAGCCGCCGGTTGCGCCGGTGCGGCTGGGGCTTTCGGTTCTTCCGCCGGTGCTTCGTCCGCCGGGGTCGACTGTGCGGCTGCGGGCGCCGGCGCATCGGCAATGTCGTCGACGCTTTCACCGTCTTCGACAAGCACCGCGATCGGCGCGTTCACGGCGACGTTCTCGGTGCCTTCGGGCACCAGAATTTTACCGAGCGTGCCTTCGTCAACGGCTTCGACTTCCATCGTTGCCTTGTCGGTTTCGATTTCGCACAGCACGTCACCGCTTTCGACTTTGTCGCCTTCGGACTTCATCCATTTGGCGATCTTTCCCTCGGTCATGGTCGGCGATAGCGCCGGCATCAATACTTGTGTGGCCATGGTATTAACCTTTTTTCGGGTAATTTACGGGCTCAAGCCTCTTTGAGTACATCGGTGAACAGTTCCTGCTCATCTGGCTCAGGGCTTTGTTGCGCGAATTCCGCAGCAGCCGTGACGATCGACTTGATTTCCTTGTCGACGTCCTTCAGCGCATCCTCGCTTGCGTAGTCGGCTTCAAGAATGGTGTGGCGCAGGTTGTCGATAGGATCGCTTTCCTTACGCATCTTTTGCACTTCTTCCTTGGAGCGGTACTTCGCCGGATCGGACATGGAATGCCCGCGATAGCGATAGGTCTTCATTTCAAGGATCATCGGTCCCTTGCCGGAGCGCGCGTGGTCCAGAGCAGCGCCCCCTTTGTCGACGACGTCGAGTACGTCCATGCCGTTGACAGTTTGGCCGGGAATATCGTGCGCAGCGCCACGTTCGGAAAGGTCGATATTCGATGATGCGCGCTCGATCGACGTGCCCATGCCGTACTTGTTGTTTTCGATCACATACACGACCGGCAGTTTCCAGAGCGCGGCCATGTTGAAGCTTTCGTAGATCTGGCCCTGGTTGACGGCGCCGTCACCCATATAAGCGTGGCAAACGCCACCGTCTTCTTTGTACTTGTGCGCAAACGCGAGGCCGGTGCCGAGTGGCACCTGTGCACCGACGATACCGTGACCGCCGAAGAAGTTCTTTTCGCGCGAGAACATGTGCATCGAACCGCCCTTGCCCTTGGAATACCCGCCGCGCCGGCCGGTCAATTCGGCCATGACACCCTTCGGGTCCATCCCACAGGCCAGCATATGACCGTGATCGCGATAGGAAGTGATGACGCTGTCGTCCTTGGTGCCGGCTTGGGTCATGCCGACGACGACGGCTTCCTGACCGATGTACAGATGGCAAAAGCCGCCGATCAGTCCCATCCCATACAATTGACCCGCCTTTTCTTCGAAACGGCGGATCATCAACATGTCACGGTAATAGGATAAAAGCTGGTCACCCGAAACGGCGGGTTTCTTGGCCGCGGGTTTGGCCTTGCTCTTTGCAGTGGATTTTGCGGCGCTCGCGGATTTCGCGCCGGTCTTCGGGGCTCTCGCCATTGCTTCCTCCCGATTTGGGTTTTGCGGCGGTTAACCACCGCTCTATCGGAAGATGCTAAGCGATCTTTTATTTTGGTTCAAGTAAAGCCGGTGTTTTGTGCTGTTTGTTCACTTATTGTTTTAGTTAGTAAACACGATAAAAGTTAAGCGGCGCGTTCTCCGAACGTCACTTCGACGACATTGCTCCGGTCGACGCGGGAAATGGCATCGAAGACATCGCGTAGCCAATGCCAATAACAGCCTTCGAAACAGACTACATGTTCGGGAGAAATCTTGGGCGGGATGTGATTGGCGACATCGCCGCGCCAGCGTCGCATCGACTGCACGCGATCCCAATAACAGACCGTGTAGTCGTTGCCGTTCTCGTCACGCACTTCTTCGATCCCAAGGAAACCAGGTTCCGCAGCAGCGAGGCCGATGATGCGTTCGCCGGCGTCGAGGAACTGCCCCGCATCCAATCCGGTCGGGGGGGTGCGATTGATGACGGCGAAATACGGCGGATCGCGCCGAGGATCGAATTTAGCCATTACTCTGTCTCCTCAAGCCAGTCCGGCAGCCGAACGATCATCATCGCCGGGATTGAAAAGCGTATGCATTGCGGTGTCGTTCGTATTCGCAACGCGGCACACTTCGAGAGAACACGATGCAGCACCAATGGCGCCGCTTTCTGATTGCCAGCCCTCGACATCCGCGAGTTCGCGCCAATACGCGACGGTTACCGGACGTCCGTCACCACTGCGGGCCGTTTCCAAACCAAGAAAACCCGGACGGCGCACGGCGAGCGTGACCATTCGGTCACCAGTGTTCGCCGGTTCGTCCAGAGACGCGTGCGGCTGGTTTTCAATGATCGCCGCGTAGTACGGCGGCACGAGTTTGTCAGCGAGCGAGCCCATCGGTTTCTCCTTTGCTACTCAGTGAACTGGTGAGCACGACGATATCGTCGGCCCGTGCATACCCCAGCATGATCCGTACCCGCTCATCGAGCATGTCGCGGTCGATGCTGTCCGGATAAAGCAATTTCACCCGGCGATCCCAATGCTGCTTTTCGGCTTGCAGCGTATGGAGGCGGTTCTCCGCCTCGGCAACCCGCTCGCGCATCTGCAAGAGCGCGTGCACGCCGCGATCGCCGTGGACGGTGTGATACGTGAAGTAAGCGACGGCGACGATCCCGAATAACGGACCGACGACATGCTTTGCACGTCTGCGTAATTCTTCGATAAGTCCCATGGACTGCGGGATTCCTCTATCACCTTCTGTGTTGATCCCAGTCCCAACCCGGTGACGAGTATGCGACGGGAAATCTTAACAAGGCGTTAGGGAGTCCTTAGGAAACGGAAAAACGTGAGCGCCGTTACGATTGATTCGGCAGATAGTCGTCGGACCATTTGAGGACGATGTTGAAACTGAGCGAGATGCGCGTCTCGTCTGAAAGGTTCGGATGCACGAAATGCATCATCGCGCCCGGCCACATCATCAAAAACCCGGGCTCGGGAAGCACGGTGTATTCGGGATCGACGTAAGGATCGTTCCGGATCGACGACATGTTGAAACCCGTCCGCGGGTCATAGAACGTGATGCAGTTCGGGCGAACGTCACTGCGCTGGCGTTTCTTCGCGCCGTCGCCCGGCATCTTCAGATAATAAGTGCCGCTGAGATACGAATGCGGATGATTGTGCGGGTCGTGGTAATCGCCCTGACGATTGATATTGGCCCAGGCATGAATCTGCCAGTTGACGGCGTAGTCGATGCCGATCTTGCGCAGATAGTCGATCACCGTCTGGTTGATGTGCTGGCGCAGCCAGTTCGGTCCCTCGCGGTCGTATTCGAGCGGATTGTTTTCCCGATAATCAGTGGTGAGCGACTTGTTCCCCTTCTCCATCTCGCGCACCAGCTTGATCAGGTCACGTGTTGGTTCCTCGAAATCAGGAAGGGTCCGGCGCACCAGTTTCGTCGGGAACAGATCGATGAAGTCGGTCATCTTTGCGCCGGGGCCTGGCGCTAGCGTTGTGGCGTGCGCGGTGTCAGGGCTTCATACACGCGGCACGACGAATAGCCCTGATTGGCGAAATGATAGGTATATTTCGGGTCGCCGGCACCGGTCGGGTCGTAAAGGTTCCAACCCGGCTTGGCGACGCCGGTGATGCCGCGCCCGTTCTTGCCGATGAAGCCGATCGACAGCCGCAAATCCTTGCGCTGCTTGAACAGGCCTTGTTTGCAAAGTCGGGAAAGCTTGGGGTTCAAGGCGCCGACACGTTTGAGCAATGACGTGCTCTGCGCGTACTCGCCCTTCACCTTGTTTGCCGCGGATACATCGGGGGCGCAAAACGCAAGAACTGCGAGCGCACAAAGGACCGCTTTTCCGGTCGATATGACAGCATTCTGCTTCATCATCCCGATGTTATAGCGGAATCGCGCAGATTTGGGAAGTGATCGGCGGCACAGCGTTTCATCGCCCTTGACCTGCCAGCGACCGGTACGTTTACGTTCATTTCATGAAGAAATTGATCGTCTCCGTCCTGACGAGTATCGCGCTGTTATTGGCGGGCTTCGGCCATGCTGTCGCTGCGCATCATGCCGTGCCGTCGACGGCGCAGCATGTCTCGGTGGCGGTCGAAGATCACGGGGCGCACGATTGCGAAAAACCGTGCCCGACAACCGAGCAGTTTTCTTGCTGCGACTCTCTGATTTCGTCATGTGCGGGCATATTCATTGCACCGGATTTGCAGTCCGAAATTGTCGTCATGATGTTCCCGGCTGCGTATTTTAACCACGACCGCGATACCGTCTCTGCACGCGGCATACACTTCGACCCTCCGCCCCCGAAAGTCTGATCTTTCTTGAAACATTTGGTGCCTGTTCGGCCTTGTGGCTGGACATCGCCTTGCGTCGAAATTCAGGAATAGGTCAAGAAAATGCATATCGAATGGGTAAGAAAGTCCGTTGCCACAGCCATCGTGTCCGTGGCACTGGCCGTATCGGCATCCGCCACACATGCCGCCGGGACACATGGTCACGGGCATGGCGGCAACATCGGTGAACCGGGAAACGCCGGGGATGTCAGCCGCACCGTCAACGTGACGATGTACGACAATTACTTTGAACCTGAGAACATCACGATCAAGGAAGGGGAGACCATCCGCTTCGTCGTCATGAATGCCGGCGAATTCGTGCACGAGTTCAACATCGCCACAGGTGCGATGCACAGGGCGCATGCGCCGGAAATGATGATGATGGTCGAGCACGGCGTGTTGGAGCCAGACCGCATCAACTGGGATGCGGCAAAGGCCATGCAGGCATCGATGGGCCACGGCATGCACAATGAGGCAAACAGCCTGCTGCTCGAACCCGGAAAATCCGGAGAAGTCACCTGGAAGTTTCCAGACCATGCCGATCTTGAATTCGCCTGCAATGTTCCTGGCCATTACGACGCCGGGATGATGGGCGAAATCAAGCTGACGCACTGATCGGTCGCTCCGTCCGTTTTCGGACGACTGTCTCCGCTGCAAGGAAGAGAAAATGAAAATCATGAAATTGCTGAGCGTCGGCGTTTTTGGCGTCACGTTGCTGGTGCCGTCACTGGCGCGTGCCGGTGTATACAACATCACCGTCGATCCGGTGACCATCGATACGGGCAGCTTTATTCGGCAAGGTGTCGGCTATAACGGCGCCTCGCCGGGGCCGGTGCTGCGTTTCACAGAGGGGGAAGACGTGACGATCAACGTCACCAACAACCTGTCCGATTCCACCTCGATCCACTGGCATGGCCTGATCTTGCCCTATCAGCAGGATGGCGTGCCGGGCATCAGCTACAACGGCATCGCGCCCGGTGAAACGTTCACGTATCGCTTTCCCATCGTGCAAAGCGGCACGTATTGGTTTCACAGCCACACCGAGTTTCAGGAACCGGACGGCGCATACGGTGCGATTATCATAGAACCGAAAGGCCGAGAAGCGTTCCGGTACGACCGGGATTATGTCGTGCAACTAACCGATGCGCATCCACACAGCGGACACCGCATCATGCGCAATCTGAAAATGATGCCGGACTACTACAACCGTCAGCAACGGACGATATCGGACTTCTTCGATGACGCCGCGAAGTTGGGATTCCAAGCGGCACTCAATGACCGGCTCGACTGGGGCGAGATGCGGATGATGCCGAACGATATCGAGGATTTGCAGGGGTTCACCCCGTTGATCAACGGCAAGTCGGCGCAGCAAAACTGGACCGGATTGTTCAAACCCGGTGAGCGTATCCGGCTTCGCTTTATCAACTCGTCGGCGATGACGTATTTCGACATTCGCATTCCCGGTCTGAAAATGACCGTCGTGCAGGCGGACGGCAATAATGTGCAACCGGTCAGCGTCGACGAATTCAGGATCGCCGTGGCCGAGACTTACGATGTCATTGTTCGTCCCGAAGATGACAAGGCATATACCGTTTTCGCGGAATCCATGGGCCGTACGGCCTTTGCCCGCGGCACGCTGGCGCCGCGTGACGGCATGCAGGCCGACGTTCCCGAAATGCGCAAAGACCCTGTTCTGACCATGGCCGACATGGGGATGGCGCATGGGGCGCACGGTGACATGGATCATTCCGCCATGGATCATTCCGCCATGGATCATTCCGCCATGGATCATTCCGCCATGGATCATTCTGCCATGGGGCAATCCAACATGGGCCGCGACATGCCAGCCACGCACACGATGCCGGACGGCAAGGTCATGCAGGGCGATGCCCACGCGGGCCATCAAATGCCGGCGACCCATACCATGCCCGACGGGGCCGTGATGAGCGGCGACGCGCATGCAGTCCATGCCATGCCCGCGCAAATGGATCACAGCGCGCACGCGGGGATGCCGATATCGGCGGGTGCCGACGGTTTTTACGCACAGGGCAGCGGTCTGGTGCCGTCTGCGGCAAACGGCGGCAAGTTCCTGTCATATGGCGACTTGCGCGCACAAAAGCCTTTGTATGAGGACCGTGCGGCGACCCGTGAAATCGAGTTGCGCCTGACCGGGAATATGGAGCGTTACATCTGGTCGCTGAACGGTGTCAAATTCAGCGACGCCGAACCGATTGTGCTGCAATACGGCGAACGGGTCCGCTTCAAGTTCGTCAACGAAACGATGATGACGCACCCCATGCACCTGCACGGAATGTGGACCATAATCGATACCGGCAAGGGCAAGTGGGATCCGGTCAAGCATGTCGTCAGCGTTTCGCCCGGTACCACTGTTTATACGGAAACCGAGGTCGACGCCCCGGGTCAGTGGGCATTCCACTGTCACCTGTCGTACCACGCCGACAGCGGCATGTTCCGCAAGGTCGTGGTCGAAGGCGGACCGAAGCCGAAAAAAGCGGCAAGCCTGACAAAGACGCAGGGGGGCTGATCATGACCCGATTGTTGTCTTTGTTCGGGGCGGCTGCCGTGTGCGCCGCCGCTTCGCCGCTGCAGGCCGAACAGATGATCTATGGCGTGCAGATCGAACAGCTTGAATACCGAGTCGGTGACAAGGATACCGATGTCATGGCGTGGGACGGTGATGCCTTCATCGGCACCGACGAGTTGAAGTTCGTGCTGCGCAGCGAGGCCGAATTCGAAACCGCGACGGACAAGATGGAGAAACTGGAAACGCAGGCGCGTCTGCAGGTGCCTGTTTCGACGTTTTTCGATGCTGTCGCCGGTGTGCGGGTCGATACGCCGGACGGCCCCGACCGGATTCACGGTGTTGTCGGTTTGCATGGCCTTGCGCCGCAATGGTTCGAAATCGATGCCGACCTGTTCGTTTCGGACAACCCGTCGTTTCGTTTCGAAGCCGAATACGAAGCCCTGATCACGAATTACTGGATACTGACGCCCAGCGTTGAATTCGATCTGCCTTTCACCGACGATACGGAAATCGGGGTCGGTGCATGGGGCTCAAAGCTCGAA
>Ga0209273_10001392_pt1 | contig 21994 bp, 24 predicted proteins | sample tdAd471_FD_187126 | JGI IMG/M metagenome (GOLD analysis project Ga0209273, IMG submission 187126) | Marine sediment microbial communities from the Atlantic coast under amendment with organic carbon and nitrate - tdAd47.1 (SPAdes)... | ecosystem: Environmental > Aquatic > Marine > Coastal >...
CGACGGGCGCGAACGACGTGCTCGTGACCGAAGGTCCGAACGAACGGCTGATACCGTTCGTGACAGAAAAAGTAGTTCTCGACGTTGATAGCGCCGCAGGCGTAATCACCGTCGACTGGGAGTGGGACTGACATCATGCAGATTGCCGTTGTCAGTATCTTCCCGGACATGGTGCGCAAAGTCGCTGAGTACGGGGTCGTCGGACGGGCGATGGAGAGAAATCTCACATCGTTGCTCGTTGAAGACCCGCGCGATTACACGACGGACGCGCATCGTACGGTAGACGATCGGCCGTATGGCGGCGGTCCCGGCATGGTTATGAAGTACGAGCCGGCCGCGGCAGCCTTGCAGGCAGCAAGATCGGATTTGCCCAAGGGCAGTCCGGTCGTATGCCTGTCGCCGGCCGGCCGGGTGTTCGATCAGGCCGAGGCCGGGCGGTTGGCCGCTCTGCCGGGTATGATTCTGCTCGCTGGACGCTACGAAGGTATCGACGAGCGACTGATCGAGGACGAAGTGGATCAAGAATTGTCACTCGGAGACTTCGTGTTGTCGGGTGGCGAGATCGCCGCGATGGCGGTGATCGATGCGGTAGTCCGGCTGCTTCCGGGCGTGCTCGGAGACGAGGACTCGGCGGCGCAGGATTCGTTCGTCGAGGGATTACTCGACTATCCGCATTACACGCGGCCCGAGGATGTTGGGGGTCACGAAGTGCCGGAGGTATTACTCTCCGGAGATCATGCGCGCATTGCGCGCTGGCGTTACAAACAGGCACTCGGCCGTAGCTACTTGAGGCGGCCGGACCTGGTAAAGAAGTTGAGCCTGGACCGTGAGCAGCAGAAGATGCTTGACGAGTTCCTGGCAGAACAGGGTATGAATTCCGGCGGACAGGCCGGCAGGTAGAGTGACATGAGCAAAGTAATCGAAGCGATCGAGCAGGAACAGATGGACAAGGAAATTCCCGAGTTTTCTCCCGGGGATACCGTTGTCGTACAGGTAAAGGTCAAGGAAGGCACTCGGGAGCGCCTGCAGGCTTTTGAAGGTGTCGTTATTGCCAAGCGGAACCGGGGCCTGAATTCCTCGTTTACCGTTCGCAAGATTTCCCATGGCGAAGGTGTCGAACGCGTCTTTCAGACATACAGCCCGACAGTGAACACGATTACGGTCAAACGCCGTGGTGACGTGCGTCGTGCGAAGCTCTACTACCTGCGTGGGCGCACCGGTAAGGCGGCCCGCATCAAGGAAAAGATCTAGCACCAACTGGTACCTTTTCAGGCGCTACAGTTCCATATTTGTGGCCGAGTCCACATAATAGGCACCCGCAAATCAGATAGCCTGAACCAATCCGCTTGGGCCGGGTCTTTCGTGGCATGAAATCGAGATTGCGCAGATTCCAGAGCAGTTCTTTGTTGCTGGCTTTCGCTGCATTGCAGTTGAGCGGCTGTGCCTCATTGATGTCGTCGGCAGCCAGTGGCCTTGCGGAAGATCTCTCCAGTGCGATCCTCAACCAGGACGACCCGGAAACGGTTCGTGCCGGGTCGCCGTCTTACATGTTGTTGCTGGACAGTTTTATCGAAGGCAGTCCGAACGACCCGGTATTGTTGTCGGCAGGCGCAAAGATGTATGCGTCATACGGCGCCGTTTTTGCCGAGGATGAGTTGCGAGCATCGCGACTGACGACGCGCGCCAGAAATTATGCGCACAAGGCAATGTGTGAGACCTACAAGCCGGCTTGCGACTGGCCTGATTACACGTATGAAGAGTTCGTCGCGGGCGTGGAGAGTTTCCCTGCCAAACATGCAGATGTTCTGTACGTGTATGGTTTCGCGATGCTCGCGTACTTGCGTGCTCATAGTGCCGACTGGAATTCGCTCGCTGACCTGCCGCGTGCAGAGGCACTGCTGAATCGCTATCTCGTGCTGGCCGGTGACGACGCCGATGGCGCGGTACACATGTATATGGGCATCTTGTTGACGCTCAGACCACCGGCGCTCGGAGGTAAACCCGAAGAGGCCCGACAACATTTCGAGAAAGCCATTGCCATGAGCGACGGCAAGGATCTGAGCGCGAAGGTCGAGTTTGCCCGCGGTTACGCGAAGTTGTTGTACGACCGGGAATTACACGATCGACTTCTTGGTGAGGTGATGATTGCGGACCCTTACGCTGATGGCCTGACGCTCGGTAACGTGATGGCGAAAGAGCAGGCAGCACAATTGCTGGCGGAAGCCGACAACTATTTTTGACACCAATCGGGGCTGGATGAATAGCCGATGAAGAAAATCCTGATCACATTACTTGTACTGACACTGAGCGGTGCTGCGAGCGCGGCGACTCTCAAGATTGCGACTGTGACACCGGAAGGTTCACAGTGGATGACGGACATGCGCGCCGGTGCGAAAGAGATTCTCGAGCGAACCGACGGTCGCGTCCAGATCAAATATTACGGCGGCGGCATCATGGGTAATGATGCCAAGGTACTGGGCAAGATGCGTATCGGTGCGTTGCAGGGTGCGGTATTCACGCCGTCCGCGCTGGCGGTGCAATATCCGGATCTGAATTTGTACGGCTTGCCGTTGATCTTCGATTCGGAAGAAGAAGCCATTTACGTCCGGCAACGGATGGACCCGAAGCTGCAGGCGGGCCTGGAAGACGCCGGTTTTGTGAATTTCGGTTTCGCGTCGGGTGGCTTTGCCATCATCATGTCGAACAATCCGGTGGCGTCTCTCGATGATCTCAAGGGTCAGCGAATCTGGGTGCCCGAAGGCGACACGATCAGCTACGAAGCGATGAAGGCCATGTCGCTCGCACCAGTGACTTTGCCATTGACCGACGTTTTGACCGGGCTTCAAACGGGCCTTCTCGACATCGTCGGGACATCGCCGATTGGTGCACTGGTCTTGCAGTGGCATACGAAAATCAAATACGTAACTGAGTTGCCCCTTGTCTACACGCTGGGGTTCATGGCGATTCAAAAGAAAGCATTCGACAAGCTTACCGAGGCTGACCAGGCCGTGGTTCGGGAAGTCATGACGCGTACCTACGAAAACTTCGACAAGGTAAACCTGGTCGACAACCGCGGAGCAATGGACGCGTTGTTGAATTCAGGGGTGAAGACCGTCGATTACGATGAGTCGGAAGTTCGACGCATCCGCGATGTATTGGCCGAGACGATTGCGCGCATGGGGCAGCAGGGCCGATTCTCGGAAGAACTCTATGACGAGATGATGGTGTTCATCGAAGAATACCGTATGGAAAACCGGCAGGCGGCCGAACAGTAAAAGTGTCCAAACGAATCGCCGCAATACTCTCGAGCCTCGAACGGTTCGGGCGCCTCTCGGAAAATGCGGCACTCGTAATCTTGCTGGGCAGTATGGTTTTGCTCGGCGTCGGACAGATCGTGCTGCGCGAGCTGTTCGAGACGGGCATCTTTTGGGCTGACGAACTCATCAAGCTCATCGTCTTGTGGCTGGCTATGGTTGGCTCGATCGCCGCCACTCGGGACAATCGTCATATTCGCATCGATGCGCTGTCCCACCTTTTGCCCGACAAAGTCATAACGGCGGTTCGATTGCTGGTGGATGTATTCGCAGCAGTCGTCTGTGCTGTCATCGCCTGGCAAGCCTGGCGCTACCTGCAGCTCGAAATCGAATACGAGGTCACGGTTTTGATCGATACGCCGGCATGGCTCGCACATATCGTGCTGCCTCTTGCGTTCGCGTTGGTCAGTTATCGTTTTGCAGTTGACGTTCTCAAAGAAGTGTATGTCTTGACGACCGGTACGGTCGCCGGCGACTCCGAATGATTGTCGTTGCCATCATCCTGATACTTCTGGCCGTATTCGGGGCGCCGTTGTTCGCTGTCATTGCGACCAGCGCGATGCTGGGTTTTCAGCGCGACGAAATAGACCTGATGAACGTCGCGAACGAGATTCTGAGCATAGCGGACCTGCCGTTTCTTGCAGCGATTCCGCTGTTCACATTTGCCGGCTATTTGCTCAGTGAAAGTGACGCGCCAAAACGGCTGGTGCGGATGACGGATGCAATGCTCGGATGGATGCCGGGAGGCCTCGCGCTCGTGTCTCTGTCAGCCTGCGCCTTTTTCACGGCATTCACGGGCGCTTCCGGCGTCACGATCATCGCGCTCGGCGCAATTCTGTATCCCGCCCTGAAACAGGCCGGTTACCCCGACAAATTCAATCTCGGCCTCGTCACGTCATCGGGCAGTCTCGGTCTGTTGTTTGCGCCGTCGCTGCCACTGATATTGTACGGTGTGATTGCCGAGGTCTCGATCGATTACCTGTTCCTGGCCGGAATCCTCCCCGGGCTCCTGATGCTGGCGATGCTGTCGGGTTGGAGCCTGTGGGTGAGCCGCAATAATCGCAAGGAAGCGCACAGCTTTTCGTTCCGGGAGATCGGCGCGGCCGTCCGCGAGTCGATTTGGGAAATCCCGTTACCGTTCGTCGTTCTCGGCGGTATCTACTCGGGCTTCCTGGCTGTTTCCGAGGCCGCGGCTGTGACGGCGCTGTATGTATTCTTCGTCGAAGTCATCGTGCTGCGTGAGATTCGCTTTGTCGACATTCCCCGCATCGTCCGAGAATCCATGGTGCTGGTTGGCGGTATCCTGATCATCCTCGGAGTGTCGCTCGCCTCGACGAATTACATGATCGGCGCAGGTGTTCCGCAGCAGCTGCTTGAGTTCGTGGCCGGATTTGTATCCAGCCAGTTCTCGTTTCTAATGCTGTTGCTCGTGTTCCTGCTAATCCTGGGGGCCATCCTGGATATTTTTTCCGCGATCGTCCTCGTTGTGCCGTTGATACTGCCGATCGCCGCCGGGTATGACGTCAATGCCGTGCATCTCGGTATCGTCTTTCTCGCCGCGATGCAATTGGGTTACATGACACCTCCGGTCGGCCTCAACCTGTTCATCGCGAGCTACCGCTTCGAAAAGCCGATCATGCACGTATACTCGGCAACGTTTCCGTTCCTGATCATTCTGATGTTGTCCGTCCTGGTGATCACGTTCTGGCCGAGTCTCTCGCTGTTCCTCGTGCCGGACTAGGTGTGTGGGAACACAGCAGGGCGTACACTTTAAGAAGGGCGCTGGAAACGCAAATCGCCGGCGCCGGGAGAACTGCAATACATGAAAAAGCGTAATCCACTGGTCAGGGTGCTGGCTGCGATCTGGGGCGGTGTGGACGGTTTTCGCAAGATCCTGCACCTGTTGTTGTTGCTCTTTATCTTCGCTGTGTTCCTTGGAACGATGTCGGGTACGGCGCCAATACTTTCTGACAATGCTGCATTGCGAATCCAGCCTGCGGGGACGATTGTCGAAGAACTGGCCGGCGACCCCTATGATCGCGCCATTGAGGAGCTACTTGACGAGGCGAGGCCGCAAACGCGTCTGCAGGACATCGTCGATGCGTTCGAGTACGCGAAAGATGACGACCGCATCGAAGCTGTTCACCTGGAACTGAGTGCCATGGGCGGCACTGGCCTGACGAAGCTGCGGCGCATTGCAGAGGCTATCGAAGACTTCAAGACCTCCGGTAAGCCGGTCATCGCGAGCGCTGACTTCTTTACCCAACATGGTTATTACGTTGCAGCACACGCAGATGAGGTGTACACGCACCCTGACGGCGGCGTGTTGCTGCAAGGCTATGGTCGTTTTCGTACGTATTTCAAAGACGCTATCGACCTGCTCAAGCTCGACTGGAACATTTTCCGAGTTGGTACGCACAAGTCGGCCGTGGAACCGTTCGAACGTATGAATATGTCAGATGAAGATCGCGAGGCGACAGGAAATCTGATTGATCAACTGTGGGCGACATATCGTGAGGATGTTGCCATCGCTCGTGGACTCCTGCCCGACGATATCGATGCGTATGCGAATGAGTTCGTGGATCATGTTGCCGGCGCCAATGGCGACCTCGCGACGACAGCAGCAAATCAAAATCTCGTCGATGAGCTGCTGAATCGCACAGAGATCCGTGATCTGATGATCGAACATGTCGGCGTTGATCCGGACTCCGAGGATGATTACAACGCAATCGGGATGCACGAGTATCTTGCGAGCATGGATTTGCTGAATGGTGACAAGAGCGCAGACGAAAACGTTGCGGTTATCGTCGCATCAGGGACCATCAGTTCCGGCTCTCAGCCGCCGGGATCGATCGGGGCAGATTCGACCAGCCAATTGTTACGTCGTGCGCGCAGTGACGACTCGGTCAAGGCCGTCGTGTTGCGAGTCGATAGTGGGGGCGGTAGCGCATTTGCTTCCGAGGTAATAGGAAATGAGATCGCCGCGCTACAGGAGGCTGGCAAACCCGTTGTCGCATCGATGAGCAGCGTTGCCGCCTCAGGTGGATACTGGATTTCGGTTGGTGCGGACCGTGTCTTCGCCAGTCCTTCGACGATCACAGGCTCGATTGGAATCATCGGCATGTTTCCGACCTATCAGCGTACCGTGGCTCAGTTCGGTATTGCGACAGACGGTATCGGTTCAAACCCATTGTCTGGCGAGTTGCGGCCGGATCGCGAGATGGCGCCTCACACCAGGCAACTCATCCAACTCGTGATCGAAGACGGCTACGATGATTTCATCAGTCATGTGGCCATGTTTCGGGGTCTGGATAAGGAGTCCGTCGACGCTGTCGCGCAAGGGCGGGTCTGGACCGGCGCCGATGCCCTGCAACACGGTTTGATCGATGAGTTCGGAGGGCTCGACGAAGCGATCTCTTATGCTGCAGAGATTGGCGGACTCGCTGAAGACAATTACGGGCGCAAGGACATCAGGTTGGAGTTATCGCCAACGGAGCAATTGATCGTGGACATGCTGGGTACGGTGAAAGGCCTCGGCCTGGACCTGTCCGATCTGCGGAAAAACCCGACGTCGCTCGAGAGAATCGCAGGAAAGATCGAGGGCATGGTGTCGCCGTTCTTCCAGTTTGACGATCCGAAAGGTGTCTACGCGCACTGCTTCTGCGATTTTGACTAGGAGCCTGGCGGGTCAGTTTCAATTCCAGTGCAGGATGACTTTGCCGGACTGCCCTGATTCCATGAGGTCGAACGCGGGCAGAAAGTCGTCGATGCCGAAGTGGTGCGTGATGATGGGTTCGATATCGAGCCCACTCTGTAACATGCTCGACATCTTGTACCAGGTCTCGAACATCTCCCGACCATAAATTCCTTTTATTATCAGTCCCTTGAAGATAACTTCGTTCCAGTCTATCGAGGTCTCGTCGGGTGGAATTCCGAGCAGTGCGACCTTGCCACCATGATGCATGGTACGCAGCAGATCGCGAAACGCCTGCGGGTTGCCGGACATCTCCATACCGACGTCAAAGCCTTCCTCCATGCCGAGCGCCCGCATCGTGTCGTCGATTGAATCCTTGGTGACATTCAGCGCTGCTGACGCACCCATTTTGTTGGCAAGCTCGAGTCGATAGTCGTTGATGTCAGTGATAACGATATGCCGCGCGCCGGCATAGCGCGCGATGGCGACTGCCATGATGCCGATCGGACCCGCGCCCGTAATGAGCACGTCCTCACCCACAAGATCGAAGGATAGCGCCGTATGCGTTGCGTTGCCGAGGGGGTCGAGAATCGAAGCCATGTCATCAGTGATGACGTCAGGCAACTTGAAGACATTGAACGCCGGCACTGCCAGAAACTCGGCGAATGCTCCGGGACGGTTGACACCGACGCCCTGTGTGTTCATGCAGAGGTGGCGGCGCCCGGCGCGGCAGTTTCTGCAGACTCCGCAGGTGATATGTCCCTCGGCAGATACGCGATCGCCCGGCTGAAAGCCCTTCACTTCAATACCACATTCGACGATCGTGCCGGCAAACTCGTGGCCGACCGCGAGCGGCACCGGGATCGTGTGTTGCGCCCAGTCATCCCATTGGTAGATGTGGATGTCCGTGCCACATATCGCCGTGCGGTTGATACGGATCAGGACGTCGTTATGCCCGACAGCGGGTTCGGCGATGTCCTGCATCCAGATGCCACGCTCGGCTTTTGCCTTGACGAGTGCCTTCATCAGCTAATGACTCCGATTTCCTGGCCAACCGCCGTAAAGGCATCGATTGCCTGGTCGAGTTGCGCCCTCGTAACGCCGGCCGACATTTGAGTCCGAATTCGCGCCTGACCTTTCGGCACGACGGGAAATGAAAAGCCGATGACATAGATGCCGCGATCGAGGAGGCGATCGGCCATCGCGGTGGCCAGTTTTGCGTCACCCAGCATGACCGGAATGATCGGGTGCTCGCCGGGGATCAGGTCGAAACCCCTCTCATCCATCTTGCTGCGAAAGTAGGCGGCGTTCTCGTGTAGCTGCTCGGCGAGCGAGTTGTCTCGTTCGAGCAGGTCGAGAACGGCGATGGACGTAGCGGCAATCATCGGCGCTACCGAATTCGAGAACAGGTATGGCCGCGAACGTTGCCGTAGCCAGCCGACGATTTCCTTGCGGGCGGACGTAAACCCGCCGGACGCTCCGCCGAGAGCTTTGCCAAGGGTTCCTGTAATGATGTCGATCTTGCCCATCACGTCGCGATACTCGTGCGTGCCTCTGCCGGTCTTGCCGAGAAAGCCGGTGGCATGGCAATCGTCGATCATGGTCAGGGCATCGAATTCCGCCGCGAGTGTGGTGATATTTGCCAGGTCGGCGATGGTTCCGTCCATTGAGAAGACGCCGTCGGTCACGATCAGTGTTGCGTTGCTGTCCTTGGCCGACTCGAGCTGCACCCGTAAGTTCTGCATGTCGTCGTGCTGGTAGCGAAGCCGCTGAGCCTTGCAGAGGCGAACGCCGTCGATGATGCTGGCATGATTCAGCGCGTCGCTGATGACTGCGTCATCAGGCCCGAGCAATGTTTCGAACAGGCCGCCATTGGCGTCAAAACAGGACGGGTAGAGGATCGTGTCCTCTGTACCGAGAAAGGCGCTGATGCGCTGTTCGAGTTCCTTGTGGATCGTTTGTGTGCCGCAGATGAAGCGCACTGACGCCATGCCGTAGCCATACTGGTCGAGCGCTTTGTGAGCGGCCGCAATTACCTCGGGATGGTTGGCCAGACCGAGGTAGTTGTTGGCACACAGGTTGATGACATGCTTTGTGGCGCCATTCGTTCGAACATCGATGTCTGCTTGCTGGGGACCGGCGATCAGCCGCTCCGCTTTGTACAGGCCCTGTGACCGGAGCGCCTCGGTCTGCTCCTCCAGTGATGCGAGAAAACTTGCTGGCACGGGATTGCCCTCGACAAAGAAAGGCCGCAAAGTATATCAGGACGGCCATTCCGCAAACGACACCAACAAGCGAGGAATTCGATGCACGTTACGGGGCACACGGCCGCCAAGCCGGGTACGATTGCAGATTCCAGTGTCAGCGGCAATACGGGATTGCCGTCATTGGGACACCTATAAGAAATGGCTGCGGTCAGCGTTTTTGATGTCTTCAAGATCGGTATCGGACCATCGAGTTCGCATACCGTCGGTCCCATGATGGCGGCGCGCGCATTCGCCATGCAACTCGATACGATCTCCGCGGACGTTGCAAGCATCGAAGTGACGTTGCACGGTTCACTCGCGTATACGGGCAGGGGGCATGGCACGGATGACGCAGTGATTCTCGGGCTGGCAGGTCTGGAGCCCGAGACTATCGATCCGGATGCCGTCCAGGAAATGCTGGACCGCATACGTAAGGACAAATTGCTCGACGTCCTTAGCGTCGGGCGGCTCGCCTTCGATCCCGCTGAGCACATCGTTTTCGAATTCGGCGAAGAACTGCCGCGGCATACCAACGGTATGCAGTTTGTCGCGCGCTCGGAGGGTGGCGAGACTTTGCTTCGCGAAATTTACTATTCGCTCGGTGGCGGGTTCATCGCTCGTGGTGACGACCCGGAACCGACAGCCCAAAGTGGCGAACCGAAATACCTGTTCGACAGTGGTGATTCGTTACTGCAGCTTGCTGGAGACAATGCGCTCAGCATTGCCGAGTTGGTGCTGCAAAATGAGACGCAGTGGCGGGATGCTGCCGAGGTGGAGCAGCGACTCGATGCAGTCTGGGCGGCGATGGAGAGTTGTATCGAACGAGGGCTCCGTACTGAGGGATTACTGCCGGGCTCGATGGCGGTCATTCGGCGGGCGCCGAAACTCAAGCAGCGGTTGCAGTCGCGTGCTAGTGCCTCACCACTTGACGCGATGGAATGGGTGAACGCCTTTGCGATTGCGGTAAACGAGGAGAATGCGGCGGGTGGCCGGGTCGTAACGTCGCCGACGAACGGTGCGGCCGGGATTATTCCTGCGGTTTTGATGTACTACGTGCGCTTCGTTCCGGATGCGAGTCCGGAGGGAGTTCGGACTTTCCTGCTCACAGCAGGTGCAATCGGAATTCTGTACAAGGTCAACGCCTCGATCTCGGGCGCCGAAATGGGCTGCCAGGGCGAGGTCGGCGTTGCTTGTTCGATGGCCGCGGCAGGACTTGCCGCGGTCCTCGGTGGCTCGAACGACCATATCGAGGAAGCCGCCGAGATCGGCATGGAGCACAACCTTGGCCTTACCTGTGACCCGATCGGCGGACTTGTGCAGATTCCCTGCATTGAGCGCAATGCGATGGGCGCCGTCAAAGCAATCAATGCGGCGACACTCGCAATGCATGGCGACGGCACTCACAAGGTGACGCTGGACCAGGTCATCGAGACGATGCGCCAGACAGGGCTCGATATGTCGTCGAGCTACAAGGAGACCTCGCAGGGCGGGCTGGCTGTCAACGTGCCTGAGTGCTAGGGCCTGTTAACAGGCCCTAGGACACTTTTTTCGGATAGTCGAAGACAACCAGCTCTGCAGCCGGCTGCCCGTGCAGGTTCCAGTCGTCCTGGTCGATATTGACGCAGACTACTCCGGCGGTCGGTACGTTGTGCGTGATTCCGGGCACGAGGTAGTTGGCGAAAGTGGTGAGGCCGGGATTATGGCCGACCACCATCAGGCTGTTGAATTTCTCGTCTTGCGCGTCGAGTACGTCAAGAATGTCGCGCAGTGATGCGAGATACAGTTCAGTTTCGCGTTGCAGGAATTCGATGGGATAGCCGATCTCCTTTGCAACGGCCTTTGCGGTCGTCCAGGCGCGCAAGGCAGGGCTGCTGACGATCAGGGAAGGGCGAATGCCGGCTGCGGCAATGCGTCGAGCCATGTCCGGCGCGTCGCGTTCACCGCGTTTGTTGAGGGGCCGGTCCCGGTCCGCCAGCGAGGAGTCTTTCCAGCTTGATTTGGCGTGTCGTACGAGTGTTAGAGTTTTCATCGGATCGCGCTTTGAGGTGGGGCGATTTTACATCAATCCGGTCTGAAGTCGCGCCTCTTCGCTCATCATTCCCTGGTGCCAGGGCGGGTCGAATACCAGTTGCATGTTGACACCGGATACGGTCGGGATAATGCCTATTTTGTCTTCGGCATCGCGGATCAGGAATTCTCCCATGCCGCAGCCGGGCGCGGTCAGTGTCATGTCGACCTCGACGGCGCGCTCGCCGTTGCCGAGCGGTTTGACCTCGCAGCGGTAAACCAGCCCGAGTTCGACGATGTCCACCGGTATTTCGGGGTCGTAGCAGGTCTTTAATTGCTGCCAGATGACGGCTTCGATGTCTTCGTCCGTTGCGTTCTCCGGTACTTCGGGCGCTGGCACCGGCTCCTTGCCGAGCGCGTCGGCGTCTTTGCCAGCAATCAGGAACAGGTTGCCCTCGAAGTAGACCGTAAAGCTCCCGCCCAGCGCCTGGGTGATGAATCCGGCGGTACCTTCACGCAGCAGCAGTTCTTCGCCGGCCGGGACTATGATCGCCCTGACGTCGCGAGACAGTGTCACCGGTTCGTTTGTGTGTCCGAACATCTGAATTCCTATTCCGTGGTAGCCGGGGTGGTGTCGTGGCAGAGCGCCGAGTGCAGTGCATGCCATGCCAGGGTGGCGCATTTTACGCGTGAGGGGTAATCCCGCACGCCCTCGAGCGCACGGAGTTTGCCGAGATCGACAGGCAGGTGCTCCTGGACCTCCGCATCACCCCTGAGATGCGAGGTAACGGCATCGAAGTAACGGATCGCCTGTGCGGCATCGAGGCCAACGATCGCATCCGTGAGGAGCGACGCCGAAGCGACAGAAATTGCACACCCGGAGCCTTCGAATGCCGCTGCGAGAATAGTGTCTGCGCTATCCACATCGAGATACAGCTTCAACTTGTCCCCGCACAGTGGATTGATGCCCTCGGCACTGTGGGTGGTGCGCTCCAGCTTGCCAAAGTGCCGCGGGCTACGCGCGTGATCGAGAATCAACTCGCGATACAGGTCGCGGACGTCATCGCTTTCCATGTCTGCCGCAATCATGCAAAAATCTCGCGCGCCTTTTCGAGCGCATCCACCAGTTGGTCGATATCGGCCCGGTTGTTGTAAAAAGCGAGCGACGCCCGTGCAGTGCCGGGCACGCCGAAGAATTCCATGACCGGCATTGCGCAGTGATGACCTGTGCGAATCGCGACGCCTTGATGATCGAGAATGGTGCCTAGGTCATGCGGGTGTATGTCGTCCAGCAGGAATGATTGAACACTCGCCTTGTCGGCGGCGGTGCCGATCAGGCGAATACCGTCGATTTTCTCCAGACGACCGGTCATGTAATCGAGGAGCTCGTTTTCCCATTCGGCGATGCGCGGCATGCCGACCGACTCCAGGTAAGTGGCTGCCGCACCGAGACCAATTATGCCGCTGATATTCGGCGTACCGGCCTCGAACTTGTAGGGTAGCTCGTTAAAGGTCGTGCCCGAAAAACTCACCTCGAGGATCATATCGCCGCCGCCCTGGTAGGGCGGCATCGCATCAAGCAGCGCTTCCTTCCCATACAACACGCCTGTACCCGTTGGGCCGAACATCTTGTGACCCGAGAACGCGTAGAAGTCGCAGTTCAGAGCCTGTACGTCGATTGCCATGTGCGGTACGCCCTGTGCGCCATCAATCAACACGGGAATATTTCGGGAATGCGCTTCGCGAACGATGTCGTGCACAGGATTGGTGGTCCCGAGCGCGTTCGATACGTGGGCAATCGCGAGTATTCGAACCTCGTCGGTCATCAGCTCGTAAAGGCGTTCGATTTCAAGTTCGCCGCGGTCGTTAATAGGCGCTACAACGAGTTCTGCACCGGTTTGCTCACAAACCAGCTGCCATGGAACGATATTCGCGTGGTGCTCGAGATGCGTGATCAGAATTTTGTCATTGGCGCCGAGTTGCGGCCGGCAGAAACTCTGTGCCACCAGGTTGATGGACTCGGTAGTGCCGCTCGTGAATACAACTTCGCTGCGATTGTTTGCGTTTATGAACTTGCACAGCTGATCCCGCGCGCCCTCATAGGCATCCGTCGCGCGGTGGCTGAGTGTATACACTCCACGGTGCACATTGGCGTGATCGTGTCGCTCGTAGTCTGCGATCGTTTCGATGACGATCGCCGGTACTTGGGCCGATGCGGCACTGTCGAGGTACGCGATCGGGTGGTTGTTGATGTCCTGGTGGAGCGCAGGAAAATCGTCCCGACACTCAGCCACGGATGCCGGGGTACTCCGGTGTTGTTGCGCCTGCGTCATTGCGAATCACTCTCGGTCAGTTCGGCAAGTCGTGCCTCGACCATTGCAGTCAGGGATTCCGCGAGTTCGACTATTGCCAGTCGACTTACGATGCTCGCGCCGAATGCCCGTGTCAGGGCTCGAATCGCGTCTTTCTTGTCGAGGCCACGCGTCCGCAGATAGAAGAGGGCGTTGTCGTCGATCTGTCCGACAGTAGTGCCGTGACTGCATTTGACGTCATCCGCATAGATCTCGAGTTCGGGTTTCGCGTCGATCTCGGAGTGGTCACTCAGCAATAGATTGTGATTCGCCTGTTCGGCGTCGGTGCCGTCCGCGCCCGGCTGCACGATTGCCTTGCCATTCCAGACGCAGCGGCATCGGCCGCCGAGGATGCCCCGGTACTCTTGCGTGGAGCGCGCGGGCCCTGTCTGGTGGTCGATGCGAACATGATTGTCGATGTGCTGACCGTCGCCGGCTACGTACAACCCGGCAATGGATACCTCAGCTTCGGGCGCGCTTATCTCGATATCCAGGTCGTTGCGAACGAGCTGTCCGCCCAGGTCGAAACCGCTGTAACGAAATACGCTGCGGGTCGCGAGCCTCACCTCCGTCCGGTGCGTCTGGATATGATTTTCTGCCCGATTCTGAACGCGAACGTAGTCAACGTCAGCCGCGCTGCCGATACAGAGTTCAACAACAGCATTCGCGTAATGCTCGGCTTCTCCGAGCGATACCTGGTATTCGATGAGCCGGGCGTTCGCGCCGTCTTCGAAGTCGATCCTGATCCGGGTCTGGGCAACGCCGGGGAGGCCATTGGTTCGGTCGATGATCAGCAAACCCAATGGCCTGTCGTTCGCGGCGTCCGCGGTAATGCGAATGTGCAGTCCGTCCGTCAGCAGAGCGGCATTGAAATCGGCCAGAGGGACGTCGAATGCCGGCGTGAGTGATGACTCGCTGAAGGTCGAGACCGTGATGCCGTTACCGGGATGAGAAGTCCCGGCCGGAGAGATAACGCCCGGGCTGATAACGCCATTCGCCACGACGATCCAGTCGGCGTCTATCGAAGAACAAATCCGCTGGATTTCACCGTCAAGTGCGCTGGTTTCCGGGGAAGTCGCTCCGCCCTCGAGCCAGCGCCGGCTGATCTCGGCGACCTCCTTCAGATCCGTGTATTTCCAGTCCTCCAGGCGTGTCGTCGGAAAGCCCCGTTCGAGAAACTGCGCAAGCGCGGACCGCCGGGTCGCGGACAACGAATCGTTCGGCAGGCTCTGCACGGCGCGGGCAAGCGCCTTGTCAGGAAGGCTTGAACCGGTCATGCGTGCGCTGCCTCTTTCACCCAGTCGTAGCCTTTTTCTTCGAGTTCCAGTGCCAGCGACTTGTCGCCCGAGCGCAGAATTCTGCCGCTGGACAGCACATGCACGAAATCGGGCTGCACGTAGTCGAGCAGCCGCTGGTAGTGAGTTACCAGCACGATCGCCCGCTCGGGGTCCCGCAGCGCGTTAACTCCTTTCGCCACTGCCTTGAGAGCGTCGATATCCAGGCCCGAGTCGGTTTCATCGAGAATTGCGAGATCCGGCTCCAACATGGCCATCTGCAGAACCTCGTTACGTTTTTTCTCGCCGCCCGAGAAGCCCTCGTTGACGCCGCGATTCAGGAACTTCTGATCCATTCCAAGTATCGCCATCTTCTCCCTGGCGAGTTTCAGAAACTCGAACGCATCCACTTCGTCCAGTCCGCGGTGTTTGCGTTTGGCATTCACGGCAGCTTTCAGCAGGTAGGCGTTGTTGACGCCGGGAATCTCCACCGGGTACTGGAAGCCGAGAAAAATACCTTCGCGCGCTCGTTCTTCGGGCTCCAGTTGCAGCAGGTCCGAACCTTTATAGGTTACGGAGCCGCCCGTGACAGCGTAATCGTCATGGCCGGCGATGACCTGGGCAAGCGTACTCTTGCCGGAACCGTTCGGTCCCATGATGGCGTGTACCTCGCCGGCATTGACCGTCAACGACAGTCCATCGAGTATTTCGGTATTGCCAGTGCTTGCGCTTAATTCTGAAATTTCGAGCATTACTTATCCTTATCCAACAGCGCCTTCGAGGCTGACGTTCAACAGGTTCTGTGCCTCGACGGCGAATTCCATGGGTAGTTCCTTGAACACTTCCTTGCAGAAGCCGTTTACGATCATGTTGACAGCGTCTTCTTCCGAGATGCCGCGCTGCCTGCAATAGAAAAGCTGGTTCGCGGAAATCTTGGACGTAGTCGCCTCGTGCTCTACACGCGCCGACGGGTTCTTGATTTCCATGTAGGGAAAGGTGTGGGCCCCACAGTCCTTGCCGATCAACAATGAGTCACACTGCGTATGATTGCGCGCGTCCTGCGCCTGCGGCATCACACGCACCAGGCCGCGGTACGCATTCTGCGCACGCCCGGCCGAGATGCCTTTCGATACTATCGTGCTGCGCGTATTGCGTCCTATGTGAATCATCTTGGTGCCGGTATCGGCTTGCTGGTAATTGTTTGCTACGGCAACCGAATAGAATTCGCCAACCGAATTATCACCGCGCAAGATGCAGCTGGGGTATTTCCACGTGATAGCGGAGCCGGTTTCGACCTGCGTCCAGGAGATTTTCGAGTTTGCGCCCCGGCAATCGCCACGCTTGGTGACGAAATTGTAGATTCCGCCCTTGCCGTTCTCGTCACCCGGATACCAGTTCTGTACGGTCGAGTATTTGATCTCGGCACCTTCGAGGGCGACGAGTTCTACAACCGCAGCGTGCAGCTGATTCTCGTCGCGCATCGGCGCCGTGCACCCCTCAAGATAGCTGACGTGGCTGCCTTCTTCGGCAATGATCAGCGTGCGCTCGAACTGGCCTGTGTTTGCCGCGTTGATCCGGAAATAGGTCGACAGTTCCATCGGGCATCGAACGCCCCTGGGAACGTAGACAAACGATCCGTCGCTGAACACCGCCGAATTAAGTGCAGCGTAGAAATTGTCGCGCTGCGGCACGACGCTACCGAGATACTTCTGTACCAGTTCCGGGTGATTCAACACGGCTTCCGAAAACGAGCAGAAGATTACGCCTGCCTCGGAGAGTTTCTCCTTGAAGGTCGTTGCGACGGAAACACTGTCGAACACGGCGTCGACGGCCACACCCGCCAGGCGAGCGCGCTCGTGCAGTGGAATGCCGAGCTTGTCATAGGTTTCCAGCAACTTCGGATCGACTTCGTCCAGACTTTTGGGTCGGTCTTCGTCGGATTTGGGTGCGGCGAAGTAGGAGATATCGTTGAAATTGATGGGCGGATAGTGCACGTGCGCCCAATCGGGTTCGGTCATTTCCAGCCATTGACGATAGGCACGCAGTCGCCACTCGAGCATGAACTCGGGCTCCTTCTTGCGTGCGGAAATCGCACGAACGACGCCTTCATCAAGCCCGGGTGGCAGACTCTCGGTGTCTATATCCGTGACGAAGCCGTGTTCGTAGCGGCGATTGACCAGACTTTCGATGTTGTCGGATTCGGTGGACATGAACTAGTTTTTTTCCTCGACAGATATCGGCAAGCCGGCAAAGCGGAACCGCGGGACCGGGCTGCTCGAGCGCAGCAGGTCTACGAGGCTGACCTCCTGCAACGCGTTGCGAATAGCGACATTAATACGCTGCCATGCATTGCCAACGCTGCAGTCCGCCTCAATACCACAATGACTGTCGGAAGCGCTGCATTCTGTAATCGAGACCGGGCCCTCGAGCGCATCGATAATATCGGCCGCGCTGATGTCTCTGGCATCGTGGGCCAGTCGGTAGCCGCCGTTGGCCCCACGAGTCGAAATGACGAGGCCATTTCGAGCGAGGGACTTGAGCAATTTGCTGGCCGTAGGCAATGCGATTCCTGTGTGTGCAGCGATGTCGGCCGAACTGCAGACCTGGTCCGGGTTGCGAGCGAGATGTGCCAGCAATACCGTGCCGTAATCGGTCAGTTTGCTGATTCTGATCATTATCAGGCCCCGCCATGAATAAAGAGGACTATTTTAGTCCCATTTTATTCGTGAGGCCATCTTTTTGTTATGCTATGCGCGCACTTGCTGACACCGGCCACCAGGGCCGTCACCCACCAATAACAATGACCAGGGATGCTGTGTCGGACAACTTGATCGAAATTCATGACCTGGATTATTCATTCGGTGCCCGGAAGATATACAAGGGCCTGAATCTGACTATCCGTCGTGGTCTGGTGACAGCGTTTATGGGCCCGAGCGGTACCGGCAAGACGACGTTGTTGCGCCTGATCACACGGCAATTGGTTCCGGACCGAGGCGTCATTCTGGTCAACGGCGTCGACATTGCGACCCTGAGCCTGACCGAGTTGTACCGCATGCGGCAGCGCTTCGGCATGCTGTTCCAGAATGGCGCGCTGTTGACCGACATCTCTGTCTTCGAGAACGTCGCTTTCCCGCTTCGCGAACATACTCGGCTGACGAATCGTCTTATACGACATGTCGTACTCACCAAGCTGCATGCGGTCGGACTGCGCGGTGCAGCGGATATGATGCCGGCGCAGTTATCTGGCGGTATGGCGCGCCGGGTTGCGCTCGCGCGCGCCATGGTGATGGATCCCGATTTCCTTATTTACGACGAACCCTTTGTCGGGCTCGACCCGATTTCGATGGGCGTTATCGTACGGCTGGTCCGGCGCATGAACGACGCACTTGGTATTTCCAGCATCATTGTCAGTCACGATGTACAGGAGATATCGACCGTCGCTGACTGCAGCTACCTGATCTCCGATGGCAAGGTAGCCGCCTCGGGTAGCCCGGACGAACTGAACAAGGCGTCCTCGGAACTCGTCAGGCAGTTCATGCACGGCATGGCGGACGGTCCGGTAGCCTTTCATTACAACGCGCCGGACTACGAAGAACAACTACTGGGCAGGGACGTGGAATGACGGCCGTACTGCGCGACATCTATTTCACTGTCTTCCAATTTGTGCGCACATTCGGTGCGCTGCAGCTGTTTTTCTTGCGGCTGCTCATGTATTCACCCGGCATTCTCGTCAAGCGTTTTGGGTTGGTTGTTGGCCAGGTTTACAACGCCGGTGCGTTATCGTTGGTCATTATCATGATTTGCGGCTTCTTCGTCGGAGGCGTGCTTGGTCTGCAAGGCTTTTCAAACCTTGCGAAGTTCAATGCCGAAGATTCGGTGGGTGCCGTGGCGGCGCTCGCTCTCGTAAAAGAACTGGGTCCGGTCATAACGGCCCTGTTATTCGCGGGCAGGGCGGGTACGGCGTTGGCGTCCGAGATAGGCCTGATGAGGGCGACTGATCAACTGTCGGCCATGGAAATGATGGCGATCAACCCGATTAAACGCGTCGTTGTACCGAGGTTTCTTGGTGGCGTTATCGCGATGCCACTGCTCGCTGCGATATTCAGTGCGATCGGACTACTCGGCGCGCATGTTGTTGGTGTGCTCTTGCTCGGAGTCGACGTGGGATCGTTCTGGCAGCAGATGCAGCAGTCAGTGGAACTCGCGGACATCCAGGAAGGCATCATCAAGAGCATCGTGTTCGGGTTTGCGGCGAGCTTGCTGGCAGTCTGGGAAGGCTACAACGCCATTCCGACAGCCGAGGGAGTCGGGAGAGCGACGACGAGAACAGTCGTTATCACGGCTATTGTAGTGTTGATATTCGATTTCATGATTACAGCAGTAGCGCTATAAGGGGGCGTAATGCAGCAGACACGCACAGTAGAACTTGGCACAGGGCTTTTCGCGCTACTGGGCATGGGAGCATTGTTTTTCCTGACGACCCAAACGACCGGCGGCGATGATTTTTCGGCCGATGAGACATTCGAGGTTACGGCGCGATTCGAGAACGTTGGCAGTTTGCGTACCCGTGCGCCAGTGGCGATGTCCGGCGTCACCATTGGCCGGGTTACTGGTATTCAGTTCGATCCCAATTCCCTGAATGCGATAGTGACGTTCGACATTGACGGTAGTTACGACCAGATTCCCGACGATTCGGACGCGAGTATTCTGACCGCGGGCCTTCTGGGCAGCCAGTACATCGGGTTGCAGGCCGGCGGGTCTGATATGTACCTGGAAGAGGGCAGCGAGATTCTGTTCACTCAGTCGGCCATCGTGCTCGAGAACCTGATCGGGAAATTCCTCGTCAGAGGCGGATCCGGTGATAAGGAGTAGGCACGTGCAAAGACTGGTGGCGTTGACGTCTGCGCTATTTTTGGGAGCGGGCGCACTTGCGGCTGAGGGTGCGCCGGACGAAGTCATCCGGGGAGCTGTCACCGAGTTGACGGAAAAACTCGACGGCCGCAAGGAAGAGCTCGCGGAGGACAAGGACGCCTTGTATGCGTTGATCAACGGTATCTTGTTGCCGCGCTTCGATCGTAAGTTGGCGGCGCAACTGGTACTGGCTAAGCATTGGCGCGATGCGAACGACGAGCACCGCGAGCGATTCATCAATGCGTTCTATAATTCGCTCTTGCACAAATACGCCGACGGCATCCTGGAATTCGACGCAAGCCGGATCGAGGTCATCGCGTTTCGTGGCGATACGACGGCCAAGCGGACCCTGGTCAAGACGAATGTCACCCTGGGTGACGGCACCAAGGTGCCGGTTCATTACGACCTCGTGAACAGGGACGATGGCTGGTTGATATTCAATGTCAAGGTCGAGGGCGTTTCCTACATCAGCAACTACCGTGCGGAACTCGACGCTGAAGTCCGTGCGACGAGTCTCGAGGCGGTCATTAGCCGTCTCGAAGCCGAGGCCGGCGTCGACAAGAATGAGTGACTTCGAACTCAAAGACCTTGGCGAAGGGCGGTTTTCGCTTTCCGGAGAAATGAGCTTCGAAACCGCCGAGCGCATCTTGCTTGCGAGCGAAGAGCCCTTCGAGCAACATACGCGAATCGAAGTTGACCTGTCCGGGGTCGAACTGTCGGACTCTGCCGGTCTGGCGCTGTTACTGGAATGGATTACCTGGGCGAATCACACGGTTCGCGAGATACGATTTCAGTCGATGCCGGAGAGAGTCATGGCGATCGCCAAGACGACGGAAGTGGACCACCTGTTGAAGCGTGGCGAGCGCTGGGCCGGATTTATCGAGGCGCCCGACGCCTGATCGGCCGCTTATTCATCCTCGAAGAATTCATCGAACAGATCATCCTCTTCCTCGGTGCTCGGTGGGTTGCCGTCATGGACCTGGAAGCGGCGGTTTTGCAGATATGATTCTCGAAGGGTGAGGTATGGATCCGTGGAATCCTCGAGTAGTGTTTCGGCGGTAAGCAGTCGCGCCCGAATGTCGATGGCCCGCAGCCCGTAAATCCTGTCTCTGACCGATGAATTGTCGTAGTGGATCAACGGGTCGCTCAGGATGTCCACCGGCAAGGCCACGGCATCCAGCAGCGTTCTCGGGCCGAGTATCGGGATGAACAGGTATGGGCCCTCTGGAAGGCCCCAGACGGCCAGCGTCTGTCCGAAGGTCTCGTCGTGTGTTGCCATACCCTGGGCAGTAGCGACGTCGATGAGCCCGCCGATACCGAGTGTCGTGTTGATGATGAAGCGACCGAGATCGCTGAATCCCGGCCCGGGCTTACCCTGCAGGAAGTTATTGACGGACGAACGCGGCGTCATCAGATTTCGGGAGAAATTGGTGACGCCACGTCGTGCGAATGAAGGAATTACGGCTTTGTAGCCCTTCGCAATCCATCTCAACGTGAGACGATCAAGCGTGTCATTGACGGCGTACATACCGCGGTTCATTGGCTCCCAGGGATCGGATGCGGCCCGAACAACCTCTTGTTGCGGCGTTTCCTCCGTCGTACCGGTAGTGCCACAGCCAGCCATCAGCATGAGTAATGCAAGCAGCAGTCGAGTGGCAACGATTTGCTTGCTATCCCCCATGATTTCCCCCCCTAAATGATCGGTTTTCAGTGGCTGTTTCTGGCCGAGGCACCAGTCGGCTGGCTGCGCTGCATTTGCCGCAATTGTTCCTCGCTCATGAATTCACGAATGAAGTCGATGCGAGCCTCGAACCGAATGCGCTGAATCTCCTGCAGTTCGGGCAATGCGAGCGCCCTCTGCAGAAACGTGATGCCACCGACGAGATTTCCGGTCATGAGGTGGTATTCGGACATGTAATACAGCGCTTCTGCCATGTCTCCAGCCTCGCTGGCGGCTCTGGCGATGAGTCGAACCTGCTCCGGGGTTGGTGGCACATTGTTCATCAAGTCCAGCAAAATGACGTGCGCCTTGCTAGCTTCACCGAGCTGCAGCAGCCATTCGCCGTAATAAATGACCAGTGGCACATTGCGCGGGAAGAGTTTGACCGCGCGCTCGAACGTGGCGATGCCACGATCTCGTTGCTCCAGCGCGAGTTGTGTCTGTCCGACTCCAATGTGATAGGCAATGACACTCTGG
>Ga0209273_10001399_pt1 | contig 21937 bp, 17 predicted proteins | sample tdAd471_FD_187126 | JGI IMG/M metagenome (GOLD analysis project Ga0209273, IMG submission 187126) | Marine sediment microbial communities from the Atlantic coast under amendment with organic carbon and nitrate - tdAd47.1 (SPAdes)... | ecosystem: Environmental > Aquatic > Marine > Coastal >...
TCCGCCGGGAGCATTCTGGTCGGTGACCTGGAAAGTCGAGGCCGCTCCCGCCGCGTCAACCAACTCGGCATCGGTCTGCGCGTCATTCCAGCGGTAGCTGTACCCGCGCCAGTCGTACCCGTTGAAGTGCAGCAGCTGCGTTTCGATCCGCCGCGTCGTTGACGGGTCACCACTCGTCAGTTCGAGGGACAGCGTCTTCATCAGAACGGTGTCCTGCGGATAGTCCATCAGGCGGCTGAACATCGACCCGGCCACTCGGTTCGCCTTGTCGTGGATCCCGATCGACGTGTCGCCGGGAAGTCCGAGCCAGCGTTCGGATGTTGCATGATCGGCCCACTGACTCGCGTTGATGACAAACGGAACAACGCCTTGTGTCGGCGTGTGCTCGGGCACCGAATCGAACAGCCCGGTCTGACTCAGGCGGCGAGGAAATTCGGCCGCGTTCTCTTCAATCTCGTGACGCACCAGCTCGTGGATTGAGCCGTCATCGTAGTCCAGCAGCAGAAGTTCTCCGTCGTTGCGTTCGGCGAACCCAACGATGCGCACGGTCGGCTCGACAATTTCCCGGCGCGGCCCAACAGTCTCGCCATCAACTTTGATGCTCCAGAATCGTCGCGTTTCCCAGTCGCCGAAAATGTAATGGCCGTCGAGTTCCGGCAGCCGCGACCCGCGATACACGAAGCCGCCGGTGATCGACGCGGCCTCGGTGTGAGGAATCTCGGCGATTGGTGGCTTGACCGGTGTCGGACCACGACGCTGTTCGGGACGGACCGACTGACTGCCTTCGACGAGGCTCCAGCCGAAGTTGTCGCCCGGTCGCACGCGGTAAACCAGTTCCCAGAGTTCCCAGCCGACATCGCCCACCCACAGATCGCCGGTCTGGCGGTCGAAGCTCATCTTCCAGGGATTCCGCATCCCGTACGCCCAGATCTCCTTGCGCGTGCCGACTGGAAGTTCGGGCTGTCTGTCAGCGTTCGCCTCGGCTGAAGCCCGCTCGCGTTCCAGGAGGACGAACGGGTTGTCGTCCGGAATCGCGTACGGCAGACCGTCGGACTGGCGGTCGACATCAATCCGCAGCACTCCGGCCAGCAGGTTCGTCACGTCCTGTCCCGAGTTCAGTCCGTCCGGCGGGAACGCGTTGCCGCCATCGCCTGCCGAGATGTAGAGCATCCCGTCCGGCCCGAACCTCAGGCAGCCGCCGTTATGCCCGCCCTGTAGCCACGAGATGATCTCGACTTCGCTGTCGGCGATGGCTCGCGGCGGATCGTTCTGGTCGGCGAGCAGCTGGACAACGCGCGTCCCGTGCGGATGCTGTCCGCGACCGCCCTTGAGATAGCTGACGACGTAGCAGACGTAGAACTTTCGGTTGCTGGCAAACTCCGGATGAAACGTCAGCCCGTACACGGCGCCGAACTTGACCTTGTCGTCGTCGGCGAGCGACTCGTTGAGTTGTTCGGCCAGTTGCCGTGCGTCGAGAAGCAGGTCCGCCTCGCGGCAGCTCCGGTCGTTCGGGATCGAGTAAACGCGGCCGCTCTGCTCAGCAACAAACAGCCGCTCGGTTCCCGGCGCGCTGGTCAGAACGGTCGGCTGGTTGAATCCGAGGTGAGGGAACACTCGCTGAGCCCGATACGGCAACGGCGGCTCGGGACTGCCCTGCACGCGCGACGCCGTCCACGCGGGGCGGACTCCGGTTTGAGCAATCACGTCGCCAGTGTTGGAACTCGCGATCGCCGTCAGAAACAAGAGCAGCAACGTCTGCATCACGCGGGGCTTCGAAACTCTGGTCACAGCGTCCTCACTGTCTGATCGGAATTGAGTGGCTCGGTTCATCCGCCGAAGACGTCACTTCGCGCCGACCCGTTGCCGCCACGCTTCGTACTTCGCCGCCATCCTGTTAACGCGATCCGGCTGGTCGACTGCAAGGTTGTGCGTTTCGCCGATGTCGGTTTCGAGGTTGTACAGCTCCCATGGCTGATTGTCGCGCGGGCGGACGAGTTTCCAGTCGCCGATCTGAATCGCTCGCCCGCGAGCACACTTCCACGCGAGCAGTTCATGCCCCTGTCGCTGTTCACCTCGAAAGATCGGCGCGAGGCTGCGGCCTTCCATCGGCACGGGGCGACGACCTTGAAACTCGACTGGATACTCGACACCGGCCAGGTCCAGGCACGTCGCCATCATGTCCATGACGTGGCCCGCCTGGCTGGTCAGGCCGCCGCCCTGTGTGATGACGGTCGGCCAGCGAGCGATCAGCGGCGTGCGAATCCCGCCTTCATAGGCAGACTGTTTGGCGTCGCGCAGTGGTGTGTTGCTCGTCAGAGCCCATGCGAGTCCGTACGCAGAGAACGTGTCGGGCGGACCGGGCAGGAGATCGGGGCCACTGCCGGGGCGAATGGCGACGCCGTCTTTTCGCCATCTGGCGTTGTTCGCCTGCGGTGAGAATCCGAAGCCGCTGCTGCTGGGGCCGAACCCGCCATCGGGAGCCGCTCCGTTGTCGGACAGGAACAGAACGAGCGTGTTCTCGTCGGCACCCGACTGCTCCAGCACCTCAAGCAACCGACCGACACCGCGATCGACGTTGGAGATCTGCGCGGCGTACACCGACATCCGCTCGGCCTGCCAGTCCTTGTTGGGATCCTTCGACCAGTCAGGAACGAATCGCCCTCGGGCGGCGGGAGTCGCACCTGCGGGCAGCAGTCCGAGTTCACGCTGCCGGGCAAGACGAGCCTCACGCCATCCATCCCAGCCTGTCTGACGGTAACGCTCGCGATAAGGAGCAATCGTTTCCTCGCGAGCATGCAGCGGCCAGTGCGGCGCGATATAGCCAACGTAAAGGAAGAACGGCTTCTCGCCAGCGACCGCGTCCTGCAGAAACTCGACCGAGTAGTCGTTGAAGGCGTCCGTCATGAAGAAGTCGTCGGGGAATGCCCACGGCTGGTCGTCGAGAGAAAAGTCATTCTGCACGACGGCGTCCCAGTAGCTGATCTTGCCGCGGCAGTTCGGTCCGAAGAAGCGATCAAAGCCGCGTTTGACCGCGAGGTCCCGGCCCTGCCACTTGCCGACCATCGCCGTGTGATAGCCGTTCGCCTGCAGAAGCTCAGGAATCAGGACGCAGCGGCTGAAATCCTTCGGTTCGTTCCACCGATCACCGCGATGTCCGGTCTGCTGGCAGTAGAGCCCCGTCAGCAGTGAGGCCCGAGTCGCGCCGCAGACCGCGTTGTTGTAGAACCGCGTGAACCGCAATCCGTCGCGAGCCAGCGAATCGATGTGCGGCGTGTCGATCTCGCCGCCGTAGCAGCCGAGGTCCGACCAGCCCATATCGTCGACCATGATCAGCACAATGTTCGGCCGATCGGCTCCGGCGGCCACACGCTGAGGCAGGAGGCACAGGAAGAACAGGACACAGGCCAACTCAGGTCGGCAGCCGGTTTTGGCCATCATCGATAAGCTCCAGGCTTTGTGGTCTGGTTCGTAAGTCGCGACTGGGTTCTTGTTTGACCCGAAGCCGGAGGCGATGGCGTTTTCAGACGCACCCTGCAACGCCATCGCCTCCGGCTTCGGGGCAAACAACAAGTTACGAACTTCTGAGACTGACCACCTGGCGGCAGGTTGGATGCGCACCAGCATGCTGAGACGCAGCGGCGAGGCCACGCTGCAGAAGCCCGATCGCCCGTGAGAGGATAGCCGTTTCCGTCGAAGGTGGCAGGAATCGCAGGGTTCGATCTTGAGTCGCGGCCCGGTCTGGTTGATCCGCGTCGCAACGCTCACTCCTGGAGATTGACGCACAACTCTGCGCGCAAAGCGGGCGTTGGTGATGGCAGACCGGTCATCGCTGCCGTGATCCATCGGCGAACGCCACCCGCTGCGACGTCAAACTGCGAGCTTTTCCTGCGGCATGACGATGGCGAGCTTGTGGCACGCCGATTGCCACTGGGGCTGAGGACACCGCTGCGTTCGTCCCGCTCATGGCGAACGTCACGAGGGAACGTGATGACTGTTGTTGTACGCGCCCTGACCGTTGTCTGCTTTGCAATCACGATGTTCGTTGCGGCAGAGAACCACGATCGAGATCACCGCGAGGGAGAGTCTCCGTCGTTCGCCACGCAGGTTCGCATGCGGACGTACTGGCACTTCACTTACCAGAATCTTCGGAGCCTCGTTGCGATGAACTTCTGACGGTCCGACAGTGTTGGACCATCGCCCGCCCGATGGCAGGGATGCTGTCGAGCGGTTATCCGTTCAGGAGATCAGCCAGCCGCCGTCGACATCGATCGTCGTGCCGGTCACGAAGTCGTTCTGAATGGCGAACAGAATGGCCTGAGCGACTTCGTCCGGCGTTCCGGCCCGCGGAATTACGTTCTCAGCCGTCGCCTGCGCATAGAATGCAGCCCGTTCCTCGCCTTCGAGTTTGACCATCGGCGTGTCGATCGAGCCTGGCGAGACGACATTCAGACGCCGCGGTGCAATCTCTGGGGCGACCGCTCGCACAAGGGCTTCCACGGCAGCGCCGACCGACGACAGCGCGACCTGGCCTGCTTTCGCCTTGCGCGCCGGCGATCCGCTGACAAGGACGATCGCCCCATCCTCTGTCAGGTGCCGCGTGCCGTGCCGGACGACGTTCGCATAACCCCACAGCTTGTCGAACGACCTCTGATACCCGCCCATGTCCATTTCGAGGAATGGCCCGAAGGACCGCTCGCCGCCCGTTGCCGCGCTGACGAGAATGTCGAACGGAGCATGTTGCTCGAACAGTCGCGACAACGCGTCTTCATCCCGAACATCGCAGCGTTCGAGCGTGATCCGGTCCGGAACGTCACCGGCTTTCTCCGGATTCCGGCTGACAGCGATGACCTCGGCCCCGAGCGCCGCCAGCTGCTGTGCTGCCGCCAGGCCGATGCCCGAGGTCCCGCCAAACACGATCGCTTTCCGGCCGGCTACGTTCATTGCTTTCTCATTTCTGCGGATGCCAGGCAGTCTTTGAACCTGTGATGCTGCGTCGCTTCACGACTTTCTCAAACGGTCAGAATCGCAGCCGGTCAGAATCTCAAACCGAAAGTGCCTGTCAGTTCGCCGGCAGCCACCGAAGGCAGGATGGCTTCGTGACCTCGACCGGCTTGCCGACCGGTTTCAGATGGCCGGTTTCGCCGTCGATCGAGAACACGGCGACGTTGTTGCCTGGCATGTTCGCGCACAGCACCCAGTGGCCATCGCGGGTGATGAGCAGATTCTGTGGCCCTTTGCCGAGGCTCGGTTCAATCGCGACGAGACTCAGGCGCCCGTCGTCAGCGATCCGGTAAACGGCGAGGCTGTCGTGGCCGCGATTCGTGCCGAAAAGGAACCGCCCGTCCGGAGTGATTTTCAGGTCGGCACAGTAGCTTGTCCCGGAGAAGTCGTCCGGCAGTGTCGAGATCGTCTGTCGCTCGGTCAGCGTCCCGGCATCGGGTTCATAATCGAAGAACGTGACCGTGTTCTTCAGTTCGTTGATGACGTACACGCGTTTGCCGTTCGGATGAAATGTCAGGTGTCGCGGGCCGGACCCTGGCGCGATGCTGACAAACGGTTGAGCCGGGTTGGCGGTGAGCTTCGCCGTGGCGGCGTCGAGGCTGTAGACGAATACCTTGTCGGCTCCGAGGTCTGCCGCCAGTGCGAAACGGTTGTCCGGGCTGATCTTGATGCAGTGCGCGAATGGAGCTTTCTGCCGGGCCGGGTCGATGCTCGAACCGCTGTGCCGGATGAACGAGGCCGCCTCGCCCAGCGTGCCGTCTTTCTTCACGGGAAGAGCCGCGACGTCACCGCTCGAGTAGTTGGCCACGACGACCGTGCGTCCGGAAGCATCCGTGTCGAGATAGCAGGACGTGCGTCCCATCGCCGACTGCCGGTTCAATCGAGTGAGCTGTCCCGTCGTCGGGGCGACCTGGTGGGCAGCGACAAACTCATTGACGTTGTCGCCGAACTTCTCTGCGTCCACCGCGTAAAGAAACCGACCGTCCGCTGACACGGCCAGGAAGAATGGATTGTCAACATCAGTCGCCGTGTGGCTGAGCGTCAGCCGACCGGTCTCCAGATCGAACCGGCAGGTGTGAATGCCCCCCTGCTCTTTGGCAGCAAACGACGAAATGAAGAGCGTCACATCTTCGCAATGAGCCATCGTCGAACTCGTCAGCAGCAGGCAGAGTGTCAGCAGAAATGGAAATCGCATCGTCGTTTCCTCGGCGGGATTCGTTGGCCGTAGCTGGATTCGCAAGAATTCAGATGAGAATCGCCTCGAACACGGAGAAAACTGAATTCTTACGAATCCAGCTACACTCCTCTCTTAGCCTTTCTCCCTGCAACTACCGAGCGGGCAGGATTGCGAGTTCGCCGGCCACTCGGCAAGCGTCACTCGTGTGACTTCAGGTGGCCGAGACGTTATCGATCGCCCTCTGTCCTGATTGCGAATCAGGTCATCCGCCCGAAATCACAGCCCTCGCACCCGCCGGAGAGGAACTCATGCCCAAGCCGCTGATCTTCGACATCCATCTGGACCTGTCCATGAACGCGCTCGATTGGAACCGCGATCTTCGCTGGTCGCTGGAGAAGATTCGGCGGTGTGAAAATCAGATGCACGACCGCGTCGACCGCAGCAACAACACGGTCTGCTTCCCGGAAATGCGCCGAGGCAATGTCGGGCTGTGTGTCGCCACGCAGATCGGGCGGCACTCGCCGTACTTTCACAAGCTGCCTGGCTGGGCCTCGCCCGAGCAGGCCTGGGCGTCGACGCAGGGCCAACTGGCCTGGTACCGGATCATGACAGAACTCGGCGAGATGACGCCGATCACCAGCGCCGCCCAGTTGGATGCCCATGTCGCTCTGTGGGAAAACGCTCCGCCGTGTGACGACGGCACGCCGTACGTCGTCGAGTCGAAAGCTCAGCCGGGCAAACTGCCGATCGGTTTTGTCCTGAGCCTCGAAGGCGCGGACTCGATCATCAACCTGGACTATCTCGAACGCAGCTACAACGACGGCCTGCGGGCACTCGGCCCGGCTCACTACGGCCCAGGCCGGTACGCCGACGGAACGGACTCGGCGGGACCTCTTCATCCGGAAGGCAAGGAACTGCTCAAGGAGATGATGCGGCTGGGGATTATTCTCGACGTCACGCACCTGTGCGACGAAACGTTCTGGGACGCGCTCGACATCTGGGAAGGCCCGCTGTGGGCCAGCCATCAGAACTGCCGCACGCTGGCTCCATGGAACCGCCAGTTCGCCGACGATCAGATCAAAGCCGTCACCGAACGCGGCGGCCTGCTGGGCATGGCCTTCGACGCAATCATGATGGTCCCCGGCTGGAAGCACCTCAAAAGTAAGCCGGAAGACTACCAGCTGAAGATCGAGCGAATCTGCGACCACGTCGATCACATCTGCCAGATCGCCGGCAGCGCCGCTCACTGCTGCATCGGCACGGATCTCGACGGCGGCTACGGCACCGAGCAAACGCCAATGGACCTGAACTCGATCGCCGACCTGCAAACCCTGCCAGCCCTGTTCCGCGCCCGAGGCTACTCAGAATCCGACATCGAAGGCTTCATGTACCGCAACGCCGTCGACTTCCTGCGCCGGGCGTGGAGCGAGTAGGGGACGCCGATTGGCAGGAAACCCGCTTTTCCTGCCGTCGTCGAAATCTTCGGTTGACGGAACTGGGTTGGCATTGCGGCGCGAATGCATATTTGGCAACTTTCTGACCCACATTGAACGAGTTAGTTGTCGTACGGGTCCGATGCTCCGTAGGATCGATGAGGATCGCGCCTTAAACATGTTCAGATCAGATGATTCGCATGAATAAGCAACAGGATCATTTTGACACGTTGCCCCCAACTCGCCCCCCTTTGACGGACTCCATCCCGGCAAAGGAACCCGTCACTGGAGAGTTCAATCTGCCGCGAAGGGTGGAGAATCAACCGTTGTCAGGGCACGACACGTATGATTTGCCAACTCCTTACGGTTACGAAGGCACAAACCTCGCCCCTCTCGCAAAATCCCATGACGAGGTTGGATTTGGAATCGCCGCTGGCATCGGGAGCGCCGTCGACCTGTTTGGGTACTCGACGTACCAGGACCCAACTGTAACTATCGAGTTTGACGGCGGCTTTGACAGAGACCGAGCGAACTTATGCGATGACTGTGCTGAGACTATTCGGAAACTTGGACTCGGGACAACTTCTCCCAACAATCGCACAGGGTTCCAGTTCTGATGTCCGACGAAGACCTGCCCAAGGAAAACGCTTCCTCTGAAGATCAAAGCGAAACCCGGGCTGAGCACGAGTTGGTCGAGTTGCTTAAGGAGCGACTTCCAGACGAGCCTGTTGCGCCTTCAAGGTTGGCAGAGATTCTGGCCGAAGTCGTCACCGTTGAAGTTCGAAAATTTCAAGGACCTCTACCTCCGCCAGATGTGATGCTTGAGTACGAGCGTGCACAGCCGGGGCTAATAACACTCATCACTGATCGCGCAGGGAAAGAGCAGGACTTTCGGCATGCAATGACTCGCCAGGTCCAGGATCGCGAGGACAAGAAGCTTTTTCACTTGGCCTTAAAGACGTATCTCGGCCAGGGATTGGCGTTCATCCTCGCAATAACGGCAATTGGAGGTGGCATTTGGCTCTTAGCAAATGGCCATAAGTCCGAAGGGCTTGGAACAATCATCACGGCCGTTGCAACGCTCGCAGTTGTCTTCGTGACCGGAAAGATCACCGAAGCTGTTACGGCTTCGAAGCGGCAAAAAAACGATTAGGCGGTTTCGTTCTCGCGAATAAATGTCGCCTACGGACATCGCTGCCCCGTCAAAGAGGTGTCTGCCTACTCCGGGGGGGCGCATGCATCTTTTCGATTAGTGCCGAAGGTGGGACTCGAACCCACACACCCTTTACGGATACGGGATTTTGAATCCCGCGCGTCTGCCAATTCCGCCACTTCGGCTCGACAGAGCGGCTCGCTCTGAAGGGGCGACAGGATAAGCAGTGCGCCGAGGCTCGACAATCGTTGCCGCGGGGCTGATTTGGCCCGCCGGGGGTCTGTGCTTCCCGTCCGGAAGCGGTAGAACCGGCGACGAACGGAGAGAGGCTCTCGGAAGTCAAAGTCAGGCATTCGGCTTCGGTACGGTAAAGACGGTCAGCCGCGTCTGGTCCTGAAAAAACCGCAACGCGGTTACACAACAAAGCTGGGGTCGCGCAGCGCACCCCAGGTACCAGTGAATTGACGGCACCAACCCTGAAAGGGTTGCACACGTCGCGCCTCGGTTTGTGGAACCCTTTCAGGGTTCAGGTAATCTACGATCGTTGACCCGGGGTGGCGCGGCTGCGCCGCTGACCCCGGGCTGTGGTCTCTGACCCCGTTGGGGTCACTAGGACAGCCCCTTTTCTGAAGTCTTCACCAGGCCACTGGCTCTGCGAGTGGCTCTGACTTCAGCTTGAATTGGAGCGGCGGCGGATGGTTCGGGCGGCGGTGGCGATTGGAGGAAATCTGGGCGACGTTCCGGCGACGATCGAGACCGCCTGCGCGGCACTGGCTCGGCACGAGCAGATTTCCGAGTTGCGGCGCAGCGGCCTGTTTCGTTCAGCCCCGATGGGTGCCGTCGCGGGCGAGACGTTCTTCAACGCCGCCTGCGTGCTGGAAACGTCGCTCGATCCGCACGCTCTCCTCGCCGAACTGCAGCGGGTTGAGAATCTGTCCGGAAGGACTCGTGAGCTTCACTGGGGACCGAGGACGCTGGATCTCGACCTGATTCTCTACGGCGACGAAACTGTCAAGTCGGAGACGCTGACAGTGCCGCACCCGCATTTCTGGTACCGCCGCTTTGTGCTGGAACCGCTGGCCGAACTCATCCCGGACACCATGCCGCCAGGTTTTGCTGTGACAGTCCGACAGCTCGCCGAACGACTGCGCGAGCCGCCGTTTCGACTGGGAGTCGACGGTGACTTCGATCCGACCACGCTGCACAACGTGATCGCCGAGTTCGCTGCGGATCGTGCTGCCGACATCGAAGTGGCCGCCCTGCCCTGTCAATCAGACGCGGAGGACCGGCGTCTCGCGCTCGCTCTCTGGTTTGGCCCCGACTGCAACGGTGATCTGCCACTCGACACACCGCTGCTGCAGTGCGGGGCGTTCGATGCTCAACAACTGCGCGACGTTCTCGCCGCCGCGTTCGGACAGATCGAAAAGACGTAAGCTGGCGCGACCGTACCTTCTGACGATTCGAGCAGAGAGCCCCTTCAACGCTCGACACTACCCGACTGACAGCGCGTCCTGGTTTACCAGGTCGATGACCTGCGCGGCCAGAGTCGGCGTCGCGGCGACGATGATGGGCTCAGCGACAAAGGGATTGGTCCGTTCGCCGTTGCAGTTCAGGAAGACGCCGCCAGCTTCTTCGAGAATGATCTGTGGAGCAGCGATGTCCCACGGAGCCTGTTTCACGCTGGCCGGATCGTTGTCGTGAACAGCCGCCGCGAGACCACTCGCTCCTTCCGCAATCCGCAGCGCAACTCCCGAATGTGGCACGTTTGAGGTCACCAGACGAGCCCCCTGGCTGGACCGCAAATGCATCCTCAGCGACGCAAAGAGTTCCGTTTCGTGAGCCGCGTTGCCGTACTGGTTCATCTCGACCCAGGCTTCCGCCAGAGTCGGGCGATCCTCGCCAATGACCAGTCGCCGCCCATCCTTCCAGGCTCCTTTGCCCCGCTGCGCGTAGAACCACTCGCCGGTCAGCGGAAACAGGGCGACGCCCAGCGCCAGCTGGCCGCCGACGAACTTCGCCGCCAGCACCGACGGGTAGCTCGCCCCGGCCCGCATCAGAAACGCACTCGTCGCGTCGAGCGGATCGACGATCCACAGGTCATCCACAACCTCCGGCAGCTCGGGACTCAGTTCCTCGGACATGATCGGCGACGCGGCCGGATCGGATCTCAGCACAGCCAGAGCGGCTCGGTCAGCTTCGCGGTCGAGTTCGGAGACGAGGTCACCAATTCCCTTCGCCTCAACCTCGAACAATTCGCCGCTGGACTCCGCGATCACGTTCCCAGCCGCAAAAGCCGCCCGCGCCGCCAGACCGAGTTCCGGACTGAGCAGCGACGGGTGATCGGGCAATGAGAGCACAGTCGATTCTGGAAAATCTGTCACGTCAACGTCCTTGCTGAGCACTTTCTGAGGCAGCCTGCCACATCTACAAACCAACACACCTTGCTGAGAAACCTGATCTCTGATGCAACTCTTGAAGTCTGCCATTCAGGTCGGCGCGAACTGTTAAGACCTGTTGAGCTTTCTGCAAGGTCGCGACAAACGGTTGCTTGCACTGCCAGCCTGACGAAGGTTGCCGACTCGTTTGCAGGTCACTCCGCAGGCGACTCCAGAAAGGCGATCAGGTCGCGCAACTCGCGGTCGGTCATGGCGGTCGGGAGGCCCTCGGGCATCAGGGAGGACTGGACTTCGCCGCTCATTTCAATTTCGGCGCGTGGGAACTTGCGTTCCTGGCCGTTGTTATCGCGGAGCGTCTCGACGTCTCCGCCGCCGCCCGTTCGCAGATGGATCCCGGTGAAGACTCGACCGTCGGTGAGGACGAGTGTTCGGGCGCGGTATTCGGGAGCGACCTTCAGGTTTGGCTGCAGGATTGATTCCAGCAGCCAGTGCCGATCGTCGCGGCGACCGACCTGGCTGAGGTCCGGGCCGACGACGTTGCCTCGTCCTTCGTGACGATGGCAGCGTGTGCAGAGCCCGATCTGTGAATGCCGGAAGACCCGCTCGCCCGCAGCCGGGTCGGCAGGAGACTTCAATTCGGCGAGATACTTCTGCCAGCCATCGACGTCTTTCAGGTCGGGCCGTCTGCGTCTCAGGCTGAGCGGTGAATCAATGATCTCAACCAGGTCTGCAGAATCAGGGTGGTCCTCAGCGATGTGCTGCAGTTTGTGTCGCTGGTCTGCACTGAGCGAAACGCGACGCAGCGCCCGCAGCGCTTCCTCTCGCAACGGCTTGTCCGCATGCCGAGCCAGTCGCAGCAACAATTCAACCTGTTCACCAGCAACCACCGCCAGACCTGACACCGCCTCAACTCGCAAACTGACCGGCCACTGCTCGCCAGCGACCACTTCAGCAAGCACGCGCACCGCCGCCGGAATCGGATTCCCCGCCAGCGTGCGGATAGCTTCTCTCGAAAGAGATTCGTCACCGACATCCAGCAACCCGCGGAGCACCTCGACCGTCAGTCCTTTCGGAAACGCCAGGTGTGGCATCGACTGACCGTCCTTCGCCGCCCGCGGCACAGTCGGCAGCAGACGCAGCGCGTACGCGCGAATCTGCGGCGACGCCTGCGCATTCTGGACCTGACGCAGCAGCAACTCCGTGTCGCGCACGCCTGCGGCGGGATTCCCTGTCAACGCGTTCCGCGCCGCGAGTACGGCCTCGAACAGTTGAAAGTCGAGATCGCTCTGCCGCAGCGATTGTTCAATATTGGGCAGAAACTCTGCCAGTTGCCCGTCGGCGATCCAGCGCAGCGTTTCATAGCGAACCTTCGATGATTCATCGGCAAGCAACGCCGAGACCCAAGGCCCGGCGTCAAACTCGTCGCGGCGTTCGAGTGCCGCGATCCTCAGGGCCTGTGCGGCGCTGACGCGATCACTCTCCGGCCAGGCCTTCACGTCGACGATCTTCCAATGAGCAGCCTGCCGAGCGAGCGCCGTCAGGGCAGCCCGAGCGAGAAACGGATCCTCATCGCCGGCCAGCTCACGAAGTTTCCTGAGTGGAACGTCGCGTTCGCCACTCCGCAGAACCTCCGCAAGCCGCGTCGCGTCGTTGGGCGGCTCGGGAGAGTCAGGCTGCAACCAGTCGGCGTTCTCAAGATCAATGTCGAGCCGCCAGATGCGACCGTTTCCGTGCAGCTGATAATTCACCTTCACCCAGTCGGTGAAGAAGAACGTCGCCGTGCCAGACAGTTTCGATGCCGCAGACGCTTCGCCCGTTCCTCGCAGGTCGCCAAAGCGCGCGATGCAGACCGGTCGAAAGTTGTTGCCGCCCTGCGCGAGTACGACTCGCGTTGCCGTGAAGCTCGCGTCTTTGCGCTGCAACGGGTAGAAGTCGATGCGATGGTCGGTCCACGTCGTCGCGACAACGCCGCCACCCAGCGGGAGCACTCCGCAGGGAGCTTCACCCGTCGGATGGATCATCGGCAGCGTGCCGCGCAGCTCGCCGTTCCAGCAGACAAACGGATGATGAGCCTCGTTGCCGTACAGCCGCTGATAGCCATAGTCGCCACCCTCGACAACGTGCAGCAGCCGGCACGGCGGCCGCGAACCGGGATCGTTCTCTGCCGCGAAGATCTCGCCGTCGTCACGCACGCAGATGCCGAACGGGTTCCAGAATCCGCGAGCGATCCGGTGCAGCTTCTTACCGTCTGGCGTGCAGCGAAAGACGCCGCCCTCGCCCGTGCCTTCGTCTGACGAGCCATCCACCGCCGTCAGCGTCCACGGCTTCGCGTAGTTCTCACCGAGACTGAAGATCAATGATCCATCCGGATGCCAGGCCAGGCCTTCGAGCCCGTTGTGCGGGTAATCGGCCTCGGTCTCCAGCACGGCGAGGTTCTCTTCGACGTCGGCCCTGCCGTCTCCGTCGGTATCGCGAATCCGCAGAATGCGGCTGCGTTCGGCGAGGTACACCCAGCCGTCCGCCCCCAGCTCGAGGTCCATCGTCGCAACCGTCGCGTTGTAAAAGACGTCGCGCGTCTCAGCGGTTCCATCGCCGTCTTTGTCGCTGAAGATCAGAACCTCATCGTGCTCCGGACCTTCATAATCGTCCGGTCGAAAATGCGTGTGCGTCGCGACCGCCCAGATACGTCCCTGAGCATCAACGTCAATTCCCGTCGGCGTCGCCAGTCGAGGATGCTCGGCGATGAGCGACAGCGTCACGCCGGACTGCAGAATCTTCACTTCCGGATCAGGCTCCGCCGCGACGATCCGACAGCTCGCGAAAAGACAGAGCGCAAGAACCTGCCAGCTTGACGATCTCAGCATTTTCAACTCCAGACAACGGGATCTCGCGCAGTTTGATTGACGCGGTTCTGGCTTGTGGGACGCCTGCAGGAGTCCAGGTATTCAAGGCGGATTTGAAGGTCTATGGGCAAGGCCCTCAAACCGCAATTGACTCCGCGAGATTCTGCCAGGTGATTGCAAGTCGCAACGTGGGGGGGCTCCGAAGTGACTGCGGTGATGGACCGATGCCGCTTCTGCAGGCGATCTGTGCTCGGAACTTCAAGCATGCGGAGCGTCGCGTGACAACTGTCAAATCGTTGCGAAGAGTCCCCGGCTCGGCGGTTGTTAGAGCCGACGGGCTCGAATCTCAGGGCAAATCGGTAGTTGCTCACAGCTTCTTTGCTGCAGGCCTCGTTTGCAGAGTCGGATTGGTCGTCTCGAGCTTTAAGCTTCACGCCGGGCCGGTGGGCTCGAAGTTGCCAGCCAGACGCGAATCGCGGCGAGCATGGCAGCGGAGTGTTCACCCCGAGAAACCGTTCGTCCCAGCCGAGTTGACGTCGGTCTCTCTGCGTGACCCACCTGCGCGGTCTGGCCTTGTTCGTTCTCAGCGGCCATTGTCGCACAGATTCCTTCAGTTCGCGGAGCCGTTGCGAGGTGACTTCTGTCTCGAGTGCCACAGTCGATGGCCAATCCACAAACAGTGGTCTCGCCGACCGGCAGCGCCGCGGTCTGCGGGCCACGCTGTTGATTGCTGCGTGCATTCTGATTCTCACGATGCCCGCCCTGCTCTACCCTGGCGATGCCGGCATGATTCGGCTGACGTCGCGCGAAGTGCTCACCAACGGAAAGTTCACTGTCTCCGAGGCGACGGTTCGCAGGTACGGCATGCGTGGCCAGTACTTCTTCGAGAATCCCCGCAACGGAAAGTGGTACTCGAAGTACGGGGTGGCGAACACACTTCTCTATGCCATCCCGCTCGGAGCCGAGCGGCTGATGACCGGTGAGATCGTTGACGAGAACACGACCACATCAAAGCGGCGGCTTGTCCGAGTCGCATTTCTCAACGGGTTCAACATTCTGCTGGCGTTACTGACGGTCGCCTGGGCTTACCGGCTGGCGACCCAGCTGACAGATTCGCCACGCGTGGCGGCGACAACCACATTGTTCGCCGTCTTCGGGAGCTACATCTGGTTCTATCTGCGTGCACAGACCGTCGAGATCATGCAGATCGCTTTCTTCACCGGCCTGTGCTTCCATCTCGGCGCCCGCCACCAGACCTCTTCCTCCGCGGGACAGATCAGACATGCCGTTGCCGCCATGTCGTGCTGCGGACTGTTGATTCTGGGCAAGCTCGCGTACGCGCCCCTCCTGCCGCTTCTGGTTCTGTGCCTGGTCATCGAGCTTCGCGGCGGTGGCGAGGGACTGCAGCTCATACCGACTGGGAGACAACAGCGGACCGTCTGCATTGTGACGCTCTTCGTTGCAGCACTTGTTGGGGTTCTTGTGCTGGGCACCAACTGGTGGCGATTCGGGGGCCCATTCACAACTGGATACACGCAGTGGGAACTGGAGAAGGATCCATTTCGCCACTCGCCACTGCAGGCGTTGGCCGGTTTCGTCGTCGATCCGCGAGCAAGTGTTCTGCTGCACTGTCCGTGGTTGCTCCCCGGAATTCTGGGAGTACCGTTCGCGCTTCGTCGTCTCGGTGTCTGTCTGACGTTTGCCTGGCTCGCATTTCTTGGTGAGCTGTTGGTGGTTGGCTCGTTCAATAACTGGCGCGGCGAATGGTGTTACGGCCCACGCTATCTCGTCTTCGCGCTGCCCGTTCTGTGTCTGCCCATGGCCGCTTTCTACGAACGGCTGCGGCAGCACGGACTCGGCACGGCGCGTCTGGCACGGTTGCTCGCGATCGTGACGTGCGTCGTCATGGTCCGCTACCAGTGGACGGTGAATCGTCTTCCGTACTTCGCGGCGCATCATGCTGAGGGAGTTCTGGCGGACTACGATCCAGCTACCAAGAGGTGGTTTGCTCAGCGTCCTGTCTGGTCGGTCGACGTGGCACTCCTGAACGCTACGCGGAATCAGGGAGCCTTTCCGCCCCTCGCCGACCTGTCTTCTGAAGCTGAACGCGAGGCGGCACGACAGGAACTGAAACGCTACACCGTGCCGAATCTCTACTGGCTCCACGCGCTGACCGAGGTGACGCAGTAGCGGCAGAAGGAGACCGTCGCTGCTATCGTTGCGGAGCGTTCGACCGGATTTGTCGCCGGATGCCAATTCAGGAAACTGTCATCCGTTCGGCGCCAGATGGAGACACTGCCGCCGGAATCTCGCTGCGTGACCCGCTGTCGATGCTCCTGCGGACGGACTGATGCGCGGCGACGGCTCTGAGGTCGCTGGATTCGCGAGAATTCAGCGACCTTTCCAAGTCGCAATCTCTGCGAATCCCACGACTCGATCCCGCTAACGGAGAACCGTGCCATGCCCACTGCCCAACTGCTGCAAGTACGCCCCACGCTCGTTCTGGCGGCAGCTCTGGTTGTCGCGCTGAGTTTGCGTGCCTCGACTGTGCAGGCCCAGCTCGCCCGCCCGCTGGAGCCCATCGCCGCGAAGCTCGAACCGACGCGCACCGTCGTCTACAAGCAGGTCGGAGACCGCAGCCTGCACCTGCACCTCTTCGAGCCTGACGGCCACAAACCGAGTAACCGACGCCCAGCCTTCCTGACAATTCATGGCGGCGGCTGGACCGGCGGTAACGCGCGACGCTTCTATCCAATCGCCGACTGGTTCCGGCGGAAAGGCTTCCTCGGCATCAGCCTCGAATACAGGCTGCTCAACGCGAAGACGGGAACGACCGTCTTCGACTGTGTGAAAGACGGTCGCTCGGCAGTGCGTTACATCCGGTCGCACGCCAACGAACTCGGCATCGATCCGCAGAAGATCGTCGTCTCGGGCGGATCCGCCGGAGGCCACGTCGCCGCCGGCACAGCGCTGTTCGACAACGTCAACGACGACTCCGACGACCTGGCCGTGTCACCGCACCCGGATGTGCTCGTTCTCTTTTACCCGGTGATCGACACCTCGAAAGCAGGCTACGGTCAGAAGAAGATCGGCGACCGCTGGCAGGAACTCTCACCAGTCCACCACGTCCGCAAAGACCTGCCGCCAACGCTGATCCTGCACGGCACGGGCGACACCGTGACTCCCTACGCCGGAGCGAAGTCCTTCTTCGACCAGATGCAGTCCGTCGGCAACCGTTGCGAACTGATCAGCCACGAAGGCGGTCGCCACGGCTACTTCATCTTCGACCTGCAGCTCTATGAGCAAGCAATGCAGCAGACGCTGACGTTCCTGCAGACGCAGCAGATCATCAACGGCGAAACAAAAGGCCAAACGGACCGGCCATAAATCAACCAACGGGGTAGGCCTGAAAACCGAAGCCTCACGGGACGTGTAGGCATTCGATGGCTGGACTTCGTCCGGAGGACACACTGCACTGGTCGCGAAGCTCGTACCGAGCCTACAAAGGCGACATCTGGGAAGGTGGCCACCGAGTCCCGCTCGTCATCCGCTGGCCCGGCCACATCAAACCGAACACCAGCACGAGCAACCTCGCCTGCCTGACCGACGTCTTCGCCACCTGCGCCGACGCGATCAACACCAAGCTGCCAGCCACCGGAGCCGAAGACAGTTTGAGCTTCCTCCCCGCCGCCCTCGACCAGTCCCAGGTCGCGCGAGTTCCAATCGTCAACCACTCGAACTTCGGCGAATTCGCCTACCGCGACGGCGACTGGAAACTCATCTACCGCAACGCCGCCCCCCTCGAAAAAGCCCGATCCCAGCACCGCATCCCCGAGCTGTACAACCTCAAAACCAACCCCGCCGAATCCACCAACCTCGCCGCCGAACGACCAGAGATCGTCACACGCCTCACCACCGAGCTCGAATCCCTCGTCTCCCGAGGATCAACGCGCCCACTCCCAACCGCCAGCAACGATGCCCCGGTGCGATTCGACTTGACGCAAACCACCTGCTGGGCCGCAGAGCAGGATTAACCAACAGTGATCGGGACCGGTGCATCGAGACGCACCCTACTTCACTTCACTCTGGACACAGCAGATATCGCAAACAACAACCATCTCCATCATGCGCCGTGAGATACCCGGATCGATCGAGGAGCCAGAACTCGCCGTGGTCGTTGCGTTCCTTCTTTTCAAAGCGAGTCGATCCATCCATTTGTGACTCAACAAGTTCTCTCGTCAGTTGAGAACCGTCACCAAACGTCTCTTCCAGAAACACGCTGGCTCCTTCCCTGTAGATCGCCACGACCCCCGACACGCCTGGCCCTTGCTCCATCCATCGCCCAACAATCTGGCGACCAGGAATCTCAATTTCGCGGTCTCTCAGCTTCCTCGTATCTTCCAAGCTCATTCCGAGAATTTGAACGTCGAGATCTGGATTGAAATGTGTCGTCGCCCATGCTCCGGCATTCAACTCCATGCCTGGCAGGAGATAACAAATAAACATTCGCTTGAAACTCGCACCACCGTGCTTTTCGAAAAGACGTAGGGCCAAAGATTCCAGTTCGTCTCGCGAAATCAAGCCTCCCAGACGCACATCCAAAGAGCACTTTTCAGAGGGGACCACGTCTTTTCCGATCACGTCATGCCAGACCTTCCGACGTGCAATCTTCAACTTGTTCAAGACAAGTTGAGCTACCTCGTCAATCGATGACTCACGAAGATCGACGTACCCCGTAGTTTCAGCAACGCCGGGGATTCTTGTGTCATCCTTGATGAGCGGCAGGATGTATTCGCAACTCTCCAGAAAAGCGCGTGCCTGCGCCTGCTGCAGTTCGTGGCGGGTCCACAACTTATCCGCATAGTGACGCGACAAAATGATGATGCAGAACTCCGACCGTTCTTTGTACACGCCAGCCAAATGCTGATAGAGATCCTTGCCCCAGAGGTTTGACGCCTCGTACCGATCGTAGAAAACTCGCACTCCTGACGCCTTCAGGACGCGTGCAAGTTCTTCAGCGTCGACTCGATCTTCTCCTGCAAAAGACAGTGCAACGTCATAGTCGAATTTTCTGTCGGTCATTTACACCCCGCTCGTAACGCTTGTGGTGATTGAGGGAACCAGTTGCCGTAGGACCGGTTCCCACCGGCCAACTGCCTTCGATCGGCCGGTGGGAACCGGCCCTACTTGGCGGTCGTGTCGTGTTCCTGTGGGCTACTCCCAGCCGTCCGTCTGAGCGACGCTTGTGACGAGGTTGCGGACGGGCACCAGCGTCTCGCGGCTGTGGGAGTAGCTGATGACTTTTCGGTACTGAAGCTGGCCGACGACGAGGCCTGGATGCACGCCCAGTTGTTCGGCGAAATCCTGAATCGCGCTCTTTGAGAAACGCGGATGCTGGCGGGTGACGAATGCCTGCATCGTTCGCGGATGAATCAGCAGATTTGCCGCGACCTGGTCCGCCTTCTTTTCAACGTCCGGCTTGTCGTCCGTCGCCTGCGCCGTGCTTCCGACCAGGTCCGCATCTATGCTGCGGTCGCCGTTCCTGATGTGTGCCAGCTCGTGCAGAAGCACAAACCAGAAGTTATCGATGCGGTCATAACGCAATGACATCGCGATGACCGGGGACTCGTCGTCGAGCCACAACGCCGCGCCGTCGATCTTCGTTGACTTCAAATGCTCGACGATGACGAAGCGGATCCCAACGTCCGCCAGAAACTCAGGCACCTGCTGAACGCCGAGTTCGTCAGCGAAAAGAGTCCGCAGCTTCGGCAGGCTGTCAGCCAGCTTCTCTGCCGAGTAGGGCGAGACCTCGAACGACTCGGCAAGGTGCTTCGCTCGAAAACACCAGGCCAGTTGAGCGGTCGAGTGCTCCGCGTAGCTGCCCGCTTTCCTGGCGGCAAAGGTCAGTGAGGGCGTGTCTTGGATCGATGCCAGTTCCAGAAAGTCTGCCAGAGCGGACTCCAGATCGTCGACGCTGCTGGTGTCCGGCAGCCATCGACGTCGGACCATCTCCTTGATCGGTGCCAGCTCAAACAGTCTCGCTCGCCGGGCAACATTCGCGTCAGCTCCGGGCGACTGAGAGAGCCGCCACGAGTTTTCCAGATTCAGCCACAGCTCCGGCCCCGTGCCGAACGCTTCGCCCAGCCCGCACGCCGTCTCCGGAGTGACGGCCTTCTTGCCCGCGACGATCTCATTGATGGCCTGAACTGGCCGGCCCAGGATTTCCGCCAGGTCGGCCTGAGTCCACTCTCGCTCAGCCAGTTCGTCCTTAATGAACTCCCCAGGAGGGAAGACTTCCGCCGGTGTCCGCACAACCATTTGCCCCTCCTTTCCTACTTGTGGTAGTCCTCGATCGAAATCACAACGACGAGCTTTCCATTTGCCTGCACTTCCAGTTCAACGATCAGCCGCCATTGTTTGTTGAGCCGCATTGACCTCTGATTCGACCGTTTGCCCTTCAGTTTCTCGTAATGCAGAGACTTCATCTGATAAAACGTCCGCTCGTCAGGAGCGGCACGAATGAGCTGCATGGTCTTCCGGAAACTCCGCACGATTGCAGCGTCAAAACCCGCGTTGAAGCCCGCATCCGTCTCAAGCCGGTCAAGATCGTCGTCCTCAAACCGCACATCCATTCGACATTTTCCATCCTTTCCGCCGACGACTTCTATCGGCGGTCAGCCAAAAGTCAATACAGAGAATTCACCCGAAAGGTGAATCGCAGATGTTGCCGGTCGGCCGCGATCTGGCAAACAGCCCTGACCAGGAGCATCCCAAGAGTCCAACTCCACTCTCCTTCATCCAGTCTTTCCGCGACGCACCGCCATTCCGGTCGGAGCGATCGGGTTGCTGGGGGATCTGATTGCGAAGGTCGGCTCGGGCTGAGAAAGACGCGGCGGGAGGAGCGGCGACCGGGTCGGGAGGTGATCTACGTCTTCCTGAGCAACGGGCCGGCGCAGCGTGAGAGTCCGGATGGGGAGCCGCTGGGGCCGGGCTCAAGTCGCGGGGAGTTCTCGCCGAATGCGGGCGACGGTGGCATTCCGTTCTGGACGGCTGGAGCTTTCAATGGCTGCCGTCAATACGTCGATAACGCTTCGTCAACGAAGACGCACTCTCGCGGACGGACTTCAGACCCGTGCTGAACTGTGCGGCCTGCGACGCGTGGAAGAACGTGAAAGAAATCAGAACCAGCACGGCGGCGCCGAACAGCAATGAGTTTCTCAGCGAGTGATTTGTCGCAAACGCTTCGACGATCGACACATACCACGGGCGTTCGAATTCCGGCGGCAACGTGCGAGGTCGAGTCATCTCGCTTTGCAGCATCAGCTCGGAGCCGACAGGAATGCTCTCCTCACCGGGGCGTGTCACGTCGAGGTTCAACCGGGCGAGTTCTTCGAGCATCCGCGGGTCATGTTCCAGCGCTTCGGTCACCTTCTTCATATCGGTGACCTGGTGCTCAAGATCGACGAGCTGTGACTTGAGGCTTTGCGAATCGGCGGAGAGATTCAGCAGCGTGTTGATCTTCGGTGCGAGAGCGACGGTCGCGTAAAGGAGGGCCGCAATCAGCAGCTGCGTCCAGAACAGGAGCGACACAACCCACTCGATCGCCCGCACATCGGAAGACGGTTGCGGGCCGAGGCTGGCCGGACGGGGAGCCCGGGAAGGGCGAGTGGCTTTCCGGGGCAACTGAGCCGTAGCTGAAACCATGCGCTCGACGATGCTCGCTCAAACGATCGGCCAGAGTCCGTTCTCTGCCAGTCAGGATCGGTGACGGGCGGCGTGCCAGCCGGCCGCCGCGTTGGGCCCGCTCCGAACCGCTGAGTACGTCGCACACTTGTGCGTCGAGGACTGTATCCGGGAAAAGAAAAACGCCCGGCCGCCAGATACGACCGGGCGTTGTCTGTCCCTGTTGTCGACTCAGCGATGACCTACGAAAT
>Ga0209273_10001401_pt1 | contig 21907 bp, 19 predicted proteins | sample tdAd471_FD_187126 | JGI IMG/M metagenome (GOLD analysis project Ga0209273, IMG submission 187126) | Marine sediment microbial communities from the Atlantic coast under amendment with organic carbon and nitrate - tdAd47.1 (SPAdes)... | ecosystem: Environmental > Aquatic > Marine > Coastal >...
CTTTCTTGCAGGGGCTCTGGCGCTACTGCTGAACGGCACACCGCGAGCCGTACTGATGCTGCTGATTCCTGTGGTCAGTGCCGTCAACCTGTGGCTGACCCCGGCGGGGAGTTACTGGCAGATATCTCTCCTCGATTTTCAACTCATCATTCATCAGGTGGACCGGCTCAGTATTCTGTTTGGTTACCTGTTCCACATCGCCGCGTTGATTGCCATTATTTATTCTCTGCATGTGCGGGACCGCATGCAGCAGGGTGCGGCGCTGTTTTATGCGGGCAGTGCTTTGGGCGCTGTTTTCGCCGGTGACCTGCTCACCCTGTTTGTTTTCTGGGAACTGCTGGCATTAACTTCGGTATTCCTTGTTTGGGCGCGCCGTTCGGAGCGCTCCTATCGTGCCGGTATGCGCTACCTGATTATCCAGGTGTTGTCTGGGCTGTTGTTGCTGGGGGGGATCATTCTCTACAGTCGTCAGGCCGAATCCCTGTCGTTTGGCGAGATTGGCCTGCAGGGAGTGTATGGCTGGCTGATATTCCTGGCGTTCGGTATTAAATGTGCGTTCCCGTTCTTCCATAACTGGCTGACGGATGCCTACCCCGAGTCAACACCCACCGGGACGGTATTCCTCAGCGCCTTCACTACCAAAGTGGCCGTTTATGCGCTGGCCAGGGGCTATCCGGGTACCGAGTTGTTGGTTTATATCGGTGCGGCCATGACCTGCTTCCCGATTTTCTACGCAGTGATAGAAAACGACCTTCGCCGGGTTTTGGCCTACAGCCTGATCAACCAGCTCGGCTTCATGGTGGTGGGTGTGGGGATTGGCACGGCGCTGTCCATTAACGGCGCGGTGGCCCACGCTTTTACTGATGTGATTTTTAAGGGACTGTTGTTTATGTCCATGGGGGCCGTATTACACATGACCGGGCGGATCAATGGGTCGGAACTGGGCGGGCTCTACAAGAGTATGCCGAAGACCACGGTGCTCTGTATTATCGGTGCTGCCTCCATTTCCGCGTTCCCGCTGTTCAGCGGCTTTGTCAGCAAATCCATGGTGATGAGCGCGGCGCTGGAAAATGATTACCCGTGGATCTGGTTGATGCTGCTGTTTGCTTCCGCAGGGGTGTTCCACCATGCCGGTATCAAGATTCCCTATTTTGCATTTTTTGCCCACGATTCAGGTATTCGCACCTCAGAGCCTCCGGCTAACATGCTGCTGGCCATGACCATTGCCGCGGCACTGTGTATCACCATTGGCGTATTCCCGGAAGTGCTTTACCAGCTGCTGCCCTATGACACTGGTTACAACCCCTACGATGCCACTCATGTACTGGCCCAGACCCAGTTACTGTGTTTCTCGGCACTGGCGTTTGTCTGGCTCAACATGAGACATATGTACCCGCCGGAACTGCCATCGGTGAATCTGGATGCCGAGTGGACATACCGCCGCCTGGCACCCGCCGCCTTGGCGCGGGTAACTGGTGCCGTCATTGCCGTTAACGGAGCAGTGCGTACCGCCACAAAGAGCCTGTTTGACTGGGTTGTGGATTACATCACTCGGCATCATGGCCCCCAAGGCATCCTTGCCCGAACCTGGCCAACAGGGAGCGTCGTGATTTGGGTGGTGTTGTTGTTGGTTCTCTATCTGTCCCTTAGTTTGTATTAAGAAGGTTCGTGCAAGGGTGCGGCTCATGTGGGTGATGCAGCTAAAGATTTTGCTATCGGCATTAAGCCCATTTTTATCCATCAAACTATCGCTAAGGCCGCTCGACGTGTCAGATTTTTTTACAATTGATTTGCTGGGTTGCGGGTTATAGAAATATAAATCTATAAAAATCAATTGGTTATGTTTTTGGCTTGATTTATGCTTATTGACAATAGCATTTATACAGATCTAAGAAAGGAGAGTGGAATGTTTATTTGCTCAAAGAAAGGAAAATTCATATCAGGGCTTATGGTTACCCTGTTCTCCCTGAGTGTAGGCAACGCGTCCGCGGCATTACTTGATGCCTTTGCTAACGGTGGTTTTGAAGGCTATACAGGGAATACAAATACATTTAACAGCGATGTTCCTCCCGGTTGGACGACAACAGCCGGGACCCCCGATGTGTTTGATGCCAATACAGACATTTACAGTATGACATGGCAATCCAGTAGCACCGGTGGTGATTTTCTGCATGGTATTGGTTGGGATGGAAGAACTGGTAGCCCTTACGTTGAGAGTGCCTTGCAGGTAGGGCTTGATGGTTTAGTCGTCGGTCAGCAGTATGAGATTTCGTTTGAGCAAAGTATCAGTTATAACACCGGAGGTGGTCAAACTGACGGCTACTGGGAAATCATTTTTGGCTCAGAAAGTCAAAATTCTGAAATTATGTTGGCACCTGTTGTTGGTGTGGCTAGTGAATGGTTTTGGCAGACTTTGATCTTCACAGCAACGAGTACGATTCAAACACTTGAGGTCGTTGCCCATAGTGCACCTTATGAAGGTACAGCACGTGCGGACATTGGTATTGATAGCTTCTTTCTGGGAGATCCTGGTACGAACCCAGATAACCCAGACAACCCCCCAGTTGATCCTCCTGCGGGTGTGCCAGTACCGGGTACATTGGCATTGCTAGGGCTTGGTTTAGTATTGTTGGGTTTTAGAAGCCGTAGGTATCAAAGAGCCTAATCTTCAGCCCCACAAACAATTAGTGTGGTCGGTTGGTGTTTCTCTGCCTTGGCTAAGAAACACCATGACCCCACCCTACTACTAGATGAGAGCAGTATTTCACAATTAAGAGCTTGGGCAAGCCAGGCTCTCGGTGTTAAAGCGCGCTATCTAGCAGTTATCTCACTCTTTTACGCATACCCTGACGCTTTTTATAAAGTGTCAGGGTATGTTCTATTTCGTTCTGTTTCGCAAAGTTGTCTGAGTATTTTGCAGTTGATCAGTAATAGATTTTACTCGCCTCTAAAGCACCCTTTTTAACTTCATACGTCGATATGCTCCGGTTTGCGCTATGCCGAGCACGCAATTTTGAACTGTCTGGCTCAGTTTAAGGTTTCAGAAGAAAAAGCTAATGTATTTTGTATTGTTAAAAGCCAGCCCATAGCGTTAGGCGGCCCAGGCTTCTATCTGGTGTGTGGGGTCTGCAAAGGCGTTGTGAAGCTTCAGAAGTATTATTGCCGATAAAGTCCACATCAATATGGAAATGATGGCTGGGGCTGTAGTTTAAGAAATCTCAAAAAATTTTTTATTACTAGCGCTATCACTTTGCAGGCGGGAAGTTAGTTATCAGTCGGGAGATAAGCACCTGCCCACAATATTATTTTTGAGCCGGTATTTTCTGGTGGTTTTTTGGCGTGTTTCAAAATAAATGGTGCCCAGGAGAGGACTTGATTTATTCTTCTAATACTTTGATTAAAAAATAAAAAGTAATGTTCAATATTTATAGTTACTCAGGATGTTACTCAGGTTTCGCCATGTAAGCAGTAGTTTCGCACAACTTGCCCATTTCGGTTGATAGTCATCCTCCACTAAATGGCCGGGGTGAGATTCACAGCTTAACTCTGTCCGTTCTTCAGAGCTATTCATTCAGCCAGGAGTCCAATTCCTCTTTAGTGTTCAGGGTTCGTTCTACCAGTGGAACTAAGGGCCGCTTGGTGGTACGGATAATGGCCTGGCATTCTTCATGGGTCATACCTGTTGGGCGTATGGCCAGAACATTATGTTGGTACTCCTCGAAGCCGAGTTTGCACAAGGCTCTAAGTTGCTGGGGCGTCGGTGGTGCCGCCAGGTAGAGCGCATGGATGTTGGCATTGTCGACTGCGTCTGGTTGCCGGTCTTGAGGGGGAAATTTTCTGACATTGCTCATGTTTACCTCCTTGGCGACAATAGCAACTTGTTATACAGATGCTTCATGGCAGTTCTAAATCAGGTGCTTAATCAACATAGAACTTATCGTTACTCATGATCAAAGCGGCAATGGATATGCATGTGTTTTCGGGACAACACCTGATGATCTGCCGGACAGAAATACTCCGCAAAGTTCCAGCCTGGATGCATAGGTGGCAGTCCTCGCCTCAATACGTGGGCGTCGTAAAACTCCTTGCAAGAATTACAGTAAACCTTACCGATTCCCGCATCTATCAGCTCAGAGGCCATCTCTTCAAAATCGATGATGTCGGGGATCGCCGTTGTCTCAGGGCTGTTGTCACGACTTTTGATGAACTTCACTAAGGCTTCCTGCTCATCACCCCAGAATAGTGGTAGCGCTTTGTCCTTGAAGTGCTTTTCTATATCGGAGGCCTTGAAGATGACTTCAGTGGGGACGGTATCGCGCCCTAAACACGAGTAGCTGTAGCTGACCCATTCTCCGCAGCGAGGAGGGTTGTCGATGATTTGGTGTAGCTGGCGGTGTCGTTTGGCCAAATTGCCGCCGATGTTGATGGTTTCTGGGGTATCCCCGGCCAGTATTACGGTGCCTTTCAAAATAAATGCTGGTTTTAGAACGAGCCATAAGGGCCAGAGGAGTAGTCCCATCCAAAAGCCTATCCACACATCTGTCGAGCGATAACGCCAGTCGAACTCGTCCAGCTGCCGCCACATCGTGGTGCCAAGCCAGAGGGCGATGACGAGTGTCAGGGTGAGATAAAGCCAGAGAAAAGTCATAGAGGAAATCTTCCGTTGATTGTGCGCTATATGCTCAAGGCCAGGATGTCCGTAATCTCCAAGCCATAAACGGGCCACTGGTATTGACCTGGAGCTGAATTAACAACTGTTCTAATGGTGGTGAGCAGGTTGCGAGTCTCCTTGACCATTTGAGCGCGGCTAAATATGTAGCTTACAGGCCTTGAGGTTTTTTCCCAGTGAGCGAGTTGAGGGTCGACCATCGTGCCCGCACTGATGGGGCGGCGAAACCCCCAATGAACCATACCGCCTGCGTGAGTTACCTCAATCCCCTCGGGTATTCCTGCGCATCCAGAGATACCGCATCCGCAGGTGAATATATCAAACCAACCAGGCTTGGAAAGGCTTTCTGTTAGCTCAAATAGGTCAATAGGGTGAGGTTCATCCAGCTGGATGTTGTCTATCCAGATAGAGGATTGAAGTGATTGAAACTCGTCGTTGGCCGCTATTGTCAGCCGAATTTGAAAAAGACGTGGACCATTGAATTCGAAAACCTCCGTGTTGGTCGATAGAGGGTAAATTATATCCAGTCATCTGCTGACTCGCCAATAAGTCGCAGCATCGTAGCCATCTGTTGCAGCGACGCATGAACTAGCCTGTCATGCTCTGCTACCAATCGGTCAAATGTCTTCCAGTGCATGCCCTTGGGTTTTCGCCTGTCGGGGTTATTAAGAATTCCCATCTCCCATCCCAATTTAGTCCGGATTTTATTGGCGCGACGCGCCAGGCGGTCGTAACCCGCTTCGCGCTGTGAAGGGTAGGCCAGATCACGGCAATGCCGACAAACAAAATAATCGGCACCATAGAGGGTGGCGACGCGGCGGGAGCAGCCCTTGGCAGGGCAGAGAAACCACGGTCGCCTGCCGCCGAGATGGCAGTCAGACCAGCTCAGATATACCGGATAGTTGACTGGCTGCCAGTCCTCACCACGGGAGCGATGGCTGTAGTCCAGAACAAGGTGATCCTCGTAGACTCGAATCACTATGGAGCCCGTTTTCTCTCCTCCTCGATACCAGGCCCAACTGAACTGGTTCCCAGGGATGAGAAGCTTTTCCTGTTGAAGACGTCGGATGTCTAGCCTCCTGAAGTCATCTACAGAGCCTTTGGCATCAATGTGCCAATGTCTGCCGCTGCCAGGTCCGCCCATATTTGTCTCCAGATTTTTTAACCGAAATCATTTGGGAAATAACAACTTCTATCGTCCAGAAATCAGGACTCGCATTCATCGCTAGCCTCGCGGAAACCACTCCAGGAATCATCGCCACAATAATCCGCCAGCCATTCCTCGCAGGTCTGATCTTCAGGGGCTATTGATGAAGGCGAAGTAGGGTCAGCCTTATATCCGTTCTCCCTGATTACCTTGTTACCGCACTTTTCTGTGCCCGTAGCTAAATTCTCCTGAAACCCTCTATGCGCATGGCTTTGAGCAAGATCGTTGTCTGGATGAATTGTCTGGATACTGTCTGGCGTTTGTTTGGATGATGTCTGGCAAGAGTTGGGTAGGATGGCGGCTTTAATATCCTCACTGGAGACTTTCAAGGGTTTCAGGGTCTCTTTTGCAAAACGGCCATTTTCTTTAACAGTTCCCTCGAATAAAAGTTGTCGCAGGTTCCCCATGTAGTCATGCCAGACACTCAGCCGACTGGGAATGGGCAAACCGGTTCGCAACCAGAATTTGTATAAATCTCTGCCGCGGGTAATACGAAACCGCCCCTTTGGCAAACGATCCCCTTTTTTGCCTGTTTTGGTAGTCCTGGCTCGTGTCAGATCAGCATTAAAAGTGGCGTGGGGATTTTCGCCTGTCCGCAACTCAATAAACTGTAAGTCCACCCCGGCATACCTATTCCCGAAATAGCCTGTTGAGTACGAAAGGTATTGGTATGCGGGCACATCGACTATCTGCACGATTTGTCTGACGAGTTCATCGTGATGCTTGCTCATCCAGTCCTCGGGGACAGCTCTGCCGCTCGCTGGAATAATGACGAGCCGTCCAGCCCGGATTTCAACGGTATCTCCTCGCTGGATTAACGAATGCAGTAGCATGCAACAGCTCAACATTTCGCCGCTGACTTAGTGATCGGCCCTTCGGCTGAACTCGATCTGCTCTTCCAGCCATTGGTTGATCTCAGCTTCAATCCAGCCAACAGCACGGCCGCCCAGGGAGATGGGCTTAGGAAAACGGCTTTCCGAGATTCGCAGGTAGATAGTGGAGCGGGAAAGGCCTGTTCGGGATTTGACTTCAGGGAGTCGCAGGATGGTAGTAGCCATGTCAGTGCCTCCTAGGGCGTTATTGAACATAGCTACTGCATTGTGGGAATTTTTTTGTCCGTGTCAGACAAGTAAAAGTGGCAAAAACAGATGAATGCGTTAAAAACAGATGATTTCCAGATAAAAAATCACGTTGTATCCAAAATTTCGTCCCCTGCAGCCAAAATTTCTCTAGCGCATCCCTTAAGGGTCACTTCTCCTAACTTGCAGTCGAACCCATGCTCAGTTAAATCAACCACCAGTGTATCGAGGGCCGTGGCTAAGTTTTGACCATCTCCGATTAATTGCGCATTTTTTGCCAGCATCCAGGCAGTTTTAGCAAGGGCTTCCCGGGAGTGTGCGTAGGACTTGTCAGAGACTTGGGGTGATCTTTCAACAAAAGTGATCAGGTCTTCCCATGTGACCCAGACTTCATAGGACTTCGGAATAAGCTCCCTGACATCTTCGGGAACACCCACCTGATCATATATTTTCTTCTCATCTGGTTTGGGCTTCGGCTTTTTGAGTGATGGTAGTTCGCCTGCTTCAACCGCGTTTGTCAGAAATAGCCTGTAACGCCAAAGCTCTTTGCTGAGGCTCTCATCGTCCATCACCTTTTGTGTTACCGCTGGAAGACAGGGGTCAGGGATTTTGTTTCTCCAATGGAGGATATAAAACGCGGCTTGGGTTAAGGTCAGCAAGTTCAACATGTAGTCTCTCTGCCGGTAAGCTGGATGTATGTATTGGTCTGTATCGGACGTTAATGTATATTGCAGTACATCGACAATACAAGTGCAAGGTTTGGACATGACCACGATCAAAACCGCTACACTGTCCTTTCGGATCGACCCTGGACTCAAGGAAGCGCTACGCACAGCCGCTCATCTGGAGCACCGTTCCATCTCCAACATGATTGAAGTGTTGATTAAAGAGCACTGCGAGCGAGTGGGCATCTCGATACCCGAACAACAGGCACTATTCAAGGAAGATGATCAGTGAAGTTAACCCTCCCCCGGCTTGAAAGTCTGCTGCTCGCGGCCTGCGACGACCTGCGCGGCAGCATGGATGCCAGCGAGTACAAAGAGTACATCTTTGGCATGTTGTTTCTGAAGCGCGCCAGCGATCTGTTCGATCAGCGGCGGGCGGAGCTGAAAACCGAGCTGAAGGCGCAAGGCATGGCGGACGAGGACATCGCCATCGAACTGGATGATCCAGACAACTACTCGGGCAAGTATTTCTATGTGCCACCGCGGGCGCGCTGGAATGAGGCCTGGCAGGAGGAAGTGTTCGAGGATGGGCAGAAGGTGTTCAAGCCGAGGCCAGCCCTCAAGCACACCAAGGAGAACGTGGGCACCACGCTAAACAAGGCGTTGGAGGCGATTGAAGATAGCAACACGGACGCCCTGCAGGATGTGCTCAAGGGTATCAACTTCAACAAAAAGATCGGTCAGAAGACGATGGATGACGACAAGTTGTCTGACTTCATCCAGAACTTCGAGAAGATCCCACTGAAAGACAGTGACTTCGAGTTTCCCGATCTGCTGGGGGCTGCCTACGAGTGGCTGATTAAATTCTTTGCCGACTCAGCCGGCAAGAAAGCCGGTGAGTTCTATACGCCTGCGGAAGTTGTTCGAGTCTGTGTCGAGATTTGTAGCCCTGATGAGGGCATGTCGGTCTACGACCCGACGGTGGGGTCCGGAGGCATGCTGATCCAGATGCGCGACTACCTGCGCGAGAAGGGTGGCGATGCCAGCGAGCTAGCCTTGTTTGGTCAGGAAAGCATTGGCACTACCTGGTCCATTTGCAAGATGAACATGCTGCTGCACGGCATTGGCCATGCCGACATCCGCCAGGAAGACACCCTCCGCGAGCCGCAGCACCTGGATGACAACAACGAACTCAAGCGCTTTGACCGGGTGGTGGCCAATCCGCCATTCAGCCAGAACTACAGCAAGAAGGACATGACGTTTCCCGGCCGCTTCCCGGTGATGATGCCGGAGAAGGGCAAGAAAGCGGATCTGATGTTCGTGCAGCACATGCTGGCTGTGCTCAAGCACGACGGCCGCCTGGCCAGTGTGATGCCGCACGGTGTGTTGTTTCGTGGCGGCGAGGAGCGAGAGGCACGCAAACACTTTATCAATCACGGCTTGCTGGAGGCGATCATTGGCCTTCCCAGCAACCTGTTCTACGGCACCGGCATTCCGGCTTGTATCCTGGTGTTGAACAAGTCCGGCGCGGACAAGCGCGAGCACGTGCTGTTCATCAATGCCGATCGCGAATACCGCGAGGGCAAGGCGCAGAACCATCTGCGGCCCGAGGACATCGACAAGATCATCTACGCCTATCGCAAAGGTGAGGACATCCCGGCCTACGCCCGTAGCGTGCCGCGGGCGGAGATCATCAGTGAGGACTACAACTGCAATATCCGCCGCTATGTCGACAACGCGCCGCCGCCGGAGCCCCATGATGTGCGGGCGCATCTGCACGGTGGCGTGCCGAAAGTCGAGGTCGAGAGCCTGAGCCACTACTGGGATAACTATTCCTGCCTTTCGGGAGCCCAGCTGCGCGATGACCTGTTCGTGCCGCGCGATGAGAGCTACCTGGACTTCTCGCCCGTCATCGACAGCAAGCGAGCGATTGCCGATTTCATTGCCCAGCATCAAGGCGTGACCCAGCGGCATAAGGCTTTCATGCAGACGCTGGACGCCTGGTGGCAGCAGAACCTGCCCATCGTCGAGGCCCTGGCGCCGGATGCAGCGAACCAGGAAGGCAAGCCTCGCAACGTCTACGTGATGCGCAGCGAACTGCTCAGCAGCATCGAACAGGCGCTGGCCGGGCAACAGCTGCTCACGCCCTTCCAGGTGCGTGGCGCCTTCGCCAACTACGTGGACATACTCAAGGCCGATTTCAAATCTATCGCGGCCAGTGGCTGGGGCGCGGAACTGATCCCGGACGAAGACATTCTGCAAAGCCAGTTCCCTGAAGTGCTGGCAGAGCAGGAACAGGCACAAACCCGCCTGGCCGAATTGCAAGCGCTGTTTGCCGCCGCCGATGACGAAGATTTTGACGATGCTGACGACACCGGCGTGCTGCCCGGCAACGAGGTGAAGAACAAGAGGAAGGAGTTGAAGGACAAGACCGCCGAGTGGAAAGCCCAGCTGAAAGAACTCAAAGCCCTGGCGGGCAACCTGTTCGCCGAGATGAAAGCCGCCAACGTGCTACCCGCCGGCAGCAAGAAGGGCGCCTACTGTACCGAAGGCTTTGCCCAGGGCGATCCCGTGTTCGCCAACGGTCAGCGCATTCTGGAACTCGCTGCCCAGCAGGGCTTTGCCAGCGACTACATCGCCCCGCTGCAACAGGCCATTCAGGATGGTCAGAGCGCACTGGATCGAGCCAATGCGCTGGTCGCCAGCCTGGACTGCCACAAGGCGCTGGAAGACGAGGTCAAGGAACTCAAGGCCACGATCAAAGGCATCGACAAGAAGCGTGATGAACTGGTGCAAAGCGCCCGCGCCAAGATCAGCACCGATGAAGCGCGGCAGGTCATTACCCAGCGCCTGCAGCAGATTCTGATGGACACCTATGCCGCCTACCTGCGGGCGGATCAGCGGGCGCTAGTCAAGGCTGTCGAGAATCTGTGGGCCAAGTATGCGGTGACGGCCGAAGAGATCGAGGCCGATCGGGATTGTGCTTCAAACGCGCTCAAGAAGTTCCTTGGGGAGCTCGGCTATGCCTGAACTTCAATGGAAGATTTTGGACGCCTATGTTCGTCAAGGTGACATTGAGCTTGGGCGCGGCAACATTATTTCGAAAGACGACATTGCCGCTGATCCTGGCAGCTATCCGATTTATTCGTCATCGGCGCACAACAACGGTAAATTCGGCGAGTACGCGAAGTTCATGTTCGATGAGGAAATGGTCACGTGGTCGGTAGACGGCGGCGGCAATTTTTTCTATCGGCCCAAGCATAAGTTTTCGGTGACAAATGTTTGCGGATACATGCGAGTCCGTTCTAAGGCGTTAAACGCGCATTTCGTCTTTTACTGCCTTGCGAATCAGCACGCTTCGCTGACCTTTGACTACACGACGAAGGCGCATCCCAGCGTCATCAGGAAGCTCTACAAAATCCCCGAGCTGGACGTTCGAGTGCAGGAGCGGATTGCAAATCTACTGGATACGTGCGGCCAAGCCATCGAAAAAACCGAAGCCCTGATCGAGAAATACCAGCAGATCAAGGCGGGTTTGATGCACGACCTCTTCACCCGTGGCATCGGCGCCGACGGCAAACTGCGCCCGCCCCGCGAACAAGCCCCGGAGCTGTATCAGGAAACGCCGATTGGGTGGATTCCGAAGGATTGGCAGGTCTCGAAAATGGCTGATCTGGCGATGCCGCTTAAGGGATCAACAGTAATTGGCCCATTTGGAAGTGACCTTGTGATGAGCGATTACCGCTCTGAAGGCGTTCCTGTCGTATTCGTCCGCGACGTAAAGGAAGACGGATTTAGCTGGGTTAGCAACGTCTTCGTTTCGTCCCACAAGGCACAGAAACTCTTTGCACACCGCGTCAATGAAGGGGATTTGCTCGTTACGAAAATGGGGCTCCCGCCATGCGTGAGTGCGGTCTATTCTTCCGATATGCCGATGGGAATCATTACCGCCGACATGATTCGAATGAGTCCCGATCTGTCGAAGGTCGATGCCAATTGGCTTTGTGCTTCGATCAATCACGATCGGGTGAAGCGGCAAGTGGCAGGTATTACAGCGGGCGTAACTAGGCCGAAGGTGACTTTGGCTGACTTTCGCAGTCTCAAGGTCGCCGTACCAACATTACAGGAGCAGCAAGCTGTTTGGACGATTTTGGGGGCTATCGTCAAAAGGCTCGCGAGTGAAACCGGTCAGCTAGAAAAGCTTCGACTGGAAAAAGAAGGGCTGATGACGGATCTTCTGAGTGGCCATGTAGAGGTCGCCAATGTCTGAATACACCGAGGTCGAACAACCCTTCTTGTCCCGGCTTGAACAGCTGGGCTGGCAGGCCATCGACCAAGGTCAGGACATTCCTTCCGATCCCAGCAAGAGCCTGCGCCAGAACTTCCGCCAGTGGATTCTGCCGCAGGTGTTTGCCGATGCCGTCCGTGAGCTGAACAAAACCCCGGACGGCCAGCCCTGGCTGACGGAGCGCCAGCTGCAGGACTTGCAGGATCAGATTCTGCGTCAGCCACAGAAAACCCTGCTGGAAGCCAATGAGGCGGTGCAGAAGCTGCTGTTCAAGTCCCAGGTGGACGTGAATGAGCTCACCGGCGAGCAGGACCCGGTGGTGCGGCTGATCGATTTCGACCGACCGGAGAACAATCACTTTCTGGCGATCAACCAGTTCCGCATCGACACGCCGGGCTGCGTGAAGCAGTTCATCATTCCGGACATCGCGCTGTTCGTGAACGGCATCCCGCTGGCGGTGGTGGAGTGCAAGAAGGGCGGGCCGACCTGTGCCAACCCGATGTCGGAAGCCTTCGAGCAGCTGCAGCGCTACATGAACCGCCGCAAGGCCACCGCTCAACAAGGGCTGAAGGAAGGCGAGCCAGGGCTGTTCCACTGCAATCTGCTGCTGATCCGCAGCTGCGGCCTGGAGGCCGACTACGGCACGATCACCTCCGGCGATGAGCACTACTATCCGTGGAAGACGCAGTGGCCAGCGCCGGATGAAACGGCTGAGGGCATGAATCAGCAGGAGCAGCTGATCAACGGCATGCTGAGCAAGCCGAATCTGCTGAACATCCTGCGCACCTCGTCCGTGTTCATGGACACCGATGGCGGGCCGCGCATCAAGGTGGTGTGCCGCTACCAGCAGTTCCGCGCCGCCAACAAGATCATCGGTCGCCTGCGCAACGGTGCGTCCGTTGAAGACAGGAGCGGTGTGGTCTGGCACACCCAGGGCTCGGGCAAGAGCCTCACCATGGTGTTCGTCGCCCGCATGCTGCGGGCCTCACGCGATTTGTCCGACCACAAGATTCTGCTGATCAACGACCGCACCGATCTGGAAGAACAACTGGCCGAAACTGCCACCTTGATTGGCGGCCGGGTGAACGTGATCGACTCCCGCCAGGCGCTGCGCCGCGACCTGGCCACGGACAGCTCGGACGTGAACATGGTGATGGTGCACAAGTTCCAGCTGGCCGATCACAGCCTGCCGCTGAAGGTGGCTGAAGCACTGGGCACCTACCAGGCCATGCCGGGCAAGCAATCCTTTGGCGTGGTGAACGACTCCGATCGCATCGTGCTGATGATCGATGAGGCCCACCGCACCCAGGGCTCGGATCTCGGCGACAACATTTTCGAAGCCTTTCCCAATGCGGCGCGGATTGCCTTCACCGGTACCCCGTTGATCACTGAGCGTCACGGTGAGAAGAAGACCGTGAAGCGCTTCGGGGAATACATCGACACCTACCGATTGATGGATGCGGTGGAAGACGGCACCACGCTTCAAATCCTGTATGAAGGGCGCACGGCCGATGCGGCGCTGAACGACAAACACGGCTTCGAAACCAAGTTCGAAAACCTGTTCAAGGATCGCAGCGAAGACGAGCTGCTGGCGATCAAGAAAAAATACGGCGCAACGGGTGATCTGCTGGAAGCCGAACAGCGCATCGCCGCGATTGCCCAGGACATGGTCAAGCACTACCTGGAGCACATCTACCCGAATGGCTTCAAGGCGCAGGTGGTCTGCCATTCCAAGCTGGCGGCGGTGCGGTATCAGGCGGCGATTCATGCGGCGCTCACGCGCGTGGCGGACGAACTGGAAGCCAGCGCTGAAGCCGATGCCGAACATCTGCGTCGGCTGCGCATGCTCAAGGCTGCGGTGGTGATCTCTAGTGATGGCACCAATGAGGCCGCCTATATTACTGAAGCCCGCAAGCAGGCGCGGGCTTGGAATGCGGTCGATAATTTCTGCAAACCATTTGCCTTCGATGACAAGGACCAGCCCTATAGTGGCATCGCGTTTTTGGTGGTGTGCGACATGCTGCTCACAGGTTTTGATGCGCCGATCGAGCAGGTCATGTACATCGACAAGAAGATTCGCGAGCACACATTGCTGCAGGCCATTGCCCGCACCAACCGGGTGAAGAAAGGCAAGCAGCGCGGCTATGTGGTGGATTACATCGGCCTGACCGAAAACCTGACCGAAGCATTGACCTTGTACGCCGCCACGGACGAGCAACAAGAACTGTCCCAGGGCTTGAAGAGTATTACATCGGAAGTGCCAGTGCTGCAGGAGCGCTATCAGCGGCTGCTACAGCTGTTCGCCGAGCACAAGATTGCTGGCATCACCGACTATGTAGAAGGGCGCTTGGCCTCCATACAGGCCGATGCCGAGGTGGTGCATGCGGCGGTGACCCTGCTCAAGGATGAAAAGATTCGGGCGGACTTCGATGTGTACCTGAAAAAATTCCTGATGAGCCTCGACATCATCCTGCCGCATCCCGCAGGGCATCCTTTCCGTGTGCCGGCGCGACGACTGGGTTACATCCTGCGAGTGACCAAGGAACGCTACAAAGACACCAGTCTGAACCTGGGCGATGCCGGCGAGAAAGTTCGCGAGCTGATCAACGAGCATTTGATCAGTTTGGGTATCAATCCCAAGGTGCCGCCGGTGGAGCTGTTGTCCGACGACTTCATCGCCCAGCTCAATCAGCACGCAGCTGGTAATGATGAGGCCAAGGCCAGCGAGATGGAGCACGCCATCCGCAAGCACTGTACCGTCCACCATGATGAGGACCCGGCGTTCTACAAGAGCTTGTCCGAGAAAGTGGAGGGCTTGATCGACCAGTACCAGGATCAATGGGACAAGCTGGCCGAGGAACTGGAGAAGCTGCGAGAGGTGGCGATCAAAGGTCGCCAGCAGGGCGAGGAAGGCATGAGCAAGGAAGCCACGACCTTCTACGACCACATCGCCAACGAGGCATTCGAAGGCGGTGAAGTACCGGCAGCGGCCAAGCCCAAGATGAAGGCCTTGATGGAATCCGTTGTGGATGTGCTGCAGGAGAGCATCGGCAGCATCGATTTCTGGAATAACGCCGACAAGCAGAAGAAGACCCGCAGCCAGATCAAGACCGCTCTGACTCTGACCGGTATCGCGGAGCTCAAAGCCAAGCGTGAACGCATTGCCGTGGAGATCATGAAGCTGGCCAAGAACCGGCACGATGCACTGCTGCAGGGTGCCAAGAATGAGGTGGAATCATGACCGCTCGCCAGGTTCAGGACATTGAATACGAATTGCTGGATGGCAGTGAACGGGCCACGACGGACATCGTCATCGAACGCAATGGCAAGATCACCGTGCGTGCCCCGAAAGGTTTCACACCCGAGCAGGTCGATGCCGTGGTGCAGAGCAAGCGGATGTGGATCTACCGCAACCTGGCCGAGTGGAAAGACCTGAACGCCAGCGCCGTGGTGCGGGAATGGGTCAATGGAGAGACCTTCCTGTATCTGGGGCGGAGTTATCGCTTGTCACTGGTCTCCGATCAGACAGAAGCCTTGCTGCTGAAAGATGGCCGCTTCTGCTTGCTGCGTCGCTTGATCGAAACCGGTGGCGCCAGCACTGCGCGCTCAGCTTTCGAGGCCTACTACATCGATAAGGGGCAGCAGCGCCTCGCCGAACGCGTGGCCTACTACGCCAGGAAAGTCGGGGTTCAGCCCGGCGAGGTTCGTGTGAAGGATATGGGCTACCGCTGGGCCAGCTGTGGCAAGGGTGGCAGTCTTAACTTTCACTGGAAGTGCATGATGGCCCCGGCGCGCATTATCGACTACATCGTGGTTCACGAGCTGTGCCACTTGCATCGACGCAATCACGACGATGCCTACTGGAATGAGGTGGATAAGGTGATGCCGGACTACCGGGAGCGAAAGGAATGGCTAAAGCAAAGAGGCGCAAGCTTGTCCCTTTAAAAACGAGGTTCAATGAGCGCTGGCCTGAAATTCTATCTTATGTGTTGTAAAAACTTTCTCCGGAGTTGCTGATGTCCGTTCTAATTGCTTGCGAAACAGTGTCCTGGAAATTTAAGTGCCCTAAAAAGTGGGGCGACCTGACACTGACATATGATCCAAAGGTTAGATTCTGCAATGCCTGTAGCGAAAAGGTTTATTTTTGCGATGATGCGGAAGAGTTAAGTCTCCGTTCCAGGGAGAGAGTTTGTGTGGCCTTTTTTCAGAACCCCTACGATAAGCCAAATCCAGATTATGCAGAAATGGACAAACCAGTGATGGTCGGGCGTCCCTCATGGCCTTTCTCTACCAAAAAATAAAACGACATCAGATGAAGTGAAAGGAAAACATTCCTAAATCAATGGCAGTAAGGAAGCATGGAATGCTATGTCAGAACCAATAAGAGCACAGCTAAAAGATTTGGCAGAATCTATCATTGCCCAAATGAAAACGGGCTCAGATCAATGGTATATGCCGTGGCATCAAGGCCTGAAAGAGCCGGTTAATTTGGTTACGGGGCGGGTATTCAAAGGGAGAAACGCGGCTATTCTGTGGAATGCCAGTTGCAGGTTTGGCTACAAGCGCAATGAGTGGGCGACACTAAAACAATGGTCGAAAAGACGAGGCAAGGTGCGGCCAGGCTCGAAAGGCGTGAGGGTTTTTGTTCCCCTACAAAATCTTGCGGCTGACCTGTTTGGTGGCAATACCCCGGAACTGACCGGTTTTAGCTCATATCATGTGTTTAATGTTGAGCAGATCAATAACTTCAATCCGGAACACCCAGACCTCTTCTATGAGAATAGTGCGGAAATAATTGCTGATCAGCACATAGATACGTTGGTGAAAAGAAGCGGGGCAGATATTCGCTATGAAGGTGAACGAGCCTGTTATTTGCCCAAGCCAGACAAGATTCTGATGCCGCCTCGAAGTGCCTTTATACACACCCGGCATACGACGCCAACGGAAGGGTTTTATTCCACTCTGGTTCACGAGATTGTCCATTGGACAAAAAGAATTGGGCGGTCACCGCGGCAAAGTCCATTTGACGAGCCCCTGCAGGCCTATGCGTTTGAGGAACTGGTTGCCGAATTGGGCGCGGCAATGATCTGCACTAGGTTCGGGCAAAGGGTCGAGCCGCGCCCCGACCATGCAGCTTACCTGAGTGGTTGGCTCATCCTGCTTGAAAATGATTTCCGCTATTTTTACCAGGCACTTTATCTGGCACAGGAGGCAGTGCACTGGCTTTATCGGCATACCAAAATGGTTCCAGAGGGGTGGGTACTGGAAGAGCAAGGTGAGGATGCTGAGAAGAAAGCAAAAGAAAAGGCAGAAGAAATTGGTGCTGTCCTTGCCTCGGATGTCAGAGTGGATCAGCCAGGCCTCGATGGCTCATATATAACCACCATGCTTCTCTCGGTTAAGTGTGGTGCTTGTGAAGAGAGGTACAGTATCGCCTTAATCAAGGGGCAAGAGGTCTCAAGGTGCCCCCTGTGTTACCGGGTCAACCTGCATCCAATCCCAGTGTAAATACCTTCGTATCTGAAGTTGATGAGGATCAAAAGGACTTTAACCAGCCTTCAATTTGTCCAAATAGTCTGCCCACCCCTGCATCATGTGTTTTCGGTCTTCCAGATACTTGGCGCGGTCATAGGCTTGACCATTAGGTCCCTTTACGCGATGGCCAAGTTGCAGCTCGATGTATTCCTCTGGAATTTTTAGTCTTTCCTTCATGGCTGTTGTTGCCATTGCCCGAAATCCGTGACCCGTCATGACGTTCCCGCTGTAGCCAAGTCGGCGCAGAGCATTGAGCACGGCGCTTTCGGATAAATGACGGGTTTTGCCGTAACTGTGGAACACATATTCGTACTTTCCCGTAATGGGTTGGAGGTTGCGGAGAATGGTGACCGCTTGGCGGGCAAGGGGGACAATCAGGTCCACCTGCGTCTGGTTTCGGGTTTTAGGTGGGGTAAAGCGCCACTCTGCTGTGTCGAGGTCAATATCTGCCCAACGGGCTGAGCGCAGCTCGCCAGGCCTCACAAAAACCAGTGGAGCTATTTGCAGGGCAGCTTTCACCTGGGGGTAGCCACTGTATTGGTCGATGTCTCGCAGTAGCTGACCGATTTCACATGGGTCAGTAATAGCTGCCATGTGTGTGGTCTGGGGTGATTTCAGCGCGCCATTAAGATCCCGCGTCGGGTCGCTCTCAATCCGACCGGTGGCGACGGCATATCGGAATACCTGGCTGCATTTCACTTTGATGCGTTTGGCGGTTTCGTGCTTGCCCTGTTTCTCAAACCTCCGGCAGGTATCGAGCACCATGATGGGGGTGATACTTTTGATGGGCCGATTGCCAAAATCGGCAATGGGAAAGCTGAGTAACCATTGGGACTTGGTGCGCGTGGCCTCGGCCTTGTCGGTTTGCCGAGCCAGCCATTCTTCAGCGACAACCTTGAAGGTATTTTCATGACAGAGGAGCGCTGCGGCTTTTTCATCCTTTCGCTGCTGACTCGGATCTTCGCCCTGGGCCAGAATCTTTCTGGCTTTATCTCTGGCAGCTTTTGCTTCGGCCAGCCCGACAGAGGGGAAAATGCCCATGGACAGTGTCTTGGCCTTTTTGAGGTAGAAGTATCGCCACATCCACTTCTTGGTGCCGTTGGGCATTACCTTGAGAAACAGGCCATCGCCTGCATTGAGTGTGTAGGGTTTCGCCTCGGGTTTGGCCGTTTCAGCCTGGCGAGTATGGGTAAGGGGCTTCCGTTCAGTCATTGCCAGCATCCTGAGTAACCTGGTGACGTTACTCAGGAAGTTACTCAGGTTTTGCGCGGATTGCAATGGATATGGCCGGAAGAGTCTGGACGCCAAAAACTAAAAAACCCGGTAAAAACCGGGTCTTATAGATCATCCTGCATTGCATTGGATGATGATATGGTGCCCAGGAGAGGACTTGAACCTCCACCCCCTTGCGAGGACCAGCACCTGAAGCTGGCGTGTCTACCAATTTCACCACCTGGGCATTCCGAGGAGCAATTGCTGCTCTTTCAGAGGTGGCGAACTATAGTGAGAGATACTGAAAAAGTCAATTATGAATGGATGAAAATATGGTTATTTGGAGGCGACGTATTTAGTGCTGTTGCGTTGAGCAGGTTGAGTGCACATTTTTGCCGCATACATAGCCTGGTCGGCTCTATGGATCAAATCATGTGAGTCGTCACCGCGACGGTATATTGCCATTCCTATACTGAGTTTTGGTTGTATGCTCGCTATTTCAGCCTTCGAATCAGTATCCATCCAGTAGCTGATTTGCTCCGCGACATGCTGAGCGCCGTCCAAAGCCGTATTTGGCAAAATGATGAGAAACTCGTCTCCCCCGTACCTGAAGAGCATGTCAGATTGACGAAGTTGTTGATTGATATGCTCAGCAACTTTTTTCAATGTCAGATCGCCGACCACATGCCCCATGTTGTCATTGATCACTTTAAATTCATCAATATCTATCATGATGACTGAAAGGGGGTGGTCATGCCTGCTGGCTCGAAGTATTTCCTTCGGCAACAATTCTTCCAGTGAGGTTCGGTTCATGACCCCTGTCAGACTATCGTGGAATGCCCTGTGTTTGACAGCCTGATGGTCGAGGGCATTTCTCAGATATGGTACTGCAACGGCTAGTGCGATTTCGTGAAATTGAAGCTCTGTTTCCAGAAATTTCTTCCGACGGCTGATGGTAAGTTCGCCCAGTGAGCGCTCATCAAGCCGCAGGGTGTAGTGGGCGCTATGGGGCTTTGTTGAGCCATATGTGATGGTCTCCAGCTCGGTTGGAGATAAGTAACCAATGGAGTCGATCGATTGGATATCGCTCATCCATTCCATGAGGCAGCGAATGATTGCATTCGGCTCGAGGGTGGATGCCATTTGTTGGTGAAGGGCTAAAAGGTATTGTGCCTGTAAGGTAGGCATTTGCTGGAGATTAGCCGTTTTGTGCTGGCTGAAACTCTGGGTGGGCGCCTTCAGGGTGGTGCCGTGTTGTGAAATGTCGGAAAGTTTGCCCTTATCCATGCCGCTTGCCATTCCTTACTCAAATGCCTGAAGCCTGTTGTCTGTTGCCCTGTTGAGATAACACGACAGGAGTGAGTCAAGGATGCCTGAATGTCAAAGAAATGGCTAGCTGTTTTGCAGTGTAAATATTTTTATTTATCGTCAAAAAAATGACTATTTTTAGGGTATTAGAGATTTACGCTGGTCCGTATGGCATGTCGCTGAAGTCTCATTAATGCTTGGTGCAGCTCCCTTCGAGTTTCTCTGGGTAGAGGCTCGAAGGCCACCCCAACATGTACTTCCTTTGAAGTTCTGACGGGGCGAAGGTGGCGAATCTCGGCGTTGAGCTTAAGGGGTTCGCTGTTAAAGTGAAAATGGCATTTTAATGGGTCGCCCTGTCGGGGCTTCTCCTCGTCGGGTAGGCGTATTCCTGCGCCAGACAGGGAGATATTGTCCAGTTTGGCAGGCTGTTCATTGCCGGTACCGCTGGAGATCATAAGATTGGGAGCAATATCCCGGCGTAGGTGGAGACGATAATCACTTCTATGCTCTGTGCGAAACAACGAAGTGGGCATGCTTAATCGGTGGTATAGATTTGTATGATCGTCACCATGATCGAGATACTCGCAAAAAAAGTGATATCGGGTTCCGGAGTATTTGGCTTCCAGAAGTAGTTCTTCTCCCGCGATGAATACGTCATTGCCCGTGCTGGGAATGAAGAAGTCGATACAGAGGTGGTCAGGTTTCACCTCCAAAAGGTAGGTGGAATAATATCTTTGCTGATCCAAAGCTGCGCTGGACGCGCTTAAGGGTTGCCGGGCAAGACGCAGCCGGTTCAATTCCCGTCGAATGCTCTGGGCTGAGCTGATGGTGGTTGTTTCTGACAACTTACGCTTTCCCGAGTGTGCGTGAACCCCTTGATTCTACGGCATCCCCGCGATCAGAGTATACGGCAACGCCGGCCTCGGTTTGGCGCAGAACATTCAGGGCGTTTGCGGTATGACGCTGCCGTTTGTGAATAAGTTTTCCATTGTTCTGGTTGATTGTGCGGCATTCATCCGCTATGGACTTGAGTTCTGAGACCAGTGTGGGTAGGTTGCTTTCAGGGTGGCTGGAGGCAAGGGTATCCAGCGCCTGAAGGCCCTTTTCTCCCGTTATGTGCTCAATCTGGGATTCCCGATTTCTGGTTAGATTGTTCTGTTGTTCGAGAAGGGCAAACTTTTTCGACACTGAATCTTCAATTCTCAAGGCATCCTGATTCAGCAATGCCTGGGTTTCTTCAAGCAGCGCTTCATGTAGCAGTTTGAGATGATTCAATTCGTCTTGTAGTAGTGTTACGAAAGAGGAGTTGCTCATTTAGAACAGGTCTTTTTCGGCTTGCAACAACTGTGAAACGAGTTTATCTGTATCAATCTGGTATTCGCCATTAGCAATGGCTGTCATCAATTCATTGACGCGGTTGCCGTCAATGTCAGGAATGTTGTTAAGGGTTTCCTCAAGCCGGGACATTTCCAGGGCTGCTTGGGTCAGGCTGAGGGAGTCGCCATCAACAGATGTGCTAGCAGCCTTTGCTGAGCCGTCATCGACCTTATTGGTCGAGCCAGTTTTCAGCGTACCTTGATTGAGGTCGGCGCGTGGTGGTTTGACGTTCATCTCGTTCTCTATGGGATTCATGGCGAACAAATAAGGTTCCTGTGTTCTATATCGGCAGTATGGCCAATAACTTTAGCAATCTCTAGGGAATAGAGATGCTCCCATCCTGATTGACAATGCCTTCAAGCTGTTGGCCGCTACTGGTGTTCGTGACTCTGACCCTTTCGCCAACGGCAGCATCCCCGTTGGCTTTGCCTTTCATGCGGACATTCAGGCCACCACTGCCAGCAACGAGTACGACCTGTTGTCCCCGTTTAACCACTTTAGGCGGCCTTAAATAATTTGCTTTTATCGGCGAGCCAGCATTCAGCTGGCGTGTGAGTTCCATGCCAA
>Ga0209273_10001404_pt1 | contig 21871 bp, 19 predicted proteins | sample tdAd471_FD_187126 | JGI IMG/M metagenome (GOLD analysis project Ga0209273, IMG submission 187126) | Marine sediment microbial communities from the Atlantic coast under amendment with organic carbon and nitrate - tdAd47.1 (SPAdes)... | ecosystem: Environmental > Aquatic > Marine > Coastal >...
CGACGGCATCAGTGCATTGCCCGGGCACGTCCAGGTACATCATCCCGACTATCGCGACGATCCGAATATCGCGAACCTGCTGCCGGCGAGTGACGCCGAGATTGCCGCCACGTTCGCCCCTGCCGGCTTTAATGCATGGTCGAGCCGCATCAAGGTCCCGGCTGTTGTCACCAGCGAGCATGATTCGCGCGGCGTTACGCTGCTGGGTATCGATCCGGCACGCGAGCGCGGCATGATCTTCGTGGACTACGACGAGGTCGAAGGACGCTTTCTCGAGTCGGTGGACGATAGTGGTGTCGTCATTGGGCACAAGCTCGCCAGGACGCTGGACACGGGCGTCGGCAAGCGCATCGTCCTGATGAGCCAGGATCCCGACAACGACGTTGCGGATCGTGGTTTTCGGGTCGTCGGCCTGTTTCATGCCAATGTCGAGGCGTTCGAGGAAACCTACGTTTTTGCGGGCAAGAAAACGATCCAGACCATGCTGCGTGTCGGCGATCACGTGACCGAGATTGTCGTGCTGGGCGACGATTATCGTGACGTCGAGGCAGATTACGCACACGTTCTCGAACTCGTTGACGGTAACGTCGAAGTATTGCGATGGACAGAACTCGACACCTATCTCGGGACGATGCTCGCCGTCATGGATGGCTTCGTGTTGATTTGGGTCATCGTCATTTTTCTCGCGCTCTCGTTCGGGCTCGTTAATACGCTCGTGATGGCGGTGTTCGAGCGCGTGCGTGAGATTGGGTTGATGCTCGCTCTCGGGATGAAACCAGGCAACATCCTCGGACAGATCCTGATCGAGTCGATGTTGTTGCTCGTGATCGGTCTCGGTATCGGGAATCTGCTTGCCTGGCTGACGATTAAGCCGCTCGAAAGCGGCATCGATATATCGATCGTTGCCGAGGGCATGGCAATGATGGGCGCGTCCAGCATGCTGTATCCCCAGTTGCGGATGGAGGACGTCGTGCTTGCGAACGTCGTCGTGCTAATTCTCGGATTTCTCGCAAGCCTCTCACCGGCCTGGCGTGCGTCGCGCTATGAACCGATTGAGGCGATTACAAAGGTCGACTGATGACTGCCGTACGTTGTGTGGATTTGTGCAAGACCTATCGCCAGGGTGACCAGGACATCAAGGCACTGGATCACCTCAGCCTCGAAATCGCGGAGGGCGATTTCGTATGCCTGTCTTCGCCTTCGGGAGGCGGCAAGACGACGTTGCTGAATGCGATCGGCGGCCTCGACAAACCGGATCAGGGTGAGGTCTATATCTCGGGACAACGCATCGACAACCTCAGCAAAGGCGAGCTTGCCGAATTGCGGCTGTCGCTGATCGGTTTCGTGTTCCAGGCTTACAACCTGATTCCCGTGCTAACGGCGCGCGAAAACGTCGAGTTTGTCATGCAGGTGCAAGGCGTGCCGGCGGCCGACAGGCACCGCAAAGCAGATGAGATTCTCGCGGAAGTCGGTCTCGAGGGTCTCGAGGACCGGCGTCCGGCAGAGATGTCCGGGGGGCAGCAACAACGAGTTGCTGTCGCTCGCGCGATTGTCTCGCGCCCGGCGCTGGTGCTTGCCGACGAGCCGACCGCGAATCTCGACTCGAAAACGTCTGACGGGCTGATGGAGTTGTTCACCGAACTCAACGAACATCACGGCACGACGTTCGTGATCGCTACGCACGACCAGCGCGTCATGGGGTATGCGAAGCGTATCGTGCGGATGCTGGACGGGCGCATAGTGGATGACGTGGAGCAAAATGCGGCTTAGTGCTTGCTTGCTCTTGTTGCTCGGGGTTGCGGCCATTGCCGACGACAGTCCATACGAGCTGACGGGTCATACCAAGTTTCGATTTGTCGGCACTACATTTCCTTCCGACAGCGTCTTGCGAGAGCTCGCCGGTTCGGAATCACTGGATCTCGAGGGCGACCTGCGGCTGAACTTCCAGGCGTCGAGTGACCGCTGGACGTTCGACGCTGCGTACCAACTATTCGCCCTGTACGGCGACCGCGTCGAGTACACACGCAACTTACCTCCGGCTGCAGAATTATTCTTTCGTCGCTTTCCAGATGATGAGCGGCGACTCTTCAATCTGACCAAGGTTATGCATGACCGCGATAAAGAGGCGTTGTTGCATCGCCTCGACCGCTTGTGGGTCGGCTACTCGAGTGAAAAGACTGTCGTGCGCTTAGGCCGGCAGGCAATTACTTGGGGTAACGGTCTTTTTTATGCGCCGATGGACCTGGTCAATCCGTTTGATCCCGCGACGATCGACACCGAGTACAAGGCGGGCGACGACATGCTTTACCTGCAGTATCTGCAGGACAACGGCAACGACTTTCAGGCTGCCGTCGTGATACGGCGCAATTTGTTGAGTGGTGACGTGGAGTCGGAGGAAGCCACTGTTTCGTTGAAATACCACGGCTTTGCCGGTGAATCGGAGTACGATCTGCTCGTTGCCGAACATTACGACGATATCGTCGTCGGCATCGGAGGGGCGCGCAGTCTCGGTGGCGCCGTGTTGAGCGGCGACATCGTCGTGACAGGCACGGACAACGATACCTATCTGCAAGTCGTGGCCAACTGGAATTATTCGTGGACCTGGGGCGGCAAGAATGTGAGCGGCGCGCTCGAGTATTACTTCAATGGCTTCGGACAGACGGACGGACGCTATGACCCGCTGAGTCTTGCCGCCAACCCGGACTTGTTTTTGCGGCTTGCCCGCGGCGAGATGTTCACGGTAGGCAGGCACTATCTCGCGGGCAGTATGATGATCGAGATGTCGCCGTTGTGGACGCTGACGCCGACCGTGTTAATGAACGTCGCGGATCCGAGTGCGTTGTTACAACTGGTGACGACACGAAGCCTGTCGGACAACCTCACATTTCTCGGTAGCCTGAATTTGCCGCTCGGGCCGAACGGCTCCGAGTTCGGCGGCATCGAGAGCGAAACTGACGGTCTCTACCTGTCGTCCGGGCCTGGCATATTCGCGCAGCTCGCCTGGTACTTCTAGACAATCGGTACCAGGCACCGGGTTAGGCACCGGGTTAGGTTGTCTCGTACTTCTGCAGGTAGGTGAGCAGGTTGCGGAAGGACGCGGCCGTCGTGGCGCCGAATAGCGGGTCTTCGTCCGGGAAGAGCCCGACGTCGATACCAGCGATGCCATTCGTAGCGGCGAGTGAATCCGCCACCGGAAACAACTCATCCTCTTCCCAGCGTATGTGCATCCTGAGCCGCGTGACGTAGTTCTGCAGGTCCGATTCCAGTCTGTCGCGCGTGACGACCGCCGTACCGGAAATAATCGCCTCGATATCATTGCGCAGCGCCGTGCCGAGTTCGGCGATCTCGAGATGTTCAGGTTCGACCTGCTCCAGGCTTGTTGCCATTTCGGCGTCATTTTCGCGAATGAGACCGTAGACGAGGTCCTCTTTCGGGTGATGCACGGCGTCTGAATACACCGTCATGTACTGCATGATGTCGTGCATAAGGTCGAAGTCAGGCTTGTCGTCGACAGCGATGCTGGCGCTCTCCGATTCAAGCAAGTTCAGGAGTAGTCTGAGATTGCGATGATCTTCGCGCAGTTCGGCGAGTACCTGGTTGAGCTTGACGGACATGGCGATCGTTACCTCCAAATAATGATTCCATGATGAAGTTGGCCGGCCCGGGCCGGAATCCGGGATTTCACCTACGTAGTAGCCGGGGCTGTTTTCTTTTGCAGTTCAGTGCTGCCAGAATCGCGGACATCCTGACACCGGAGCGCGTTCTTGACAAAGGTCCGATTCGCAAGGGTCATTCAGCGTAAGGAAGTACTGACGCTCGCCTTCGGCGCAATGATCGGTTGGAGCTGGGTAGCGCTTACTGGCAACTGGATCGCCGAGGCGGGTAGTCTCGGCGCCATCTCCGGTTTCCTGGTTGGCGGTATCGCGATCATTTTCGTCGGCCTGACGTACGCGGAACTTGCATCTGCAATGCCGCAGGCGGGTGGCGAGCACGTCTACTCATATCGCGCGCTCGGATACAACGCGTCATTCATCTGCACCTGGGCGCTGCTTCTCGGCTACGTCTCCGTCGTGACGTTCGAGGCTGTCGCATTGCCGACCGTATTCGATTACCTCGTACCTGGTTTCAGTCGTGGTTACCTCTGGACGGTTGCGGGATGGGACGTTGAACTGACATGGGTACTGCTGGGTGTTACAGCGGCCGTGGTAATGACCAGCATCAACATTGTTGGTATTCGCGTTGCCGCGAGGATGCAGATGCTGGTTACGGCGCTGATCGTGCTAGCCGGCATCACGCTCATCGCTGGCGCTGCCGCTGCGGGCGACGTGGGGAACATGCGGCCGCTGTTTGAAGATGATGCCAAAGGTATTCTCGGTGTACTTGTCATCGTGCCATTGATGCTTGTGGGCTTCGACGTCATTCCGCAGACGGCCGAGGAAGTGGACGTGCCATTCGCGGTCATCGGCAAAGTTCTTGTTGTATCGATCTTCCTGGCTGTCGCGTTTTACACGCTCATCATCTGGGGAGTATCGGTCGGGATCGGATCCGAGGCCCGAAATGCCGCGTCGTTGCCAACCGCTGATGCGGCCACTGCACTCGTAGGGGCGGACTGGGGTGGAAAGGTACTGATCATCGGTGGTATCGGCGGCATCCTGACGACCTGGAATGCGTTTATTATCGGCGCTAGCCGCGCCATGTACGCGTTGGCAAATGCACGGCAGCTGCCGGCCTGGCTGGGCGAGTTGCATCCGCGCTTCAAGACCCCATACAAGGCGGTACTGTTCATTGGCGGGTTGTCAGTGCTTGCACCGTTGTTCGGGCGCCAGGCGCTGGTGTGGCTCGTCGATGCAGGGAGTTTCGGAGTCACGATTGCCTATGCCTTCGTCGCATTTTCCTTCTTGGTGCTGAGGCGGCGTGAACCGGACATGCATCGCCCGTACAAGGTCAGATACTGGAAAACGACAGGGTACCTGGCGTTCGTGTTCTCCGTGGGTATCGCGATTCTATTCATGCCATTCAGCCCGGCAGCGCTGATATGGCCGTACGAATGGGCGATCGTGGCCGGCTGGTGGGTCATCGGCCTCGGTCTGCTAGGGTTCAGAATATGGTCAGACAAATAATTTCGAAACTGATTTCGGTCGCATTGATGGGCCTCGTTGCGGGGTGCGCAACCAATCCCGTGACCGGCAAGTCGGAGTTCATGGTTGTCAGCGAATCGCAGGAAATTGAGCTTGGCGCACAGAACTATGCGCCGATGCAGCAGGCGCAAGGCGGCGTCTATGACGTCGACCCGGAGCTGACGCAATACGTACAGCGAGTCGGCAACAATCTCGCCGCCGTGAGCGACCGGCCGCTGCCTTACGAATTTGTCGTTCTCAATAATTCGGTGCCCAATGCCTGGGCACTGCCGGGCGGCAAGATTGCGATCAACCGCGGTCTCCTCACGGAACTGAATTCAGAGGCGGAGCTTGCGGCCGTGCTCGGCCACGAAATCGTGCACGCGGCGGCGAAGCATTCCGCGAAGCAAATGTCGCGTGGTGTGCTTATGCAAGGTGCCGTACTTGCAACAGCAGTGATGACGGGCGGCTCGGATTACGGCGACCTCGCGGTCGGTAGCGCGTCGGTCGGTGCGCAACTCCTGAATTCCACGTATGGACGTGGCGCCGAACTCGAGTCAGACGAATACGGCATGAAATACATGTCACGTGCCGGCTACGACCCGGCGGGCGCTATTACACTGCAAGAGACTTTTGTGCGCCTGAGCGAAGGACAGAATAGTGATTGGCTTAGCGGTTTGTTCGCAAGTCATCCACCGTCACAGAGTCGCGTCGATGCAAATGTCCGGACGGCCGCGGGCCTGCCTGCGGGCGGCGTACTCGGCGTCGACAGTTTCGCGGCAGCGATGAAGAGCACGATGGACGCCAAGCCTGCTTACGATGCTCACGACGAGGGGCGCAAGGCGCTCGCCGACGAAAAATACGATGAGGCCCTGTCGTTCGCGAAAAAGGCAATCGACCTGTTTCCCGGCGAGGCAAATTTCTACGCTTTGCGCGGCGACGCTCGGTTTGCGAGCGGCAAATTCGAAATGGCGGTTACGAACTACGATAGCGCTATTCGGCGCCGTGGCGACTACTTCTATTACTACCTGCAGCGCGGGCTAGCGAAGGACGAGTTGGGCAGTACCGACAGCGCGGTGTCGGATCTCAATCGCAGTATCGAGTTGTTTCCGACTGCTCCGGCACACTACGCGCTCGGCGACATAGATGCAGGCCGCGGAAATGTGGATGCTGCGATCGATCACTACAAAATCGTTGCAAAGTCCGGCGGTGAGTATGGCAAAGCGGCGTCAGAGAAGCTGGTTTTGCTCGACTTACCGCGCAATCCCGCTGTTTACATTCCGTACCGTTGTTATGCGGATTCGAGCGGTAACCTCGTTGTGGCAGTGATGAACGAAACGACCGTACCGATCAAGTACGTGCAGTTCGCCGTTACCTACACAGACAATGCCGGCGCGCAGCGGCAGCTAAAGAAAATAGTACCGTGGCGGCTGGAACCCAGTGAGGTGAAAAGCGTGAATACCGGTCTGGGCCCTTACAACGGGGCCACTTGTCCGGTAACCATCCTGGCGGCCGAAATCGCCGACTGACGAAATCTCGTTAGTCTGTCGCTGTCTTTTCAGTAATCCAGGCGTCGATTTCCGCGGTAAGCATTGGCAATGCAACGCTGCCATTGACGAGAATGCGGTCGTGGAATTCTCGGATGTCGAAGCGGTCGCCGAGAATTCGCTCCGCGTTCGCACGCAGACGCTGAATTTCGAGACTACCGATCAGGTAGGACGTCGCCTGACCTGGCACGGCCGCATAGCGATCTATCTCGGATGCCACCCCGACGTAGCCTTCGGCCGTGTTTTCAAGCATGTAGTCAATTGCCTGTTGGCGCGTCCATCCCAATACGTGTATGCCCGGGTCCACGACGAGGCGCGCCGCCCGATAGGCTTCGTTCGATAGCATTCCCATACGCGCAACGTCGCTTGAATACAGGCCCGCCTCGTCGGCGAGGCGCTCCGTGTACAGCGCCCAGCCTTCGCCGGAGCCAGAGATGAACATGTAGCTCATAATCGGGTGTAGGTCTTCGTTGAGAAAAGCGACAGAACCCTGCATGTGATGTCCCGGCCAGCTCTCGTGGAAGGCGGTCGCCTCCTGGCCGGCGCGACTGATACCTTGCGGATTGTAGGTGCCAACCTTGTAGAGACCTGGGCGGCTGCCGTCGGGCGTTCCCGAGGAGTAGAAGCCGCCACCCGAATCCTTTTCATAAGCTGGTGACGGTTCTACGACGAGTTTGGCGTCGGGTACGGTGCCGAACCACTCTGGCATAGCGAGTCTGCCGCGATCGACGGCGGCGTTGATGTAATCGAGCTGCTCCTGTTCCGACTCGAATGTGTACTCGGGATTAGTGCGCAATTCCTCGAACAATGCACCGAGATCGTCAGTACCGAAGGACTCACGCGCGATTGTGAGCATCTCTGTCCGGATTCGTGACATCTCCGACAAACCCAGACGATGAATGTCCATCGGGTCCATCGCAATGGATGACCAGTATTTCGCCGCCGCGGCGTAACAGGCTTTGCCATCCGGATTCGCCGCAACGCCAATAGTCTCCCGACCTTTGTACTCGTTGGCCAGGAAGTCGCGGTAGGCGATCAGGGCCGGCAGAACTTCAGTGTCGAAAATATCCTGGTATGCGGCGCTGAATGCTTCATCCTCAGAACGGCGTGCAGGATTCAGGAACGGAGATTCGTCGGTGGGTGAGTCAATCAGTGTGCTGATCTGGTCAACGACTGCCGCCACATTGTTCGACGGGGCAAAATAGCCCTTGTCCTGCCCGGTGCGCAGGTTGCTTATGTCCGTTGCCACGAAACGTGCGATATCGGCCAGGCGTGCCAGGGCTTCGTCACGCTGCTCCGCAGTGTCGACGGGCTGCACTGCGAGTGTCGAGACGAACATGTATTGCCAGCCGGTCCAGGTCGGGCTGACGTTCCAGAGATGCGTATGGCAGACACGCCAGTCGATAAGCGCTTGCAGGCGCTCGCGCGTAAAAGCATAGGTAACGGCCGCCGGCGTGCCTGTAAGGAGCCCTGAATCAATCGAGTCGAGCGCATCCATCCAGCCATCCACCTTTGCGTCCCAGGCCGCTAACGCACCCGCACTGTGATCGCCGAAGCGATCGTTGGGAGCGTCGGCATAGCCGACTTCGTAGACTTCCTCGGGGAATTGCGTGAAGTAGCCATGCAGGAATTCACCGGAGATCGCATCCACAACGGCACCCGGATCTTCCGGGGCGTCGCTCGAGCAAGCGCTCAGAACGAACAAAAAAGTTATTAATATTAAATAGTTACGCATTGCATCAGGTGCCGGTCATCTAGCCGAGCCGCAATGAGACCATACATCGACCGTGGAGGACAGTGTTTGCGATAATCGGGTCTCCGGCAAGGCGGGAACAACGTGCAACGGCACCGTTCCAAGGCACTGAGACGCGCGTTGCAAGAGAGGGCGTTCCGATGAACAAAATAGTACTTACCGTGATCATAAGTCTCGTCGCAGGTTTCGCGGCCGGCGCATGGAGCATGACGGCGTCACAGTCCGATAGCGGGCAAGCTGCCGATCCGGCGGACTATTTCGACGCCGGCGCACCTGCAGTGGATCGGCTGGCGGCACTCGAACGGATCGTCTCGGAAGAGCGTGACGCTCGCCTGGTGCTCGAAGATCAGCTGCAGGCATTACTCGTGGATTTTGACAGCATCGATCTTCAGGCACTGCAGGAACTTCTGCAGATGACCGTGCAGAGGCGAATCGAGGCGGACGAGGTCCGCACGCCGCGAGATGAAAGGGCACGAGTGCGGCGCGCCATGCGCGACTATGCGCAGATGCGGACCGACAATCTCGTCAACGGTGGCTTCACGGAAGCACGCGCGAACCAAATAATGCAGCTCGAGGACGAGGTGCGCATGGAGGCCTTGCAGGCGGAGTACGAGGCACAGCGTGCCGGAGCCGGTCTTAATCGCTGGGACCAGGCCTACAGTGCCCAGGCATCGCTGCGCGAGAAACTCGGCGACGCGGACTTCGAGAAATATCTGCAGGCGAACGGCAGTCAGGCGTCGATTACGATTCGCGAAGTTATCGGCTCGTCGCCGGCCAGCAGGGCTGGCCTGAGGCCTGGCGACGAGATCGTCGGCTATGACGGCAATCGCGTCTTCAGCATGTTCGAGCTCAGGTCGAAGGCTTTCGACGGCAATCCTGGCGAAGACGTCGTCGTGGACATCGAGCGCGACGGTCAGCGTATGCAGCTGGTATTGCCGCGCGGGCCGATGGGCATCAGCGGCAGTGGCGCGAACATGATTTCGCGCAATCCGTTCGGCGGCTAAGTCGCCGGCCGCACTGGCTAAACCCGGCGCCGAAATGCAGAATGTGACATTGAAAGGTCGCAATGGCTGCGCCGCACTTGAATAACGTACTCCGCTATACCATCCCCAACAGCTTTACCGCGCTGAGTTTGCTGCTCGGCATTGCGTCTATTGTCACTACGCAGCTCGGCGGCCTCGAACTCGCCGCCTGGATGATCGTCTGGTGTGGCCTGCTGGATACGATGGACGGTGTTGCCGCTCGGATTCTCAAGGCGACCTCGAGTTTCGGTGCGGAATTCGACTCGATGGCCGACCTGGTGGCGTTCGGCGTGGCGCCGGCAATCCTCGTACTGAACGCCGGCATGCAAATTGCCGGAATCGAGTACGACACCGGGCAGTTCTGGGTCCTGGGGGTGGCGGCCGGCGTGTTTGCACTGGCTGGTGCGATGCGGCTTGCACGCTTCAATCTGCCGACGGCGAAGCCGGAGCGCGGGTGGTTCGTCGGCATTCCGATAACGGCGGCGGGCGGCGGCATGTTGTCATCGCTCGTACTGGTGCTCCTGCATCATGAACCGGTCGCGGCAGTCATGCCGTTGCATCTGTATCTGCCGGTGTTGCTGTTCGTGCTCGCCATCCTGATGGTCTCGCGAATTCGCTTCCCCAAAGCCGTGCTTCGTGACAGCAAGTTCATCAACACGTTCCAGATCGTGAACATCGCGCTTATTTTCTATTGCGGCATTACCCGCTCCTGGCCCGAGTACCTGTTTGGTATCGGTGTGTTCCTGCTGATCGCCGGGGTCATCGCCGGACGTATCTCCAAACCGGTCCCGACCGACACGGCCGAATGACAGCCACCGTCGCCGTACTCGTCGGTTACCTGGCGACACTCGCGGCGCTTGCGATCTGGAGCCGCAAGGAGACCCACTCCCTCAAGGGTTTTTACCTTGCCGGCAAGAAGCTGCCATTCTGGGTCGTTGCATTCAGCACGAATGCGACGGGCGAGAGTGGTTGGCTCTTGCTCGGCCTTACCGGCATGGGTTATGCGTACGGCGCGCACGCATACTGGGTTATCGTCGGGGAGATGATCGGCATCGGGTTATCCTGGGGGCTGATCTCACGCCGCCTGAAGCGTCTTGGTGATGACACCGATTCAATTACGGTGCCGGATGTACTGGCGGCGAAATTTGCCGATCGGCTGCATCTTATTCGCAGCATCGCCGTGGTCATCATCGTCGTCATGGTGGCGACCTACGTTTCGGCACAGATGGTCGCGACGGGCAAGGCGTTCAGCGGGTTTGTCAATGTTGATTACAAACTCGGTGTAATTGTCGGCGGCATTATCATCATCGGCTACACGTTTGTCGGCGGTTACAAGGCCGTTTCCTACACGGACGTGGTGCAGGGCGTGCTCATGTTGGCCGGCTTGATCGTCGTGCCCGTGGTTGCGTTGCAGGCGGCCGGTGGGTTCGATGGTATTGCGGTGACGCTGGCAACTTACGATCCTGAATTCCTGAATATGTTCGCGAAGCTGGATGGCAGCGGCGCGGGTTTGATCGCAGTCGTGAGTCTCGCGGCTATCGGCATGCCGTTCCTTGGTGTTCCACAGTTACTGATTCGTTACATGTCAGCACGCGACGAGCAAGAGCTCAGGAAAGCCCGAGTAGTCTCGATTGCGGTCCTGTTCATATTCCTGATGGGCGCTGTGACCGCCGGTATTGCAGGACGTGCACTGTTTCCCGCGCTCGCCGATCAGGAGCAGGTCTTTCCGACACTGGCGAGTGAGTTATTTCCGCCATTACTGACTGGCGTGTTATTCGTCATCGTCCTGTCGGCAATAATGTCGACGGTCGATTCGTTGTTGCTGCTGGCATCGTCGGCGATCGTGCGCGACACGATGCAGAAGATCCTGGGGAGCGCGAAGAGTGACGCGACGCTCGCTGGCTACGGGAAGGTCGTAACCGTCATCATTGGCATCATTGCGGTGCTTGTGGCGCTGTTCATGGCCGAGAACAAGCTGATCTTCTGGTTCGTACTGTTCTCGTGGTCCGGCCTCGGTGCGGCGTTCGGCCCCGTCGTGCTGGCGTTGCTGTATGACAAACGTACGACCGGCGCCGGCGTCGCGGCGGGCATGCTGGGCGGCTTTCTGACCAGCGTCATCTGGGTACAGTTCTTCAAGGTCGGCGCTCATGGTCTTTACGAGGCGATTCCCGGGTTCATCGTCGGCGCACTGGCCACGGTAATCGTCAGCCGCCTCACCGACTAAGGTACCTGGCACCGCTTTTCGAGCTTTTCGAGCTTTTCGAATGTTTCGAACGTATGGTCAGGTCAAACGTTCGAAACATTCGAAAAGCTCGAAAAGCTCGAAAAGCGGTGCCAGGTACCGGACTGTGTAACCTTTTGGCAGCACGAGCGCTATAAGCCTGTAAATCCCCACTGAAAAGGAACTCACGCATGCGACAAACGAGACTGCTGATTGTCGGCCTGTTGCTGATTATCCCCGGCTTTACCTTTGCAGCCGTTGCGCCCGACAGCGTCCCGGCCACTTCAACGTGGTATTTCCACGCCGATTTCGAGGAAATGCGCACGTCAGATGCCGGCAAGCATCTCTATGGCTGGCTGCAGCGCGAAGTCTTTGCTGACATTCACGACGATGCCGGCATTGACCTCGACAAGGAGGCGGATCGCATTACCGCGTTCTCCGATGAGGCGAGCGGCGCGGTTGTGCTGCTCGAAGGCGACATCAGCCAGGAGTCCAAAGACAAACTGCTCGCGGTCGCTGCAGGTGCCGAGTCACTCGAGACTTTCGAGCACAAGGGAAGGACATTCTATTTCGCGGAAGGTGATGGGCATGACCATGATGGAGACGATGACGATGGCGACATCGAGATCAACTCCTTCGAAAACGGTGTCTACTTCACGTTTGCCCTGAAAAACAGGCTTCTGGCCACATCCACGCGCGACAAAATGGAGGCATTGCTGGTAAGCGACGGCAAGCTGCCACGCCGCAAGACCACCAACGGCACTCTGGTCGTGATTGCGGCCGAGAAGAGCCTGATCCAGGCTGGTATGAAGGCGGACCTGGTTGATGATAACGGCGAGGGTGGTTGGCAATCTAACATCCTCAGAAACACCGAACAGGTTGCCGTGCTGGTCGCCGATGTCGCCGGCAAAATCGCGGTGGAGACACAGTTGATCGCGAAAAAGCCGGAAATGGCGGAGTCTCTTGCGAGCATTGTCCGCGGGCTGATCAGTCTGACGATGTTCAGTGACGATATGGATTCGGATATTTCGGAATTCCTGCAGGGCACGAGCGTTGATGTCGAAGGCTCGAAACTGAAAATCAGCGTGGCGGTCGACCCCGAGATGCTGATTGCGGCTCTAGACGACTAACAAGCCGAGAAGTGAGGCAGGCTCACGGCGTGAGCGACGAACTGAAACTGATCAATGCCGCCAAAGGCGGTTCTGTGGAGGCGTTTACTGAACTCGTCCACGGTTATCGCGAGCGCCTGTTTCGATATTTGCTGACGCGTTGCGCGAGCCATGCAGATGCTGAGGACGCACTGCAGGATACGTTTATCAATGCGTATCGCTACATCGCGACATACAACCCGCAATGGCGCTTCAGTACCTGGTTGTATCGAATCGCGATTCGTAATGCCGGCAGGCTCCGCTCGGAAAACGTAGCGGAACTCGGCGAGCTGAGTGATGTGAGCAACGACCCGCTCGCTCACTGCATCGCCGAATCGGAGCGGCACAACCTGTGGCGGAACGCCAAACGGTTGTTGTCGGAGGAAGTTTTTGCGGCCATGTGGCTGCGCTATGTCGAAGACATGTCGATCAAGGACATCGCCGCCGTACTCGAACGCTCTTCGTCATGGACAAAAGTCAATCTGCTTCGCGGTCGCCGCGCGCTCGAGGCGGAAATGAACAACGGGGCACAAGACCCGGGAAGTGAAGCTTATGGATAAATTCACCAGGCAGTTGCGTGAAGACGCAGCGAACATCGACGCCGGGATTTCCGCGGAACTCGACAGCCGCATAAATGCGTCACTGCAGAACGTCACACCAGAGTCGGCGAGACAGCGGACGCCTGCTACACGCTCACCCTTGTTCTGGTGGGCGAGCAGCCTGACAGGCATCGCGGCTGCGTTCGGCATGCTCGCGATTATCAACCTGGTCAACCTGGGCCGGCCGGGACCGTCACCGCAGGTGCAGGTACAGGAGCCCGTTGCCCACATTGTGGTTCCCGAGCTGGACCTCGAGGTCGAAGCGGCCATGCTGACGAGCCCCCTGGCCGAAGAACTCGCCAAGTTGCAAGCCGATCTCAGGCGGGCCGAGGAGGCCGTTCGAGACGACGTCAGGATCGACTTCTGAAGCGGTTTCAGCGCCTGTCAATTGTGGAAATCCGCTACTGATTCCTCTATCCTCGGTTGGGGTCAGTTCGTCCAGCGAGATTTGAACAAGCGCGAAACGGGGGGTTGCGTCTCGCTGGGAACGAACTGAAAAATAAAACCGGCGGGGCCCTCGTCACTGCTGGCAACACATCGCGAAGATCACCTAAAGGAAGCATGAAGTATGCCTCTTGCTGTCGTCTTGATCTGCTTGTTGTCGGTTCCTTACTCTTTCACGTATTCAGCCCCTGGACTTTTACTCCGCTAGCCTCGAACTGGGGCATGGTCGATTTCACGGTCGATATCACGTTGTGGGTGACAGGTGTGGTGTTCGTCGCAGTCAACCTGTTCATGGCCGCCTGCATCATCAAGTTTCGGTACAAGAAAGAGGCGCGCGCCAAGTACGAACCTGAGAACAAGAAGCTCGAGACGTGGCTTACGTTACTAACGACTGTCGGCGTCGCTGCGATGTTGACGCCAGGGCTCCTCGTGTGGGCGAAGTTCGTCAACGTGCCCGAGGATGCCCACGAGGTAGAGGCGGTCGGTCAGCAATGGCATTGGACGTACCGATTTCCAGGCGAAGATGGCAAGTTCGGCGAGGTACGGGCCGAACTGATCACAATGGAAAATCCGTTCGGCATGGTCGCCGAAGATCCGAACGGCCAGGACGATGTACTCGTCAAGAATCCGGAAGTCCGCATTCCAGTGAACAAACCTGTCAAGTTCTTGCTGCGTTCAAAAGACGTCCTGCACGACTTTGCGGTCGCACAGTTCCGCGTAAAAATGGACCTGATCCCGGGCATGCAGACTTTCCTCTGGCTGACACCGACCAAAACGGGTCGCTTCGAGGTGCTCTGCGAGGAACTCTGTGGAATCGCGCATCACACGATGCGTGGTGCGGTCATCGTCGAAGAGCAGGGAGACTTCGAGACCTGGCTCGCCGGGCACCCGACCTACGCCGACACCCTTAACCGCCAGCCGGGCGATGCCGTCGCCGGTAGAGGACAGTACATCGTTTGCGCCGCCTGTCATGGTCAGAACGGCGAGGGCATGCAGGCGCTGAATGCGCCGAAACTGGCGGGTCAGAGCGAGTGGTACCTCCGCAGGCAAATCGAGAACTACAAGGCCGGGTTGCGCGGTACGCACGAGGACGATCTGTACGGCAGAACCATGGCGCCGATGGCGAATTCGCTGGCAACGGACGAGGCGATCAGCAACGTCATCGCCCATATCCAGTCGATGCCGGATACACCGCCGCCTGCAACTATTGAAGGTGACGTGGCCAGTGGCGAACGCCTGTATCGCGTATGCGCCTACTGTCATGGCGCCGACGGCATGGGCGTGGAAGCGTTAAATGCGCCGCGCGCTGCCGGCATGACCGACTGGTATCTGGAGCGGCAACTGCAGAATTTCAGGAGCGGCGTGCGCGGCTCCCACCTCAACGATTTCTACGGCATGCAGATGGGCTTCATGGGTCGTATCCTGCATGACGATCAAGCGATCAAAGATATCGTCGCCTACATTAATACGCTTTAACAAGGACTGAAGATGGCCTACGTTTCTATTGCTGATCGCGATCACGAAATCGAGCATCACGATCCACAGACGTTTATCACCAAGTACGTCTGGAGTCAGGACCACAAAGTCATTGCGGTGCAATACGGCATCACGGCGATCCTGGTTGGCGTTGTCGCCCTGATCCTGTCCGCGATAATGCGGCTGCAACTCGGCTTCCCGGATACGTTCTCCTTCATCAATCCGGAGAACTATTACCAGTTCGTCACGATGCACGGCATGATCATGGTGATCTACCTGCTAACAGCGTTGTTCCTCGGCGGCTTCGGTAATTACTTGATTCCGCTGATGTGCGGTTCCCGCGACATGGTATTTCCGTACATGAATATGCTCAGCTTCTGGGTATACCTGTTGTCGGTCATCATCCTGATGATCAGCTTTTTCGTAGAGGGAGGTTCGACAGGTGCCGGCTGGACGCTGTATCCACCGCAGGCCATTATGCCGGGCACCCCCGGCATCGATCTCGGTATATTGTTGATGCTCGGTTCACTCGGCGTCTTCATCGTTGCGTTTACGATGGGTGGCCTGAATTACGTGACGACGGTGCTGCAGGCACGTTGCCGTGGCATGACGCTGATGCGCATGCCGTTGTCTGTATGGGGCATCTTCATGGCGACGGTACTCGGCCTGCTCGCGTTCCCGGCCCTGCTCGTGAGCGCGATCATGATGATCCTCGACAAGACCATCCTGACGAGCTTCTTCATGCCGGCCATCAGTTCGATGGGCACCGATCCTGGGCACACCGGCGGCAGCCCGATCCTGTTCCAGCACCTGTTCTGGTTCTTCGGTCACCCCGAGGTCTACATCGTTGCATTGCCGGCGTTCGGTATCGTTTCCGATCTCTTGAGCACGCACGCTCGCAAGAACATCTTCGGTTATCGCATGATGGTCTGGGCCATCGTTGCGATCGGTGGCCTGAGCTTCGTCGTCTGGGCGCATCACATGTACGTCAGCGGCATGAACCCGTACTTCGGTTTCTTCTTTGCCACGACGACGCTGATTATCGCCGTACCCACGGCGCTCAAGGTGTACAACTGGGTACTGACGCTGTGGGAGGGCAATATCCATCTCAGGGTGCCCATGTTGTTCGCGATCGGATTCGTCTTCACGTTTATTCACGGCGGCCTGACCGGCCTGTTCCTCGGCAACGTCACGATTGACCTGCCGTTGTCCGATACCTATTTCGTGGTCGCGCATTTCCACATGGTGATGGGTGTGTCGCCAATCCTCGTCGTCTTCGGTGCGATCTATCACTGGTACCCGAAGATCGCGGGCAAGATGTACAACGAGACGCTCGGCAAGTGGCATTTCTGGATGACGTTTCTCGGCACCTACTCGATCTACCTGCCGATGCATTATCTCGGCTTCCAGGGAGTGCCGCGTCGCTACTTCGCAATGGGCAATACCGAGTTCATGCCGGCCTCCGCACAGGACCTGAATGCATGGATCACGCTGTCCGCGTTGTTCGTGGCTGCGACCCAGATACTGTTCTTCATCAACATGATCTGGAGCCTGAAGAGCGGCAAGAAGGCAGATCCCAATCCCTGGGGTGCAACGACACTCGAGTGGCAGACACCGGATACACCGCCGAAGCACGGCAACTGGGGCCATGATTTGCCCGAGGTGCATCGCTGGGCCTACGACTACAGCGTGCCCGGGTATGACGATGACTTCATCCCGCAGACCGTGCCGTCGACGGAGGCACCGGCCGGACGCGATCATGGAGTGGAGCCGCACTAGTGGAATTCATTCTCCTCGTACTTGCCGTCATCATGGCGACGCTGCTCGGCTGGCTTCTGAAACAGTCATTCAATGTGCAGCCGTGGGTTGCCGAACCCGTTGACGAGACCGCTAACCAGGCGCCGATGGGTGCCAATTCCAAGACCGTGGCGCTCACGACATTCCTCGCGGTTGTTACGTCGTTCTTTGCGCTGATCATGAGCGCCTATGGTCTGCGCATGGACTATGGCGACTGGGTGCCGCTGACGGAACCACAGTTGCTGTGGATCAATACAGGCACGCTGCTGCTCGCGAGCCTGGCGTTTCAGTGGACTCGCAACGGCGCAATCAGTGGCAGTACATCGCGTCTGAAGCCCGGTCTGCTGGTAACGGGGTCCCTGACCATCGCGTTTCTCGGTGGCCAGTTTGTGGCATGGCGCATGCTGTCGGCCTCCGGGCAATACATTTTCAGCAATCCGGCAAACGCATTCTTCTACCTGCTCACGGTGGCGCACGCAGTGCACATCCTGGGCGGTTTGTACGTGTGGGCGCGCGCAACACTGCGCGTCTTCAACGGCGCGCACCCGGACTCGGTCCGCGAGAGCGTCGTGCTTTGCACCGTTTACTGGCATTACCTGCTGCTCGTGTGGCTGGTGATGTTCGGTTTGCTGTTATCGACCTGATACACAAGGACTCTGATCTATGTCTGAAGCAGTGATGGATAACGTAGCCGAAGCGCCTGGCATGCAGGGCGTCGCCGGCGACTTCTCGAGGGACAGGCAGGTATTCGGCGTGCCCTGGGGCAAGGCGATGATGTGGATATTCCTGCTCAGCGACACATTCATCTTCAGTTGCTTCCTCGTCTCGTACATGTCGGTGCGTATTTCGACGACAGACCCCTGGCCGATACCCAGTGAGGTGTTCGCGTTGTCCTTCGGCGGCGATCCGATACCGCTGATTCTCATTGCGATCATGACCTTCATCCTGATCACGTCATCAGGCACGATGGCGATGGCCGTCAACATGGGTTATCGAAAGGACAAGAACAAGACCTTCTGGCTCATGGTCGCGACGGCATTACTTGGTGCATCGTTCGTAGGCATGCAGGCCTTCGAGTGGACCAAGCTCATCGTCGACGAGGGCGTACGTCCCTGGGCAAACCCTATGGGCGCAGCGCAGTTCGGTTCCAGTTTCTTCATGATCACGGGTTTCCACGGCATGCACGTCACAGCAGGCGTGATTTACCTGTTGTGGGTCGCGATTCGCGTCAAGAAAGGCGTGTATGAACGGCGTGGCAACAACTATGAGATCGTCGAAATTGCCGGGCTCTATTGGCACTTCGTCGACCTAGTCTGGGTATTTATCTTCGCGTTTTTCTATCTCTGGTAAGGGACGTCCAATGGCACACGACGAAGGACAACAACACCCGATCAAGATCTACCTGTGGATCTGGCTGCTGCTTTTCGTGGTCAGCTTCTTTTCTTATATGGTGGACTACCTGAATATTCACGGCCCGATGCGCCCGACGCTGATCCTGATTTTCATGTTCGTGAAGGCAGGCTTCATCATCTTCATTTTCATGCACATGCAGTGGGAGCGGCTGGCTCTGAAACTTGCGATCCTCGGACCGCCGGCCGCGATCCTCGTGCTCATCTGGCTGATGGCGCTCGAGGGTGGCTACACTGAAGACACACGGGTCGACTACTACGGCGAAAGCACTTTCGAAGCACAGGCGCCGCCGCACCACTAGACACGGCCCCGCTACTGTCCAGCATGCCCGCTATCGACCGATGCGGACATACCTCTCGTACGGGTAATCCCGAATTGCGCACTGCGAAAACGCCACGCATAAATTGGGGTGGTGAGTAACGCCACCACGTGATCCAGGTGGTGGGACCAGGGAACGGGAGAGCACCGTGGGCACGCTCAGATTAAAATACGATAGTGATCAGCACGTCACTGCCCTGAAAATGCCAGAGCACAATGTCGTGGAGATCGACTGCCCATTCACGGGCAAGGGTGACGAATTTTCGCCGGCGAGTCTTCTTGGTGTCAGTCTCGCCAGTTGTATGCTCCTTTCGATGGGCGCCATAGCGCGGCGCGATAACCTGGATATCCGAGGCAGTATTGTCGACGTCACGATGACGGGTATGGACAAGACCTTCCCGCACGTTGACACCATCGCCGTGGCTTTCGATATTCCGAAAATTTTTTCAGAATCAGACCGCGAAAAACTCGAGCGATCTGCGGACTTGTGTCCGATCATGGGCTGCCTGGATCCGGATATCAGCGTATCCGTGACCTTCAACTATGCCGAAGTAATTGCGGCTTGAGCAGCATGCCGGCGAACGAGGCAGCGAAAAGCGGCCCAGCCGTCATTCTCGCGTCCCACGATTCCTTTACCGCTCCGGTCATTTACGATCCGAACTCTGCGACGCGATGCCAGATTCATTTGCCTCATCCATTGCAATCTTTACAAGCAATCGACTCTGAGCAAAATCGATGACAAAGTCGCGTTGCGTGAACAGGCCGGCACCTAATATCACGGTCGGGCTGTCACGAAGCATTAACGTTTCGAAGATCTCAAGATCGGCGGTCAAGAACCTTTCGTTGCGCCACCGGACACTGGCCGTCCTCACTTCGTCTGCTTCGAGCCAGGCGACGTCAGACGAACTCTCAAGGGCGCCGGAAATCTGATCATCGCCGCGTCTTGCAGGCGGGACGATACGGAGGCTGTGCGCCCCCGCCCAGTTAATCATATTCAGTCCAGCACCCAGGTCGAATACTGCCGGTATCTTCCAACCGTCTATTTCAATATCGATAAAGTACAGCGCTGCGCCGCTTTCCCCGACAGGCATAGCCTCTAATGGGACGGAGGCCCAACCGCGATAGGACCTGCGAGCGACCAGGTCCGGGGGGTAGAGGCGCACAACGCGATCTCTGGTGGAGAATCCAACGGCGTATCGCCGCAAGAAATCGACTCCCAACAGGCCATCTATACTGGCGCCAGCCGCAGTCTTGCCGGGCAGTGAGACTATCCTGGGTTCGGCCCAGGTCGCGCGTCCAACCTCCAGGCGGTCGACGTCCAGCAACGGAAAACGTCCGGAGGCGACAGCGCCATGGATGATTACCGTTATGCCCGGTATAGATTCAAGTGCGAGATCGTCACGAAGCTCATCGAACACAGCGGAAATGCTCGAGCCGGTGTCCAGCGCGAAGTCAAATGGTCCCTGACCATTTACGCGCGCTTCGACGACAACTCGCCCACTCTCTTCGATATGGTAGGGCGCGATCGTGAGCGCGTCGTCCAGGTCAAGGACTCCAGCGCAACCAGTCAGTGCAAAAACCGCCGCCAGCCCAAGACTACTCAAATACGGCTTCACGCACATGATCATACTCGCGATCGTATAGATACGGTGAATAACTCGTTTACCGTTCCTCGTAGTGCGGGAAATCCTGACGATCCCAGACATGGCGAAATGTAACCGCGGTTTCGTTTTCAAAAAAGTCTTTCGAAAATAATCGTCTGCCGTTTCGCAAAGTGTACGCGCAACCTTGTTCGCTCAAGTATTGGCAATCAGCGGGTCAAGGGAGTAAAAATAGCGAAACAAAATAAATCAAAAATCCTAAGAACTTAACATAACGAAGAGAGATCGCTCCTGACGATTTCTGGGGAAAACCATGAGAAACAAGATTCTTGTATTGACAGCACTTATGACGTTGGCAAATTCGGCCGCGGCGTCAGACCTGGTAGTGACCGGCGTCATCGACGGACCACTCAGTGGCGGCGTGCCAAAGGCGATTGAGATTTGTGTCCTCAACGACGTTACCGACCTGAGTATCTATGGGATCGGTTCGGCCAATAACGGGGGTGGTAGTGATGGCGAGGAATTCACGTTCCCGGCGGTAGCCGCAGCTGCAGGCGATTTCATCTATGTCGCATCCGAGGCGACCGGGTTTGCCAGCTTTTTTGGTTTCGGTCCGAATTACACATCGAGCGCGGCGAGCATTAACGGCGATGATGCCATCGAACTCTTCATGAGTGGAGGAGTAGTAGACGTCTTCGGTGATATCAACGTTGACGGCAACGGCCAGCCCTGGGAGTATCTGGACGGATGGGCCTATCGGAGCGATGGCACTGGCCCCGATGGCACCTCCTTCGTGCTCGCCAACTGGTCCTTCAGCGGGCCCAACGCACTCGACGGCGAGACCACCAACGCCACCGCTGCGACCCCGTTCCCGATCGGCGCCTACTCGTCCTGCGAACTGCTGGCGGCTGTACCGGAGATCGTAATCAACGAGATCATGCAAAACCCGTCTGCTGTCTCCGACAGTGACGGCGAGTGGTTCGAACTCCACAATCCGACGGCAAGTCCCATCAATATCAACGGCTGGACGATCCAGGACAACGGCACCAATAGCCACGTGATCAGTAACGGCGGACCGCTTAGTATCCCCGCCGGAGGGTATCTGGTTCTGGGCATTAACTTGGACTCCGGCACCAACGGTGGCGTCATTGTCGACTACCAGTACTCCGGCTTTTTTCTTGCCAATGGTGACGACGAGCTCATTCTCCTTGACACGGGCCCCACTGAGGTCGATCGCGTGGAATGGGACGGTGGCCCCGCTTTCCCCGATCCCACCGGCGCCTCGATGTCCCTGAAAGATCCGACCTTGGACAACAACGATGGCACCAACTGGTGTACAGCCGTTACTCCTTTCGGCGACGGCGACCGGGGCACGCCCGGCGCGGCTAACGACTGCGGAGCGCCGCCACCATTTGGTG
>Ga0209273_10001405_pt1 | contig 21869 bp, 22 predicted proteins | sample tdAd471_FD_187126 | JGI IMG/M metagenome (GOLD analysis project Ga0209273, IMG submission 187126) | Marine sediment microbial communities from the Atlantic coast under amendment with organic carbon and nitrate - tdAd47.1 (SPAdes)... | ecosystem: Environmental > Aquatic > Marine > Coastal >...
CGCCGCCGAACAGACCGGCCAGCAGACCGCCCTTTTTGGCGCCGCTGTCGTTCGCCGCCTGACCGGCCACCGGATCGGTGCGGTTGACGATGCCCGAGATCGTGGCGCGCTGCACCTTGACCTTCACATCCTTGGCGATTTCGACGGTCACTTCGTTGTCGTTGTCGACCTTGGTGATCGTGCCGATGATGCCGCCGCCGGTGACGACCTTGTCGCCACGGCGAATGCCTTCAAGCAGTTCACGGTGCTGTTTGATCTTTTTCTGCTGCGGACGAATGAGCAGGAAATAGAACACCACGAAGATCAGGATCAGGGGCAGGAAAGCCTGGAATGCGTTGCCGCCACCGGCAGCGCCGGCAGCCTGTGCATAAGCCTCGGAAATAAACATTGCTTCAACTCCTCAAGACGCTTCAGCCGGGGCGAATGCGCCCATTTATCAAAGTCGCGGGACTATACCGCCCAGACCGGGACTTGCAACCGATTCCGACCGTTTTCCAAGGGATTCCGCATTAACAAGCCGTAATATACGGGGCTGCTATCCGTCTTGAAGTTTGACGCGCACGCGTCAGGGAGATTGACGCCCAAAAGGGGCGCGTATACCTTCCGCGCCGACCGCATAAGCAACCGAGAAGACAATCATGATCGATCAGGAAACCAAAAACCTGCTGGAACGCATCGCAGGCGCGCTGGAACGCCTCGCCCCCGAAGCGACCCCGGAATGCTCTATCGACGACGCTGACGCCTTTGTCTGGCACGAATCCGGCGGCCTTGAGGCTGTCGACAAGGTGAATCGCGTCGATATCGGGCTGTTGCAGGGCATCAGCCGCCAGCAGGACCAGCTGATCGATAACACGACCCGCTTCACCAACGGCTTCCCCGCCAACAATGCGCTTTTATGGGGTGCCCGCGGCACCGGCAAGTCGTCGCTGGTCAAGGCCGTGCACGCCAAAATCAACGCCGACAAGCCTGGCGCGCTGGCGCTGATCGAAATCCACCGCGAGGACATTCCGTCGCTGCCGGTTTTGCTCGGCAAACTGCGCGGTTCCGAGCGCCGCTGCCTGATTTTCTGTGACGATCTGTCGTTCGACGGTCAGGACGAGGCGTATAAATCGCTGAAAGCCGTGCTCGACGGCGGCGTCGAGGGACGGCCGGAAAACGTGCTGTTCTATGCGACGTCGAACCGCCGCCACCTGATGCCCCGCGACATGATCGAAAACGAGCGCTCCAGCGCCATCAGCCCGTCGGAAGCGACCGAGGAAAAGGTCTCGCTGTCGGATCGTTTCGGCCTGTGGCTCGGCTTCCACAACGTCGATCAAAAGACCTACTACGAGATCATCGAAGGCTATGCCAAGCATTACGGCCTCGACGATCCGTCCATCGACCTGAAAGCCGAAGCCAACGAATGGTCGGTGACGCGTGGCGCGCGCTCAGGCCGCGTGGCGTGGCAGTACATTCAGGATCTGGCGGGCCGCCTCGGCAAAAAGCTCGACTAGAACTCTTTCAAGAAGAACATCGAACCGCCGAGCAGCAAAATCGCCGCGAACACGGCATTGATGACCCGGTGCATGACGTAACGCTGCATTGCCTCGCCTTCGCGGCGGCGTTGCGCATCCGGATTGTCCATGCGGCGGTTATCAATCTGTTTGGCGTACATGTTCGTAACCTGCGCCGAGGCCCGCTCATGCGGATCGCCGCAATCGTCGAAGATTTCGGCACGGTGCGAAATCATCAATCCCAGCAGCCCGACAAAGCCGACGCCGAGCCAGCCGAACCAGCGGAATCCGAAAACAATGCCGCATGCCACGACAAATGACATGACGACGAACGCGGTGCGCGGCGAGCGCAATATCTGCATGACGTCCATGCCTTATTTTAGCAGGGATTTTCGGTGGGTAACGAAAAAAGGCGCCCATGGACCCTGAATCGCGTTCAGGGTGACGACCGGGTGTGCAATAACAACGGACCACAAAACAATCGTCGTCCTGAACTTGATTCAGGACCCATGATTACCGGCACGATATCGGTTTGTATCCATGGACCCCAAATCAAGTTTGGGGTGACGGTCGGGTCTATATTCAACAGCGAGCACAAAACAATCGTCGTCCTGAACTTGATTCAGGACCCATGATTACCGGCACGATATCGGTTTGTATCCATGGACCCCAAATCAAGTTTGGGGTGACGAATGCGTAGCGCTGAATATCCATAAATAAATCATCGTCGTCCTGAACTTGATTCAGGACCCATGATTACCGGCACGGTATCGGTTTGTATGCATGGACCCCAAATCAAGTTTGGGGTGACGGTCGGGTCTATATTCAACAGCGAGCACAAAACAATCGTCGTCCTGAACTTGATTCAGGACCCATGATTACCGGCATATCATCGGATACAAATCATCCCAATCCGGGTTGGCTTCTCGGATCAGACCGATCTTCCACGCACGCCGCCAAGCCTTGATTTGCTTTTCGCGGGCGATGGCGACTTCGATGTCCTCATATAGCTCGAACCAGACCAACGTCTTGATGTCATAGGTTTTTGTAAATCCAGCCACCGCGCCGATCCGGTGCTCGTAAACCCGCCGCACAAGATCGTTCGTCACGCCGACGTAAATCGTGCCGCCCGGCTTGTTTGCCAGAATGTATGTTGCGCCGCCCTTTCGCATGGAATGGGCTATGAACGGCTTAGAGCGATTTTTTCATGGACCCTGAAGCAAGTTCAGGGTGACGAATGCGTAGCGCTGAATAGCCATAAATAAATCATCGTCGTCCTGAACTTGATTCAGGACCCATGATTACCGGCACGGTATCGGTTTGTATGCATGGACCCCAAATCAAGTTTGGGGTGACGACCGGGTGTGCAATAACAGTGAACACAAAACAATCGTCGTCCTGAACTTGATTCAGGACCCATGATTCCCGGCACGGTATCGGTTTGTATGCATGGACCCCAAATCAAGTTTGGGGTGACGACCGGGTGTGCAATAACAGTGAACACAAAACAATCGTCGTCCTGAACTTGATTCAGGACCCATGATCCCCGGCACGGTATCGGTTTGTCTGCATGGACCCTGAATCGCGTTCAGGGTGACGGGTGGCAATAAGCTTTAAAGACTACGCGCCGCGGAGATATTTCTCCGGGTTGCGCGGATGGCGGCCCTTGCGAATTTCGAAGTGAAGCTGCGGACGCGAGACAGACCCCGACTGTCCGACGGTGGCGATCTTCTGGCCGCGTTTGACGCGCTGGCCGCGTTTCACCAGCAGATCGTGGTTGTGCGCATAGGCCGTCACATACCCGTCCGCGTGCTTGATCAGCAACAGATTGCCGAAGCCGCGAATTTCGTTGCCTGCGTATGCGACGACGCCGTTCTCGGCAGCACGCACCGGCGTCCCCTTGGGCGCGATGATGTTGATGCCGTCATTGCGTAGCCCGCCGGATTTGGTGCCGAAGTTCGACATCAGTGGCCCCTTTACGGGCCACACAAAGCCCCTGCCCGTGCGCGCCGCGGGGGGCGGCACCGGCGACGGCGGCTTTTTCGGCGGCACCACGTGAATATCGCCACCGGTCCTGACCGTCGACGAAGACGCGGCACTCGGCGCGGGCTTCGGCACACGTGCCATCTGCCGGGGTTTTGGCGCGGGCGGCGGCGGTGTCGGTGCAGCGGCGATTTTCGGTGTCGTCGCGGCCTTGCGGACGGGGGCGCTGCGGACCGGCGCGGCGGAAGGCTTGTCGGCGGCGGGGATCACCAACACCTCGCCGAGGCGAATGGTGTACGGCGCATCGACATCGTTGAGCCGCGCCAGTTCGTACATCACCACGTTATAGCGCTGAGCGATGGAATAAAGCGTGTCGCCGGGCGCGACCTTGTGTTGTGTGCCGCGTGGCAGCGCGATGCGCTGTCCGACTTGCAACAAATACGGTGGTTCCAGCCCGTTGGCGCGGATGATCGCCGGAACCGGCACCCGGTGGCGGCGCGACAATGCATAGACGGTGTCGCCCGGTCCGACCTTGACCGCCGAGGCACCGATGAAGGCGGCGTCGCTGCCGATGGACGATGGTGCGCGCGTGACGTTGCCGCTGGGGGCTGCCTTGACGCGTTGCTGGGGCGGCGTGTTGATGTCACGCGGCGGTGCCGAAGAAGGTATCTGGATGTTGCCGCAGCCGACCAGACCTGCACAAACGGGCAGCAGGGCCGTGATGACTATGGCAAAACGCAAATTCAACCGTCTTCCTCGTCGCTGATCAGGGGCACGAAACGAACCAGGCCCAGATCTTCTGTTTCGATGTCGTCTTCCGTCTTGCGGATTCTGAGCAGGTGTTGCGTGCGTTCCTCAAGCCCCACCGGCACCACCATGATGCCGCCGACGTCGAGTTGATCCAAAAGCACCTGCGGCACGTCAATGGCCGCCGCCGTGACGATGATCCGCGAGAACGGCGCCTGTTCCCGCCAGCCCATCGAACCGTCACCGAATCGGGTCACGACGTTCCTGAGGCCAAGCGTGGCAAAGCGTTCTTCCGCTTCCGACAATAGCGCCTTATGTCTTTCGATGGTGTAAACGCGGCGGCAAAGCCGCGCCAGGATTGACGTCTGGTATCCGGACCCGGTGCCGATTTCGAGGATCTTCACTCGGTCGTTGAGTTCCAGCGCCTGCGTCATCATGGCGACCACGGTCGGCTGCGAGATTGTCTGGTGCAGGCCGATCGGCAGCGGCGCATTTTCGTATGCCCGTTCGCGGAACGCCTGCGGCACGAAAAGCTCGCGCGGCGTCAGGGAAATGGCGTCGAGCACCAACTCGTCCGTGATGCCGTCCCTGATCAGCGCGTCCCTGAGCGTGCTCGCATCAAGTCCGCCGCCACTCATTTTAGGCCTGCCTTGAGTTTTCTGAGCGTTTGCCCGTCGGTCAGATCGAGCGCCAGCGGCGTCACCGACACATAACCGTTGTTGACGGCTGCCAGATCGGTGCCCTTGAGAAACTTTTCCTCGTCACGCTGCGGACCGATCCAGAAATACTCGTCGCCTCGGGGATCGACGCCCCGGGAAAGCCCACCGCCGATCTTGCGTCGCCCCTGACGGCAGACGTCGACGCCTGCGACCTTGGCCGCCGTGACGTCGGGGAAGTTGATGTTCATGAAGATGCCCTTGGGCCAGCCCATCTTGAACAGTTGTTTGAGCACCTTCGGCGTCCAGGTCTTCGCCGTCGCCCATTTGACCTTGTGGCGGTCTTCATAGGTTTGGCTCAACGCCACCGACGGAATTCCCAAAAGGCAGCCTTCCATGGCCGCGGCAACGGTGCCGGAATAGGTCACGTCCTCGCCCAGATTGCCGCCCCGGTTGATCCCCGACAGCACGAGATCCGGCTTGGTGTCGGCCATGATCTTGCTGACGCCGAGCAGCACCGCGTCGGTCGGCGTGCCGTCGACGGCATAACGTCTTTCCGATACATGGCGGATGCGCAACGGACGGCGCAGTGTCAGCGAATGGCTGGTGGCGGATTGTTCGGTTTCCGGCGCACAGACCCAAAGCTCGCGCACGTGCGGGCGGATCGCGTCTTCCAGCGCCTTCAGGCCGGGCGCGTTGATCCCGTCGTCGTTGGACAGCAGAACCCGCGCTTTTTTAAGGTCGAACCCAGCCTCAGCCATCGGCTTTAAGCACCTGCATACCGCCCATATAGGGCTGCAGCACGTCAGGAATCACGACCGAGCCGTCTGCCTGCTGGTAATTTTCGAGAATGGCAATCAGTGTGCGTCCGACGGCAAGCCCGGAACCGTTCAGGGTATGCACGAACTGCGTCCCCTTCTCGCCTTTGACGCGGAACCGCGCATTCATGCGCCGGGCCTGGAAATCGCCACACACGGAACAGCTCGAAATTTCGCGATAACGATCCTGCGCCGGCAACCAGACCTCGATGTCATAGGTCTTACGCGCGCCCGCCCCCATGTCGCCGGTACACAGCGTCATGGTGCGGAACGCAAGGCCGAGCTTGGTCAGGATATCCTCGGCGCACGACGTCATGCGCTCCAATTCCTCCAAAGAATTGTCCGGGTGCGTGATCGACACCATTTCGACCTTGGTGAACTGGTGCTGGCGGATCATGCCGCGCGTGTCCTTGCCCGCAGCGCCCGCTTCGGAGCGGAAGCACCACGTCATCGCCGTATAGCGGCGCGGCAGGTATTCCTCGTCGACGATGTGCTCGGCGACGATGTTGGTCAGCGGCACCTCGGCGGTGGGGATCAGCCAATAGCCCGCCGTGGTCTTGAACAAATCCTCGCCAAACTTCGGCAACTGCCCGGTGCCGAACATGGTCTTGTCGTTGACCAGTGCCGGTGGGTTGACCTCGGTATAGCCGAATTCCGTAGTGTTGTGATCGAGCATGAACGCCGCCAGCGCGCGTTCCATACGCGCCAGCCCGCCCGACAGCAAAACGAACCTGGATCCGGCCAGCTTGGCCGCCGTCTCGAAGTCCATCATGCCGAGCGCTTCGCCGATGTCGGTGTGGTCTTTCGGCTCGAAATCGAACTTGGGCGGCTCGCCGACGCGGCGGATTTCGACGTTGTCGTCTTCACCGCCGCCATCCGGCACGTCATCCAACGGCAGGTTCGGCAGCCGGGACAGGGCGTCGTTCAACGCCTCCGACGCGGCGCTCGCCTCGGCTTCGGCAGCGGCCTGCGCGTCCTTCGATTCGGACACCTGGGCCATGATTTCCGACGCATCCTCGCCCTTCGACTTCAACTGACCGATCTGTTTCGACAGCGCATTGCGCTCGGTCTGCAATTCCTGCGCACGGGTCTGCGCATCGCGCCGCTTGGCGTCCAGCGCCAGTAATTCCGGGCTTTGCGGGCCAAGTCCCCGGCGCGCCATACCGGCGTCGAAGGCATCCGGGTTTTCTCTGATCCACCTGATATCGAACATGGGAAACGTCGCGTCCTTGTTAGCTCACTTTTCCGCCGCCGCAATCATGCAGCCGCGACCGGGTTTCAGTTAACATGAAAATCCCGGCGGAACACCCGTTTCGTTGATTTCACCCGGCTTTGCGGCGCAATTCGGACGGCGGACGGCCATATAACTCGCGAAACGCGGCGTTGAAGCGCCTGAGGCTGGAAAATCCCGACCGATATGCGATTTCCGTGATCGGCAGCGCGGTTTCGTTCAACAGCCGCTTGGCACGCTGGATGCGGACCGTTTTCGCCATCTGCACCGGGCTGGCGCCGACGTGGCGCTGAAACAGCCGTGCCAGTTGGCGTGCGCCGACGCCGAGCTTGTCGGCAAGCGCCTCGACGCTCCCGTGATCAAGCGCGCCCGCGTCGATCATTTTCAAGGCCCGCGCAACGGTCGTCTTGGTGCCGTTCCACGCCGGACAGAACGGCGCCGTTTCCGGACGGCAGCGCAGGCACGGCCGATACCCTGCACGTTCCGCTGCCGCCGCGCTTGGATAGTAGGTGACGTTCTTGCTGAGCGGCTGGCGCACCGGGCACACCGGGCGGCAATAAATCCCGGTCGTCCGCACAGCCGTGAAGAACACCCCGTCAAAGGCGGGATCGCGGCGGAACCGGGCGGCATCGCAGGTATCGAAATCAAGCATGCGGAAAAGTTACCGAAAAGCACGAAACGGGTCGAGTGCCCGCAGATAATGAGGTCCGATTCCGGCGAGTGCATTCGCCCACCGTGGCGTATTCAACGAACGCCATTTGCCGAAGGGAAAACCATGCAGATATCGTTGCGCGATTGGGGATTGTTGTTGGCGCTGTCCGTGCTGTGGGGCGGCGCGTTCTTTTTCGCCGCCGTCGCGGTCCGTGAAATCCCGCCGCTGACGCTGGTGCTGTGCCGGGTCGCCATCGCCGCCGCCGCGCTGTTCGTTTACCTGCGGGTCTGCAAGTCGCCGTTTCCGTCGGGCCGTGCCGCGCTTTTCGCGTTTGCCGGGATGGGGCTGCTCAACAACCTGATCCCGTTCAGCCTGCTGTTCTGGGCGCAGACATCGATCACCAGCGGGCTGGCGTCGATCCTCAACGCGACCACACCGATCTTTTCCATGCTGGTGGCGCACTTCATGCTGGCCGACGAGAAAATGGCGGCGAACAAGGTCATCGGCGTGCTGGCCGGATTCACCGGCGTCGCCGTGCTGATCGGCGGCAATGCACTGGACGGCGTCGATGCCTCGACACTGGGGATCATTGCCTGTGTCGGGGCGGCGCTGTCGTACGGGTTCGCCAGCGTCTTCGGGCGCAGGTTTCGCGCCATGGGGATTGCGCCTGGCGCCGGCGCGCTCGGTCAATTGACCGCGACCAGCATCATGATCGCGCCCATCGTGCTGATCGTAGATATGCCATGGACGCTGCCGATGCCGAGCATGGCGGCCATCGGCGCCACCGTGGCACTGGCATTGGTGTCGACGGCGCTGGCATACCTGATCTATTTCCGGCTGCTGGGCAGCGCCGGCGCGGTGAATGCGGCACTGGTGACGCTGCTGATCCCGCCGAGCGCGATTTTGCTCGGCACCGTGTTCCTGCACGAAGTGCTGGAAGCGCGGCATCTGCTTGGCATGGGGTTTATTCTGGCCGGACTGATCTGCGTCGACGGACGGGTCTTTCGATATTTACGAAATTGAAAATATCGTCGTCCTGAACTTGATTCAGGACCCATGAATCCCGGCACCGTGTGGATGTGTATTTATGGACCCTGAATCGCGTTCAGGGTGACGGTCGGGTCTGTCGTAAACAGCGAACACAAAACAATCGTCGTCCTGAACTTGATTCAGGACCCATGCTGACCGGCACGATATCGATTTGAATGCTTCGCCCCCAAATCGCGTTCAGGGTGACCGCGCATGCCTTAAGGCTCTTCGACTTCTTCTTCCGCCGCTTCTTCCTCATCCATCCGCTTGGCGCGTTTCTTTTCGGCCATGCGCGACATGATGATCGAGACCTCGTAAAGCAGGATAATCGGCAGCGCCAGGCCGACCTGGCTGATCGGATCGGGCGGCGTCAGGATCGCCGCGGCGACAAAGGCGCAGACAATCGCGTACTTGCGCTTGGCCGCCAGCCCGTCGGCGGTGACGATACCGGCGCGCGCCATCAACGTCAGCACAACCGGCAACTCGAAGCTGATACCAAACGCAAAGATCAGCCGCATGACGAGCGACAGGTATTCGTTGACCTTGGCTTCCAGCTGGATCGCCAGCGTGCCGTCGCCCCCCACCGTCTCGAAGCCGATGAAGAACTTCCACGCCACAGGCAAAACGTAATAATAAACCAGCGCCCCACCCATGAAGAACAGGATCGGCGTTGCGACCAGAAACGGCAGAAATGCCGAGCGTTCGTGCTTATAAAGCCCCGGCGCCACGAACAGCCAGATCTGGCAGGCAATGAACGGGAAGCCGATGAACATGGCGGCGAAGAACGACACTTTGACGTAGGTAAAGAACGCTTCCTGCAGCGCTGTATAGATCATGCGGCGGTCGCGACCGACTTCGTCCAGCACGTCGGACAGCGGCTGCACCAGAAAAGCGTAAATCTGCGTCGAAAAATAAAAGCAGATCATGAACAGCACGACGATGGCCACCACCGACCATAACAGCCGGGTGCGCAGCTCGATCAGATGTTCGAGCAACGGCATTTTCGATGAATCGATTGCGTCGTCGTCCTTGGCCACGGCGCTCAGCCCTCCCCGCTCTTTTTGGCGGTCTCGGTGGACGCCGTTTCTTTTTCCGCTGCCGGTTCAGCTTTTGGTTCCGCTTTGAGTTCCGGCGGTGGCGGCGGGGCTGCCGTCATTGCTTCGTTCGGATCGGGCAGATCGGCGCGCGCATCTTCTTCGGCTTTTTTGACGTCGTCGCCATAGCCCTGCGCGGCCTTGGTCAGATCACCCTCGAAATCGCGCATGTCGTCCAGATCGCGCGAGATGTCGCCGTCCGGGTCGATGCTGTTTTCGATGCTTTTGCGGATATCGCCACCGGTTTCGGCTTCGATCTGCTTGCGCATGTCGTCGAGTTCGGTTTCGCGGACGATATCGTCAAGGCCGCTTTGGAAGTCGCGCGCCATGCCTTTGACCTTGCGCAGCGCACCGGTCACGGTTTTCAGCGCGCGCGGCAAGTCTTTCGGGCCGATGACAATCAGCGCCATCACCGCGATCAAAAAGATTTCCTGCCAGCCGATATCGAACATGGCGGACGACCTCGATCAAACGAAATACGAAAAAGCGGACACGCTTAGCGCGTCCGCACACCGATCAGCCACCGGAGGCTTTGTCCTTCTCGGACTCGCTCGCCTTGACGCTTTCCTTGGCGTCCTGATCGATCGCTTTTTTCTCGGTCTTGTCGGCGTCATCGTCGTCTTGCGCGTCGTCACCTTCCTTCATGCCTTTTTTGAAGGATTTCAGACCCTTGCCAAAGTCACCCATAAGGCGGGAAATCTTTCCACCGCCCCCGAAGAGGACCAGAACAACGGCAAGGACGATAAGCCAATGCCAAATACTGAACGCACCCATTTATTTCTTCCCACTTGCTGTCGCGTGTTCGTCAAATTCGTTTTCTAACGAGAGCGGTTCGTTACAACAGCGCGCATTTGAAACGCGACAACGGCGCCTTTCAGCGCCGCACTCTCCCAGTGCCGCTAGATTTGCGGCTCACCCCCGAGATTGCAAGGATTTTTGACGACGCCGACCAGCATTTCACCCCGGCGCGGAACACGCCGTCATGCCCTCTGAAAAGCGTTCAGCGTGACGAGCGGGTTTGTAAAAACAGCGAACACAAAACATGCGTCGTCCTGAACGTGATTCAGGACCCATGAATCCCGGCACCGTGTGGATGTGTACCCATGGACCCTGAATCGCGTTCAGGGTGACGACCGGAGAAATAGAACCAGCGAATACAGAATAATCGTCGTCCTGAACTTGATTCAGGACCCATGAATCCGGCGATTGCCCCTAAAAATCGCCGCCGTCGGGATCGAGCGGTTCTTCCGGCTCGTCGCGGGGTTCGCTGAGTGCATCCGATGGCAGCGCGTCTTCCTCATCGCCGTCGGCATCTTCCGCCGCCCCTTCGCCTTCGCTGAACAGATCGGCGGTGGCCCGGTAGGCGTTGATTGCCGGCGACGCATCAAGCAGCCCGGCCGCCTTCATCTCGTCGACCCCCGGCAGATCGCGCAGCGTTTCCAGGCCGAAGTGATCCAGGAAGCCGTCGGTGGTCCCCCACTGCAACGGGCGGCCCGGCGTCTGGCGTCGGCCACGCGGCTTGATCCATTCTTCTTCCATCAGCACGTCGATGGTGCCCTTGGAAATGCTGACGCCGCGAATTTCCTCGATCTCGGCGCGCGTCACCGGCTGGTGATAGGCAATGATCGCCAGCGTTTCGATGGCGGCGCGGCTGAGCTTGCGCGCAACTTCGACTTCCTTGTTCAGATAATCCGTCAGGTCCGGCGCGGTGCGAAAGGCCCACGAGGCCCCGGCGCGCACAAGATTGACGCCGCGCCCTTCATAAAGATTGCGCAGCGCCTTCAACAGGCCCTTCACGTCGGCGTCGTCGGGCAAGCGGTTGGCAAGCATGCGTTCGGTCAGCGGCTCGGCGGAGGCGAACAACAAAGCCTCTGTGATCCGCATATAGCGGTCCCAGGTTTCCGGATCGACAGCCGTCTCACCGTCGTCACCGTCCGCCGCTTCGGCGTCATCTTCGGCCGCTTCGGCATCTTCGTCGGCCACTTCGGCGTCTTCTTCCGCCGCTTCGGCATCGCTTTCGGCGTCCACAGCCGGCGTTTCGTCGGCATCCGCTTCTTCGGACGGCGCTTCCGCCAGCTCTTCCGTCTGTTCTTCGGCGGGCTCTTCCACTGCTTCGTCCGTCACGACGTCGTCATTCGCATGTTGTTCGGCCATTGGGCGTTCCATTTTATTCTTCCGGTTCCGTCGCCGGGGTCGTTGTCTCGGCAGGTGACTCGGTTGTTGTCTCTGGTGTTTCCACGGGCGTTGCGTGCGGCGTATCGGCACCCGGCGAGCGCCCTTGCAGAAAGATCGGGCCGAAGGTGCCGGACTGGCGGATCGTGACCTTGCCTTCCTTGGCCATTTCAAGGCTGGCAGCGAACGTCGAAGCCACCGCCGAGCGGGTCAGCAGGCGTCCCTTCAGGCCCTCCGGCAGGAACGTCCACAAGTCCTGCCAGTCGGGTGTCGCGCCGACGAGCCGGCGCAACCGGCCCAACGCATCCTCGACGGTATAGATCTCGAACGCCTCGATATGCATCGGCGCGTGCGCGTTCTTGCGCGTATGCTGATCGGCATAGGCCTTCAACAGGTCGTACAGCGTTGCGTCGAGAATTTCGATCTCGCGCGGCTTGAACTGTTCCGGTTGGCCACGGCCAACGAAATCCTGGCCCAGACGCGGCCGTTCCATCAGCCCCTGCCCGGCGTTCTGCATCGCCTGCAGACGACGCAACTGGTATTGCAGCGCGGCGGCCATCTCGGCGCCGGTCGGTTCTTCCTCGGTGGTCAGATCGGGCAGCAAAAGGCGCGACTTCAAAAACGCCAGCCAAGCCGCCATCACCAGATAGTCGGCGGCCAGTTCCAGATTGTGGCGGCGTGCCTCGGCGACAAAGCCAAGATACTGGTCGGCCAGTTCCAGAATGGAGATATGCACCAGATCGACCTTCTGGTCGCGGGCCAGCTGCAACAGAACGTCGATCGGTCCCTCGAACCCTTCCAGGTCGACGACAAACGAATTCACGACAGCGGGTGCATCGCTCAGAATCTCGTCGGGGTTCGGATCGAACTCGATAATCTCGGCCATTGGGGTTCCGTCTTCAGCTTAGTCCGACAAGCGCCAGGATCATGTCCTGCAGGTGCAGCGTCGGCGTGATAACCAGCCACCTGAACAGGTTCAGATCAAGCCCAATAATGCCACCGATCCACGGCAGTAAAAAGATCGCACCCAGGACGATGAAGATGCCGACGCGCTCCAACCGGGCGATGTGGCGCGCAATGGACCACGGCAACACCCCGACGGCGACCCGCCCACCGTCCAGCGGCGGGATAGGCAGCATGTTAAATACGGCCAATAACAGGTTGATCCATAAGGCATTTGCAAGGTTATGCGCGAGCCAGTCGCGGGCGTCTCCGTCGAGCAAAAACAGGAAATGGAACGACACCGCACAGATCACCGCCAGCGCCAGGTTCATGCCCGGCCCGGCGGCGGCGACTAAAATCATGTCGCGGCGCGGGTTTTTCAGCCTGCGGAAGTCTACCGGCACCGGTTTTGCGAATCCGAACATCATGCGTCCGCCGCTCAGCAAAAGCATCATCACCGGGATAATCACCGTGCCCATGGGGTCGATATGCTTAAACGGATTGAAGGTCACCCGGCCCAAAAGCTTCGCCGTCGGATCGCCGAGTTTCATCGCCACCCAGCCGTGCGCCGCTTCGTGCAGGGTCACGGCAAGCAGGATCGGCAGCGTCCATACCGAAATCGTATAGGCAATGGTATCGAAATCGTAGCCCATCAGTTCGCTTTTTGCTGTTGCGCCGGCGCGCGGAAGATCAGGCTTTCACCCAAGGTGCGACCATATCGTCGAATTGTGCCTGTAATTGGGCAGTGTCAACATCCTCGGCGACCGGCAGCATTGCCTGCGCCGATTGCAGGCGCTGCATCGACATCGCCGACAGTTCCGGCAGCTCCCCGGCAACGGCGATCATCTCCTCGATATCGCCGTTACAATGCAGCACTGCGTCGCATCCGGCATCCAGCGCGCGCTTGACGTTTTCCGCCGGGCTGCCGGACAGCGCCTTCATATTCAGATCGTCGGACACCAGGAACCCGCGAAAACCGATCTCGCCGCGGATGACTTCCTGAATGACGGTTTCCGACAGCGTAGCCGGATTGTCGGCGTCGAACGCTGTATAGACGATGTGCGCCGTCATGCCCCACGGCGCGTAGTACATATGCCGGAACGGCACGAAATCCGTCTCGCGCAGTGTATCGGCGTCGGCATCGACGCGCGGCAGCTCCAAATGGCTGTCCTGGCGCGCGCGGCCGTGTCCCGGCAGGTGCTTGGCGACCGGCATCACGCCGCCTGCCAGCAGACCGGCGATCACCGCTTCGCCCAGCTCGGCAATCACCGCCGGATCGGCGCCGAGCGCACGGTCGCCGATAATGTCGTGCGCATCATCGGTCGGTACGTCGAGTACCGGCAGGCAATCCACATCGATGCCGAGCGCGCTCAGCTCGACGGCAATCAGATGCGCATTCAGGCTGGCGGCTTCACGCGCCAAAGCCCGGTCGTCGGCGGCGATCGTTGCAAACAGGTTCTGCGGCGGACGTTTCAGCCAGTGCGGCGGACCAAGCCGCTGCACCCTGCCCCCTTCCTGATCGATCAGCACCGGTGCGTCGGCACGTCCGACCGAGGCGCGCAGGTCATGCACCAGCTTTTTCACCTGTTCGGGATTGTCGACGTTGCGCGCGAACAGGATGAAGCCCAGCGGATCGGCGTTTTCGAAGAAGTAACTTTCCTCGATGCTCAGTTCCGGCCCGGCACAGCCGAAAACAGCCGCCCTCGGCGGCGTTGTGGTATCAAGAGACATCAGGCGCCCGGCTTCACGACCAGACAGCCGAGTTTCCGTTGTTTAAGGCGTTCACAAAGCGTCTTGGCGGTCGCGGCATTGGCCAGCGGCCCGGCGCGAAGCCGGTAAAACACGCCCTTGGTCGCGCCCAGATCGATGCGCATGACCTGCAGGCGCAGATCGCCCAGCAAATCGACATGGCGGCGGCGCAGACGGTCCCACTCCGATTTCACTGCATCTTCGCTCCGCGACGCGGCGAGTTGGATACGGTACGACTTCGACAAATCCGCCGGGGATTCCGGTGCCGGTGTGGCGTTCGCCGTCTGCGTCGGTGCAGGGGCGGGTTTCGAGGCCGGTGCGGCGACAGGTGCTTTCGGCACCGGCTTCGGCGCGGGCGCACTCGGCACCGGCGGCGGTGCGGGTGTCTGTTGCGTCGTCATCTGTGGTGCGGACTGTGCGGCTTGGGCATTGACCGCCGGCGGTGCCGGTGTCGGCGCAGCCTGCAGCTTCGCCACATCCTGTGCGCTCGGCGTTGCCGACAGCGGCGCCGCTTCCGGTGCGCTCGGCGTCAGGCGAACCGGCGCGCCCGGCGTCGGATCGGCGGTGCCGCGCGGCGCGGTGCCGGTGACGACGGCGTTGGTTTCCGGCACCCCCCGTTTCAGCACTTCATCAACGGCGACGGGTTTTTCAGGCGACGGCAGCAAACGCTCGACGCGCGGTTGCGCCGACGAGCCATCGACGACGCCATAAACCAGCCGTCCCTGATTGGGCACCTGCATACCACCGGGATTTTCCGGGCGAACCTTGATCGGCGACGGATCGGCGGCAATCACCGGCACGTCGCCATCGGCCGGGGATACCATATCCATGATGCGGTCGCCGAAGCCGATCCAGATGCCGCCCAACAGCAGCGTCACCCCGACCAGCGCCGCCAGCATTTTGATGACGCCACCCGATCCGGCCCGCGCCATATCGCCGTCACCTTCGATTTCCGGTTCCGCCGTCGAAACCTTCATTTCGGAATTCGCCGATAGCGCCATTGTCTTTTCGCTCCCAACCGCGAAGTGCGGCATGTTTCTTCGGGCTATATCCGCGGCACCGAAAAGCGCCGCGCCGCCGAATCGCGGTTATTATATACGTTCGCCGACACGTGGGTAACAGGCAGGGCGGGCGCGGTGCAAGACCGGCGACGGCAAAACAGGCGCCCGCCGTCCGCCATGCGGCGGCCACCGCCCCTCTCCTCGATCAGGACGTCCGCGATTGCAGATCGAAAAGCCGCCGGTGCTCGTCCAGTGCCAGCCGGTCGGTCATGTCGGCGATATAGTCACAGACCAGCTCTGCCGTCTCGCGCGAGCCCGGTTTTCCGGCATTTTTGCGCCATTCGGTGGGCAGACACCCCGGCTCGTCCAGCAGCAACTGGAATAGGTCCAGCACCACGCGGCGTGCCTTCGACGTCATCCGGTTCAGCTTGTAGTGGCGGTACATGTTGTCGAACAGGAACGATTTCAGCGCCTTGTCGTTGGCGCGCATTTCCTCGGAAAATTGCGCTACGGGATGGTCCAGATAGCGGATATCCGCCGCCGTTTCCGGCTTCGCGGCATCGATTCGCTTCTGCGTCTCGATCAACAGGTCCCCGACCATTTCCCCGATCAGGCGGCGCACCGCCTCGTGGATCGTTCGCGATTGGTCCAGGTCCGGGTACTTGCTGCGGACTTCGCGGAATACCGGCCCGACCAGCGGCACGTCCTGCAGGTCCTCGATGGTGAACAGACCGGCCCGCAGACCGTCGTCGATATCATGGTTGTTGTAGGCGATGTCGTCGGCAATCGCCGCGACCTGGGCTTCGGCGCTGGCATATGTCGCCAGTTCCAGATCCTGCGCCGCCGAATAATCGATGATGCCACGCGGCAGGTCTTCGAGCTTCATGTCCCCCGTCAAAAGCGGCCCGTTGTGTTTGACGACGCCTTCCAGCGTCTCCCACGTCAGGTTGAGGCCCTCGAATTCCGCATAGCGCGCTTCCAGCTTGGTGATGACACGCAGCGACTGCGCGTTGTGATCGAAGCCACCGAACGGCGCCATCATTTCCTTCAGCGCATCCTCGCCGGCATGACCGAACGGCGGGTGGCCCAGATCGTGCGCCAGCGCCAGTGTCTCGCCAAGGTCTTCATTCAGACCCAGGCATCGGCATACGGAGCGCGCGATCTGCGACACTTCCAGCGAGTGCGTCAGGCGCGTGCGGAACGAATCGCCCTCGTGATTGACGAACACCTGCGTCTTGTATTCGAGGCGGCGAAACGCGGCGGAATGAATAATGCGGTCGCGGTCGCGCTGAAACGCGCCCCGGGTCTTGCTTTCCGGCTCCGGACACAGCCGTCCACGGCTGTCGCCCGAGCGGCAGGCATAGGCTTTCAGCGGCGGGCGTTCGGTCGAAACCGGCTCTATCGGTGAGGATTCATCCATGCCGGAAGGGTAGCTCACAGCCGCTCCGGCGGCAATGTATCTCCCCGGGTTTGGTCCATAATAAGCCTACACATTCAACATTCGTCGTCCTGAACCTGATTCAGGATCCATGCATCCGGCACGACGTGGATGTGTATCCATGGACCCCAAATCAAGTTTGGGGTGACGACCGGCGATAAAAGACCAGTGAATACATAATAATCGTCGTCCTGAACCTGATTCAGGACCCATGATCCCCGGCACGGCGTGGATGTGTATCCATGGACCCCAAATCAAGTTTGGGGTGACGACCGGCGATAAAAGACCAGTGAATACATAATAATCGTCGTCCTGAACTTGATTCAGGATCCATGCATCCGGCACGACGTGGATGTGTATCCATGGACCCCAAATCAAGTTTGGGGTGACGGTATTGGATTGATTCAGACAGATGCTGCGATTGACAGGGAAATCCGCTACACTACATATAAGGCACGCAACAAGGAGCAACCGATGCCCGACGGCTCGCAAAATACCGAAGGCCTGATCGTTTCCGACAGCGCGGCGGCACGTATCGCCAAACTGCGCGAAATCCAGGGCAACGACGCATTGATGCTGCGCATCACGGTCAACGGCGGCGGATGCTCGGGCTTTCAGTATGCCTTCGATCTGACCGACAAGACCACCGACGAGGACATCACCTTCGCGCACAACGGCGCCGCCGTCGTCACGGACGACGTCTCGCTCGGCTTCCTCGCCGGCTGCACCGTCAACTTCAAGGACGATCTTGGCGCCGCCTTTTTCGAAATCGACAATCCGAACGCGACGTCGAGCTGCGGCTGCGGCGCGTCGTTCTCGATCTAGCCCCGGTCTGCATTTCGCCCATGACCGTTATCGCCACCTGGAACGTCAATTCGGTCAAGGCGCGGCTGCCGCGCGTCGTCGAATGGCTGGATGAATTCTCCCCCGACGTCGCGCTTTTGCAGGAACTGAAAACCGTCGACGATGCGTTTCCGCGCATGGAGATCGAAGCCTGCGGCTATCACGTCGAAACCGTTGGCCAGAAAACCTATAACGGCGTCGCGGTGCTGTCGAAGCAGCCGATTGACGTCGTGCACCGCGCTCTCCCCGGCGACAAGAGCGACGAACAGGCGCGTTATCTCGAAGTCGATACCTGCGGCTTTCGCGTCGCCTCGATCTATCTGCCGAACGGCAACCCGACGCGCGATGAAAACGGCGCTGACCATGAAAAGTTCACCTACAAGTTGGGCTGGATGGACCGTCTGATCGCACGCGCCGAAGCGTTGCTCGCGGAAAACATCCCGGTCGTGCTCGGCGGCGATTACAACATCTGCCCGTCCGACGTCGACCTGTACGATCCACAAGCGTTCGCCGACGATGCGCTATGCCGCCCGGAAAGCCGCAAGCGGTTCCGCACGATCCTCAACCAGGGTTATACCGAAGCATGGCGGACGTTGAACCCGGACCTGCACGCCTATTCGTACTGGGACTATCAACGCGGCGCGTGGCAGAAAGACAACGGGCTGCGCATCGACCATCTGTTGCTGTCGCCGGAAGCCGCCGATTTGCTTGACGAGGTCGGCATCGACAAGACGCCTAGGGCTAAGGAAAAAGCCTCCGACCATACGCCCGTATGGGGCCGGTTCACGGACGTCGCGGCTGAAAAGGCGGGTTAACGCCCCCTTCCCCATCGACGAGCAAACATAACAATATCCTCGTCATCCCCGCGAAAGCGGGGACCCATTCAGACATCGCGCCAGTCGTTGCCATGGGTCCCGGCTCGTAAGCCTCACGCCCTCAGCCTAACGGCTGCGGGTTCGGCTAACGTCCGGGATGACGTCGATTGGTTTGGATGACCGGGCTTGCAACCCATACATGGCCCGACGGGATAACCGGGGTTTCTTAGACCGTGCGCCTTCCACACAATCACCGTCATCCCCGCGAAAGCGGGGACCCATTCAGACATCGCGCCAGTCGTTGCCATGGGTCCCGGCTCGCAAGCCTCACGCCCTCAGCCTAACGGCTGCGGGTTCGGCTAACGTCCGGGATGACGTCGATTGGTTTGGATGACCGGGCTTGCAACCCATACATGGCCCGACGGGATAACCGGGGTTTCTTAGACCACGCGCCTTCCACACAATCACCGTCATCCCCGCGAAAGCGGGAATGACAGCGTTCGTTGTATTATATTGCATCGTCATCCTGAACTTGATTCAGGATCCATGAGCCTCGGCGCCATCAACGCTTGAAATCATGGGCCCTGAATCAAGTTCAGGGTGACGGTGTTTATGCCTGCGGTCAGCTACCGCATCTCAGCAGATAAACGTTCGCGAAGGCAAAGACGATGCTTTGCGGCGCGCCGGGTCTGGCGATGTCCGACAGATCGTACACCAGCACAGGGATTTCAGGTTCTGATGGGTCTTCCGGCTGATACATCCGCGTCATGATGCCGGTACCGCCCCCCATCGACGTCGGATAGCGCGTCCGCTCACCAAAGCGTTCGTGCACCAGCGTGCCATCGTCCTCGAACCACATCTTGCTGTTCGGGTCCGCCTCGTCGATATAAACGCATTCGGGTTCGCTCGCCTGCCCCACCCCCGGCCACAGCATGGCAAGGACGGCAAACGGGATCAGGCCCCGTGTCAATTGCACGGCTGCGATGCCTGCGGCGTTTTCGGATGCGGGCAGACCTCTGCCGCGACCAACAGTTCGCAACGGAATTCGTCGCCGCTCGATTGTTCGGCCAGTTGCTTGAACAGCGGCAGATTGATCATCTCGCCGATTACCAGCGGCCCGCCGCCGATCGGGTGATTGCGCTTGCGGATGTCGCGGTCATAGAACGCCACCCCCTCGTAAAAACCGCCAAGATTGCTGATCACCTCATAGACCGGCATCGCCGCATCGAAGATTTCGATGTTGCGGGGGTCGTCCTTCACGGCGTCCATGATGTTGTCCTTTTGCGCCCCCGGAATCACCGCGAATCTCACACCCTCGACATTGCCCGGCGCGCGGTCCCTGGCCGAGGTGCAGCCGAGAATACCGCTCGACGCCGTCGGCGCCCCGGCACCGAAACCGCAACGCCCGTTTGCCAGATTATCCGCCATCATCGATTGCGCACGGGTCGTATGCCGGAATGCGTCGTTGAAGGTGTCCGTATTGATGGTCATGCTGACGGCGCGTTGCCCCTGAAGCGAAAGATCGATGCCGATCTCGTATCCCGCGCGCAGTTTTTCGATCATCCAGTGTCCGGGCAGGTCGAAGCTGATCGAACTGCCGCCGGTAAAGAACTCGAACACATGCGATTTGCCCGAGACCGTCGTCGTCTCGCCACCGGCGGACAGAGTCAACTCGCCGTCGATATACTTGTGCTTGGTGTATTCACCTTCCAAGCGGTCGTAGACGACCTCGCCGTTCTTTTTCACGTTAAAGATATCGATATCGACTTCCTTGGCGCCGTCGGCGTCCGGATACTCGGTGAAACCAAGCTCGACACCGTTCGCCTCGAAACCGTTATGTGTCTGGAACGTCTCGCGCGCGTCCATTGACGTTACGCTGACCCGGTCGAACCCGGCCGACATCTTCCAGCCGTCACCTTCGCCATAGAACTCACAGAGCGGGCCGTTCGCCTCGCTGATCGGTGGCAGGCTGCCCCCTGCGTTGCCGGATGACGGCGATGACGGTGCGGGTTCGGGTGCCGGCGCCGAGGCCACAGCGACACTGGAAACCGGCGCAACCGGCGCAGGCGGCGGCACGTTCAGGTGGCGGCCAAGCTTCGCGAGTTCATTGTCCCGGTCCCAATTTCCATAGCGCAGCATGCCGCCGCCGAACGCGGCACAATCGGCGGCACCACCCGACACGGTATCGAAAATCTCTTCGGGTGCCACCTTCAGCGGATCGCTGTTGAACTGTTTCACCCAGCCGAGTGTCGGCCCGGCGGTCGGCCAGTCCATCACGGCAACCTTCATCGCGCCCAACTGATGCGCGCCGGAGATCGTCGTGTCCTTGCAGGTCACCTGGACCTCGGCGCAGTCGAAGCACTGCTTGATGATGAACACACTGAAATCCGGCGACACCCTGGGAAACCCGACCATAGCCATTTCTCCCTCGGTCAGAGCCTTGTGCGCGGCCTGCATCTCCGCTGCGCTCGGCGGCGTAGACGGACGCGGCGCTTTCGTCACGGGTGCAGGCGCAGGTGCCGGTGCTTCGCGCACGGCGACAGGTGCTGGTGCTTGGCGCACCGCGGGGACCGGTTTTGCCACGGGTCCGCCGCCACATGAGCCGCCCAGCTTTGCAACACGCAACTTCGCAAGTGTCGCGAACTTACCCTTCGGGAAGGTCTGCAAATACGCGCAGTATTCCGCCACGTCCTTGCTGGCTGAAATGGACTGCCAAAAGACGGCATCGTCGCTTTGTGCCTGTGCCTTGGATGAGAATTGGACGGCGAGAATAACAGAAAGAAAAACCAAAACGCCTGTGCGCAGCATTTGTCCGATCCCGATCTGCCTACCCTTGTGCGGCACTGACCGACCGCTTGATCAGATTTTCGACCGGTTCTCGCAATACTGTCAAATGACGCGCCCGTACGTCACCGTCGTCCTGAACTTGATTCAGGCCCCATGTATCCGGCACGGCGTGGATGTGTATCCATGGACCCTGAACCGAGTTCAGGGTGACGACCGGGGAATAGAACCAGCGAATACATAATAATCGTCGTCCTGAACTTGATTCAGGACCCATGCTTGCACCATCGTCGTTTGTATCCATGGACCCTGAACCGAGTTCAGGGTGACGACCGGGGAAACAGAGCCAGCGAATACATAACAATCGTCGTCCTGAACTTGATTCAGGACCCATGCTTTTATGCACCATCGTCGTTTGTATT
>Ga0209273_10001407_pt1 | contig 21839 bp, 12 predicted proteins | sample tdAd471_FD_187126 | JGI IMG/M metagenome (GOLD analysis project Ga0209273, IMG submission 187126) | Marine sediment microbial communities from the Atlantic coast under amendment with organic carbon and nitrate - tdAd47.1 (SPAdes)... | ecosystem: Environmental > Aquatic > Marine > Coastal >...
GGAGAACGCGAGGCACACGCAGGTCACGAGGAACACCAGCCACTTGCCGCGCTCCAGCGGCGAGGCGCGGAGCAAGACCTCGCGGGCCACGATCGCGGGCACGAAGCCCTGGACGAAATGCCCCAAGCGGTCGTAGTGGTTGCGCTCGAAGCCAAACAGCTGCTTTGCCCACTCCCCCAGGGGGACCTCGGCGTAGGTGTAGTGCGCGCCCAACGCCAGCACGCAGGCGTGGAGCAGGATCAGGCGATAGGCCAAAGGCGTGAGCGGGAACCAGCGGTGCGTGGGAATCAGGATCGCCAACGCGAGAACCGCGGGGAAGATCTCCAGCGCCCAGATCGCGTAGCCATGCGACGGCCGGATCGCGGTCAGTAGCGCGACCGCGAAAAACACGACGAGCAACACTTGCGGTTCGCGACGGCTCACGGTCCCGTTCTCGCGGATCCGACCGCTCGGCGCCAGGCTCGCAGTTGGCGGGAAACGAATCAGGCCGGGGCGAGGTCTCGCGTGAAGTAGCGCTTCTTCAGACGGTTCCCGGCCGCCTCGACGAAGTAGAGCGGCTCTGACTCCTTGTGGTGCCAGTTGATCTCGCGAACCACCGCCGCGCCGTGCTTGGGAACGACCACCTCCGCACCGAAGCCGTAGGTCGGGGGCTCGACGCGCTGGAAGAGGCCAGGCCGAACACGAAAGTCTCGCTCACCGTAGGCCAAGCGCAGGTAGCCGTCGACTTCCCCGTCGCAGCGAAACACCTTCCCGTAAGGCATGAGAGCAGCGAACGCCTCCCGGTCGTCCGGGTGCACGAGGTCCTCGCCGTGCTCGGCGAACCAGGGGTAGAGACCCCATTGACCCGCAGCGCCCCCCTCAGTCATCGAAGGGCACATAGCCCCTGAACCCGTTGTGGAAGGCGCGATCTCCAAGCTGCCCGAAGGCCTTCTCAGCCTCGCCAAGGGACTCGACGCTCGGCTTGAAGTGACCGGACGCGTTGTCGACGGAGTAGATCTTGCCACCGCGAATGTCGACGATCCCGGCCGCCCGGACCGTCGGATCCTTGCCGCCAATCAGGGTCGGGTGAGGCATGCGCTGCCCGGCGCGTGTTCCGATCAAAATGTCTCCGCTCTCGTCGACCACATACATGTATTGCCCGGACATGGTCTTCCCGCCGACGCGCCCGTTGGCGTCGACCAAGTCGGTCAGTCGCTGGGTCGTCGGGTTCTTGATGTAGCCATTCGGACCGAGCACCCCAGCCGCGCGATCGGCGGCTTGCGTGTCGGGGTCCACGCCGAAGCGACGCCCCCCGCGGGCGACCGCGCCCTTCATGTCCTCCAGCGCCTGCTTCATGCCGCGCTGGATTCGCACGACGGTCCTCGCGCCGTCCCCGACCTCGTCTGCGCTGCGGCCGACGGTGGACGCCACGGCGACCGCCGTCTTGGCGGCGTTCCTCGCGGCGCGGGCGGTCTGGGCGGCCCTCTTGGCGAGCTTGCTCGCCTTGACCGCCTTGGCCACGGCGGAGATCGTCTGGATCGCCTTGACCGCCCCGACGGCCATGGTCGCCGCGGAGGCGAGCCCGTAGCCGGTCATCCGGATCGCCTTCCAGGGGTCGTTCTTCCAGGCGTCGACGTACTCGTCGAACTTGTCGATCGCGCCGGTGCCCATTTGGCGGGCGACCTCAGCCAGGACCGCGGGGTCTTCCTTGATCGCCTGGATCGCTTCGCCCAGGTCGGTCCAGGTCTTCTTCTTGAACAGGTCGGCGACGCCCATCACCGTGTCCGCGGCGAAGTCCCCGGCCCCGCGCACCAGCTCGTAGGCGGCGCGGTTTCCCGGGGGCAACCCGGTGGCGGCCTCGTCCATCGAGGACACGGCGCGCTCGAAGGCGTTGGGGGTGGTGGACTCGGTGGGGGCACCGCGGCCCGGGAGGGGCTCGAGTCCCCAGGGGTCGTTGAAGCGCACCGGATCGTTGGCGGCGTAGGCGTAGAGGTTGACTCCGCCCAGGCGACCCGAGGGGTCGGTGCTGGTGAAGCGCCCCAGACCGGGGTCGTAGCTGCGGGCGCGGTAGTCGTAGAGCCCGGTGTCGGCGTCGAAGCCACGTGAGGTGTAACGCCAGGGGTTCCAGGCGGAAGCGGTGCCCTCGGCGCTCACGGTCTCCCCGAAGGGGCCGTAGTCGTAGCGCGCGGCGACGTCACCCTCGGGACCGCTGATCGAGGTCACCGAGCGCACGAGGTCCGTGTGGTAGGCGTAGCTGCCCTCGTCGCGCTGGGCGAGCAGCAGGTCGTCGACCTGCTCGCCGTGCACGTAGCGGGTGATCCACTCGCCGTCGGCGCGCTCGCCGAGGGTGTGGGTCCCGTCGCTAAGCGAGAACACGCGACCCTCGCCGGCGTCACGCCAAAGGCGCGAGCCGTCGGGGGCGTAGCCGTAGCTCACCCGCTGCCCGTCGGGGCCGCGCACCTCGCGCAGGCGCCCGTCGACGTCGTAGCGGAAGCGGGTCTCCCCCTCGGGGCTCACGCTCTTGACCAGCGCGCCGCGAGCGTCGTAGTGGAAGCGGGTCTCCCCCTGGCCGACGACCCGGTTGCCCTCGCCGAGTTCGAAGTCGCGCTGCACGCCGTCGACGGCGTCGGCGACGCGGTTGCCCTGGGCGTCCCAGGCGTAGTCGAAGCGCTGCTCCCCAACCGCGCTCAGCAGCTGGCCGCGGGCGTCGTAGCTGTAGCGCACGGTCTGGCCCTGGGCGTCGGTGCAGGTGGTGACTCGCCCGCCGTCGTCGTAGGCGTAGACCCGGCGGTCGAGCAGCTCGTCGCCGTGGGTGGTCTCGATCGTGGTCAACCGCTCGCGGTCGTAGTCGAAGCGGGTGGTCGCCCCGTTGGGGTAGCGCACGGCGGCCCGGCGCCCGTCGGGGAGCAGATCGATCTCGACCCGCTCGCCGTCGGCGACCACCGCTACCACGCGACCGTGGTCGTCGCGCTCGTAGGTCTGCGTGCCCCAGGGCAGGCGCACCTCGCTGCGCCGCCCGTGCTCGTCGTAGCCGAAGCGCACGCTGCCGAGGGTCGAGTTGTGCAGCTCGGCGAGCTGCCCGTCGGCGGCGTAGGTGTAGCGCAAGGTCACGCCGCTGGCAGTGCGGCTCTCGACCCGGCCGCGGTCGTCGTAGGCGATCCGCTCGCGGCCCTCGGGGGTCAGGCGCTCGATCAGCCGACCCGCGTCGTCGTAGCGGAAGCGGATCGTGACGTCTCCGCGCTGCTCGCTGACCAGGTGGCCCTGCTCGTCGTAGCGCAGGGTCTTGGTCCCGGCGCTCGGGTCGCGCACGACCACGGTCCGCGGCTCGGGGTGCTCGTAGGAGACCGTGTTGCCGGCCGCGTCGGTGATCGACTGCACCTGGCCCAGCTCGGAGTAGGTGCAGCGAAGCAAGTCGCCCTCGCTGTCCCAGGCGCGGGTCAGGAGCCCCATCTCGTCGTAGGCATAGCGCACGGTCTGGCCACCGGCGTCGCGCCAGGCGACGGGGCGACCCGCCTCGTCGTAGGCAGCGGCGTAGACCAGGCCGCGCTCGTCGCGCACCAGGACCCGGCGGCCCTTGGAGACGAACTCGGTCTCCCGCCCGTCGGGGGTCGTGATCCGCCCGACCTGGCCGTCAGCGCCGCGCAAGAAGCGCGTGGTTTGACCTGCACGCTCGAGCGCCACGCAGTAGCCGCGAGCGTCTCGCTCGAGCTTGGTGATCACGCCGCGAGGGCTGCGGTGCTTGATCAGCGAGCCCCAGGCGTCGTAGGCGAAGCGCTCCACGCCGCGCGAGCTCTGGCGGAGGGTCACCTGCCCGGCGTCGTTGCGCACGTAGCGCACGTCCGCGCCGGTGGGGAGGGTCACTCGCGAAGGCTGGGTCGACTCGCCGGTGTAGTGCCAGTGCGTCAGCCCTTCGGGGGTCTCGAGCAGGGTCGGCCGCTCGAGGCGATCGAAGCTGCGGCGCATGACGAGCGCGCCGTTGTGGGTCACCTGCGAGGGCCGCAGGCGGGCGTCGAAGGTGGTCTCGGTCCGGCCGCTGTCGCCTTCGACGACGAGCAGGCGGCGCGCCTCGGAGTAGCGGAGCAGCTCGCGCTGTGTGCCGCGCTGCACTTCAGCGACGACGGTCCAGCCGTCGCCCTCGCGGTAGTCGAGGCGCAGCGGGGCGCGCCCGCCCTCCAGGGCGACCGCGCGACCCTGGTCGTCGTAGCGCACCACGGTCGCCCCGGCTTGCGCCAGGCGGCCCTCGGCGTAGGAGTAGACCTCGTCGCCGCGGGGGCCGCTGACCGAGGCCAGCTGCTCACCCTCGTAACGGTAGGTGACGGTGGTGCCGGGGGCGCGGAGCGCGGTCACCCGCCCTGCGCGGTCGCGCTCGACTTTCAGCTCGCCCCACACGCCCTGAACGCCGCCGACCCCGGGGCCAGCGGCCTCGAACTCCAGGCGGCCCTGGGCGCGCTTGAGGGCGACCGGGGTGCCGAGGGCGTCGAACCAGAGCACCTCGCCGGTGGTCAGGCTGCGCATTTGGTAGCCCTCGCCCGAGCGGGTCACCTCGAGCGCCTCGCCAGCGCGGGTCACCCACGACTCACCTCGCTGGACGAGCTCGAGGGCCTGGGCCTCGAGGGTGATCACGAACGGCTGCTCGGTCTCCAGGTAGAGCCCGGCGTCGAGGCTGGTGAGCCAGCCGTCTCCGGACCAGCGACGCTGGATCGTGAACGCACCCGAGCCCTCGCCGAGGACGAGGTCGATGCGCTCGCAGGTCGGCTGGGCCAGGATCGGGTTGATGTCGAGGTGGGGTTGCGCCGCGTGCGCAACGCTGGCCGAGACCGCTAGCGCGGCGACCCATGCTCCAATACGTTCCAACGACTTCCTCTTGCTCTTCCGCTCGAGTCCATGCGGTGCAACTCGCAGTCCAGCTCGCCGCTGGTTCTGCATACAGGAGTTAGGGGAGGATGGGTGTCGCAATTGGGCTACGTTGCGTCCCAAGCCGAACCCCTGTGTGACACAGGATTTCCGGCTCGTGGTGCCCAAATCAGGGGGGCATTGCCCTGCTGCGAAACGTTCCACGACCGACCTCCCTCGAACTCTCCAAGCAGGATCTGTGCAAGCGTGAGTCCATCCCTCACGGTCGATTTAGCCCTTGTATAGTAAAGAGTTAGACGGTTCTGGGAAACGACCCTGTGCCCGTCCGAACACACTGCTCAGGAGGGACCAGGAGCACCAACGAGCATTACCCGTCCCCATGCGGACGGCTGAACTCGTTTGGTGGGGGCGGGTAAGGATCACATGCCGTGCTCGGGCGCCACGGAGCCGCTAGAACACGGGTAGGCCAGGACTTGCGTTGAAGCTGATCATTCAGATCCCCTGCTGGAACGAGGAGGCCGCCCTCCCCAAGGCGTTCGCGGCGCTCCCTCGCGTGGTCCCAGGCTTCGACCGCGTCGAGACCTTGATCATCGACGACGGCAGCACGGACCGCACCGTGGACGTGGCGCAGGAGCTCGGTGTCGACCACGTGGTCCAGCTCGTGACCCACCAGGGGTTGGCGGCGGCGTTCCAACGCGGGCTCCACGAGTGCCTCGCCCGGGGCGCGGACGTGATCGTCAACACCGACGCCGACAACCAGTACGAGGCCGACCACATTCCGCGCCTCGTCGAGCCGATCCTCGCCGGGCGCGCAGACTACGTCGTCGGCGACCGCTCGGTCGAGTCGCTGCCGCACTTCTCCTGGATCAAGAAGAAGCTGCAGCGCTTCGGCAGCTACGTCGTACGGGTGGCCTCGCGAACTCGAATCCCCGACACGACCAGCGGGTTTCGCGCGCTCTCACGCAACGCGGCGCTGCAGCTCTTCGTGCACTCGAACTACACCTACACCCACGAGACCCTGATCCAGGCCGGGCAAAAGGACATTGCCGTCGAATCGGTCAAGGTCGGGGTCAATCAGGTGGTCCGCCCCTCGCGCTTGTTCAAGAGCATTCCGCGCTACGTGCTGCGCTCGGCGGACACCATCGCGCGGATCTACCTGATCTACAACGCGTTCTACGTGCTCAGCCGCGTGGCGATCGCGCTCGGCTTGACCGGGCTGACCTGCGCCGGGGTCCACCTGGGCCTGGCCTTGCACCCCGACCACGCCCCCCCTGGTTGGATTCTGCTCGGCGCCTCCGGCGTCGCCCTGGGCGCCGCGTTGGCGGTGTTCCTCGCCGCGATCCTCGCCGACCTGTTGGCCGTGAATCGCCGCCTGCAAGAGGAGACGCTGACCCACCTCCGCCGCCTGACCTACGCCCGCCCCGACGCCAACTCAGCGCAACCGCAGGCGCCAGCGCCCGATCCGGGCTCAGCGCAGCCGCAGGCGCCGGCCCCCGAGTCGGACGCGGACTCGCAGCCGCCGACGGCTGCGGCGGGCTGAGCCCTCAGCCGGCGGCCCAGCCCAGGCAGCAACCCCGAAAGCACGCGGCTCGGCGCTGCGAGCCCGCAGTCGATGCCGCGCCCATGTCCCCGGGCGATCCCAGCGGCCGCGCAAGGGCTACAGATCCCGCAGCAGCTGCAAGGCCAGCTCCTGGGCCTCGAGCTTCACCCGCCACGACTGGATCTCGGCTTCGGCCTCGAGCTGCCGCACCCGTCGCGCGGTTCGCACCAGGCTCCGCAGCTGCGCGGCCTCGACGAGCACCACGTCGGGGGTCCGCGCGAGCTCACGGTCGAGCCCGTCGAGCTCTCCCTCGGGGAGCGGCTGCACGCGCGTGCGCGTGAACAACGCCTCGGGCTGCTGAAGCTGTTGGGGAATCTGAGCCACCATAGCTACCTCCTCACGCTGGCTTCGATCGGCCAACTGCTCGAACCGTAGCGACTCCCCCCCACGGGCTGAAGCCCGAACCGCCCAGGTTTACCCCCGCTTCACTCCCACTTGAACCGCAGTTGTTCCGCCCACAAACACGCCCGCGCGCGACCAGGAAGGACGCGCGCGGGCGAGGGATCGGGTGCAAAGAAACATCAAGGAGAAGGCAAGCGGGGCCCTCCTACGGCCCCAGAATCGGGTGTGCGTTACTGCAGGGGAGCCCCTGCGGTGATCCAAGCTTCGACGGTCTGCGCCTGCGAGCCGCCGGCCGGCCAGGGGGCGCCGCCGCCGTGGCCGCCGCCGCCAGAGGCCTTGACCAGCAGCTCGGAGGCGGCCGGGTTGGCCAGGTCGACCTCGCCGGTGATCACGGCGTGGGCGCCGGCGTCGTCAGCCGCGTCGTAGAGCATGGACGTGCCGACGATGGCGGTGTTGGTGTGGCAGGCGTTGCAGCTCGACGCGAGGAGCGGCTTGATATCGGTCACGAAGGTCGGCCCACTCGCGGCGGGGGGAGTGGTCGCCGGCGGCGTGGTGGCCGGGGGAGCGCTGGGGGGAGTGATCAGGCTGTCCGCGGTGCGCAGGATCAGCAACGCGCCGGTCGCGTTGGCGCTGCCCAGGTAGAAGCGGCCGCCGCCGAGGCCGACCAGGCTCGTGATCGTGTCGTGGGTCGGGATCCCGCTCTCGTCGCTCCAGAGGCCGCTGGCGTCGCGGTAGCTGAGCTGGCCCGTCGCGGTGCCGACGTAGATCGTGTCGTCCTCCCAGGCGAGGGCGGTGGGGGCGTCAGCGCTGAAGCTGCGCACCACGGTGAAGCCCGAGCCCGTGCTGGCGAGGAGGAAGCCGCCGATCGGCGCCCCCGACTGGGTGTCGCGGCTGGCGATCGCGACGAAGAGCATTTCGGCGTTGCTCGCGGCCGGAGGGGTCGTCCCCGTCGCCGCGTTCTGCAGCGGGGTGCCGTCGTTGATCCAGGAGAGGATCGCGTCGTAATCTGCGTCGCCAGCCGTCAGGATCGCGCCGCCGCCGTGGGCGTCACCGATCGCCTTGGTCAGCAGCGGCGAGTCCGCCGGGCTGGCCGCGTCCACCTGGGCCAGGGTCGCGTTGTAATCGGCCTCGGTGTCCGCCGCCGAGGTCAGGCTGTAGCCGGGGAAGCCGGCGTTGTTCGAGTCGGCGTGACAAACCGTGCACCGCCCCGCGAGGATCGTGGCCACGGTGCCGAGGTAGTCGGGGCTGCTCACCGGCGGGTTGCTGCCGCTGCCGCTGGTCACTGGAGCCGTGGTCTGCACCTTGAGCATGGCGACCACCTCCTGGCGCACGGTCGCGCCGCCAGCCGAGCCGGGGAGGTCGAGGGCGTCCACGCTCGAGCCGGCCACCTCGTAGAGGACGGCCGCGCCCGTGGTCGCGTCGTAGCCGCCGACGTAGGCGCCCGCGCCGAACTCGATCGCCGCGGTGGGCACCGCGCTGTCGAGGCTCGCGATCGAGGTGGTCGCGCCCTGGTCGTCGACGCTGAGGATCTCGCCTGCCACGTTCTCTCCGCCGGTCAGCGCCCAGAGGCTGCTGCCCACGACGGCCACGGTCAGGCGGTCGTTGGTGGTGTCGAGGACCTGAGTCCAGGCCGCGCCGCTACGAACCCACAGGTCACCGGCCTCACTGGCCGCGCCGCCCACGCCGCCGGCGTAGATCGAGCTGTAGATCACGGCGCTGCTGCCCATGCGCTGGGCGAAGGTGTTCTCGTCCGCGGTGGTCCCGTCGGTCTGCACGCTGGTCGCGGTGTTCCCGAGGGTGTGGATCGCGACGATCGCCGCGTTGTCCGGCGTCGCGGAGAGCGCGCTGACCTGGCCGCCAGCGTCCTGGTTGAGCTGGATCTCCTGGAAGGAGTAGCCGATCGGATCACGGTCCGGCGTGGGGAGACCGCTGATCACAGGGCTGGTCGTCGTGGCGCTGCCACCTCCGCCGCCCCCACTGCCCTTGCTGCAGCCCAACAACGCACAAGACCCAGCAACGACAACCGCAACCCGACACCAGAACAGACGCATCGCATACCTCCGCGAACGAGAAGCTCCATTGCAACTGGATGGCCAAGCACAACTCCTTAGACCTTCGAAGCGATGACCCGTGACTCCGCACTTGGTTCGCAGTGCCCCTGAAACGCCCATGCATTCGGTGCGCACTGCACCCAAACCTGGGACGAGTCTGATGCCGTTGACCCACAAGAACTTGCCAGCGTGGTGTCGCCAGCCAAGGACACGTGCACGCCTGGCCGGTGAACCCGCTCGCTTCTCTGCGACCCCCACTCCGCTCGGGAAGGCTCGCGCCTCGCACGAAGCCAACCAAAAGAAGCACGCGCGCGTGAGGCTCACGCGCGCGTGCAACGGGATCGGGTGCAAAATAGCCTGGGGTTTACGCCCCCAGGCTGGGGAAGGTTACTGGCCGTTCAGCAGAGTGCCGTCGTTGATCCACTGGATCACGGTGGCAGCCTGAGCCGAGCCGGTCGGCCAGGGGCTGACCGGGTGGCTGACGCCGGACGGCCGGGTGAGGAACGCGCTCTGGTTCGGGGTGGCGATGGTCACGTGGGACAGCACCGACTGACGGTCCGCGTTGTCGTCGCTGTAGCCAGCCGAGAACTGGAGCTGACGGCCGCCGCCAGCGTTGTGGCAGCCAGCGTTGCCGCAGCCGGCCATCATGACGAGCGGCTTCACGTCCTGGACATAACCGAGCTTGGGACCGCCAGGGCCAGGACCGATCGGACCCGGAGCGGTGGGGGCGGTGAGCAGGGCGCCGTCGTTGATCCAGGCCTGGATCAGCTGGTAGTCCGCGTCACCGACCGCGATCGGGCTGCCGCCGGTGTGGGTCAGGCCACCGGTCGCCTTGATCAGCAGCGTCGAGGCGGTGGGGTTACCCATGTCCACGAGGGCGGAGACGATCGCGTGGTCCGCGGCGTCGTCGCTGCCATTGAGCAGCATGCTGGTGCCCACGATTCCCGTGTTCAGGTGGCAGCTGTCGCACTTGCTGGCGAAGATCTGGTTCTTGATATCAGCGTAGAGCACTCGGCTCGGAGCCGGAGGCGTCGCGTCGCTGACCCGTTGGATCAGGAGGGCGCCGTTGGGGCCGCGGGTGCCGATCAGCAGGTTCTGGAAGTCACGAGCGACCATGGAGAATACGCCGTCGTTGGCGGGCAGGCCCGGCTCGTCGACCCAGCTGCCGTCCGCGGCGCGGTAGACCACGCTGCCGTCCGAGCTGCCGACGTAGATGGTGTTGTCAATGAAAGCCAGCGCGGTCGGAGCCGCGGTGGGCAGGCTGATCACGGTCTCCCAGTCGATACCGTTGGTCGCCGCGACGAAGCCGCTGAGCGGGTTGCCGTTGCCGTCGTAGGTCGAGACGGCGAGGAGCAGAATGTCGCCGTTGACGACGGTCGCGTTGCCGCTGCCGGTGGTGCCGGTGCTGCCGCTGCCGGTGCCGCCGGTGCTGCCGCTGCCGGTGCCGCCGGTGCTGCCGCTGCCAGCCGGAGCGACGCTGATCATGGCCGTGACTTGCTGGCGAGCGCCGCCAGCGCCGGGGATCTGCACCTCTTCGACCGCGCCGTTGAGCACGCGGAAGAGCTGGGCAGCGCCGCCGCCGACCTGGTTCGAGGTCGCGCCGACGTAGAGCACGCCGTCCTTACGCGCCGCCGAGGTGGGGATCGAGCTCCCCAGGTCGGCGATGTTCTGGAAGGCGAAGCTCGCCGGATCGAGCTGGCAAACCTGGCCCGCCTCGCCCTGACCGCCGAACAGCGCGAACACGTCGCTGTCGATCTGGGCCACGTAGGCCTCGGAGGTCGGCATGTCGGTGTGGAGCGAGTAACGGGTGCCCTGACGGACGAAAATGTCGCCAGCGCCTGCGGCGCTCCAGTCGGAGAGGGCCACGAAGGTGGCGGTGTCGTAGGCAGCAATGCTGCTCGGGGGGGTGAAGAACGAGTCTTCAGCGCGAAGCCCATTGTCGTCGAAGAGCAGGATCTCGTTCAGCGGGGCGGTGACCACCAGGCTGTCGGTCGCGACGGGCGCAGCGCCCACGGCGAGCACGCGGCCTGCTCCGACCACGTTGTTGAGTTGGTACTCGTTGAACTGATACGTGGCCGCACGCTGCACCGAGGGCAAAGCCCCGGTCACGACGCCTTGATTCGTCACGGGAGGAGCGGTGGTCCCACCACCGCCGCCGCCGCCAGACGAACCGCCACTGCAGCCAATGCCGACCGCGGTCATCACCGCGCCGGCCAGAGTAAGAGTTAGGGTCTTGACGTTCATAATTTTGCACCTTCCCGAGGTTTGGTCTTCTCTGGGGTCCCTGATCCCCAAGACCAAAGGGCCCTATTGCAATGGCCCGGCCAAACAGGGTCGTTACACTTAAATGACGTTCAGGCGGTGGGAAGCAGGGGATGGACCGGTTCGCTGGCACGAACGTGAACCTCTAAGCGCGAACAATGTGCGCGAGTCGCCCGCCTACTTCACCCACATTTCGTAATGCACTGCGGAAATGGGCCTTATGATGCTCCAATTGGCTACACAAATCCTGACGGACGCTCTGATATAAGGACTTATACACGTGAACTCCGTTCTCGCACTGTGATGGCTACCCTCCTCGGGGCTCGCGCTCTACCTCAAGGCGCGCCGCGACCCGCCCGAAGAGGGGGTGGGCCCAACCGATCCCCCAAGTGCGGTCTCGGTCGTGACCTATTACTATGTCGCCGCTGAGAGGTCTCCCCTCCACCGTGCGCGCGCCGAAACGGAATGCTTCAATGAGGTTGTGGTGAGCCTCCGCGCCTGGACACCGTTGTTGTGCTTTTCGCTCGGGCTGTGCTCGCTCGCCTGGGGCCTGCGCTCTCCCCTGGCACACGCTCAGGACGCGGAGGAAGCCGAGGTCCAACAGCCCGCGGCGCCCCCCTTGTGGGAGCGACCCAACCAGTGCGAGCGCTGCCACGTCGAGACCGACTGGTGGCTGATCCACGACCCAGACGACGACACCTTCGACCACACCGAGACTGGCTTCCCCCTCAACGGAGCCCACGCGACCGTCGACTGCGAGGGCTGCCACCGCTCGGGGCTCCAGTCGCTGAGCGGGAGCTGTCAGGCCTGCCACCAGGACCCCCACGCGGGGTTCAACACGGTCAGCTGCGAGGAGTGCCACAACGAGCGGCACTGGGAGGTCCCGCGGAACTTCGCCTTCCACGAACGCACACGCTTCCCGCTCACCGGGGCCCACGCGAGCATCGAGTGCGAGGCCTGCCACCGACAGCGGCGGGGTGAGCCGGCGCCCACGATCCCCACCGAGTGCACCTCGTGTCACGCCCAGCAGCTGCGGGCCGCCCAGCCAGACCACCTCGCCGCCGGGTTCATCGTGTGCGGCAACTGCCACTCCACGCTGACCTTCAAGGGCGCGACCTACGTCCACAACAGCTACGTGCTCGCGGGGCGACACGCTCAGGTGAGCTGCGCCCAGTGCCACACGGGGAACGTGTTCGCCGGGCTCGCCCAGTCGGGGGACCGCTGCCTCGACTGCCACCAGGACGACTTCGCCCTCGCCAACGCGCTCAGCGCCAACGACCCCGCCGGAATCCCCGACCACACGAACTTCAACCCCACCTGCGGGCAGGCCGGCTGCCACACCCAGGCCGCTATCGACTTCATCGAGTGGGACATCGACGGAATGACGGGCCGATGAGCCGGGCCCCGGCCTGGATCGGCCTCCTGCTCCTGCTGGTCAGCGCCACGAGCGCTGCAGCCCTCGAGGTTCAGGGCAAGGTGACCTCGGTCCGCGGCAAGCGGGTCTACGTCGAGCTGGCCAAGGCGCTGCGGGTCGAGGTCGGGACCCAGGTCGAGCTGAACGCCGAGGGCACCAAGGTCGCCTCGGTCGTCGTGGCGATCTCGACGCAGTTCCTCGTGGTCGAGCTCGACCCCGACGCCCCCCTCGCCCGCGGCGACGCTGTGACCCTCTCGATCAACATGACCGCGCCGCCGGAGCCCGACCCGCCGCCGCCCATGCCCGAGGGGATCAAGATCCGGCGCAAGGTGATCACCCTCCGCGCCTTCAAGTCTCAGCCCCTGCCGAAGCAGGAGCCGGTGCCCTTCGTGCGCAACAACAGCCGCCGCGAGCTCGACGGCGACGCGCGCGAGACCCCCGAGGGCCAGGAGCCGCCCCCGGACGCGGGGCAGGAGATCGACGAAGACGAGATCGTCGTCAAGAACGTGGTCCGCGGGCACGTCGAGGTTGGGGCAGACGGCGCCTACGACGAAGAGGTCGGCGTCAACCGGGTCACGCCCTTCGCGCGGCTGAGCTTCGAGGTCTCGCGGCTGGGCGGCAACGACCGCGCGCGCCTGTTCTTCTACGGCACCGCGCGCCAACCCTTCGACGGGGTCGACGACTGGACCGGGCACCACGAGGAGCAGATCGTGGCCCGGGTCTCAGCGGCGGTGCTGGAGATCGACGCGGCCCCCGACGGCGCGATCCACAGCTTCAGCGACCGACTCGAGTTCGCGATCGGGCGCTCCACGATCCCGGGATCCGTCGAGGCCGGGATCGTCGACGGCACCCGCTTCGGCGTCCGCCTGGGCCCGGTGATCGGCTTCGGCTTCGCCGGTGCGGGGGCCAGCCCCAACCCGACCCGCGAGGACTACGACTCGATCATTTACGGCGGCGGGCTGCGCTTCTCCAAGTCGTTCCCTCACTCGGGCGCGATCCAACTCTCGATCGTCGCCGCCCAAGAGCGCTTCCGCGAAGAGGGCGAACGCGACTTCTTCGAGAGCAACCTCGACGTGCGCTACGGCGCGTTTGGCGCCCGCGGCGCGCTGGTGATCGACCTCTTCGACCAGCTACGCGACAAGGCCAAGACGCGGCTGACCACCGGTCAGCTCTCGATCTACGCTCAGCTGAACACCACGATTCGGATCGAGGCTGGCTACCGCGAGCGCCGCCCGGCCTACTCCGGAGACCTGCTCTCGCGTCCGCGCCTGGTGCGCGGGAGCAGCGACCTCGACCCGATCGTGGCGCCCTTCCTCGAGCGGGACGAGCGGCGGAACATGTGGGGAGCCATCAACTTCGCCTTCGGCGCCGGCGTCCGCCTCGGACTGCGCGGGCAGTACTACATGGCCCCTGAGAGCCGCGACCTCTACGGCGGCACGCTGAGCTTCAGCAAGGACGGGCTGTTCGCCGAAGACCGGATCCGGTTCGAGGTCAGCTTCCGCCACCGGCTGAAGGGCAACGGCATTCGGCGCCACAACAGCAACCCTTACGCGGCGCTGACCTACTCCTGGTTCGGCGACTCCGTCGACGTGGACGTCTCGCTCTACTACCGCACCAGCATTCCCAGCACCCCGGTGGGCGATTCCCGCTTCGGGACCCGGCTGGCGGTGTGGGCGCGGCTGACCGAGAACGTCAGCGTCCGCACCTACGGCAGCGTCGAGCTCCGCCGCGCCGAGGGCGACCTCGACCAGGTCTACTTCGCCGGGCTCGCCCTGCGCTACGGGTTCTAAACAAGAACCACCGCTGGGTTGGTTACTCCGGTGCATAGCGCGCGTAGAGCGCGACCAGCTTGCCATCCGGGCGCAGCGCCTCGCCCACCAGCGACCAGCGCGCCCCCGCCAGCGGGACCTCGGCCTCGCCGTCGAAGGTCCAGCGGCGGTGGACGGTCAGCGGGAACTCGCCGACCTGCAGCACCTCGCGGGAGGCGGCGTCGCTCAGGCTCCAGGACAGCGCGAGCAGCCCGTCGGCGAGGGAGGTCGCCGCGATACGGGCGCCGCTCACCGCGAAGCCGTAGTCGGGGACGTCGGTCTGCTGGGGGGGCTGGTCCTTGGGGCCGCTGCACACCCGGTGGATCCCCCGCAGCGCAGCCGACTCACGCCCACGCACCAGCGCCGCGGGCTCGCCCTGGATCAAGGAGACCCGGGCCTGCACGGCGACCCCCGCGGGGAGCGCCTCGGTCGTCGCCGGGGGCACGGCGTTGCCCCCCAGTGGGCCCCAGGCCAGCTCCAGCTCGCGGTCGGGACGCGCGGTGTCCCACGCGCGGACCGCAGCCTCGACCTCCGCGACGCGGACCGGCGTGTCGGGCAGCGCCCAGTCGCCGGAGCTCAAGGGCAACCGCTCCTGGACCAGCACGGCGAGGCAGCCGCGCAGCTCCTCCTCCTCGAAGGAGAAGGCGAATCCGGCCCCGCCTCCAGAGCCCACCCGGGACCCGGCTACGTCGAGCTCGTCGAGCCAGCGCACGCCGGCCTCGGCCGGCATGCCCAGGGCCTCGCCCAGGTAGAGGTCGCGAAATCCAGGCGGAGCCGCGGCCGGAGGCGCGAGCAGCTCGACCTCCAGCACCGTGCGCGCCCCGCCGGGCTCGGCGAAGCTGGCGAGCACATGCGCCCGACCGGGCGAAACGCGCAGGGCGGAGTGGACGCCCTGGCGCGCGTAGGCGGGGAGGCGCACCTCCCCCGCTCCGGGCCAGCTCAGCACCTGAGGCTCGCCGACCCCGCGGACGTGTTGCACCCGCGCGCTGAGCTCGACCTGACCCCCGACGAGCTGGCGCGCGAAGAACCTGGCGGACAGGCCCTCGTTCGCCGGCTGGAGCACGGGCCGCACCCGAGGGAAGTGCCCGGTCAGGTCCTGCTCGTAGGTCAGCAACGGTCGTGAGCGGCCCAGCCAGGCCTCACCCTTACCGCCGTCGCGCACGACCACCCTCGCGCGGGCGACCTCCTCGAGGGCCGCGCCCGGCTCGGCCCGCAGCAGGCGCACGCGGATCCGGTGGGTGGCGGCATCGAGGGCCTGCTGCACCTGGGCCAGCGCCTTGCGGAGCGCGGCGTGCTGCGCGGCGGTGCCCTCGGCGTAGACCCGCAGCGATCCGGGTTGGGGGTCGAGCTCGAGGCTGGCGAGGTCGATCCCGGCGCCGCTGAGGAGCTGCAGCAAGCGCAGGCGCACGCGGACGCTCGGGTCGTCCTCCTCCTCGTCGAACAGCAGCACGTTGCCCCCCGCCACGACGCCGCCGCCACGGGGGACCTCGGTCAAGCTGCGAAGGACCGCGCTGGGCGCCTCGCTCGAGGGCGGGTGCGCCAGGGTGTAGCTCCGCCCCAGGCGTGCCTCCTGAGCGCAGACCGCCGAGCAGGCCAAGGCGAAGATCGTGAGGCTGGCCGCGCGACTCACTTGGCCTCCTCCAGCGCGCCCTCGAGCCGCACGTCCAGGCGCGCGTCCCCGGACGGGCGAACCGCGCCGACCTCCGCGACGCTCAGGGGCACCGTGTCCTGAAGCCGCCAGGTGTCGATCACTGCGGGGAGCTCCAGGGTCCCCCACGGTGTGGGCAAGCGCTCGAGCCGGTCGCTGAGACTCCGCCGCTGAAGGTCCACGTGCACCCGGGGCCCAGTGGGGGTGCTGAGGTGGCTCAGCGCGAGGGTCAGCCCGTGGCGGTGCTCGCTCACGATCGGGTCGTCCCCGGGGTCGGGGAAGGTCACGCACGCGCCCGACGAGCGCTCGATCTCGCTCAGCAGGCAGCGCGCCTCGTGCCAGCTCAGCGAGGCCGGACGCCCCACGCAGCTGGCGACCCCGAAGCGCGTCGGCGGCTGGCCCTCCGCTCCATAGCGCAGGAGCGCCACCGCGTTCTGCGCGGGCTGGGACCACTCCCGCTGGAGGTAGGCGGCCACGCGTTCCTGGGTCGCTCCCGCCTGGCACACGAGCAGCCCGTGGGGACCCTCGGTGGCGAAGCTCTCGTCGCTCCAGCGATCGGGGTCGACGGTGTTCATCAGCGCCTCCTGGATCCGGCTGCGGCGCAGGCTGGGCTCCGCCTCGAACTCCAGGTCACCGAGGCGATCCCGGTGGGATTGCCCAGGGCGGTCGAGGGTCCCCCAGGCGTAGCGCCGCAAGACCACGGCGGGGTCGGGGGGAGCCACCCGACGGGGGATCGCGCCGACCTCGGCCGTGATCAGCAGCACGCGCCCCGCCGCCGCGCCCGCGGGGTCGTGAGCCACGGCCAGGACCCGGGTCCGCTTGGAGGTCACCGCGCAGCTCCCGGCGGCCTTCAGCTCCGACCAGCGGGGCAAGACCAAGGGGTATCCGTCGCGAAACTGCGCCCGGTCCGCTCCCTCGTGAAGGGCGAGCCCGAGCTCGAACTCGAGTACGGCCCGCGGGTCGTTGGGCAGGCGGGAGCAGCGCAGCCCCGCCCACAGGCCCTCGCGCAGCACGTAGCGCTCGGGGTTGAGGGTCGGGAGGATCCCGGTCTGGTTGATCTGGTAGTCGCCCAGGTGCTCGCGCTCGCTGCGCAGCGCGACGGCCTGGACCTCGAGCCCGTCGGGGAGGGAGGCCGAGAGCTCGGCCCAGGGCCGCTCAGCGGCCAAAGCCTCGAGGGCCGCGGCGTCGAGGGCCACGCCCGGGCGCGGGTCCCAGCTGGGCCAGGCGTCCAACAGGTAGGCCTTGATCCGCACATCGACCCGCTGGGCCTCGACCTCGCGCAGCCAGGCGACCTGGCGCAGCAGGCGTGTGCGCCCGCCCGGGCTGGTGCGCGCGCGCAGGGTGCCCGCCTCGGCGTCGACGTCGACCTCGAGGGCGTCGAACCCCAGAAGCCGCTCCAGCGCGACGGTGAGCACGAAGGGCGAGTAGAGACCCTGGGCCTCGTCGTCGAAGCTGAACCCTCCACCGCCGCCACCGCGCGGGGCCTCCCAGGTCGAGAGGCGGCCGACGGCTGGGACGGTCCGCCCGTGCACGGTCTGCACGAGCTCGCCCAGCGGGATCTCCACCAGGCCGCCCGGGTCGTCCTGGGCGCAGAGCGCGTTCGCGCTCAGCGCGAGCGCGACGAGGGTCGGTTTCCAGCTCATTGCTCCACCTTCACTCGGGCCCAGGCCGTGCCGTCGCCCCAGGGTCCACGGCCCAACTCCAGGGGGGCACCGGGGGCGCAGACGCCTTCCCCAGCCAGGCGCAGGCGCTGGCGTTGGAGCTGGACGAAGGGTCCCCACTTGGTGTCGAGGGTCTCGCGCCCGCGCACGGCCTGCAGCCTGCCCTCGGCGCTGAGCTGATCGCCAGCCCCCGCCTGCACCCAGAGCTCGAAGCCCTCGGGCTCGGCGAGCAGCGTCGGCAACGCGACCTCGGCCGCGTGCTGCTCTGTGCCCCCAGCCAGGGTCTCGCTGCCCACCAGCTCGCGAGCCTCGCGCCCCACGAGCACGCAGGCGGGGCGACCCCGCACGACCTGCAAGCGCAGCACGCCCGGGGGCTCGTCGCCGAGCCCGACCTGGGCACGTAGCGTACGAACCTCGGGGAGCTTGCTCGCGATCAGGGTGGCCAGGCTCAGCTGCGACGCGCGGGTCCCGACGGCGTAGAGCCGGGTGTCGTCTGGGCTGAGCGCACGAATCCCTGGGAAGTCGGCCCGCTCGAGGACCCGGCTCAGCCAGGTGCGAGTCTCGGGGAGCCGCAGCTCGGCATCGGCCAGGGGGTCCGCACCGTCGAGCTGGCTCCCGCGTCCGACGACGCGGCGAAAGGGGTCGTAGCGATCGACGGCGGTGTAGCTCGGGGGCAAGAGCGGCCCCAGGTCGTGCAGCCACACGAACTCGCCTTCGCCGGCGGGGGCCGGCAGCGGCTGCGCCTCGACCTGCAGCACCAGACCCCAGGCGCCGTAGCCCGACGGGTTCGCCACCGAGCAGGCGGCGACGAGCACCGGGCGCCCGCTGGGGAGGCACCAGGTGCCGACCAGCCGCAGACGGTCGGCGACGGGCAAGTCGAGGGGCTGACCGTCGAAGCTCACCCGCTTGCCGTCGAGGGCGCGGGCGAACTCGAGCACGCCCTCGGCGCGCAGGGTGCCGTCGGCCTGGCGCGTGACCCGCAGGCGCGCGGCGACCCCGGCGTTCACCCGCTGCAGGCGGGGAGTCCGCACCGGGAGCATGCCGTTCTGGTCGACCTCGTAGTCGACGAGCTGCTCCTGGCCGTCAACGGCCCGCGCGTTGAGCCAGCCCCCACGCGCTCGGGCGGCGAGGCGGGCCAGCGGAGCGCGCTGGGCGAGCTGCGCGGCGACGCGCTCGGGCAGCTGCCCCAAGGGCAGTTGGGCGGCCTCGGCGGGCTCGAGGGGCACGAGGGTCACCCGCAGCAGCGGGCGGTCGACGAGCTGCGCGCGGAGCGGCGCGAGGCAGCGCTCGAGGACGGCGGCGTTCGCCGCGTCCGTGAGGAAGCGCATGTCCGAGCGCTCGACCCGCGCCTCGATCCCGCGCTCGTCGAGCCAGCGCTCGATCGCGTCGAGGGCTTCGCTGCGCCGCGCCGGCCGCAGCTGGGGGGGATCACCGCTGAGGTGGACGTCCTCCCCGGGCACGCCCAGGGCCGACCACTCGGGGAGCTCGGGGGCGGGCTCCCCCAGGTCGATCACCCGCGGATCTTGAGCCCAGGCAGCGGCAGCCGCGCACAGGGCGAGTGCCCCCAACGTCCCTCGTCTCATGCCCTCGCCCCCTGCTTCGCGCCCTCCGGTTATACGCGCGCAAGGGGCGTTGGGTTCCCCTTGAAACGGATCCGGGGGGCGGCCAACACCTGCTAGAGGCTACCTCCGCGGCCCACGGGCCCTGCCTACGAGGTATCGTCTAACCCCAAACCCCGTCCCGCCGGAGCCCCCGCGTGCCCGTCTTGACCTCTGCCATCGACACCTCGAGCGACGCCTTCCGCGCCAACCGCGCGGGCATGCTGGCCGAGGTCGAGCGGGTCCGAGCGCTCGAGCAGAAGGTCCGCGAGCGCTCGAACCGCGCGGCGGAGAAGTTCGCCAAGCGCGGGCAGCTCCTGCCCCGCGAGCGCCTGGCGCGGCTGCTCGATCCCGGCGCGCCGTTCCTCGAGCTGAGCTCGCTGGCCGGGTTGGGGCTGCACGACGACGACGGTGAGAGCCCCCTCGGTGGGGGGAGCGTGGTCGGCGTCGGGGTCGTCAGCGGCGTGCGCTGCCTGGTGCTGGCCCACGACAGCGCGATCAAGGGGGGCTCGATCCACCCCATGGGGCTGCAGAAGAGCCTCCGCGCGCAGGAGATCGCGCTGCAGAACAAGCTGCCCGCGATCAGCCTCGTCGAGAGCGGCGGGGCCAACCTGCTCTACCAGTCGGAGCTCTTCGTCGAGGGCGGCAAGGTGTTCCGCAACATGGCCCGCGCCTCGGCCGCCGGGCTGCCGCAGATCACGGTCGTCCACGGCTCCTCCACCGCCGGCGGCGCCTACGTCCCCGGCCTCAGCGACTACGTGGTCATGGTCAAGGACAAGGCCAAGGTGTTCCTCGCCGGCCCCCCGCTGGTCAAGGCCGCGATCGGCGAAGACGCCGACGAGGAGGCGCTGGGCGGCGCGGAGATGCACGCCACGGTCTCGGGCACCGCCGAATACCTCGCCGAAGACGACGCCCACGCCGTGGCCCTCGCGCGAGAGGTGCTGGCCAGCCTGGGCTGGGACCGCGACCTCGGCGGGCCGCCGCGGGAGCCCATAGCCCCGCGCTACGACCCCGACGAGCTGTGCGGGGTGGTCCCCGTCGACCCGCGCCAGCCCTACGACGCCCGGGAGCTGATCGCGCGTCTGGTCGACAGCTCGGAGTTCCTCGAGTTCAAGCCGGGCTTCGGGGTCAACACCGTGTGCGGGCACGCGCGGCTCGAAGGGTTCCCCGTGGGGATCGTGGCCAACAACGGCCCGCTCCTGCCCCAGTGCTCGGTGAAGGTGGCCCAGTTCATTCAGCTCTGCTGCCAATCCCGGCTGCCGATCCTCTACCTGCAGAACACCACCGGCTACATGGTGGGCACCGAGGCCGAGCAGGGCGGAGCGGTCAAGCACGGGGCGAAGATGATCCAGGCGGTGAGCAACGCCACCGTGCCTCAGCTGACCTTGATCGTGGGCGGCGGCTACGGCGCCGGCAACTACGGCATGTGCGGGCGCGCCTTCGAGCCGCGCTTCCTCTTCGCCTGGCCCAACGCCAAGGTCGCGGTCATGGGCGGCGACCAGATCGCGACGGTGATGAAGATCATTACCCGCGCCAAGCTCGCCCGCGCCGGGCAGCAAGCCGACGAGGAGGCGCTGGAGCGCATGGCCGCGGCTCTGCGCACGCAGATCGACGACGAGGCCCGCGCGCTCTACGCCACCGCGCGGATCTGGGACGACGGGATCATCGATCCTCGAGACAGCCGGCACGTGCTGGGGCTCGCGCTCCGCGTGTGCTGGGAGGGCGAGCAGCGTCAGCTCTCGCCCAACACCTACGGAGTAGCCAGGGGGTAAGCATGCAGTTCACCGACGAGCACGACATGATCCGCGCCACCGTCGCGCGGTTCGTCGACAACGAGCTCAACCCGCATATCGAGCAGTGGGAGGAGGAGGGGATCTTCCCCGCCCACGAGGTGATCAAGAAGCTCGGCGACCTGGGGCTCTTGGGGCTCACCCGCCCGGAGGAGTTCGGCGGCGCCGGCCTCGACTACTCCTTCTCGATCGTGATGGCCGAGGAGCTCGGCCGCTGCACCGCGGGCGGACCCCCGATGGCGATCGGCGTGCACACCGACATGTGCACCCCCGCCCTGGCGCGCTTCGGCAGCGACGAGCTGCGCGAGCAGTTCCTCCGCCCCTCGATCGCCGGCGACATGGTCGGCTGCGTGGGCGTCTCGGAGACCGTCGCCGGCTCGGACGTGGCCGCGATCGAGACCACCGCCCGCAAGGACGGCGACGACTACGTGATCAACGGCGGCAAGATGTGGATCACCAGCGGCACCCAGGCCGACTGGATGTGCACCCTCGTCAACACCAGCGACGACAAGCCGCACCAAAACAAGTCGCTGGTGATCATTCCCCTCGAGACCAAGGGCGTCGAGCGCGCCAAGAAGCTCGACAAGCTCGGCATGCGCAGCTCCGACACCGCGCAGATCTTCTTCGAGAACGTGCGCGTGCCCCAGCGCTACCGGATCGGCGAAGAGGGCATGGGCTTCATGATGCAAATGGTCCAGTTCCAGGAGGAGCGGCTGTGGGGCGCGGCCAGCGTGATCAAGGGCTTCGAGTCGGTGATCCAGGAGACCATCGACTACACCCGCCAGCGCAAGGCCTTCGGCCGCTCGATCCTCGACAACCAGGTCGTGCACTT
>Ga0209273_10001409_pt1 | contig 21830 bp, 16 predicted proteins | sample tdAd471_FD_187126 | JGI IMG/M metagenome (GOLD analysis project Ga0209273, IMG submission 187126) | Marine sediment microbial communities from the Atlantic coast under amendment with organic carbon and nitrate - tdAd47.1 (SPAdes)... | ecosystem: Environmental > Aquatic > Marine > Coastal >...
AGTTTCAGACATTAGGGAAAGCTGGTCGCTCTCCGGGAGGTGCAATCCGACTATACAAAGGGATCGCCGACGCCCGGAGATCGACTCCGAACATTCCGACCCATACAACAGCGATAGGTAAGAAAACTATAGGGCGGCGCGTCTCTGCGGGTGGAAACCTGTTGTGCGCCGCTGGGCCGCATCGTGTTCGCTCTTGGAACAGTCGACCCCGTAAATGTGATTTCAGAGTAACAGGTAATTGCGGAACTGTCAGGTTTCGGATCTCAGCGGCGTGTGCTCGGCGTCGTCACGGCTGTGGCATTTCGATACAAGGACTCGCCCAGGGACGGCCTCCTGTCTGAGGTTGGGGGCGGCCCTTTGATTGCACCTGCCCGGAGAGCATGTATCCGCGGATCACTCTGGCGGAGACGGGCTGGTATCACTCGTTTGAGTTGCCGGGAGGGCGCCGGTTCGACGGGATGATTCCTCTGGACCGTTTGCGCGAGCGCTGGCGGAAGCTCGGTCTCCCGGAGGACCTCAGCGGGATGCGGGCGCTCGATGTGGGCGCTTGGGACGGCTGGTTCTCGTTTGAGTTGGAGCGTCGCGGGGCGGACGTCGTAGCCGTCGATACGGCGGACGTGGAAGGCTTCACGGTCGTGCATGAGGCTCTCGGTTCGAAGGTCGAACGGCGGCTGCAGAGCGTCTACGAACTCAATCCGGCGACGATCGGCCGCTTTGACGTGGTCCTGTTTCAGGGGGTGCTCTATCACCTAAAGCATCCGTTGCTGGGGCTCGAGAAAGTCTGCTCGGTGGCGACGGACATCGTCCGCGTCGAGTCCTACGTGGCGGGCGAGACGGACGATTCGCCGCGGATGGAGTTCTATGAACGCAGCGAACTGCGCGGGCAGTTCGACAACTGGTTCGGGCCGTCGGTTGCCTGTCTGCTTGGCCTCTGTCGGGCCGCCGGATTCGCTGAGGTGGAATTGCTGGATGTCAGCGAGGCGCGGGCCTTGGTCTCTTGCTCACGCCGTTGGCCGGATCTCTCCGGGCGTCCCAGCGCCTCGGCGCCGCTGCTGCTGGCGGCAACCGGCGCCTCGACGCGCTCGGAGACCCTGACGCTCAATACCGAGGAGTATGCGGCGCTCTACTTCAAGTCCGACGAAGACGGGCTGACCGAGCGGGACGTCCTGCCGACCATCGGCGGGTTGGCGGCGAGTGTAGCCGAGTTGCGTCGCACCGGCGGAGACGGCTGGACAGCGGTCTGCCGAATCCCCCCGGGCATCGGCGCGGGGGCTGCGGAAGTGTTCCTGCGTACGCGGCGCTCGGCTCCGAGCAACGTGATTCAGGTGAACGTAGTGGGAACAGAATCTCCTAAGTGGCGGCCCGAACGGCCGGTCTCGCCGCTGGCGGCGATTGTGATTGCCGTCGTCGCCGACGGAAAGACCTGGCGACGCGACGTCGTCGAGAACCGCGAGCGCTGTCTCTCCTTGTGGGTGCGCGGCCTCGCCGACGACGTGCGCGCCGCGGATCTTCGGGTGGATCTGGGCCGTGAGACGGCCGAGGTCGTCTTTCTCTCCGGTCGAATGCAGGACGAGACGCGGCAGATCAACGTCCAAATTCCATCGCAGGTCGCGGTCGGAGCGACGACGGTCCGCGTCGGCTGCCGTGGGACTTGGAGCGAGGCCGTACCGCTGGAAGTGGCCGCCGAATCTCGCTGAGGGAACTTCCCGGCCGCTTTGAGCGTCGATACCAATAGGCTCCGTTAGGATCGCCGTCGGCGCCGAGATACAATGAGAAGGCCTCTGTTCCGAGGCCTCCCCAGCCATGTTGGAAACTGCTTTCGCCAAGATATTTGGCACCAAACACGAGCGCGAAGTGAAGCGCTTGACCCCGATCGTCGAGGAAATCAACGAATTTGAGCCGCAGATGGAGGCGCTCTCGGACGAGCAACTCCAGGCCAAGACCCCCGAGTTCCGCGACCGGCTCGCCAACGGCGAAACGTTGGGCGACATCTTGGTCGAGGCCTTCGCCGTCTGTCGCGAAGCCTCCAAGCGCGTCCTCGGCATGCGTCACTACGACGTGCAGCTGATCGGCGGCATGGTGCTGCACGAAGGCACGATCGCAGAGATGAAAACGGGTGAGGGCAAGACGCTGGTCGGCACGTTGCCCGTTTACCTCAACGCCCTGGAGAGTCGCGGTGTCCACGTCGTCACCGTCAACGACTATCTGGCCCGTCGCGACTCGGAATGGATGGGCAAGCTCTACAACTGGCTTGGGCTCTCCGTCGGCGTGATCGTTCCGGATCTCTCCGATCAAGAACGTCGCGACGCCTACAACTCCGATATTACCTACGCCACCAACAACGAGCTGGGCTTCGACTATCTGCGCGACAACATGAAGTTCGACCTGGGCGATTGCGTCCAGCGCGAGCACCGTTTCGCCATCGTCGACGAGGTCGATTCCATCCTGATCGACGAAGCTCGGACGCCTTTGATTATTTCGGGTCCGTCCGAGGTCGCGACCGACAAGTACTACAAGGTCAACCGAGTCATTCCGCGCCTGGAGCGCGGCGAAATCATCGAGGGCGACGAGCCGCGAGACCGGAGCTACACCGGCGACTACATCATCGAAGAAAAGCATCGAGCCGCCTTCCTCACCGAGGTCGGCGAAGCGAAGATGGAGGCCGCGCTCGGGATCGACAACATCAACGATCTGCGCAACTACGAGAACAAGCACGCCGTCGAGCAGGCCCTCAAGGCCCACGTGATGTTCCACAAGGATCAGCACTACGTCGTCAAAGACGGTCAAGTCATCATCGTCGACGAGTTCACCGGCCGCTTGATGCCGGGACGGCGCTGGTCCGACGGCTTGCACCAAGCCGTCGAGGCTAAGGAGCGCGTGAAGATCGAGCGCGAGAACCAGACCCTCGCCACCATCACCTTCCAAAACTATTTCCGGATGTACGACAAGCTGGCCGGAATGACCGGTACGGCCGACACCGAAGCTCCGGAGTTCGGCAAGATCTATAGCCTGGACGTCGTCGTCATTCCGACCAATCGGCCGCTCCAACGCAAAGAGCACGACGACGTCGTCTACCGGACCGAAGACGAGAAGTGGCGCAACGCCGCGGTCGAGCTCAAGGAGTACAACGAGCGAGGACAACCGGTCCTCGTCGGCACCATCTCCATTGAGAAGTCGGAGAAGCTCTCCAAGCACCTCAAAAAGATGGGCGTCAAGCACGAAGTCTTGAACGCCAAGCAGCACGAGCGTGAAGCCCACATCGTCGCCCAGGCCGGACGCAAGGGGGCCATCACTGTCTCCACCAACATGGCCGGCCGCGGTACCGATATTCTCCTCGGCGGAAACCCGGAGAACCTGGCGGTCGAGCATCTACGCAAAAAGGGCCAAAGTCCGGACACGATGCCGCCGGAAGAGTTTGAGGCGGTCGTGGCCGAGTTCAAGAAGGAGACCGACCAAGAGCACGACGAAGTGATCGCGCTCGGCGGGCTCCATGTGCTGGCGACGGAACGGCACGAGTCCCGCCGGATCGACAACCAGCTCCGCGGTCGTGCGGGCCGCCAAGGCGATCCCGGGTCGTCTCGCTTCTACCTGTCGTTGCAAGACGACCTCATGCGCATCTTCGGCGGCGAGAAGGTGCAGAATCTGATGCTGCGCCTCGGCATGGAAGAGGACGTGCCCATCGAGTCGAAGCTGATCTCGAAACGGATCGAGGCCGCGCAGAAACAAGTCGAAGCGCAGAACTTTGAAGCGCGCAAGCACCTGCTTGAGTACGACGACGTCATGAACAAGCAGCGCGAGGCGGTCTACGGACTGCGCCGCAAGCTGCTCGAAGGCTCGGACCAGAAAGAGTTCGTGCTCGATCGCGTTGGCGCCGTCGTCGGTGGATTCGTCGACGTCCGCTGCCCGGAGAAAGTCCATTCGGACACGTATGAATTGACCGAGCTGTATTCGGACATCGAGCAGGCGTTCGGCATCTCGATCGATCACTTGAAGGTAGACGGCCTGGACCCGCAGGAGATCGCCGACGAGATCACCGAGTACCTGTGCAAGGAGTACGAGGGCAAGGAAGGACTCATCGGCTCCGAGCGGCTCCGCTACTCCGAGCGCATGATCATGTTGCAGATCATCGATCAGCAGTGGAAAGACCACCTGCTCTCGATGGATCACCTCAAAGAGGGCATCGGGCTGCGCGGCTACGGACAGAAGGATCCGCTGATTGAGTACAAAAAGGAATCCTTCACGTTGTTCGACGACATGATGGCGCGGTTTGAAGAGGAGACGTTGAAGTTCCTCTTCTTCCTGCAACCGGCTGGAGAGCCTCAGAAGCGGGCCGAGGAGGGATCGGGCTTTGCCGTGCGGGGCGAAGGAGAGGACGACCTCAACGGGGCCGCCCCTCCCGCGGAAGCCGAGATGTCCATCGAGGAATTCACGCGCGACGTGCGCCGCAAGAAGGAACGTGAGCTTGCCCAGGCCAGTACGGCCGGGGCGGGCGACGGCGGCGGGAATGCCGTCAAGCAAGTCGTCAAGGGTGAGAAGGTCGGCCGCAACGATCCCTGCCCGTGCGGCAGCGGGAAGAAGTTCAAGAAGTGCCACGGAGTCGCTAAGGGATGAAGTTCCTCGTTGCCGCTGTCCTCTTGCTGCCGACGCTCGCCCAGGCGGACCTATTGCCGGAGGCGCTCGGCGAGTTCACCCGGCAGGAGGTCGAGAAGGCCGTGCCGGAGCAGCCCGCGCTCTATGAGGAGTACGGTTTGGAGGACGCGGAGACGGCTCCATTCCTCACCGCCGACGGCCTCAAAGCACGGGTGACGTCGCAACGCTTCTACGACGATACGGGGGCTTTTTCCGCCTTCCGTAGGCAGCAGTCGAAGCAGGGAATGTACTCCGGTTTCGGCGAGCGCTCGTGGACCGACGGCGACACGACGATGATCCATTTCGCCAACTACGTCGTGACGCTCGAGGGCGATATGCCCCTCGACGACCACATCGAGTTGATGCTGACCTTCCTGCCGAGGGTGCGGCCGACGCCGGACCCGCCCGTGCTGGCCTTTGTGCCGAACACCAACTTGAAGGGCTCCGTGCAGCGGCACATACTGGGCCCGGTGGGGCTCAAGGAAATCGCTCCTGAGATCTCACCTTCGACTGCGGCTTTCCACTTCGGAACCGAGGTCCACTACGCCGAGTACCCGACTGAAGACGGCGTCGAGCGCATGGCTCTGTTCTACTATCCGACGCCGCAAATGGCTCGGGAGCAAGTGGAGAAGTTTTACCAGGTGGAGGGCGTCGTCGCCAAACGAACCGGCCCGATTATCGCCGCGGTAATCGCGGCCTCATCGCCCGATGCGGCGCAGCGATTGATCAGTCGGGTGCGCTACGAGGCGGAGGTGACTCCGCACTACAAGAAGCCCCAACGCTCCGACGATTTGACCACCGTGATCCTCGACACGTTTGTGTTGGTCGGCATTCTGATTTCGCTCTTCGTCGTGGGTGGAATCTTTGTAGCCGGCACCCGAATTCTGGCAAGCCGCGTCGCCCCCAACTCCCTATTCGCAGCGCCCAAGGGAGATGGGCTCACCCGGCTGGAGCTAGACGAAGTGGAAGAGCGCCGCCGGCTCTAGCTTGGCGTTGGCGTGGGGGATCACCGCGCGCAGGGCTTACGGGCGGTTCGAGGACTGTTGTTTCCAGCCCCTGCGCTCCCACCAGCAGCGCGATCCCGTCCCCGCTCGATACCATGAACCAATGGGAGCCGACGAAGTGGACGTAGCCTCGCTCTGCGATCGAATAGAAGAGATCTACGAGACCGGCTGTTATCCCAAGATCACGGTCGAGCGAAGCTGGTCCAAGCACAATCCGACGATCGAAGGCGAGATCGCACGCCCTTCCTCCATCCGCTGGTATCTAGAGCGGGAGCTGAAGAAGCTGGCGGATCAGTTGGCGGGGATCCTCGTCCGCCCGTCGCGGCGGCGGATCGATTTGGACTCTCCCGAACTGCTGCAAAAAATCGACGAAAGCGAGCTCGACCTAACCCGCAAGAAGCTCTTCCTATTTGGGCCGGAGCGGGTCGACCTCTCGCTCGAACGTCTGGAGCACTACACGGCCACCAAGGCGCGCGACTTCCAGCGGATGATTCTGCTCACCAACTACTCCATGCATATGGAGGCCTTTGCGGAGCTGTTCCCGGACTGTGTTCGGCCCTCGCGAGAGGGCGTGCAGATGCCCGCCTACCACCATGCGCTGCCCGGCAACACGGGCTTCAGCATCGTCAACATCGGCGTGGGCCCCTCCAACGCCAAAAACCTGACCGACCATGTAGCAGTCCTGAGACCTGATGCGATGCTGATGATCGGCCATTGTGCGGGCGTCCGGAACCACCAGGAGATCGGAGACTTCGTCCTGGCCTCCGGCTACTTGCGGGCGGATCGAATCCTGGATGAGGCGCTCCCGCTGAGCGTTCCGGTGGCCCCGAACGTGGTACTCAATCGGCACCTGGCACAGGCGCTTGAGGGTGCGAAGAGAGAATACCGCCTCGGGACCGTCTACACCACGGTCGATCGCAACTGGGAGCTCAGCTTACGCACGGCCTTGCCGGACCTGCACGCCAGCAGAAGCGTCGCCGTCGACATGGAGTCGGCTACCGTAGCCGCCAACGGGTTCCGCTACCGCATTCCGAATGCAACTTTGCTTTGCATCTCCGACAAACCGCTCCACGGCCAGCCGAAACTGCCCGGCGCGGCCAAGCGCTTCTACCAGGACTCCAAAGAGCAGCACTTGAAGATCGCCCTGGGGGCGTTGAGCGGAGCACTCGGCGAATATCCAGACGGGTTCCCCACAACGGAACTGCGCGCTTCGGACGAGCCGCTGATTCGGTAGAAGCTTAGAATCCCTCTTTGGGCGATTCCAGCGAGGTGAAGCCCTCGGGGATCTCTCGCGAGTCCAGGGAGCGAGATGAGAAATGGATCCCGATTCGGTAGCGCTCGCCGCGAGGCGTACAGTGCCGCACCGTGCCCATGCAATCCAGCTGTTCGCCCGCCAATCGGGCTTTGACCTCGGCCGGGACCGAGTGCGCCGAGTCCAGTGAGGCGCCTACCGGAGAGACGTCGAGAACCCGTACGTCCACCGAGTACGTATCCGCTGAGAGAAACCCCCAGGTGAGTTGAGCCAGGCCCGTAACCGGAAACCGGTCGACCCGGCGGCGCTCTTCTCGCACGAGGTACAGTCCGATCTTCCATCGGCCAAAGCGCGGTCGGCTGTACTGCACCACCGCCTTTTGCTGCGCCGCCTTGTCGTCTGTAATCCAAACCGTCCGCCCTTGTGCCAGCGGCGTGTCGAGAAACACGCCCAGCCCGTCGAGCGATTCATCACGGACCTTGGCGCAGACGGAATGGATCTTGTCTTCCTGGTCGACCCACTGAAGCGTTACGACGCCATGCGAGGCTAGACGGCTTTGCGTCCGTTGCTCATCCACGCCCGGAGGGGCCGGCGGTGCAATCGTGGCGGAAGTATCAGGCATCCTACTTTGCTGAGATCGTCCCGCGAAAAGGGATAGCAGCGCCATCGGGGATTTACCTCAATGGCCGTAGGTCGCCGGTACCGGACCGGCGGCCGCTGAATTAACGGGGCGCTCGATCGATGCGATTGGCGACGCTGAGATCGAGACGCCCCGCTCCTCAAGTTGCGGGCGATTGCGGAGACGCGTCCTCGGCGGCCGAGGAGGAGGCTGGAATGCAGGGCGATATCCCTGCGTCCGACCGAAGGAGCGCGCCTCCTAATCTCCCATCAGGAAGGAGGAGATGATCCGCTGACCCAAGCGCTACCGGGAGAGAGAACGTTCGAATCGGCTTCACAATTCCTTCGACGGGAGCCTGCGCATTTGCGTTTCAAGAGCAACCTCGCGTGCGAGGCGATTATCATAGCTGGATGTCCGAAATCGAACCCGGGACGCCGGAACAAACGGCCGAAGCGCTCGCCGACGCGGCCGGAGGGAACCGTACTATCGAGTTGGGCGGCGCCTTCTCGAAACGCCGGCAGGGCGGGCCGGCGTCCGAGGCCGACGTTACGCTGTCTACGCGACAATTGAACCGGGTATTGGCCTACGAGCCGGCGGATCTAACCATGAGCGTCGAAGCCGGCATGCCGTGGGCAAGACTGGAGCAAGTCCTGGCGGAGAACGGACAGATGTTGCCGCTCGACCCGCCGTTCTCGGCCGACGCCACCGTCGGCGGCGTCGTCGCGACCAACGGCAGCGGTCCGCGCCGACGGCTCTACGGAACCGCGCGAGACCTCGTGATCGGGATGGAGTTCGCCACGCTCGAGGGCAAACTCGTTCAATCGGGCGGCATGGTGGTCAAGAACGTCACCGGGCTGGACATGGCGAAGCTCATGATCGGATCGTTCGGGACGCTCGCGGCGATGACGCGCGTCAACTTCAAGATCTTCCCGCGGCCCGCTCAACGCCGTACATTCTTGTTCCGGTCTGATGACGTAGGGAAGCTGATTGAGCTCAGGCGCCAAATGCTGCGAGGGCAGGCGGGACCGACGGCGCTCGATCTGGGGCCTGAAGAGGACGGCTACATTCTGAGCGCGGAAGCGGGCGGATCCGCGACGCTCTTGGATCGCTATCGCCGGGATTACGAGGATCTGGCCTCCGGCGGCAAGACGACGTTGGAAGTGCTCGACGACGGGGACTCTCACTGGACGGCGGCCCGGACCTTCCACGAGCACGCTCAGTCGAAGGGCCAATGCGTCGTGCGCGTGTCCTCGACGCCGACACGACTGGTCGAGTTGCCGCCCCTGGTCGAGACGGCGGATGAGTGGATCCTGCGAGCCGCGAACGGCGTGCTCTATGCGTCGGTTGCGCCGGAAGTCACAGGAGCCCTCGTGTCCGGCCTGCGCGCGGCTGGTTTCCAAACCGTACTGGAACAGGGGCCCGATGAGGTCAAAGCGACCGTGGAGGCATGGGACGCGCCAGGTTCGGACTTCCAAGTGATGCAGCGACTGAAGAAGACCTTTGACCCCGAGTCCCTTCTCAACCGAGGTCGCTTCTTCGGTCGCCTCTAAGTCCTAGCGATCGAGCATCGCCGTCCAGTTCTCCACGACGCGGATGCGGCGCTCGATTCGTTCATCCTCGTCCACCACGTCCACCGTGACAAAATGGGCTCCGTCGCCGGAAACGTCATAGCTGGTTCGCAGCGGCGACCGGCTTCGCAAGCTCGGGTGACGGAAGAGAGCGGCCCGTGAGCCGGATACAAATCCGCCGTCGTTGACGAGGACCTCGACCGCGTGCAACTGGTCGCCCTGCACATAGAACAGCTCGCGACCGTTCGCGCTCCATCGAGGTTGGCATCCGCCCGCTTGGGATACCTGCACCCGGCGACCGCCGGCGGGGAACGGTTGGACGTGGACTTCGTACTCGCCCGCTTCGTCGGAGCAAAACGCCAGCCACTGACCGTCGGGCGAGACCGCCGGGGCCGTCTCATTGTGAGCCCCGATGAGCAGCGGGCGCGGATTCTCAGGTGAGTCCTCGATCATCCAGACGTCGTACTTGGTGCGCTCGTCCGAGACGGTATAGACCAGCGCGCTGCCGTCGGGGGAGAACGACGAAGGCACCTCGGCGCGAGACGTCGCAAGCAACACTTCAGCTTCGGCGGAGCGATCAAAGGCGCGCGCGAACACGTCCGCATTTCCCTCGCGATCCTGCCGGTACGCGACTTGAGTTCCGTCCGGATGCCAAACGGGAGAGGCGCTGAGGCCCTCTTGTAGAGTCAGCCGAAGGCGAGAGTCGGTTTGGGAGTCGTAGACCCAGATGTTGTCCCCTCCCTCTCCCACGGCCTCGGCGGCGACGTAGCGCTCGTCGGGCGAGAGTGCGATCGAACGAATACGGGTGTTCTGAGGGGGGCCGATTGTGCCGGTGACGACGCCGGCTCGGTCTCGCCAACTGAGCTGCACGCCGCCCGAGAAGGCCTGCGCGTCGGAGTAGACCAACGTCCCGTCGCTTGAAACGCTCGCCGCTGCACCGTTCGGGTCCACCGGCAGCGCGGAACCCAAGGGCTCCAGCGTCTCGGCGGAGAACGGCAAGGCCCACAGCCCTTCATCGCCGCCGCTGGACTGGAAGAGAAGATAACCCGCTGGGTCGTACCAGGGGTGGGCGCCCGGGCCCAGCCGAACACGTCGATCGGAATTCAAGTCGGCAACCACCAATTCCTGGCTGGTGGGCCCTCCTGTCGCGAAGGCGACCGCTAGGGGCTCTCCTCGGTCAGAAATAAAGTGCGGGAACAGTGTGGCGCCGCCCTGTCGGTCCTGGTCCAGATAGGGTTCTGGTTCTCCGCCCGCGGCGTCCACCGACCACAGATGCGGCGTGACTCCGGAACTGAAGATGATCCGCTCGCCGGACGGATGCCACGAGGCCCCGATGAAGTTGGAGCCGGGCAAGTCGCAAACCGTGCTCACAGGGCCTCCATGGACGGAGACCCGCTTCAACTCGCTGCCGTCGCGAAAAGCCAAGGACTGCGAATCCGGCGACCACACGGGGCGGGAGGCGTTCTCGGTACCGTCGAGTGTTCGCACCCATTCGTCGTCGAGTGATCGCAGCTGGAGAGACCCGGTCGGGCCCACCGTCGCGAAAGCAATCGTCTGCCCGTCAGGCGAAATCACCGGTCGCGCCCCGACGCGCTGCAAACCGCCGCCGGGGTCGAATGAAAAACGGCGCAGCTGAGGAGCATTCGTTGGAGGCTCCGCACGGCCCCACAGCCACAGCGCACAGGCCGTCGTTGCAGCGAGTGCCGCAGCCAACAGCTTCCGCTGCAACAAAAGCGACGACTCCGCCGGCCGGCGCGGCTCCGGCGCGGCCTCAGCGCTCCCGGAGGGACGCACCCGCTCGACCGGAGCAATAAAGCGGTAGCCGCGCCGGGGAAGAGTCTCGACGTAGCGCGGCTGTGTGGGCGAATCGTTCAGCGCTCCCCGCAGTTTCTTGACCGCCGTGGTGAGCGCGTGATCGTAGTCGACAAATTCGCCGCCGGGCCACAGCCGACCCCTCAGTTGGTCTCGCGTAACGAGCTCGCCGGGAGTCTCCGTCAGAGCCGCTAGCACCTGAAACGGCTGCTCCTGGAGCTTGATCCGAATACCTCCCTTGCGAAGCTCGCCAGTTTCTCGATTGACCTCGAACAGCCCGAACCGCAGCAACTCCGGCGCCTGGTCAGAATTTGGCGATGTGGCCTCCATCTCGCTTCGTAGCTTAGCCCCTGTTGGGTACAACGTCTACTAACCGGCTTGATATCCGTATCTTGGAAGGACATAGGCACTCTGTCGATGGTCCGCTGAGAGTCTATAGCCGCCCGCCGATGGAAACGCTAGGCTCTAGTCTGGAAATCAGCGCAGCCCCCATGACCGAAGAAAACATTACCCTCGTCGATCGTGCCCGAGCCGGAGATCCGGAGGCGTTTGACCAACTGGTCGGCGCATTCCAAAGGCGGATCTTCGGATCGCTTTACAGGATCATTGGTCGGCGTGAAGAGGTGGAGGACGTCGCGCAAGAGGTGTTCGTGCGGCTGCATCAATCGCTGCCGCAACTCCGCGAGGCCCAGGTGTTCGAGACCTGGCTCTATCGCCTGACCACCCACGCGGCTTACGACCACCTGCGAAAGCAGATGCGGCGGGAATCGCTCCGCATGAGCGATCTGAGCGAAGAACAGACCCGACTGGTGGAGGCCGAGATGGGGGCGGAAGCCTACGCGGAGGAGCGTCATGGGGCCGAAGTTCGCGAGCTGATGAATCATCTCCTAGACCGAGTTTCCGCCGACGACCGCGGCCTGCTGGTCCTCAAGGAAGTGGAGGGCAAGTCGCTGAAGGAGCTCGCGCAAATCTACGGCTGCAACCCGAACGCGATCAAGGTGCGCCTGTTTCGGGCGCGCAAACGCGCGCTCAAAGCCTACCAAGAGATGCTCGAATCCGAAGCCGCCGCGAATCACCCCATGGCCGCCCTCGTCTTCGCTGGACAGCCGGCCTAGCCCGATCGCGCGACACCGCCCGCGCCCCTCCGACAGGTCGGGTATCGACGCCGCTTGATGTGCTAAGTTAGCGAGTGGTGAGGTGCGAGAGTGGTTGAATCGGGCGGTCTCGAAAACCGTTGTACCTTTGCGGGTACCGTGGGTTCGAATCCCACCCTCACCGCCATTGATAACAAAGAGCTTACGTGGTCGTTGTAGGATTTTTGTAGGGTTCGTTTTAGTTCGGCTTTTCGTGAGGCTGCCCGGGGACCAGCAGCGGGTCGTCTGCCCAGGTCATGCGGACGTGGCTCTCGAGCCGCTCCCGCCGTTCGCGGATCCATGGCGAATAGTGCTTCTGCGTCACCAGGACTCCAAATTGGAAGTGCTCAGCCGCGACGCTGAAATGGGATGTAGCCGCTAGGCGGCGGCCCCTCTGTCGAGGGGCCGGGTTGACCCTTTCCTTCGTGACCTACTCTACGCCGTACTGCCGTCGGCTCCGGTCGTAGCTCTGATCCAGGCGCTGACGGGTGCGCTGGGCGTTCGGCGTGGACTGGAACTCGGCGAACGTCTCCGGTGCCACGTGTTCCTCGAGCCGGAGGAACGCCGTTCCTTTGGAGACTTCCTCGAGCGCAGGATCCACGGTGAACACGGATTCGTCGACGCCGTCGATGACGCTAATCGGGTAGATGGTGCGAACGGCTTGGGCTCGTTCGGCCGGTTCAATGATCGTGATTTCGAACGCAACTCTCCGACAGCCCAATTCGGGCGCGACCCATTGAGTGAAGCGCCTTTGCTCAAGGACTTCGCCGTCGTCGTCCGTCATGGGCGGCGGTGTTGCTATCCGGGCACGTGCGCTGAGTCCGTGGAAGTCGCGCTCCGCGCCTTCCGCTCCGCAGTTGCTTCGCTGAAACGCCGCCGCTTCGTGGGTGTCGACCAGTTCCGCGCCGACGGTCGACTTGATGTGGATCTCGGGTATCGCGTGAATCTGCAGCCGGTGATCGCCGTCCGTCAAGGTGTACTTGACGTGGCGCACGCCGCTTGCATCCCAGCTTTCCTCTACGGTGTCTAGTCCGCGGATATGGGTGACGATCCGCCGGCTGTCGCGCACGGTTCCGTCGAGGTTGTAGTCTACCTGCGCCTTGGTGATCGTGACGTTCGGGATGCTGTGTTCGGCCTGAGCCATAACTAGGGTGTAGCCGCTTCCGAGGGCGAGGGCGGCGATCACAACGATCGCCAGTGTGAAGAAATATCGAGTTGTCAGCATGATTCGTTCGTCTCCTGCTCGGTTACTCTACCGCTTCGCTTAGACGCCGCATCCCGGGCCGGTACCGGTGCCGCCGCAGACAGCCTCATCGCCAAACGCGCAGGGTGAAGCGGATGGGACGCACTCTTGCCGTGTCGTGCCTGAACCGGAACAGTCCGGTTCCTCCCACCACGTTGCTGAGATGCAGACGCATCCACCGTGACAGTCCCAGCCTGAAATAGTAGTACACGAGCCGGGGATTGCATACCAGTCGTGTCTAGCGGCTCAAAAACGGCCGCCCGCCCCTCTCGCTGAATAGCCCTTTGACCTCCCGGCCCGGCTAGCTATTCCCGTCCGCTACGGCGAGGCACAAAATCGAACCAGTCCCGCCAACCGGCCCGGCTTGCGTTATCATCTCCCGCACCGCCCGCGTAGGGCGTCGAGGGCAAACAAAGCATGAAGTTGAAAGTCCTGTTGCTGTTTTGCATCGCAAGTCTCGGCTGGAGCCACGCTCGCGCTCAGGCGGATTGCTGTAGCTGCGCGTTTACTGAAACCAAGGAGTATGTCGGCAGCGGAGACTTTCCCTGCAGCTTCAAATACCCGGCCCACTGGGAGGTCAGCTACGATCGCTGGGAAAACCAGGTCTACATCCGCGCTCCCCGCTGTGAGACGCGATGCGGGGGATCCAACAGCCTCGGTTTCCAAGTCTCGCCAGGCAACGGCAAAGACAACAACGCTCTCCAGCAAGAGGAGTCCTGGAGACAGAGTCTGACTCCGGCAGGCTCTGCACGCTGCGGAGGCAGGGAACTGACGGCCTTTCGCTCTCTCGATTCCAAACCCGACCAGAAGATCGCGTCCTTACTCCTTCACGTCGGCAAGGGCGACGGCAAGAACTACGACGCTTCCATTCGCCTCTCATGCTCAAACCCAGGTGAATGGCAGAAACTCGAGAAGCTGGTCATGGACTCACTGCGCTAAGACCGTTCCCTGCGCCTAGAGAACCACAGCGCCAGCCCCCCAATCCCAAGCAGCGCCGCCGTGCCTGGCTCAGGCACGGCCGAGGGGTCGGTGCTCAGCTTCCCCCAGGTCAATCGACGCACGACTCCGCCCGCCGAGAAGCAGGACGGGTTGTTGCAGAATGCCTCGATCGTGTCGGGTGCGAAGAGGTCAATCGTGCCCCCCGCGTTGGTGAGCGGATCCATGTAGGTCAGCCCCAGCGCCGCCGAGCCGGTCAGGTCCGCGATTCCCCCGTCGGTGACGAACGCCGACGCGACCGAACTGCCCAGGAATCCTGGAGACGGATCGAGGTACGATTCGCCGGCGTACAAGCTTCCTGCAGTGGTAAGGAGTTGGGCGTCCGAATAGAGACCCCGCACTCCGATGTCCGCGTCGTAGACAAAGGAGCCGGACAGGCCTCCTCCGTCTTCCCACACGCCGAGAACGTACCAGGTCAACGGCACAGCCGAAGAGGGCGCCGCCGCCCACAGGCATAAGCAAACAGTGAGCAAAATTCGTTTCATGACGGTATCTCTCCTAGGACTTGGACTAACGAACAGCGAGCGAGAATTGGTACAAGATGATCGAGCCGGACTGGAACGGAATCCGGTTCGTTTTTCGGACGCGCAACGGCGCTTGCGCCGGACGCATCACGGATGTGCGGACGACGTTGGCCAGCCCGCCGAGGTCGGCCAGAGCGTCTACGCAACTCCAGCCCACGTAGTTCCGAGTCGGACTCGACGTGTTCCCCGACTCCTGCACGACGATCCGGCTCTCGGCGGAGGGGTCGCAGACCAGTTGCACTCTCGTCACGTCGGCGCCGTCGATGTCCCAGATGATGCAGTCGGGAACGTCCGTGGTTCCGCCATCGTCTCCGCCGTCTGCGCGTGTGCGGCGTTCCGAATGGATCACCAAGTGCTCGGACGCGCCGAGTTGATCACGATCGATGAGCCCGTTGTCCAGCAGCAGGCCGATAGCGTCGGGGCAGCGCCTGCCGACCAGCGAGGAGGCGGGCAGCCGCCTGCCGTCGGCGGTACGGAGCGGGGAACTACTGTCTGCGAAGACGACCTCAACGCCGCCGCCTCCCGGCATCACCTGGCAGCCAAACAGCAGAGTCGCGTCCTGGGCGGAGGCCGGCGCGGTCACGCCCAGCAGGATCGTCACCGTGGCCGTCAGCGTGACGGCGCAGCGCGCCAGAATTTTCGATAGGGATTTCATGATGTTTTTCCTCGTGGATTCGTGATCGATGAACTAGGGGAGTTGGAGCGACAGTTGATAGAAGAGGATCGAGCCGGGCTGGAACGGAATCCGGCTCGACGAGCGGATGCGCAACGGCCTCTGCGCCGGGCGGATCACGGACGTTCGGACCACATTGGCTAGCCCTCCCAAGTCGGCGAGAGCATCGACGCAGCTCCAGCCCAGGTAGTTCTTGACGGGGCTAGCCGTCGTCCCGGCCTCTTGCACGACGATGCGGTTGTCCGCAGTCGGATCGCAGACGAGTTGCATCCTCGTGACGTCAGCGCCGTCGATGTCCCAAATAATGCAATCGGGAACGTCCGTGGTTCCGCCTCCGTCTCCGTCGCCTTCTCGTGTGCGGCGTTCCGAATGGATCACCAAGTGCTCGGACGCGCCGAGTTGATCGCGCTCGATGAGCCCGTTGTCCAGCAGCAGGCCGATTGCGTCAGGGCAGCGCTTGCCGACGAGCGAGGAAGCCGGCAGCCGGTTGCCGTCGGCCGTGGGGATCGGGGCGCTGCCGTCGGCAAAGACAACCTCAACGCCGCCGCCTCCCGGCATGACCTGACAGCCGAACAGCAGGGTCGCGTCTTGGGCGGAGGCGGTCGGGGTCGCGCCCAGTAGGAGCGCCAGGAGCGTCAGCGTGACGGCCCAGCGAGCAAAGATTCTCGATAAGTTTTTCATACGTGCTTCTTCCTTGTGAAGTGGTCATTCAGACGTGACGGTTCGTCCCGACTGGAGCCCCAGACTAGCCGCCCGAAGTCCATTGCGGGTACGTTGTGAAGCGTGTACACTTGCGTTATCAATAGCGTTAGCTAACGTTCAAGAAATCGTGTTTTCAATAACTTGCAGGAATACCTCGCCCAGCTGTTTCGGCGGACGTTAGCAGGTGTCGGCAGCTTACAAAGCCGGTCCCGGCGCATCGCCGACGGACCAACAGATCCGCGAGGCCCTCCAACGCATACTCGATTCCAAGGGCTTCCGGTCGTCGCGCCGCCTGGGCCAATTTCTTCAGTTCGTAGCTGAGAAACGGCTGGCCGGAAACGAAGACGAGATCAAGGAATACGCGATTGCCGTCGAAGTCTACGGCAAGAGCGCGGATTATGACCCCCGGGTCGACTCTTCCGTGCGAGTGGAAGCCGCCCGCCTCCGCACAAGACTGCGTCAGTACTACGAGGAAGAGGGCAGCGCGGACCCCGTTCGCATCCAGCTGCCCAAGGGCCGCTACATCCCCGTCTTTGAGCCCGCGAGTAGCGGCGCCGAAACCTCCCCAAGCGCCGTGCCCGCCACGGAAAATGCGGCCCCACCACAGCAGCCGCCCCGCCCGCCCTGGGGCAAACTCGCCCTAGCTTGCGCCGCGATAGCGGCGGCCGTCGGATTCTGGACCCTCCGCAGCCCCACCGCCAACGGCCCCGAGATCTACGAGATGACCCCCATCACCTCCGATCCCGGCAACGAATACTCCCCCTCCATTTCGCCGGACGGGCGTCAGGTCGCCTTCTCCCGCTCGCTCAGCGACGAAACCGTCTCCGACATCTACGTCAAGCAGCTCGGCTCCGAGGCCACGCTCCGCATCACCGAGCATCCCGCCCTCGAAACCAGTCCCGCCTGGTCTCCCGACGGTACATCCATCGCGTTTCTCAGAAGACTCGGACCCCGACGTTCCGACCTCGTTCTCATCCCATCCCTGGGGGGACCGGAACGCGTCCTTGCCGAGGTCCAGGCGCCGCCGGCCTCGGGGCTAACCTGGTCGCCCGACGGCGCCTCCATCGTCGTGATTGAGCGACTCGGAGAAGGTTCCGACCTCCGCTCCGCCTTCCGCGTCGTGCCGCTCGAAGCCTCCGGCGCCGTCGACGTCCAGGTGTCCTTGGCTGACTTCAGCAAAGCCAATTACCCCGCGCTGTCGCCTGACGGGAAACGCATCGCCTTCTTGGGAACCAGCGGCCCGTGGCAAGGCGCCCTGCATGTCGCGTCCGTCGACGGCGGTCCCATCCAGCGGTTGGCGGACCTCGAGGGACAAGGCGCCGGCATCGCATGGACCCGCGACGGCCGCGGCCTCATCGTGGGACGCTTCACGCCCCTGCGCATTCGCTCCATGTTGCGCGTGGACGCCGCCGACGGCCACGTCTCCGAAATCACGTTGGGCGACAACCCCTCGCAACCCTCAATCTCCGCTGACGGCTCACGATTGGTCTTCGCCGAACAGTATTTGCGCTACGACATCGTGCGCTACTCCGCGCGCGAGAGCGACGCAGCCCCCGGAACCCGATTCGTTCAATCCACCCGTTTCGACGGCAATCCACAGTACTCCCCCGACGGCACTCGGATCGCATTCTCGTCCGCCCGCGCCGGCAATATCGACGTCTGGGTTTGCGATGCCGACGGCGCAAACCCCATGCAGGTCACCTCCATCGGCGGAGCCGGCAGCCCGCGCTGGTCTCCGGACGGATCGCGGATCGCCTTTGACTCGACGGCTGGAGGCTCTCCCGACATCTACATCGTCGGCGCCGGCGGCGACGTCCCACGACGGGTGACCAACTCGGAACACGAGGATGTCGTCCCGGCCTGGTCTCCGGACGGCCGCTGGATCTACTTCTCATCCGATCGCGGAGGCAACTCGCAAATCTGGCGAATTTCGGCGACTGAGGAGGACTCCTCGCCGGCCGTCGCAGTGACCAAAGACGGCGGCTTCTATCCCGCAGTCTCGCCGGACGGAGACTTCCTCTACTTCGCGCGAGAGCGAGCCAAAGAGAGCTCGCTCTGGCGCATGCGCCTACCCGACGGCCAGCCCGAGGAACTCATGTCCCTGCACGCCGGCTGGGGAAACTGGCAACCCGCCAAGACAGGCGTCTACTTCGTGGACCGCGACGGCGACGTATCCCCAGGCGACGCCCCAACCTGGGTTCTGCGCCATCTGGATCCAACGTCGGGCAAGATCGCGACGGTTCGCGAGCTACTGATCCCCCCAGACCCGAGCGAACCCACCCTGGGCGGCCCCGGCCTATCCGTCTCTCCCGGCGGCCAATCGCTGCTGCTCGGTCAGACAACTCTCTCCTCAGACCTCGCCCTGGTCGAAGGCTTCCGCTAGACGGAGTCTGCGGCTTGGAGCATGCGCTTCAGGGGGGCGCCCTGAGGCTATGGGGTCGGCAGACGGGGCGTCGGTCGCTCTATCTCCCCCCTGGGACGCGCGCCTGCTCCGGCCGTGCCCCAATCTCCAAGGTCGGTCCTTGCTCGCTCCGCCAACTCCGTCAAGCCCGCCACTACGTCGGGATGATCGGCCGCCACGTTGGTCGTCGACCCAACGTCCTCCGCGACGTTGAACAACAACGGCTCCGAGCCCTCGCCCGGTTTGAAATGCGGATGGCGATCAAAGCGATCCAGCGGCACGAAAAGCTTCCAAGGCCCGCTCCGAACGGCCTGCAACTGTTCCCGGTCATAGAAATAGAAGGCCTCATAGGGCGACTTGGCCCCCGGCTCTCCGTGGAGCAGCGACTGAATGCCGTACCCGTCCAACTTGCGGTCCGCCGGCAACTCGCCCCCGGCCAACGACACAAATGTCGGCAATACGTCCATCGTCGTCGCCATCTCATCGGTGACCGTACCGGCCGGAACCGTCCCCGGTTGCCAAGCTATCAGAGGAATGCGCTGCCCGCCTTCGGCCGTACTGTAACCGCGTCCATAGAGCGGGAGGTTGCTTCCCCGAGACAAGTCTTCCGCGTTGATGGGCGCCCCATTGTCCGAAGTCCAGAGGACGAGCGTGTTCTCTGCGATCTCCAATTCCACAAGGCTGTCCAAGATTCGTCCCGCCGCCCAATCGAGTTCCTCCACGGAGTCGCCCCAGGGGCCGTTCGGATTCTTGCCCCGAAACTCCTCGCTGGAGAATGGCGTCCGGGTACTTCCCGGCATCGCATGCGCCAGATACAAGAAGAAGGGTCGGTCGCGGTTCGCCTCGATGAACGCCACGGCCCGTTCGGCCTCCCGCTTGGTCAAGGTACTGCGCTGCGCGGGTGCTTCAATCACCGTCTCGTTCTCCATCAGCGGCAGCGGCGGCCAGTTCGCGCCGTCGAACCGCTCGCCCAATCTTTGCCCCTGCTCGTGCGTCATGTCGTCGCTGTAGGGAATGCCCCAATAGGAATCAAACCCTTGCCGAGTCGGCAGGAATTGCGGCTGGTCACCCAAATGCCATTTGCCGATCAGGGCCGTCGCGTAGTCCCGCTGTTTGAGCAGTTCCGCTACGGTAATTTCGTCTGGGTGGAGGCCGTAGGGCGAGATCGGACGCAGCACATGTTGATCTCGCTCGTTCCAGTGCATTCCCACACGCTGAGCGTAGGAGCCCGTCATGAGGCTTGCCCGGGACGGCGTGCAGACCCCGGAAGTCGAATAGAAGTGGGTGAACTTCCGCCCCTCCCGCGCCATGCGGTTGAGGTTCGGCGTCCGGTGCAGGGTGGAGCCGAAGGGCTCAACGTCGCCGTAGCCTAGGTTGTCGCACCAGAGGATGATGAAGTTGGGCGGGCGCGATTGGTTTGGTGCTGTGTCACCGCAGGCGCTGGACAGCAGCAGCAGGCCAGTGGTGAAGAGAGCTAGGGCACGTGAATGGGGAATCACAGTCGGAGCCAGTATAGGCTGATGCGGATGCTTTCGTAGCTTGCGATACGCTCATGGTGCCTGAGGCGTCGACGTGAGGTAGTTGTCGTCTCGCGGGGGAGATGTTTGGTGGTCCGAAATCGGGCTTGGAAAAGCTTGTATTTCGGAATCCGCATCATGCTGGATCAAAAGAAGTTAAGTGCAACGAAGGCTGTCACCCGCAGCTCGAGCGTGTTGGAAGCGACCGAATCGAGTTTGATGTTGGCGTCTTCGAGCACCTTACGGAGACGGTTGCCGCAGCGCACGGCGTCGCGGACGAGCGAGGTGCGCATGCGGCACAAGTCGCGCAGTTCGCGCACGTGACGGGGCGGAACGAAGCTCGCTTCGAGCAGCCCGTGACGAAGCAACGAGGCCAGCCACTGGCAATCGGCGACGTCGCTCTTGCGGCCCGGCACGTTGCGGACGTGGCGGGCGTTGACGAGGATGATCTCGCATTGCGATTCGAGCAGATTGAAGACCGGCTTCCAGTAGACCCCGGTCGACTCCATCGCGGCGTGGGTGATGCGGTGCTTGCGCAGGAACTCCGCCAGCGCCCGCAACTCGAACGTCGCCGTGCCGAACTCGCGGATGCGGCGACGAGGTTCGCCGGCTTCGCCGGGCGTCAACAGACAAACAGCCACGGTCTTCTTGTGCACGTCGAGACCGGCGCAGCGAGAATAGAGTACGTCCATCGCGAACCTCCTGGCGCCGAAGACGGATGAACGCCGAAGGGGTCGACTCTCTCTTGCGTGCTGTCCAAACTGCGGACGCGACAATCGTGGCTTCGTCAGGCGTTCACGGCCATGCTGTCACTCGGGCTCGGCAGCTCCACAGCCTTCATCGGCCTCGTTCCGCCTCGGCCAACGTACTCTAGCCCTTTTTCATCGGCTTGGCTGGCTTCACCAGACATCCCTCTCTGCTGTCACCCGCTGCCATTGCGAGGCTGTCCCGGATCTCCCGCGGATCTCCCGGATCTCCCATCCCTCTCTGCTGTCCCTCCCGGGCCCTCCCGGGCCGGCTCTCACGGGCCCCGCTCGGGTCGCTGCTTCTCAACCACCTGAGTCCTGGCAAATCCCACTGCGTCCTGCACTTTATCTGGAACTCGCAGCCAGTCCTCCTTCGATACGCCGTACCCGTAGAATCCTGCTTCGAGTGCAAGCGCATGAGTCGGTTGCCAAGTATCTCCTGTGCACTCCCCATCTTCGGTGTACCCGATGATAAACGTTCCCTCGCTAGTATCCTCAAGCGTGAGCCAACTTGGATCAGGCGCTAGTCGCTGCCCGGGCTCCAAGGTAATAGGCACAACGACTACAGAACCATCCCGGTCTTCGGGAATGCGGGCAATCCAGCGACTTCCTCGATTCATCTCACGATTCTCGCCGACAGAGGATAGCAGCTACTCGAATATCGGCAAATGCTCGTTGGTCACTGGCACGTAGGGATTGCCCTCGACGTATTTCTCAAAATTGAGGTGTGGCCCAACTTGACCGTGTGCACCCGTCATATCCGAGTCTGTCATGCGTACTTGACGGAGATCCCCTTTGGAGCGGAAGATTCCTGGCGCGATCTCCCTGTAGCCAGGTCCAAGAAACCTCTCTGCGCGATCAAGCGCAGCACCAGCTTCCACGGGACTACTATATATCTGCGGAGATCCGGGACAGGAAGCTGTGAAGAAATGGTCCTAGAGGACTCCACAATACAAACTACTTTGAAACAATAGGGCATGTTGGACCGACCTGCTCCCCGCTACATCGCGA
>Ga0209273_10001420_pt1 | contig 21735 bp, 33 predicted proteins | sample tdAd471_FD_187126 | JGI IMG/M metagenome (GOLD analysis project Ga0209273, IMG submission 187126) | Marine sediment microbial communities from the Atlantic coast under amendment with organic carbon and nitrate - tdAd47.1 (SPAdes)... | ecosystem: Environmental > Aquatic > Marine > Coastal >...
TACAACACCAGGAGACCACACAGCGCATTGGGCTACCGCCCGCCGGCACCGGAAGCCATCATCCCGATGGACCGAAGACCGGCCATGCACTAACAATCACATTGGACCCGTCAAATAGGGCTGCTCAGTGTAAGCCTTCTACCCCTACCTCTATCACACACTCTGCTTCTTCACCCTCTCAGTCAGCTTCCTCAACGCCATCGCGACACGGTCGTTCAATTTCTCGTAGGCGACCAGGGTTTGCATCGGCCCGTATGCTACCCGTTCCGTCTTCAACGTCTTCTCATTACGGCGGAACACGGCTCGCATGTCTTTTCGTTGAACAGCCCGGCTGTCTGCCCATGCATCGTCCATCGCCTTCAGGCCTACCACGCCGGCAGCCATAAAGCGTTTCCGTCTCTCAGCCTCACGCGTGTCCTTGACGGCCTTCCTCCGGCCGGCGTCCATGGTTGACGTGTCAGCGAAGGTCGGCAGCATGAAGCGGAAGCAGGACTTCTGCAGCGTCGTGAACTTGAAGCGCTTCAGATCCTCGAACGTGACGATATCCCGCTTCCGGAGTTCGGATGCCAGAAGCGTCACCTCGATACGAACGCGCCTCCGGTCCGGCGGAAGATCGATCCATGACCGCTTCGACTTGTTCTGGCGGTCGATGACCTTGTCCATGACGCGCCAGGAAGACACCGCGCCCTTCGCCCCGAAATAGACGGTGGCATCCGAGAAGGGCTTCCTATCGTGATCTGTGAAGAGAAGGGATAGCCTCCCCGGGCGGTTCTTGATCTTCAGGAACATGCCTCCGGTGCAGGTGTCCCCCTCGCCCCAGGTGAAGCGCGGCCAGTCTTTCTTGGATGAGATGATGTCCCGGCCTGGCAGGAAATGTCGAGTCAGAACTCCCACCAGCAGCATCCGTTGAGCATCGTCCGGAACCACCGGGATGAAATCGAGGCTAACCTCCATCTCATGGACTTCGACCTCTCCATCAATACCCATGTCGGCGCGGATGGCGTCGATCGCCTTCTGGACGACAGCCATGTCCGGCTCCTGGAAACGCATCCGGAACTCGTGACCAGCCTTTCCATCCAGAGGCTGAGTGAAACAACGTTTGCCAATTGCCTTGTCGACCGCTTTGAGCACCCATTTCGGTTGGGTGTTTCTGAGGGTCTTAAACCGGATATCCAGCCAGTCGATCACGGCCCTGGTCTTGAACTTCGTGAGATCGACGTCCGGCACGAGCATGACGCGGCCCTGCAGACGTCGTTGCCTACCGGGCGCCGGCATTTCATTGAACGAGATCCGCATCTCGCGGTTTGTGTTCGCTGCGTGAAGGTCAATCGCGTGGGAGCGCATTCATGTGATCCGTGATGAGACTTGTTGGAAGAGAGGCGGTCGGCGAACGCGCCTCAAGGAGACTCGCTGGCGAGCTTTAGTTCCGGGAGCATGGAATTCCTCATCCCGAACCACGAAGCCCGCCAGCGACTCGCTATGGTCGAAACAGCGCTATGCCGCTTCGACAATCTCCTCGATGTGTTCCTCCTGGCTGTCCTCGGCGCTGTCGAGCACGAGATCGTCGATCGTCGGCTTCAGCTGGATCGGCGGCATCGCCTGGGCCACACTCTTGCCTTCCTCGCCTCCTTCACCATCGACGGCCGAGGGCGCTTCCGCCGGGCGCACATCTTCCGCCTGAGGCTCGGCTTCCGCGGTGACGGCGCCTTCTTTCGCGACCGGCTTGACGATGTCGAGGATCCGTTGCGCTTCGGCGCTGACCTCTTCCATCTGGTCGCGCTTCTGGTCATCCATGCGGTAGACCCTCATCGCGGACTTGAGGGCATCCGCGGCCACCTTGCCGTGGTCGGTGCGGATTTCCGTGTAGAGTTTTTTCTTCATCTCCTGAATTTTGTTGATCGTGTTCTCGCATTTGTCGAGCTGGGCGACCCAGCGGCGGTAATCGCGATCGGTGGCATGCTGCATTGTATTGATCCTTTGAGTGGCGCCGCGCTGATCATGGCGGCATGGGTTGTGACAAAGACGCTCGACGAAGCGCTTAATTCGTTTGTCGAGAGGAATATTCGCTCCGCCGTGGAGCCAGCCTCTTGAACAGAGGCGAGCCCCTCACTACACGCGCAGGCGCGCTGCGCGCGGGCTGAGCCGGCTTTCGCCGGTCGACCAGGTTTCTCAGCTGGCTGACCGGATTCAGTCTGGATCGTCGCGTTTGGAGAACCGCGCCCAGAGAGGGCGCGGTTGGTTTGAATTGGCGGCCAGCACGTTATGTCAGGTGTGAATGCTGCGCCCTCAGGTTGGGTTTACACCTCCGACCCGACCAACTGGAGCTCGACCTGACCGTGCCCAATCGGAACGAAGTCTCCCAGATCCATGAGCCCATTCTTACGCATAGAGTCGTTGAACGTGCTGGCGAGATTCTCCAGAATTTCATTCATTTCAGAGACAAGGCGGCACATATTACCAAGCTCCTTCCGAGGGTTCACTTCGATTTCGGCGCTGGCGATTTCCGCAAGAACCTCCACTCCACTCAAGATCCATGAAAGGAGGAACCCGCCAGTGATGACATGATCACCGATGACGAAATCGGTTTGGATGAGCTCGGCAAATGCGTGCTGTTCGCACAACAACTTGGAATCGTTCATTCGCAGGCTCCCTGGAGAAGTTCCATCGTCTCATCGAGCGTCTCGATGAAAGTTCCCATCGCGCAAATCGCGATTTGAACTCGCTCGCCACGCCTCCCATTCTGAAGCGAATAGGGCATTTCGTGGAAGTCCCACTGTCCATCAGCGTAAATGTCGTTCTCATGGAAATTCGGCGCGATGATCCTCCTTTGGACCTTGTTCGGCCGCTTGCGGTATTCATTACGCATGCTTATTTTCTTTCTGCCCTCGGGCGTTGAAATGTTGAATTGAACTCGGCATTTCTCTCGGCGTGATCAGGGTGGCAGCCCAGGTCACGCCAACTCTTCAGAAGTTGATCTGCTGGTTGAGTTCCTCCTTTGTTTGCGTAGCAGCAATGGTGTGTCGGGTTGGCTTCTGGAGTTCCGATTGGATTCCCTTCAGCCGCTCGATCTTTTCCAACGACGCCTTGTGGGCATCCACGTCACCTCGCGGCAAATTTGCGCTCTCCGTGACAGCCTCTTCAATTGCGCGACCTACCTCTTCCAGCTTGTAGCTATTGATGAGATCGGCGATTTCGCTGGCAGCATCAATGAAGACCGCAGCAAGCCCTATTGCCCTTTGAAGTGACGAAAGGGGTTCGTCTCGTGCGAATTCCGTATCGAAATCCTGGATCTCCTCGTTCAGCTGGCTGCCGATAACTCGGGCGCCGAACGCATCGAGGCTCTCATCGAACATGAGCGATCGGTCACCAACGTATTCCGAGAATGACCCCTTGAGATACTCCAGGGGCTCGGCTGCCTTAAGCTGCGCTTCCTTGATCGCAGCCTTACGGCGGGCCCTTTCGTTCCTTTTGCGCTCTGCAGCCGACATCGCCATGTTCGTAATCCTCTCGTTCCGCCGTAATCAGTCATCTCTTCGTGACGTGACAATCTATATGTCACGTCACGGTGCGAATTTCAAGCTCTTTCTTTGCATCGCAGTTCAGGAATTTGTGCTCTGATCTCTTGAACAGAGGCGAACCACTACTATACGCGCAGGCGCGCTGCGCGTGAGACCTACGCTTGGGTCACGCGATACCAGTTTGGATTGTCGGGAGGTGGGTGGCGGATGCCGACTGGGCGCCGAGCACAACAGCGGCGCTCGCGACCGGAATGTCGGAGCCTCGGACGCCTACAAGAGCGTGGGTGACGATTATCTTACTGCCTCATCATTCGTGATCCGCGGCAGGCCCGTTCGCGGCGGATTGGCTATCTGCCGTGTGCGCCTCGGATGCTCTTCCTGGTATGGATATTCAGCTCTTCCGATAAGTATCATCCCTTGTTGCCTAAGGGCTTCAGGAAGCAGGAAGCGACTGATCGCTAGCGGTTTCGCGAAATCTGGAAATCGGTATTTCGGGAGTTCGCCACCGGAACAGCTTCTCAGGTCGGATGGAGGTGTCCGACGGCCCGCGGTGTGTCTACGGGGATGGTTGTCAGAAGTTTACGTCCCGGAGAAATTTCGATTTTCGCGGTATCTCGTCAACTTGATGGAAACTCCCGTCAACTTTTTCCTTATTTTGCATAAGGAGATCGGCTCCCGGCGCCGCCTTATGTAAAGGTTTGGAAGGGTCTTCCGAGACCGTTTTGGACGTCGAAGTTTACCAAATGACAACGTGTCGAATGACGGTGATCATTTCCTTACTGCGCCGTCGGGAACGCCCGGACGAGGTGGTCTCGGGCTGCCCCTCACAGATGAACCGCTGGAAAGCCGCGCAAGCAAGGCCTCAATTTGCCCCTCCCGCTCAATCCTGAAGCAGATCAGATCCGCGTGAGCGAGTTGGTGCATCGTTTTCAGAGCTGAGTGGCGTCCGTATTTCGGTCTGCCATCTGTGCCAAACGCGTGATTGACTTCCGAAGCCGGCGAAAGTCGATAGCTGATGTCTTCGTCCAGGAGATCCCGTCCAGCTTGCAGAGTCATCCACAAGTTCGCGGGTGTCTTAGGCGACTTTTCGAACATCAGTTCAACCGCCATGCCGTGCTCGGTGCGCAGAGTGTAACGGGCGGCGAGTTTCCCTTGATGGCCTGATTCATGCTCGACCGCTAAAGCGTCCAGCGCGCCCAAGCAGCTCAGTTTGAGTTTTCGGCGGCTAGGATCTTTCTCAATCATGTCAGCACCAAAAAGGCATATCGCAAGAGCCTACATTAGGTGGTTTGCACCGCTTGCGAGCGTGCCCGCGCGGCATCACTCGAGAAACCAAACAAACCGTCCGCTACCAAAAGTAGGCCGCGGCAACCAGCCCCCATTGGCACAGGTGGACCCGAATCCAAAATCTCGGTGGCGCCGAAAAGCATCCCCTTCGAGCATCGCGAATTTTCCTAGGACGTCGCTGCGACCGATCCCATCGCGGATCGGAACTTCTTGGTTCCGGGAATCCGTGCTTGCCTCAAGTGCGCCAATCTGACTTCGATGGACAGAGCGCGACGGAAGCATTCAGGGAACGTGGGAAATGCGGATGGTTGTTGTCTGGACTCTGATGATCGTCGGCGTGGTCCTCGCCAGTCTCCTCGTTTGGCGGCAGTTGGATCACTGGGCCGACAGCGCCGAGATGAACCGCCTTATCGCGCATCAGCCACCCGACCCGCCGCGGTTCTCCGCCGACATGGTCGCTGATCTACCCGAACCCGCGCGCCGCTTCTTTACCTTCGCGATTGATGAGGGAGCCCCGCTTTATACCGTCGCCCGACTAGAAATGCAGGGGCAGTTCGGCATGGGTGACAAGGCGGCGCCCGGCTACATGCCCATGACGGCGACACAGGTTCTTGCCGCACCTCACGGCTTTGTCTGGGCGATGTCCGGCGGTGCGGGAGTTATGCGGATGAGCGGTTCGGACAGCGGGATGTGGACGCGTTTCTGGCTCTACGGGCTTGTTCCCGTCGCCCGGTTCGGCGGTAATCCCGACCACAGACGGTCCGCCTTCGGGCGCTACGTTGCCGAAGCCGTGTTCTGGACACCCGCAGCGGTCCTTCCCGGGCCCAACGTGACATGGGAGCCGGTGTCAGAGCGTGTTGCTCGCATGACGATGCGCTACGGGAGCCTTGAGCAGTCAGTGGATGTCACCGTTGCCGAGGACGGCCGCCCGCTTCATCTCGCCTTCATGCGGTGGAGCGATGCGAACCCCGAGAAGGTGCATCAGCTCCAACCTTTCGGCGGATATCTGTCTGAATTCCGCGAGTTCGACGGGTTCCGCCTGCCGACGCATGTCGAGGCTGGCAACCACTTTGAGACAGAAGACTATTTTCCGTTCTTCATCGCCGATGTCACCGAGGTTACCTTTTCGCAGCCGGACCAATGATTGCAACGATACTTCTTGTTCAGATCGCGCTTCCGCTGGTGCTCATCTCGTGGTTCCTGCTCCTGCCCGCCGGCTCCGCTGCGGGTCTGATCGTGCAGATCGCGGGTAGCTATCGCGAAAGGCGTCAAGCGTATCGACCATACGGGTCGCCAAGGCGGGTTCGGCATTCCCAGCCGATCGCCCGGCCACTGCAAGCGACAGAACAGATGCGAATAACGCGATTGCGGCACGCATCACAGTCACTTAGTCGCCATCCGCGTGGCGCGAGCCGGGTCCGGGATGACCTCTATCACCGCGCCGTTCCGGGTGAACATCGTCTTGCGGTTCCACCAAACCACGATTACCGCCACTACAGCCAGGATCCAGGTGTCCCAAGGCTGCGCGTCGGGCCAAAACGGGTTGATGAGTTGCCAATGGAACAGCATGGGCCACAGCAGACTGCCGCCAGTCCGGTTGAAGATCGGCGTCACCAGAACAGCCAGCACGACGTTACCGACGAAGAAGGGCAGGAAATTCCATCCGCCGAACACCGTCCCCGCGAGGTAGAAGGCGGGAAGATGCCAGAACCCCCAGATCGCCCCGATCAGCGCGCCAGCCCAGACTGGCGCCAGGTGACGTTGAAGCAGAGGTTGCAGCACACCGCGCCAGCCGAGCTCCTCGATCGGGCCGAGGAATAGCATCATGACCATAACTGTGAAGACCGGACCGACGCCCTCGGGCGGAAGCGGAGCTAGCACGGGACCACCCTTGATCACCGATCCGACGACAAAGACAATCGGCAGAATTACCAGAACGAAGACCACCCATCCCGCGGTCGCCCGCCAGAGAAACAGTCGCGACAGGAAGCGCCGCAGGCCGGTTGCACCGGCATTCGTAACGACGAGCACGAGGGCTGAAATGGCCGGACCCCATGTTGCCAGGAAGAAGAGCGGGTGCGATCCGCTTATCTCTCCAAACAGGTCCGTCGCCAGTCCTGGCGCGAGCACGTAAAGTCCGATGATACTCCAGGTAATCAGGAAGGTGAGCGCTAGAAATATCGGTATTGTGCGTGAGGGCATAGGTTTTCTCTCTTGCCCAGCCAGGGGGCCAATTGAGTCGCATCATGCGCGGCTTTCGGCGATCGGCTCACCTCTAATCGATGAGGTGAATTCTGCCTTGAGGTGAATCAAGGGAATGTTTGGAACCGAGTTTCCTAGACGGTCTCGGGCTGCATTTCTGCTGCCGCTCGAACTCGACGGGCAAGAAAATCTCGTTCGTGGTGTGCTGGTTAGCGCGCTTGCTGCAGGTAACCTTCGATACGAAATTGCAAGGTGGAGTTGCGCCGTCTCCCCAGGCAGAGATCACAGGTTCGAAGCCTATCGGGTGGGCCAGGAATGTGCCGGAATCCCGGTCCGTCCGAGGTTGCTTGAAGTTGGCTCGCCATGAAACTAAGTGACTTGGTAAGAGGACGACCTCCGCCAATTTTTCGGACAGACTATTCGGGACGGCCCGGCACCCTGGAGGTCAAAATGCGTTCTCTCGGTGACCGAATTCGCCACGCCATCAGTTTTGAGATAATCGGCCTGCTGGTCGTAGCTCCGCTCGGCGCGTGGGCATTCCAGTTCCCGCTTGATGATATCGGCATAGTCGCTGTTGTAAGCGCGACAATCGCAACCGTTTGGAACCTCGCGTTTAACTACCTGTTTGATCTGATCTTGCAGCGGACGACCGGGAACACGGCCAAGAGCGGCCCAGTGCGAGTAGTCCATGCGGTCTTGTTCGAGGTCGGGCTCTTGGCTGTGCTCATGCCGTTCATCGCCTGGTATCTGGGCGTCCCGCTACTTCAGGCGCTCGTGATCGATCTCTCGTTCGCCCTCTTCTACATGGTTTATGCGTTCGTTTTTGGCTGGGCGTATGACCGCCTCTATCCGTTGCCTGAGTGGTCGGAAGCACGTTGAACCGAACTGCCGCGGATGCGCTAAGAGCGGGCTGTCACGCAATATGTCTAGCAAACGTCGCAGCGCTCGAAGCTCATCCCGCCACCGCAACTCGGCTATATGATTTGCCCGGTGTGCGCGAACTGCCACCACATGATCCATCGTCGTCGGCCCTGGTTGTCGATGGACGAGCTGCGGGCGACCGTGCGTAGATAGATCTGCGCTCTTTGACTCGAGGTTCGTCCGTGGCGAGCTCCGACGTGCCGGACGCAGTCTGACTGCGTAGCTGCCGGCCTCGCCCGTTGGGGAGTCTCTGTGCCGGCCACGGCCGAACCGCGGCATGTCCTTAGGAGGTGCGACCGAACTGTGTATTGACCTCATCTGCGTCGGGTAGAAGACTTGAGCGCGCAAAAAGGCTTTCAGGAGAAACACCATGAAGAAATACGAATGCATCGTTCCCGGCTGCACCTGGGAAACACATGGCGAGGATGAAGCCGAAATCGTCCGCCGCGCAGCCGAGCATATGCGCACCGCGCATGAGGGCATGGAAGTGCGCGAGTCGACGATCGAACAGATCAAGGCGAAAATTCAGGAAACCAAGTAGCGTTCAACGTATTCGAGCTCTGCGGGAAAAGATCAGCGGCGGGGCTTGACCGAGGAGCGGGATAGTCCGTGCTCCTTGTTGGGCGACGTGTGTTCGACGTCGATGGGGCCAGTCAACTTGCCGAGCGCAATCAAAATGCGACGTAATATTCCGGTTTCGTCGCCAGGCATACCTTCTTCGAGGGCAACATCCTCTTCCGCGACGTTGTATTCCCATCGCCGCAGGATTTCTATTTTCTGATCCTTCGTCAGGTTGGATGCCTCAAGAACCGCCTCCGGCGTTTCGAACACGTCGGAGGGGTCAACAAGGGCCTGTTTGTAGAGTTCAACGCTCATGGCCGCGCCTTTGTCATTCCTGGCTGGTTAGCGTCATATACATCAATACCAGATAGACCGCTGGCATGATGGCCAAGACAATCAGGCTGAGACCGGATGAAATTCCACAGTTGCTTGCTTGCATCTGGTAGCCGACAAAGATCACCGCAACCAGGATAATGGCCAATCCGATAAACCACGGCATGAGACGATTGCGTTTGTGCTGCTGGGCGTTCATTTTCTGGTTCCTCATCGTTTACGGGTTACGGACCAAGGCAAATCACTACTGCGCTTCTCGAGCTCAATTGTGCTCAAAGCGTTTCATACTTCGCCGTGCTCACCGGGCGCTGTGATGTGTTTGGCGATGTAGGCCGGCTCGCCCATGCGCGAGATGAGGTCGAGCTGCAATTCCAGCCAGGCCATGTGGCCTTCTTCGTCGAGCACGATTTTCTCGAACAGCACGCGTGAGCCGATATCGCTTTCCTGGGCGGCCTGGCCCGCAGCCTCGGTATAGAATTCGATGGCTTCCTTTTCGTCGGCCAGATCGGCTTCGAACATGTCCTTGAGCGACTGGGCACGTGCCGGTGGCTTGGCGAACCGCAGTTCCGGGTCACCTTTCAGGAACATGATGCGTTCGATGTAATCATCGGAGTGCCCAAGCTCTTCCTGCATTTCCTCGCGCATTTTGGCGGCAAGGCGGTCGATGCCCCAATCCTCGAGGACATGCGCGTGCAGCTGGTATTGGTGTGCGGCGCTCAGTTCCATGCTAAGGGCTTTTTGCAGGTTCGCCAGTGTTGCTTTGCTTGCCATGTTGCTGATCTCTCGCGTTAGATAGGATATTTATAATGTTTGGATCTGACCGATATCGCAACAGCTTGAAAGCAGTATGTGTCTAGTCCATCTCTGCAACTCAGCGTCTTTCCATAAGATCAGGCATATTCGGGGATTGCGGGGCAATATCCAAGCAATGCTGTTGGCGGCGGAGCATGCAAGGTTCTTCCTCGGAAAACAGGCCATCTAGATCTTCAAGATGTTCGCCGGTGGCCGCTATGAGCGAACGCTTATCGAGTAGCAAATATGAACGCACTCCAGTTGGCTGCAGGACTCCCTTGGACACCAGTTCTTGGAGCATTCGGCTGAGCGTTTCAGGCGAGATGCTCAGAAAAGCGGCTATGTCCGTGCGGCTGACAGGAAGGTTGAACTCACGCACATCCTGGCCGTCGCTGATGCTTCCGTGCTGCCTGGCCACCTTTTCTGCCACGATATAGAGAAACGTCGCAGCACGGCGCAAAGCCGTCTGACGCGCTACAATTGAAATCCAGTGGCGTGTCCGATCGAGTTCATCAAGGGCCTTGAGATAGAGCTGTCTCCGAACCTCGGGGTGCGATTGCATCGTGTGGTTCAATGCCCATCGATCCAGTAGGCAGACTTCGACATCGCTTGCTGCCTCATACGAGAACCTTTCTGGCCCGCCAAGAACGCTACCAATCAAATCGGACTGATAAAGGAAATCAACGATCTGGTAGCGCCCACTCGCCGATGCCGATGTCAGTTTGACAGTGCCACTCTTTATTCTCCCGACATAGGCTGCTTCATCGCCTTTGAATATGATGCATTCGCCATGTTTGAAGCTTTTATGCCTTGAATGCGAGGCAATTTCTCGAAGAGCTCCTTCGTCGCCGCAGTTTATGAAGGCACTGTCCGCGGGTGGCGACTGCCCCTTACGGGAATAAAGGGCCAAATTGATGATCCTGTTCATCGCATCCTCCCCAATCTTCTAGCGTGCGGCGTATTCATGCCTTTTTATCCCCGCCACAAATATTCACGCGGTATTCTGGCGGAGAACTTGAAAGAGGTAAATGACAGTCGATTTGCGACCCGCCTCGAGAGATAGATTCCATAGGCACGCCTGCTGGCGTTTTACGACAGGCAGTGACATCCCGCGGTCAAAGGTGGAACCGGGTCCGGGAATCTCGGTGGCGCCGAAAGGCATCCCCTTCGAGCATCGCGAATTTTCCTAGGACTTCGCTTCGACGGATCCCATCGCGGAGCGGATCGCCTTGGTTCCTGTGCTGGAGAGCATGGGTAGATGGGCGCAGGCGCACAGCCGGGACGACATGACGCGCGGAGAACCTCAATCCCGATTTACTGATGTGGAACATCCGTCGCAGAGTGCGCTCCGAGGGCATCCCCAGGGACCGATACTTCGTCGTGTCGTTCCACTTCCTGGGCGTGCCGACTGCGCGAAGCCATTTTTGGTTGTTGTTCCGGGACGAGGAAACTGAAGTTTGCATTCGCGATCCGGGATACGAGATCGGCCTTGCAGTGACAGCGCATATCCGAATGCTCACCCGGATTTGGCTCGGGCACTTGCCGCTGGTGGAAACGGTCCGAACTTGGAAACTATTACTCGAAGACGACAGACAGCACATTCGCGCTTTCCCCATTTGTGTTGCAGATAACTTTTTTCAGAGGCTCGAAGCGCAATGTCGGCTTCGAGCCCTTTCTTCCATTTGATTGACGGACGATCTCGCCGACGATAAGAGGCGCTCTATGGAAAACACTATGATCATAGTAATGACTTGGTGGCTGGCCTCCTGACAGGGTGGCCGGATGACCGAACATACTCCGAGGCCGCCGCATGGGCGGCCTTTTGTTTTCCGAGCTTCCCGATGCGCTGCCTCTCGTTTCCTGAGAAGAGGCAAATGAACAAACCAACCATTCTGACAGGCGACCGCACCACAGGTCCGCTTCACATCGGGCACTATGTAGGCTCGCTTGCAAACCGTCTGCGCTATCAGGACAGCCACGAGCAATTCCTGCTTCTGGCGGATACCCAGGCTCTAACCGACAATGCCCGTGATCCGGAAAAGGTCCGGCGCAGTGTGATCGAGGTCGCGCTGGATTATCTGGCCGTGGGCATAGATCCCGATCGCACGACCATCTGCCTGCAATCGCATCTTCCGGCGTTGGCTGAGCTGTCGATGCTTTACCTGAACTTTGTCACCGTCGCGCGCCTTGAACGAAACCCCACCATCAAGGACGAAATCCGCGTGCGCGGGTTCGGGCGCGATATACCCGCCGGATTTCTGTGTTATCCGGCGGCACAGGCGGCGGACATCACGGCATTCAAGGCGACGGTCGTGCCGGTCGGCGAGGATCAGGTCCCGCTGATCGAACAAACGAACGAGATCGTGCGGCGCATCAACGCAACCGCAGGCCACGCTGTGTTGCCCGAGGCTCGGGCGATCATCCCTAAGGCAGGCCGGTTACCCGGCATTGACGGCAAGGCCAAGATGTCGAAATCCGGTGGCAACGCCATTTCGCTATCCGCGTCACCTGAGGAAGTCCGAGGCGCTGTCAGAGCAATGTTCACTGATCCGAACCACCTGCGTGTCGAAGACCCAGGCTGCATCGAGGGCAATGTCGTCTTCGCTTATCTCGATGCCTTCGATCGGGATCAAGACGGGCTTGCCGAGCTCAAAGCACACTATCAGCGCGGCGGGCTTGGTGATGGCAAGATCAAGGCGCGTCTTGAAGCTATCCTTCAGGACCTAATTGCCCCAATTCGCGAGCGCAGGGTGCAACTCTCCAAGGACCTGGGATACATTCTTGAGGTGATCAAAGAGGGCACGGAACGGGCGCGAGAGCGCACCGAGGCGACAAAGCGCGATGTGGTGAGTGTCTTGGGTCTGTTCCAATTATAACTGAGCGGCGGCGGGCAATCCGCACGAAAGTCCGTTTTGTCCGCATGGCCGACTTCCAGGACAAGAGGTTCGGTGCTGATGCCGCTGCTCTCTCTGATGTATAAGCGGGTTGGCCAATCTAGTCGCCTGAGCCAGACCGCATCGGCTATTCGCCAGGCGATCAACGCCGGCGATGTCCATGTCATCGACGACAACGTGGATGACCATTACGAGCCGGGAGGGCAAGGTGCTGACAACGCTCCATCGTCGTCGTGAATGCAACCGGACGATTATGCGTAAGCGGTAGGAGAAGGCTCTCAATGAGACCGGCAAGCTACGCTGCGAAATGACGTTCGAGGAACGCTACTGCGACATCGGCCATGACTTCATCGAGGCGCATCACACTCGACCCGTCCAGGATCTCCAGCCCGGCGACAAGACCAAGCTGCCCGACCTGGTCCTCGTCTGCGCGAGCTGTCACCGGATGATCCATCGGCGACGGCATTGGCTGTCGATGGACAAGCTATCGGAACTGCCCGTATTGCGATTGGGTTGTTTCTCATTGAACTGAGAAGCTCCCCTTCTTCCTTTCGTAGAGTTGCGGAGGCGGCTGTTCGTAGTGTGATCTGGATTGTCCTGCTTCAGCCCAGATCAGACATAATCGTCTCGGATTTATGAGCGCGAGAGATACTGTTTTCTTCGAGCGAGATCACACCAGTCTGCACCCGGAGGCTTGTTGGGAGGGAATCGAGAAAGGTCATGACCGAGTGCCGTGGGCGTATTTGTCGTTGAATCGCCGGTGTCTGTTCCGATCTCGAGGCTGTTACGGGAAGACGAATTGCGTCGATTTGCAGCCTCGCGAGCGCAATCTAAAAAGCAATATGGAAGAACCACTCGAATCGGACCTCATTGTATTGGAATACCATTTACCAAAATCAGGAAACGGCCCGTTTAAGGCTGTCGACCATCGTGTCGACGATTGATTTGTTGCGGTCTTCCCTTACAAGCACCCAGGCCGGCAATTCGAATACCGGTGCGTCCGGCAGGACAAACAAGGACCCGGCGGCGATGCGGCTACGCACCAGGCGTTCGGGGAAATAGCCACATCCGCCGTTCTTCTCCAGGCACTGCAAGCCAAGCCAGCCGATGTTGACCGTCACCGCGGGTCCGGGAAACTCGGGAAAGCTCGCGCTGAACTGGTTGTCGAACTCGGGACCCCAATCGACATGGATGTAATCCTCCGGGCGCATGGCGAGATCGCGGTTGGATGTGACCATGACAAGCCGCTCAGCGAGAAGCGGGATAAGCGAGAGATTCGGGCGGCGCTGTGGCGTGAACATGATACCCATATCGATCCGGCCTTCGACCAGTCCCTGCATCAGTTCCGGCTCGAAACCGATCTCGGCGCGAAAGGAAATGTCCGGATGGTCGCGTAACAACGACGCGAACCAGTCCACCATGGCTCCGTCCCACAGGCCCATCCTGGCGCCGATCACGACCTTGCCCCGAAACCGTTTCGGCAGCCCGATGTCCTGGCGCGCCCGCTCCATCGTCCGGACGAGTTGCCCGGCATACTTCAGGAACCGCCCGCCGGAATTGGTCAGGACAGCACCCGACCTGTTACGCACGAAGAGCCGGGCTCCGAGCGTCTCCTCCAGCGTGGCGATCCGGGCGCTGACGGTTGATTGGGTGATGTGCAGACGCTCCGCCGCAGCGACGAAACTGCCCGTATCGGCTACGGCAAGGAAGGTTCTGGCGTGCTCAACATTCATGGATGGAATCTTATATCGAATAATTCGATATTATCTCACATTTATATTCTCTTTCTCGAGTCACGATAAGGCGCAATGATAGGGTGTTGATGAGCCCCCAGATCGGAGTGCTTGGCATGCATGGCGGCACAACACCGGCCGAGATAGCGGAATTCGTCGTTTGGCCATCACCGGAGCCGACGTCCGATCTCACGCAATGCATCGGCACCCTGCTGCCGCAGCTTAATGCACTCGATGCCAGATTCGACCGGGTGACCTCGTCCTTCGCTCTCATGGCAATACTTGGCGCGCGCGCGATGGAATGCGGCAAGGAAGGGCGCATGGTGGTCCTGCTGCGCAACTGCGCACGGATACTCGAAATAGAAGCACAGAGCCGTGCCCGAGAAGAAGGCTGCCGTGCCGAGCCACGACCCTAGAGGTGAGATCATGAGTGAAAGCGAATACAGTTCTCCTCCCTGCTTCGCACACGAGATCTATGAAGGATGGAATGGCTTCGAACCAGTCGATCGGCAGACAGCCACTGACGTCGCTCGCTGGCGGAAGTCGGAAAGAGAGCGCCTCATAGCGGCGCGGCTTGCCGTGACGAACGATGAGCGCGTTGCAATCGCTCGGAAAGTTGCCGATGTGCTGGACGGTTTCGTCACTGCATATTCTTGTCCGGTTATCGGCCTCTACTGGCCGTTCAGAGGTGAACTGGACCTTCGCGACTGGATGGTTTCTCAGTGCGGGCGCGGCGCCCGGGTCGCACTTCCGGTTGTCGTCGCCAAAGGGCAGCCGCTGCAGTTCCGGGAATGGCGTCCGGGCTGCCGGATGGAGCGCGGCATCTGGAACATCCCGATACCGGCCGACGACTGCGAGCTCTCTCCCAGTATTGTGGTATCGCCGGTGGTCGGCGCCGATCGCGCCGGGTATCGCCTCGGTTATGGCGGTGGCTTCTATGATCGCACCCTCGCCGCCATGCCGGAGAAACCCCTGACGATCGGCGTCGGCCATCCTGTCGCGGAAGTCGGGACCATCTTTCCGCAGCCGCACGATGTTCCGATGGACTGGATGATCCTTGGAGGCGATCGCTGGGAGAGGCCCGGATGAACGAATTACGCATAAAGCGCGCCTACCGCGCCGCACGCATCTCGGACGGGGCGCGAATCCTTGTCGATCGTGTATGGCCCCGAGGGATGACACGCGAGAGATTGCGGATTACCGAGTGGTTGAAAGACATCGCGCCAACCGACGACCTCCGGCGGTGGTTCAACCACGATCCAGCGAAATGGGACGACTTTCGCGCGGCCTATTTCCGGGAACTGGAGGGCAAGCAGCAGGAAGTCTCTCAAATCCTCGACCTACTGGAAGATGGACCGGTGACGCTCATTTACGGCGCGAAAGACGAAACCCTGAACAATGCAGCTGCGCTGAAAGAATATCTCGAGAATACGTTACGAGAGTGCGAAACAGATTCGCTATGTCATGATCAATCCGAAATCCGGCCTGTGTCTTGCCCCCGATTTCAAGTGGAGAATCGATCTGAAGGAGACTGATGTCATGCCGCACAAAGACGAAATGACGTTGATGGCGGGCCTTGTCGTCGCGATTGTCGGCATGGTGCTCTACTGCATTGGTCACGCGTTCTCGGAGATAGACGGACCTCCGATCCCGACCCCCGAAACCGGTGCCGCCATCATTGCGACGGGCATATTGATTTGGCTGAAAGGTGCCATGAGTCTGTCGCTGGATACTTGAGACACCAACGTGGTTGCCTGAACGGAACGATAGTCTGACTGTTGAGGTGGTCATACGCAGCAGCGTTCACTGATCGAGCCCACGAGTTTTGTGTCTTGCGACCGATCCAGGATGGTTCATTCGCGATCCCGACGCCGAAGCTAACCGTCCGGGCATGGAATACCCCACCGTGGAGGACGTGAAAGGCCTTTGATGTGTGATGCGAACAGAGAGGCTTGCAACACGGGTAGACCCTGGAGACGTTCGCGGCGAAACCCGTCCTCCTTTTCGCCCGCGGCCTACAGGACCCGGCATCTCTCGCCCGGATGCGGACCCCGAAGCGCTGGTGGCGATTTTCCCGATCGTCACCGGCGTTTTCCATCGCTCGCTGCAATATTTGGAAGGCGCTGCCGCTAGGGATCGACCGCAACCAAGTTCTCCGCTTCACATGAACCTAAAGCGGTCGCCCCAGCGGGTGGTCACCTCGCAAGCCGAAACCTAACGGACACATGAGACACGCCGTCCAACGGCTAGCTGACCAACCGACAGACTCGTAAGAATGACGATGGCGCCCATTACCTGGACAACGGTCAGCGATTGACCAAGTGCGATCCAGCCGAGGATGACCGCAGTCATTGGGCTCATCAATCCGAGCATGGAGACCGCAGAGGGCTCAATCCGCGCAACACCACGAAACCAAAGGAAATAGGTCAGCGCGGCACCGATCAGAGTGAGGTAGGCAATTCCGCCAACATTGTTCATGTCGAGAGCCGGCAGCGGCGGCTCGACGAGAAATGCCAGAGGAACCAGGAGCAGGCCACCAGCTGTCAACTGCCATGACGTGAACGTGAGCAACGATACCGGCGGCTGCCATTTCCGCGTCAGCACTGTGCCCGCGGCCATGGAGAGGGCTCCGCCCAGACCGGCGGCGATACCGAGCGGATCAAGCGCGGCAGAAGGTCCGAGGATCAGCAGTGCGACACCGCCGACGCCGGCGGCCGCAGCAAAGACCGAAAGCGCGGCAACCGGCGACTTCAACAGGTAGTGCGCCAGAAAAATCACGGCGAGTGACTGGATCGAACCGACAGTCGCGGCGACACCACCGGGCAACCTGTAGGCTGCAACGAATAGAAGCGACCAGAAAACCGCGAAGTTGAGCCCGCCGAGAATGAAGACCCGGCCGAGCCATTCCCTCGGCGGCAACCTGCGCACGATAAGCAGGAGTAGCAGGCCGGCTGGAAGTGCTCGCAAGACGGCCAGCGTCAATGGATATCCCTGTGGAAGGAATTCGGTCGTCACGAAATAGGTGCTGCCCCAGACGGCAGGAGCCAGAGCCGTAACAACAATGTCTCTTATGCGCGTCATGTGAGAATCCAATCCTGAATGCCGAGGAAATGCCTCGGTCGTAAATCCGATCGTCGGCGGCGCATTGGCTATCGCTGCGCCGCCGATGCTTTTGTTGACAAGAGGAATGACCGGTCAGTTCCGAGAGCACTGATTCCGGCGGATACGAGGCTCAACATCGAGCAACCCGATGTCGTAGAGCAGATGGGAATCCAGCTCTGCATAGAGCCTTGCAAGCTGGCGACGGCGAAGAAACCGCCTCAAGTATCCGAGTGGTTGGTCGATGTTAATCTGGTCTTGCACAGTCATGACATCCTCCTCACGCGACCAGCCGCAGACTCGCGGCGAGTTGCGCGCGCAAATCCTCAAGCGGACCATTGACGAAGCGATAACCGGTTTCGCGAACGATGATTGTTGGCACCGAGCGCACCTGAAGACGGCGCGCATTGGCGCGGTCGATCTCGACCAGCGAAAGCGTCGTATCCGCCGACATCGCCTGGACGAAGCGAGGGACATCGAGCCCTATGTCGGCAGCGATTGCGGCAAGGACTTCGCTATCGGCGATGTTGCGCGCCTCGGTTAGATGCGCCTTCTGGATCGCATCGAACATGCGCCAGTGCGCGTCCTGTCCAGCCTGGATTTCTGCCGCTTTGCAGGCGAGCGCGCCGGGAAGGCCGAATGGATAGTCGAAGGGCGCTGTCCGCATGCCCTCGATGTTGAAGGCATCAGGCGTATCCGATGCCGCCTTACAGGCTTCCCAGTGTCCCAGGATTTCGGTCTTGGCGTTCGCCGTCGAACCGAAGCGAACAAGCATTTCAGCTGGGCTCGCCTGCAGGACGAAGGTCCGATGCCGAATGTCGAGGTCAAACTCGTCGTTGAGCGCGTGCAGGCGGGGCGAGGTGTTGAAGCACCAGCCGCAAACGACGTCATGGAAGAAGTCGAGGGTTAGACGTTTGCTGGTCATAGTCACGCCGCCTCCTTGATCTGGCCCGCGGAAACGCCAGCAGCAATGCGGGATGCCATCTCGGCGACGAAGCGGCCCTGGAAGCGCGCGCCTTCAAGATCGGTGGGTGTTGGTTTCAGAGAACCATCGCCGCCAGCGATGGTGCCGGCGCCATAAGGCGAGCCACCGACAATCTTGTCTGTGCGCATCTGGCCGGGGAATGTGTAGGGCATACCGGCGACCAGCATGCCGAAATGCAGGAGCGGCACGTGAAATGTCAGGACGGAGGCCTCATGGCCTCCATGCTGCGACCCGGTGGACGTGAAGACCGCGGCAACTTTGCCGACTAGCGCGTTTGATGCCCACAATCCGCCCGCCTGATCGAGGAACTGCTTCATCTGCGAAACCATGTTGCCGAAGCGGGTCGGTGTGCCAAAGATGATGGCGTCGTATTTCGGAAGGTCTGAGACTTGCGCGATCGGCGTCTCAAAGTCCTCCTTGTAGCCCGCTTTTTCGCGCACGGCCTGTGGCACCGTCTCGGGCACCCGTTTCAGGTCTACCGTCACGCCTTCGACTTCGCGCGCACCCTCGGCTTCCGCGTGGGCCAGCGCATCGATGTGACCGTAGCTCGAATAATAAAGTATCAGCACCTTCGTCATCTTCGCCTCTTTCATCTGGAGTTGATGCGGCGAAGATCGTCCAATCGGGCAGTCGAAAAAACTGCGACCCGGGCAGGTCTTTATTCACGCTGTGTTGATAATAATGCCCTAGGTGGGCAGACTCTCCTGCAGAAAGTCGAGAAAGGCACGCGACTTGGCATCAATACCGCGTCGGGTAGGCGTGACCGCATAAATGCGCCGCTCGGGCATTTTGTATTCTGTCAGGATTGGCCTCAGGCGGTCGTCGCTGAAACATGGATCTGCTATGAAAGACGGAAGGGAGCCGATGCCCATTCCCTGCAGGAGCATTTCGCGTAGGAAAAGACTGTTGCCCACGGTCAGGCGCGGTTGAGGTGAGAATGGATCGACACCGTCTTCGTTTTCGAATGACCAACTCGTCGACGTGTCAGCGAGACCGTATCCGATAATGTCGTGGCCAGCGAGATCCGCTGGCTTTTGGGGCTCGCCTCGGTTTTCGAGGTAATCAGGTGCAGCGCAGATATACTGATGGACTTCACCAAGCTGGCGCACGACCAGTGACGAATCCGGAAGCGTCGCCCTGATGCGGATGGAGACGTCAAAACCGCCTTCCACCACGTTCAGGACGCGATCATCTAGATCAAGAACGATTTCGATCTCGGGATATGCCTTCGCAAAACGCGGTATCAGCGGCGCCAGGACAACGAGGCTGAACGAAAGGGGAGCGTTGACACGAAGGCGGCCCTTCGGGGCCGAGATCTCTTCGCGCATGGCGTTGTCCAGCAAGTCGATCTCATCGAGGATGCGCCGGCATTCATCGTAATAATGGCGTCCATGTTCAGTCAGGGACATGCGACGTGTCGTGCGAGTCAGCAGGACGCAGCCGAGGCCTTCCTCGAGCTGTTTGATGTGTTTGCTCACAAGCGCGGCGGACAGGCCGAGATCATTGGCGGCCTTTGAGATGCTCATGCGGTCAACGACGCGGCAATAAGCGCGCATTACATCCAGACGGTCCATTTCCTCGTTCGCAAATTTGTTGTCATCATCATGACGCCCTCAATCCTTTCAGAAAAAGTGTCACGGCTTCGCTGCGTAACCTCCCGTGGCGGGCTTTGGGAATAGCAAACAGCCCTCTATGCAACATCATCCCGTCAATCATGCTCGCCAGTGCTCGTCCCGCCATTCGTGCATCGAAATCGGTCCGGACCTCTCCGCAAGCCTGCAGGTGCTCCAGCGTCTTGGCATAATGCTCACCAGACCGGTCAAAATATCCCGCCACCCTGGCTACGAAATCCTCCGAGGCGAAACTGGGCCCGAATACCTCGAAGAAGACCCTTATGAATCGTGCATGATCCTCGGGGATGTCCATGGTCGCTGATATGTTGTCGAGAAATCGGGAGAGAGTGTCGGGCTGTGGCTGGTTCAGGAGGGATGTCTCCATAGCCTCGAAATGCCTCTCCACCATTGCCTCGGCGAGTGCTTCCTTGTTCTTGAAGTATAGGTAGAGCGTGCCCTTGCCGAGCCCGGCCGCCTTGGCTATGTCGGCGATGGTTGCCGAGTGATAGCCCTTGTCGGCGAAGACGCGCATGGCGGCGTCCAGAATGCCACGTTGCATTTCTTCCTTGTCGACGATCTTCGGCACGCTCTGCCCTCCTGTTCAAATGCAGTGCACGATAATGCTTTTTATGACTGGACGTCCAGTCATAAACTCGTTATATGACCGACCATCCAGTCATAATAGGTGCATCATGAAACAGTTTTTAGTGCTCCCCGCCGTTGCGGCGTTACCGCTCCTGATAGGAGCCTGCGCCAACACAGGCGCGAACTACAGCCCCATTGTCGATGGACCGAAGTCGTCGGGTTACCAAGCTGATCTGAACGCATGCCAGGCTCTGGCGCGCCATCAATTCCGGGGCGAACCCGCAGGCGCGGCGTTCCTGGGCGGCGGCATCGGAGCTCTGGCCGGTCTCGCAGACGAAGACCTCTCTGATACGGAAGGCGCGATTGGCGGTGCCTTGGTCGGAGCGGCCGCGGGTGGCGTGGCCGGCGCTGTTTCGACAGCGGAGAAACGCAAGGCCATAGTCATTGCGTGTATGCGCGGGCGGGGACATCGCGTGGTCGGATAGGGGAGAACACGATGACGATCGGAGAAACAGCGGCTGTCTTCTATGCGATACTTGCGGTCCCGCCAGCGTTCATGCAACTGGCACTCGCTGCCGGCGCACCGTTCGGCGAATACACTCTGGGCGGCCGCTGGCCCGGGAAGTTGCCGCATGCCATGCGCCCGGTGGCCCTTCTCCAAGCGTGCATACTTATCACAATGGCCACTGCGGTGCTCGACCGATCAGGTGTCATCGAATTGGGCTGGCCAGCGGCAGCGTGGTGGCTGGCATTCGCCATGACGGTGCTGACATGCATTGCAAATCTCGCCACTCCCTCGCGGCCCGAACGCAGGGTTTGGGGTCCGATCACCGTCGCCATGCTGGTCTGCGTTCTCGCGGTCTGGCTTACCAACTGAATGCCGGTAACGGAAATCAGGAAAGGACAAGTTATGGGAACGGTAGTGATCGCCGGGGCGACCGGCTATCTGGGTCACCACCTCGTCAATGAATACCGACATCGTGGATGGACCGTTCATGCGATCGTTCGTGACGTGGATAAAGCGCAGCAACAGGGACTCGCCGCGGACAGGCTGATTGAGGCAGAGGCGACGGATCCAACTACGCTGAGCAGCCCTATTTGACGGGTCCAATGTGATTGTTAGTGCATGGCCGGTCTTCGGTCCATCGGGATGATGGCTTCCGGTGCCGGCGGGCGGTAGCCCAATGCGCTGTGTGGTCTCCTGGTGTTGTA
>Ga0209273_10001425_pt1 | contig 21616 bp, 15 predicted proteins | sample tdAd471_FD_187126 | JGI IMG/M metagenome (GOLD analysis project Ga0209273, IMG submission 187126) | Marine sediment microbial communities from the Atlantic coast under amendment with organic carbon and nitrate - tdAd47.1 (SPAdes)... | ecosystem: Environmental > Aquatic > Marine > Coastal >...
GCCGGACACCCGGTTTCTTCGCATGACGGGCCGGACAGGCAAGGGGGATTGCGCTGTGCCCGCCCGGCAGAAGGGAGGGATTGGCGGCGTTTCCAATCCCCCTTGACGCGTGGCAGGCCGGGTTCGCAGCGCCGGGCCCCAACGCTCATCGCGATGTTTTCACACCAATTTGACCGCTGCGGGCTGCAGACAGGGGCGGGACTTCCTATCTATGCTCGGCGGCGAACAGGAGGGGTACGCCATGGCCGGACGGTCTGCACACGACATGACGCAAGGTCCGGTCTTCGGGCATGTCGTCCGGATGATGATGCCGATGAGTTTCGGCATTCTCGCCATGATGCTGGTCGGCATTATCGACACTTATTGGGTCGGTACGCTGGGGACAGCGCAACAGGCCGCTGTCCAGATGAGTTTCCCCATCACCATGCTGGTGATGAGCGTCTCGATCGGCCTGGGCGCCGGCGCCGTCTCTGCCGTCTCGCGTGCGGCGGGCCGCAAGGACGGCACCTCCATTTCCCGCATGGCGACCGACGCGCTGACCCTGTCCTTCCTCTCGGTCGGACTGGTCTCGATCCTCGGCATCATCTTCGTCGAACAGATTTTCCGCGGTCTCGGTGCCAGCGAGAGCATGCTGCCGCACGTGGTCGACTACATGACGGTCTGGTTTGCCGGGATCGTGCTGATCGTCGGACCGATGGTGGCCAGCAATATCCTTCGCGCGCTCGGCAATGCCGTCATCCCGAGCCTGATGATGATCGCGGCGGCCCTGGTCAATCTGATCCTCGACCCGATCTTCATCCTCGACGATGTATTCGGCCTGATGCCCGGCCTGGGCTGGGGCGTCTCCGGCGCTGCGCTCGCCACGGTGGCGGCCAATGCCTTCACCTTCGTGATGGTCATGGCCTATCTCATCTTCAAGGAGAAGCTGATCGATCTCTCCATCCCGGACTTCTCCGAAGTCTGGCACCACTGGATCGACATTGCCCGTGTCGGCATTCCGGCCTGCATCTCCAACATTTTCAACCCGTTCGCCCTGACTGTCGCGATGTCCAGCCTCGGCATGGCCCGTTTCGGCGACGCCGCCGTTGGCGGGCTGGGTGTGGCCGGCCGGGTCGAGGCCTTCGCCATCGTGCCGCTCTTCGCCCTGTCGGCCAGCATCGGTGCGGTGACCGGGCAGAACGGCGGGGCCGAGCGGCTGGACCGTGTGCGCGAAGCCTTCCGCTCCAGCTTCCTCTTCTGCATCGGCTGGAGTTTCTCGCTCGCGCTGGTGCTCTGGCTGGGCGCGGACCTGATTGCCGCTGCCTTCCTGCCGTCTGAAGCCGGACGCAGCGTTGCCATCCAGTACTGGCATATCGTGCCGCTGACCGTGGCCGGCTACGGGATCACCATCGCGGCGAGCGCCGGTTTCAACGGCCTCGGGCGTCCCGGACACGGCGTCGTCATCACATCCGGTCGGGCGCTGGGGCTGATGGTACCGTTCGTGATCATCGGCGGCATGATGTTCGACGGCCCGGAAGGCGTGATCTACGGCATCGCTGCGGCCAATCTCGTCGCGGGCCTGCTTACCGGCGGTTTCGTCCTGCTTCGCGCGCCGATGACCGCAAAACACGCCAAGCCCCGCACCAAACCGGCCCCGAAAGACGCTGAACCGGCCTGACCGGAATTTCTCATAATTTCCGCCGTCGGATTTCGCCTCCTACTACGACTACCATGTGGGACGTCATCGAACGCCCCGAATGGGCCGTAAGCGACTGATTTTGCGTCAGGCCACGCGGATTTTCGCGCGAAAATAGACTCTCACACGCCTCTCACATCGCAGCCTGTGCGCACCGCGACCTCGTCTTCACCCTGTCAAAGAACCGGGCAAGTCTAGCGTGGTGCGCCGAGGCGGGGAGAGGGGGCGTCGCCCGGAGGCGGTCGACGTGTTGCGCTCGTCCCCCTTCGACCCGATGCGTCGCATCGGCCCACTTCCCCCATTGGGGAAGAAAACCCTCACGCCAGTCCTTTCGGATGCATGCGCTGCGAAAGGGGGCGAAAGTCCGGGAGCCAGATGTGTCGACCGCTGGAGCTGCTCTTTTCCCCGGACTTGTTCCGGGGCCTACAAATTGAGCCAAACCTGGCACGAACCGGTAGGTCCCGGAATTCGCTGCGCTCCTCCGGGAAAAAGTGCTCGGTGCCTCATCTTCCCCTCTGTGGAGGTATCCCGGATAAAATCCGGGCCGGAGGCGCCCAATTCCCTCCGCCCCTGCCACCCTATCTCCGCACCAGCGGGATCGCGAGTTCGGCCTTGTCGTTGAGGTGGGGGTGCGGGAAGGCGGTCTGGGTGGGTTCGGCGGACCAGTCCCAGCGCGTGTCAGGCAGGAGGGTGTGCATGGCGTCCAGCGGACAGCCATAGGGCGGGCCGCCCATTTCGTCCTTTTGCATGAAGAGGGCGAGCAGTGTGCCGCCGGGCTTGAGCCAGCGGTGCACGGTGTCCTCGTATTGGGGACGCAGTTTCGGCGAGATCGCACAGAGGAAGGTCTGCTCCCAGACCAGATCAAAGGCCTGGTCCGGCGTAAAGGCGAGGGCGTCCCCATCGATGCGGGTCATGGTGAGCCCGGCCGTCCGGAAGGCGTCTTCCTGCCAGGTCAGGGCTGTGTCGGAAAGATCGGCCAGGGTGACGTCCAGTCCTGCGCGAGCCAGCTCGAGCGGTTCCGGGGCGCGGCCGCAGCCCGGGACGATGATGCGCGCGCCGGGCTTTAAAAGGCCGAGATCGGTCCAGTGGGCGAAGGCCGGATGCAGTTCGCGGCGCTCCCACGGCGCATCATTGGCCCTGAAGCGTTCTTCCCAGTCCATCGGATGACCTCCCCACTCGATTCGGGGAGAAATCTAGGCTGCGTTGGCGAGACGTGCCAGATCGACCATGGAGAAGGGGCGCAGTGGCGCGGGGATGCCGGCTTCGCGAAGCACGTCCTTGCCCGCCATGAAACGCACGCCCGTGGACATCACATCCTTGAAGGTCCGGGCCTCGCGAATGTCATCCACGAAGGTCGAGGCCTGGAGGCTGCGGGCCGCGCGGGCGAAGCCGTTCAGCGTTTTTAGCTCGTGATCCAGAATGCCTTCGCTTTCCGCATTGGAGGGCGGGCGTACGGTGGTCGAAAAGAGCGATATGCCCATCTCCTCGAACCCGTCGACATCAAACTCGCCAAACGGACGCTCGCCGACCAGGGTGACGCCGAGCTCGCGGATCATGGAAAGATAGGGCGCGGCCTGTTTCGGATGTTCCGGCAGATCGTCGATGCGAATCCAGAAGCGCTTGCGCGCCGCTTCGGGCAGGGCGGTGAGAGATCCGGTCCATTCGGCTCTGGCGTCCCTGTCGTCGAGCGTGTCGACGTGAACCCCCAGGGCGAAGGTCTGTTTCTGCTTTTTCTGCATGGCCATGCGCAGGGCCTGGATCGCCATGGTCAGCGCCGCAGTGTCTGCATCGCCATGCTCGCGCTGGGTCATGCGCAGTTTGCGGGCATTGCGGAACTCGCTCCAGCGGCCTTCGACATTGACCTTGGTGAAGCAGAAATTGGCTGCGATCATCTGGCGTTCGGCGTCCCAGATCGGACGGAAATAGGCTTTGAGATCCGGCGGAATCTTCGCGGCCGGCGGCTTTGGCGGCGCGACCGGTTTCGGCGTGTCCTCGACGGCTGCCACCGGGGCCGCCACGGCGGCGACCAGCTTGCCGACGCCCTGGGCGTCGGCCTGCAGCGTTTCGGTTTCCAGCTTCAGACCGGCCAGGTCCGGCTGTCCCAGGAAGAAGGATTTCATGTCCGCGGCGATCGCAGCAACCTCGTCGGCGATATCGACGCCCGGATCGGCAAACAGCAGGAGGAAGCCCTCATTGCAGACGATGACCGCATCGTCCGGTCCGATCCGCTTTTCGATGAAATGGGCCCCGGCATCGAAGATGCGCTTTTTCAGCTTGGGCCATGCCTCCCCGGCATTGTCTCGAATGTCATTGAGGTTCAGGAGATTGAACTTGCCGATCTCGATATTGCGCTTTTCGACCAGCGCTCTTTTGATAAATGTCTTGAGATCAACGCTCATATTACTCCATCCCCCGGCCAAGGCCTGAATTTGGATATTCGCAGATCATCCTTAATTCGGCGTTGACCGAAAAACAGGCAGTGCGGGGCGCTTGCCACAGCCCGCATCCCATGCGATCACCCGCGCCCTGCGAAGGCTGGCCGCGCGGATGTGGCGGAACTGGTAGACGCGCCAGATTTAGGTTCTGGTGCCGAGAGGCGTGGGGGTTCGAGTCCCTCCATCCGCACCAGCCTGCGCTTTCGGGTGGGATCGCCATGTTTCGCGGAAGCCCGAAGGGCGGCGACGGGCCGTTACGGGCACCGAAAACCGGCCCATATGTCCCCCAACCGCGTCGAAGCGTTGCACAGCCCAAATCGGCGTGACATAACGCGCGCTCGAATTTAACGCGGGTCTCCGCACCAGTTAGAACACCAAGGTCCACCCATGAATGTCATCGAGAAAGCATCGGAAGGCTTGAGCCGCACTTTTGAGGTCGTCTTTGCCGCCGACGATCTGCAAGCTCGCCTGGATGCGAAAATCGAAGAAATCCGTCCGGAAGTTCGCCTCAAGGGCTTCCGTCCGGGCAAGGTTCCGTCCAGCCACATCCGCAAGATGTTTGGCGAGTCCATCATGGGCGACCTGCTGAACGAACTCGTTCCCGAGACCACCCAGAAAGCTCTGGACGAGCGCTCCATCCGTCCGGCTTCCCAGCCGGAGATCGAGGTCAAGTCCGATGCGAAGGCGGTCGCGGAAGGCGCGGATTTCTCCTTTGAGATTCGTCTGGAGATCATGCCGGAATTCGATCCCGCGGATCCCTCCGAACTGGCTGTGGATCGTCCGGTTGCCGAGGTTGACGACGCCCAGGTCGAGGAAAACCTCGCCAAGCTCGCCGAGCAGAACCGCGCTTACGCTCCGAAAAAGGGCGGCAAGAAAGCCAAGGCGGAAGAGGGCGATGTGGTCGTCATCGATTTCGTCGGCAAGATTGATGGCGAGGCCTTTGAAGGCGGCTCCGCGGAAGACGCCCGTGTCGCCATCGGTGACGGCGCCTTCATTCCGGGCTTCGAGGAACAGCTCATCGGCGCCAAGCTCGATGAGGAACGTGATCTCAATGTGAGCTTCCCGGAAGACTACCAGGCTGCGAACCTGGCTGGTAAGGCCGCGGTCTTCGAAGTGAAGGTCAAGGGTATCGAGGAAGCCCAGGAGCCGACGGTTGACGACGAGCTCGCCAAGCGTTTCGGCATGGAAGACCTCGCGGCGCTCAAGGATGTTCTGAAGAAGAATGTCGAAAGCGAGCACACGCAGCAGTCCCGCATGAAGGTGAAGCGCTCCCTGCTCGACGCCCTGGACGGCAAGCATGATTTCGATCTGCCGCCGAAAATGGTTGAAGCCGAGTTCGAGAGCATCTGGCGCGAGGTTGCTCACGCGATCGAGCACGGTCACCTCGATGACGAAGACAAGGACAAGTCCGAAGACGAGCTGAAGGCCGAGTATCGCGGCATTGCAGAGCGCCGCGTGCGTCTGGGCCTCGTCCTCGCCGAGATCGGCCGTCGCAACAATGTCGACGTCACGCAGGAAGAACTGTCCCGCGCGATCAACCAGGAAGCCATGAAGTATCCGGGCCAGGAGCGCCAGGTTGTCGAGTTTTACTCGAAGAACCCGGGTGCCGTCGCCCAGATCCGCGCGCCCATCTATGAGGAAAAGGTCGTCGACTTCATCCTCGAGAAGGCCAATGTCACCGACGTGACCGTCTCCCGTGAGGCGCTGTTCGCTGACGATGACGAGGCCGAAGCGGCTCCGAAGAAAAAGGCTCCGGCCAAGAAAGCGGCTGCCAAGAAGGCCCCGGCCAAGAAAGCTCCGGCGAAGAAGGCTCCGGCCAAGAAAGCCGCTGCGAAAAAGGACGAGGACAAGGCCGAGAAGAAGCCGGCTGCCAAGAAAAAGGCCCCGGCGAAGAAAAAAGCTCCGGCCAAGAAAGACGCCTAAGCGCGCTTTTGTCCCGATACGGAACACGGAACGCCGGTGCTGGTCTCAGCGCCGGCGTTTTCGTTTATAACTGTCCTGCAATCGCTGTACGCAGCGCCTTGCCCTTGCGGGCGACGCCCGCAATAGTCATGTCACCTGTCTGATGAATCGGCCCCGTCCGGGAGCCGGGACCCCATGGAGCGCGATATGAGAGATCCTCAGGATGTGATGATGAATCTGGTTCCGATCGTCGTCGAGCAAACCAGCCGCGGCGAGCGTTCCTTCGATATTTATTCCCGACTCCTCAAGGAGCGGATCATTTTCCTGACCGGCCCGGTCGAGGATCACATGGCCAGCCTGATCGTGGCCCAGCTGCTTTTCCTCGAATCGGAAAACCCGAAGAAGGAAATCTCCATGTACATCAACTCGCCGGGCGGTGTGGTCTCGGCGGGGCTCGCGATCTACGACACGATGCGCTACATCCGCAGCCCGGTCTCGACCATGTGTATCGGTATGGCGGCTTCGATGGGCTCGCTTCTGCTCACCGGCGGTGAGAAGGACATGCGTTTTGCCACGCCGAATGCGCGCATCATGGTGCACCAGCCGTCCGGCGGTTTCCGCGGACAGGCTTCCGATATCGAGCGTCACGCGGCCGATATCCTGAAAATCAAGCGCCGTCTCAACGAGATTTACGTTGAACACACCGGTCGCAAGTATGATGAAATCGAAGCGGCTCTGGACCGGGACAACTTCATGTCCGCGGAAGAGGGCAAGGAGTTTGGACTGATCGATCAGATCGTCGAGCACCGTAGCGGTGAAGACGCATCTGAGGGCTAGATGTAGTATGTGGCGCGGATCATGCTTGATCCGCACTGCAACACTCTGGTCGTATAGGGGCGGATAGAAACCATTCGCTAAATATCGGCTGTGATTTTGCACGGATCGGTAACGCAAGCAGTCCTACAATCGGACTGTGGGTTGAATTGGAGCGGACATGAGTAAGACAGCAGGCGGCGACAGCGAGTCCAAGAACACGCTCTACTGTTCTTTCTGCGGCAAGAGCCAGCACGAGGTCCGCAAGCTGATTGCCGGACCGACCGTCTTCATCTGTGATGAATGCGTCGAGCTCTGCATGGATATCATTCGCGAGGAGAGCAAGACCTCGCTGGTGAAGTCCAAGGGCTCCGTTCCGAGCCCGCAGGATATTTTCGATATTCTCAATGACTATGTGATCGGCCAGTCTCACGCCAAGCGCGTGCTCGCGGTCGCAGTTCACAACCACTACAAGCGCCTCAATCACGCATCCCAGAATGCGGATGTCGAGCTGGCCAAGTCCAACATCCTGCTGATCGGCCCGACCGGCTGCGGCAAGACGCTGCTGGCCCAGACGCTCGCACGCATTCTCGATGTGCCGTTCACGATGGCCGATGCCACCACGCTGACCGAAGCCGGTTATGTGGGTGAGGACGTTGAGAACATCGTGCTGAAACTGCTCCAGGCCGCAGACTACAATGTCGAGCGCGCCCAGCGCGGCATCGTCTATATCGACGAGATCGACAAGATTTCCCGCAAGTCCGACAACCCGTCCATCACGCGTGACGTGTCGGGTGAGGGCGTGCAGCAGGCCCTGCTGAAGATCATGGAAGGCACGGTTGCCTCCGTGCCGCCGCAGGGTGGTCGCAAGCATCCCCAGCAGGAATTCCTGCAGGTGGACACGACCAATATCCTCTTCGTCGTGGGGGGCGCTTTCGCCGGTCTCGACAAGGTGATTTCCCAGCGTGGTCAGGGGTCGTCGATTGGCTTTGGTGCCGATGTTCGCGAGCCGGATGCGCGTCGTACAGGGGAAATCCTGCGCGATGTGGAGCCGGATGATCTCAACCGGTTTGGCCTCATTCCCGAGTTTGTCGGCCGCCTGCCGGTCATTGCGACGCTCGAGGACCTGGATGAGGGCGCTCTGGTGCAGATCCTCACCGAGCCGAAGAACGCTCTGGTGAAGCAGTATCAGCGCCTGTTCGAGATGGAAGGCGTTGGCCTGACCTTTACCGAGGATGCCCTGAAGGCCGTGGCGTCCCGTGCGATCGACCGCAAGACGGGCGCCCGGGGTCTGCGTTCCATCATGGAAGGCATTCTGCTGGAAACCATGTTCGAACTGCCGGGCCTGGATGGCGTGGAAGAGATTGTCGTCAACGCTGAAGTCGTTGAAGGCAATGCGAAACCGCTCTTCATCTATGCCGAGCGCAAGGACGACAAAGCCGAAGGCGCTTGACGCGCGAGGGTCTGCTACCCACCTGATAGGTGAACGGCAGGCCCCGCCTGCCACGGTACCAGACACGCGGCCCAACCCCCGAATCGAGTCACACTCGACGCGAACCGGTTCAGTCGGCTGGGCGCGAACGGAGATGATATATCCATGACCAAAACTCTTCCGCTTTTGCCGTTGCGCGACATCGTTGTGTTCCCGCACATGATCGTGCCGCTCTTCGTGGGGCGCGAGAAATCGGTGCGGGCTCTGGAAGAGGTCATGCGCGCGGACAAGCAGATCCTGCTCGCGACGCAGCGCAGCGCTTCTGATGACGAGCCGGCGCCGGACGCCATTCACACCACCGGTGTCGTGGCCTCCGTCCTTCAGCTGCTCAAGCTTCCCGATGGCACGGTGAAAGTCCTCGTCGAGGGCGGCACGCGTGTGCATCTGGTCGAGTACCTCGACAATGAGGACTTCTATCAGGCCGTTTGCGAGCCGATGACCGAGGACGCGGGCGATGATGCCGAGCACGAGGCGCTGATGCGCACCGTGGCGTCGAAGTTCGACGACTACGTCAAGCTCAACAAGAAGGTCCCGCCGGAAGCACTGGCCTCGCTGGCCCAGATCACCGAGCCGGGCAAGCTGGCGGACACGATTTCGGCGCACCTCGCGGTCAAGATCGACGAGAAGCAGTCGCTCCTCGAGGAGACCGATGTCGCCAAGCGCCTGGAGCGCATTCTCGGCCTGATGGAAGGCGAGATCGGCGTGCTCCAGGTGGAGAAGAAAATTCGTTCGCGTGTGAAGCGTCAAATGGAAAAGACGCAACGCGAATATTATCTCAATGAGCAGATGAAGGCGATCCAGCGCGAGCTGGGTGAGGGCGATGACGGTCGGGAAGAACTGGCCGAGCTCGAAGAGCGCCTCCAGAACGCCAAACTGTCCAAGGAAGCGCGCACCAAGGCGGAAGCCGAGTTCAAGAAGCTGCGCCAGATGAGCCCGATGTCCGCCGAAGCGACGGTGGTCCGGAATTATCTCGACTGGATCCTCGCGCTGCCCTGGGGCAAGCGCAAGCGCCTCAAGAACGACCTCGCGCGCGCCGAGGAGGTGCTGGACACCGACCATTACGGTCTGGAGAAGGTGAAGGAACGTATCCTCGAACATCTCGCGGTGCAGGCGCGTACGCGCAAGCTCAAGGGGCCGATCCTCTGCCTCGTCGGTCCGCCCGGCGTCGGCAAGACCTCGCTGGGCCGGTCGATCGCCAAGGCGACCGGTCGTGACTTCGTGCGCATGTCGCTCGGCGGTGTGCGGGATGAGGCCGAAATCCGCGGTCACCGCCGGACCTATATCGGCTCCATGCCGGGCCGCATCATCCAGTCGATGAAGAAGACGAATTCGGCCAACCCGCTTTTCCTGCTCGACGAGATCGACAAGCTTGGCGCCGATTATCGCGGCGATCCGGCGTCGGCGCTTCTGGAAGTGCTCGATCCGGAGCAGAACGCGACGTTCAACGACCATTATCTGGAAGTCGATTACGACCTCTCCGACATCATGTTCGTCACCACGGCGAACACGCTGAACCTGCCGCAGCCGCTTCTCGACCGGATGGAGATCATCCGCATCGCCGGCTACACCGAAGATGAAAAGGTCGAGATCGCACAGCGTCACATCATTCCCAAGCAGATGAAGAACCATTCCCTGTCGAAGGCCGAGTGGGCGCTTACGGAAGCCGGGCTGCGTGACCTGATCCGCTATTATACCCGTGAGGCGGGCGTTCGGAGTCTTGAGCGCGAGATTGCCAATCTGGCGCGAAAGTCTATCCGCAAGATCGTCAGTGGCGAGCTGAAGACTGTGGAAATCACGCCGGAAAATCTCAAGGACTTCTCGGGCATCCGGAAGTTCCGCTTCGGTGAGACCGACAAGGATGACCAGGTCGGCGTCGTGACAGGTCTGGCCTGGACGGAAGTCGGTGGCGATCTGCTGACCATTGAAGCCGTTCGCATGCCGGGCAAGGGCCAGATGAAGGTGACGGGCAATCTTCGCGACGTGATGAAGGAATCCATCTCTGCCGCGAATTCCTTTGTGCAGTCCCGCGCGCCCTCGCTCGGCGTCAAGCCGACCCTGTTCCGTGCGACGGATATCCACGTGCACGTCCCGGAGGGCGCCACGCCGAAGGACGGTCCGTCCGCCGGTATCGGCATGATGACCGCCATCGTCTCCGTTTTGACCGGCATTCCGGTGCGCAAGGACATCGCCATGACCGGCGAGATCACCCTGCGCGGCCGGGTCCTGCCGATTGGTGGGCTCAAGGAGAAACTCCTCGCGGCGCTGCGCGGTGGGGTGAAAACCGTTCTGATCCCGCAGGAGAACGAGAAGGACCTTGAGGAAATTCCGGACAATGTGAAGGAAGGCCTCGACATCATCCCGGTTGAAACGGCCGATCAGGTTCTCACCCGGGCGCTCGTCGAACCTGTCGAGCCGGTTGAATGGACCGAGGCGGATGAGGCGGCGCTCGCGGCCATGAGCACGCCGTCAACCGAAACCGGTGGGTCACAAATTGCACACTAGTTTCGTTTGAAACGATAATTTGCAAGAAAATGAGGGCCGGGATGTCTTTCCCGGCCCTTTTTTGCACAAAACTGCCGTTTGTTAACCATGAGGGGATTGACGCCCCCCGGGCGGCTCGTCACAGTCTTGGGCATGATGACCGCACGTTTTTATTTTACCGGCTATTTTACCAACGCAACCCGTACGGGGGCGGTGGCCGGGTAACGCGCGCGAACAGCAGCAAGTTTCCAAGGACCTCCCCCACCGGGGAGGTCCTTTTCTTTTGGGGTCAGGACGTTGGACACGATCATGAGTGAAACGAAATCCAGGGATGATGTACGCGCAGCGATTAATGCGCTGGACCGCGAATTGGTGGATCTGATCGCCCGGCGTGGCGATCTGGTGGAGGAAATTCTCAAGGCCAAGGCGGAAGCCGGCCTGCCCGTTCGGGATCGCGAGCGTGAGGCAGAAGTGCTTCGCGACGCCATTGAGCGCGGCAAATCCCTTGGGGTTGCCCCAGAACTCGTCGAGAGCCTGTTCCAGAATCTGTTTGCCGCTTCCATCCAGCGTCAGCGCACCCGGTTCGACAGCATGCGTGACGAGGACCTGAACGAAGCGACTGTGGCGTATCTGGGCGGTCCGGGTAGCTACAGCCATATTGCGGCTCAGCGGATCTTCGCCCGTCGCAATGCCAGCGTGGTCCCGGCGCCCAAGCGCGACTTCATCTCCATCTTCCGCGCCGTTGAGAGTGGCGAGGTGGATTATGGTGTGATCCCGATCGAGAACACGACGACCGGGTCGATCAATGAGGTCTATGACCTGCTTCTGGCCGGCCGCGCCAAGATCGCGGGAGAGTTTCTCCTGCGCGTGGACCACTGCCTGATCGGCCGCTCAACCGGCCTGGGCAAGGTGAACCGGGTCTACGGGCACCCGCAGGCTCTGGCCCAGTCGCGGCGATGGCTGGCGAGCCATCCGGAGATCGAGACCCATATGGCTTCCAGTTCGACGCGGGCCCTGGAGCGCCTGCTCGAGGATGATGATACGGCGGGCGTCATTGCCGGCGCGGACGCGGCGCGCCTGTTCGGCTTTGACGTGCTCGAACACGGCGTGGGCGACCACGAGCAGAACATCACCCGTTTCATCGTCCTGACCCGCGAATTGAAAAAGCCGACCCGGGAGGTTGAGTGCAAGACCTCGCTCATGTTCACGACACGGGACACGCCGGGGGCGCTGATCGATGCGCTGATGGGGTTCCGCGATGGCGGTATCAACCTGGTCAAACTCGAAAGCCGTCCCATTCCGGGTAATGCCTGGGAAGAGATGTTCATCATGGATGTCGAGGGCCATGTCGATGACAAGGCGATCCTCGACGCCATGAAGGTGCTTGAGGAACATACTCGTGAAATCAAGCATCTGGGCTGCTACGCCGCCGATGCGATCGACACGGTCAGCGTCGCCGAATAGGAGCAGACGGCGATCAGATCCGCGGGTCCTGTTCCTCCGCAGGGCCCGCGGACTTGTCGCGGTAGATGCCGTGACCGCCGCCAGCCTGTTCCGCCAGCCGCCTTTCACGTCCTGAGACAGCGTTCTGCAGGCGGGATTCTGACAAGGCATGCTTCGCGCGAATACCATGGAGCGGGTGTCGGAAACTCAGACCGCGGCATCGATCAACGGGCGAAACGGGTAGAGCGTCTGGCCGCGATAGCTGTGTCCGGGGTGTTCTCCGCTGATGCCATAGTCCTCCGGCCAGCCTTGCGGCATGTAGAGCGTGCCGAAAATCCGGTCGATGAAGCTGAAATGCACCGCGAAGTTCGTGTTGATCGCTTCCGGGTGGTCCGCATGGTGCCAGTGGTGGTGGCGCGGCGTGACGAAGACGTGTTCCAGCCAGCCAAACTGCCAGCGCACATTGGCGTGGATGAAGGTTGCGTGGACGCCGATCAGCAGGGCGTAGAGATTCACCGCCGCCTGGTCAAAGCCCAGCAGGAAGATCGGGGCGAGGGTGGCCGTGCGTGTGAAGAGCGCTTCCAGCACGTGCAGACGGGAGCTCGCGAGCCAGTCCATCTGCCGGGAGGAGTGATGCACGGCGTGGATCCGCCAGAGAAAGCCGCCGGCGTGATAAGCGCGATGGATGGCGTATTCGACCAGGTCCACCGCCAGCATGATGGCGAGGAGCTGCAGCCAGACCGGTAGCGCAGAGACCATGCTGGTCAGGCTCTCCACGCGGGCCCAGTCGAGACCCCAGACCAGCAGCGCGTTTGTGAGGGCGAGATAACCGCCCAGCATGAGATGCATGAAAAAGAAGTGCTTCATGTCGAGCATCCATTCGGCCCGCAGGACGGGTTGTTCCGGACGGAGCGGCGCGAGCTTCTCAAGGAGGATGAAGAGACCGCCCGTTGTCAGAAGGCCGATGATGAACCAGTCCAGGCCGATATAGGCGGGGGCAGCATCCAGAGAGCCGAGCGGCGTGTCGGCGCCGCCAAAGGCGGCACTCAGGGCGAGCATGGCGAGGCCCGCCAGCGCTGGAAGCAGTCGCCGGTTTGCGATGGCGAACAGGCCGAACGTGCCGCAGGCAATCATCAGTCCGGCGAGCCCGGCCCGCATCAGGGCGATGTCGTAACCCGCGCGCAATTCCGGAATGGTCAACCAGGCAGGGAAGTTGAAGACGAGCACACCCAGAAGGCTGAGCGCGCCGAACAAGGTGCAAAGCCAGGCGCTGAGCCAGCCATTGCCCAGTCTGAAATTGCCTTCCGGACGGCGCAGCAAAATCCAGCGCTGGAGCGGGCGGGGCAGGGATTGCGGCAGAGGGAAAAGAATCGACATCACGCCTATCCATTAAACGAACGATGTTCACAAAATGGATGTGAATCAGATTTTCGCAAGCGATAAAATGAACATTGTTCAAAAAATAATTCGCGCTATAAGACCTGGATGGAAACGCACGCTGAACCGCTCCGCCGAAGGGGACGTCCAGGTCTTGGACCGGAGGCCCGGGATGCGGTCTTGATCGCGGCGGGAGAACTTCTGTCGGAGCAGGGCGCCTCCGGCATGCAGGTCCGCGCCATTGCCGGTCGGACGGGGCTGTCCGTCGGGTCCATCTACAAACTGTTCGGCGATGTCGAAAGCCTGATGCGAGAACTCAATCGCGAGACTTACCGCGCTTTCGCCGAGCACCATCGTTCCGCCCTGGAGGCGTGTGGCCTGGCGGAAACGCGCGTGCTGGACCGGCTGATGGTTCTGGCGCGCGCCTATATCGACTTCGTTCTCACCCATCGCGAACGCTGGACGGTGCTCCTGGCCCTGCCGCCACGCCGCCATACCGAAAGCGGTGCGCGTGACCGTGCCAGCGAGGATGCGTTGTTTGCCATCGTCGAAGAGGTTCTGGCGCCTGCGGCGGGCATGGGGGACAGCGTCCAGCGCGCGCGGATCGCGCGGGCGATGTGGGCCTCCGTGCACGGGATAGTCTCCATCGTGCTGACCAATTCTGTCGAGGACGATCCGGTGGCCGATGCGCTGGCGCAGATCGAAATGATCGTCGGTGCCGTCGTCCGCGATCACAGCTGAGACCGCGCTTGCCTCTTGCCTTGGTGACCGGCTTCGGACTAGAACGCGCGCCTGTCTTCGGCCCGCGCGCCGATGCGGGCGGTTAGCTCAGTTGGGAGAGCATCTCGTTTACACCGAGAGGGTCGGCGGTTCGAGCCCGTCACCGCCCACCATTCCCCCCCCCAATCCCGATTCCAGCGGCCTGTTGACGCAATCACGCGCGGTTGCGCCGCTTTTCCTTGCGCTTGCGCAAAGGCCTCGCTAGTCCGGAAGGACGCAATGCGGGTAACTCTCGGTGACGCTTTTCCTGACAGCGCTTTTGACTTCCGGCCTGTGTGGCATGGAGGCGACCGTGCCGGAACCGGTGACGGCCGAGACGCTGACCGCGCCGACCCCGGTTTGCGAGCGCTGTGAGGAGCTGGACCGTTTCTACGCGGAGCGGGGCGGCGCGCTCGCGTGGACGGGGCCCGGAAATGTCTACGCCTACCATCAGTTGCTTGAGGCGATTGCGGCCATGGAGTCGCACGGCCTCGATCCGGAACTCTACGGCTTTGCCACGCTCGTCGCGGCGTCGCCGGTCCACGCCGACCTGGCGCTCGATGAACAGGCGACGCGGGCCTGGCTGGAGATGGCGCATGACCTGTCTGGCGGGCGGCTGGATCCGCGTGTCTATGAGCCGGGCTGGATATCGCCGCACGAACATCCCGATCCGGTTGCCCGGCTGAACCTGGCCCTCGAACTCGATGCGGTGGCGCTCAGTCTCGCGGAACTTGCGCCGAATGATGACGGGTATCACCGTCTGCGCGAGGCGCTACGGGTCTATCGGGCGCTGGCGCTCGAACCGCAACGCCATCCGGTCTCGCCCGGCCCGGCCCTGCATCCGGGGGATGCCGGGCCTCGCGTCGTGCAGTTGCGCGACCGTCTGGAAGCGGATGGCTATCTCGACGGCTCGCATCCGGTCGCGGACCGGGACGTCTTTGATGCGGCGCTCGCGGATGCCGTGGTCGCGCTTCAGCGGGCGGTGCATCTCGATGCCGACGGCATTGTCGGCGAGGAAACGCTTCGCTGGCTCTCCATCTCGGCGGCCGACCGGGTGGCCCAGATCGAGGCCAATCTGGAGCGTCGCCGCTGGCGCCGCACCCCGTCCGGACGCGCCCTCCGGGTCAATATTCCCGATTTTTCGCTCGAGGTGCTCGAGGACGGCGCGATTGTAGACCGGCACCGTGTGATCGTCGGGCGCATCAGCCGACCGACGCCGGTTTTTGCGGCCGAGCTGTCCTATCTCATTCTCAATCCCTGGTGGGAGACGCCGTACTCGCTGGCGGTGCGCGACGAGCTGCCGGCTTTCCGTGCAGATCCGGACATGGTGGCACGACTGGGCTTCCAGGTGCTCGACGAGAACGAGCAGATTGTCGATACCGCGCAGCTCGACTGGAATACGGTCCCGTCCGACCCCTTTCCCTTCCGGCTCCGGCAGGCGCCCGGTCCGGACAATGCGCTGGGCGAGGTGAAGTTCATCTTCCCCAACCCGCACAATACCTATCTGCACGACACCCCGGCCCGGCACTTGTTCGATCAAAGCCGACGGGCTTACTCGTCCGGCTGTATGCGGGTGGAGGCTCCCCTCGATCTGGCCCGCTGGGTCACCGAGGGACTGGAGGGCTGGACGGGGCAGAGCGTGGATGCGGTAGCAGCGGGCGATGAGGAAACGCGGGTCGACCTGACGGCCCGGATTCCAGTGGATGTCGTCTACTGGACGGTCATTCCGTCGCAGGGCTCTTGGGTGCGCTTTGTGGCGGACCTATATGAAAAGGACGAGGCGATTATCAACGGACTATCGGGGGGTAGTCCGAACAGTCAGGAGTAAGACGTGCCCGCGTGGTTTTTCATGGCAACGACTGCCATCACCCCCATTCCCCAGCCTGCCGAGATCCCGGCTGCGGCTGTGGCCGTTTCGCCCATTCCCTTCGAATTGCCTGAACCCGAGGTCGAAGCCGGATTTGACGCTGGCCGGACGGGTTTCACGGTGACGACTCCCGACGGTGTCGTCATCGGATTTGATGAATTTACTCTCTTCGTGCGACCGGGCGAGACGCTGGACTTCGTCGCCTCACGACCGGTGCATTGGCTTGCCGAAGGGGAGGTGCTGAACGAAGGCGAAGCCCGTACGGAGCATGCCTGGCAGGCGGCGCAAGCGCCCGGCCTTCACGACCTGACGCTTGCGGGCGATGCGGGCGAGGTCATGACCCTTCACCTCGTGGTGATGCGCCAGCGCGAGGCAGGAGACCGTCAGATCAATGGCTATGCCATCGGCGATTATCCGGCCGAACCCTATCGGGGCCAGGAGAATTATCGCGCACCGGAGTTTTTCGTTGAGGTGGCGGACGGGATCGAGGACCTGCCGCTCTCACCCCATTTCACCCTGGGTCAGTTTCTGTGCAAACAGGACTCCGGCGAGGGTCCGGCCTATCTCGTGGTCTCCGAACGCCTGGTGATCAAGCTTGAGAACATTCTCGACGCGGTGAACGCGCATGGCTGGCGGACAGACGGGTTCACGGTCATGAGTGGCTATCGCACGCCGGCCTATAATGCGGGTCTCGGCAATGGTGCGAACTCGCGCCACATCTATGGGGGTGCCGCGGACATCTTCATCGATACCGACGGGAATGGTGTGATGGACGATCTTAACGGCGATGGCAGCCTGGATCGCCGGGACGCCGCCGCGCTCTACGATCTCGTTGAAGGCCTCGCCGCGACCGGCGATGAAAACTGGCAGGCGGGCGGGTTGGGCGAATACGGTCCCAATAGCCACCACGGCGCATTCGTCCATGTGGATGAGCGCGGCTGGCGCGCCCGGTGGGGGCGCAGTTAGACCACGTTCGGCGTCGTCGCGAAATTCGCCAGACCGGGCAGGGCGGCGTTGAGTTCGGTCTCGTTGAGGCCGAACCAGCGTCCGAGTGGCGCCGCATATTGTTCGACGGAGAGCGTCGGGATCAGGCGTCCATTTCCCGAATCCTGGGCGTGCTCCGGCGTGTAGAGCCCCGGATCGCCATAGATCTGCCCGCCATTGACGGCGCCGCCGACCACGAAATGGTGGGCGCCCCAGCCATGGTCCGTCCCGTCGCCATTGACGGTCAGCGTCCGACCGAAGTCAGACGCGGTGAAGACCGTCACCTCATTTTGCGCCCCGATCTCCTGCATGGCCTGGAAGAAGGTTGCGATGGCGCCGGCGAACCGCGCCTGCAGGTTGGGCAGGGCCTGCGCCTGGTTGTCATGCGTGTCGAACCCGCCCATGCCAACAAAGAAAACCTGGCGTGATGCGCCCAGCACGTCGCGCAGGCTGATCATCTCCGCGACTGCCCGGAATTGCTGGGAGAGATAGTCCTGGCCGAACTCGGTCGTCAGGGCGGGGACTTCCTCCCGTGCGGCCGCGTACTGGGCGTTGGCATCAAGAGAGCGGCGCATCGCGTCGGCCACATCGCTCTGGAGATAATTGCTCGGAGAGACACCCTGCTGTTCGAAATGCTGCTGCAGGATGGGCCGGATCGACTCGTCAAAGGCGCCGAAATAGCCCGGCCATTGCAGGGCAACGAGATTGCTCGGCCCGTCGAGCCCCAGCGGGAACTGGCGGGCGACGTCACCGGACAGCCAGACATTATTTCCAGCCGGGCTCATCGACGTGAAAAGCGGGATCTGGTTGGCACCGGAATTGAGCGCCGCATCGGCAAACTGGCCGCCCCAGCCGAAGCGTGCGCCTTCCGGCTCCGCCGACATCCAGACGGATTGCTGGTCATTGTGCGAGAACAGGCGCGGCGGCAGGTCATGGCCTTCATTGAAGAAATCACTGCGCGTTGTGGGACGGATCAGCGGGCCGACATTGCCCATGATGGCCGCATTGCCGGCCTGGAAAGCGCTATGGAGCGGAGCGAGCTCGCTCGGCAGGGCAAACTGGCGTCCGCCGAAATCGCCCGCATTGCTCGGTGTCAGTGGCAGCAAGGCGTCGCGGTCGCGGGACCGGTCGAGATCGCGATACTGGTCCAGCAACGGGGCTCGCAAGGCTGCATAGGCATCATAGCTGGCCTGGTCATAGGGCAGGACGGTGTCGTAGCAATCCATGCCGCCATAGAGATACAGGCAGATCAGCGCACGGTAGCCCGTGGTGTTGGCGGCCAGGGCGGGCATGGAGGCGAGGGCGCCGGTCAGGCCGCCTGCGGAGAGCAGGCCGAGGGCGCCGGTAGAGCGAAGGAAGCCGCGTCGGGATACAGTCATGGTCATTCCTCCTAGCGCTGTACGGCGTAGTCGTGGGACGTCATCACCATCAGGATGGCAATCTGGACCCGGGCCAGACGGCCTTCCTCGGGTTCGGTCTCGCTGATCTCGATGGTGTTGAGTGCGCTGGCGATGCCGTCGCGTGTCGCCGTGCTGAGTGTGCCGCCCGTAAAAATCACGTCGAGCCGGTCGATGAGGGCGTCTATATCGTCCGCCATCGCCACTTCTGCCGTGTAATCCGGATGGAAGCCGAGGAGTTCGGTCCGCAGATCGCCTCCGGTCTGATCGGTAATGAAGGGCGACATGAAATTCGCAAAGCCGATCACGCTGGCCTCATTGACGATCTGTAGTTCTGGCGCGGTCATGCCCTGGGCGCCCGACGCCGTGCCCGGGGCGACGTAGCCCGGACGGTAGAAGTTGAAGACCGATGGCGAGCGATAGGGGTGCTGGGCAAGCCCGCCGGGCGATCCTGTGTCCCAGAGCCAGTCTTCCCGGAAGGCCTGGCTGCCATCGATTCCGAAGGCGCGGGCCCAGTGAACGAAGCGGATCACCGGTTCGCGAATTTTTCCGTAGTCGCGCGGTTGGCTTGCAAGGGCAATATTGGCTTCGCTGTCGAACAGGATGGCGGCGAGGGTTGCCGCGAGATCGCCGCGCTGACCTTCTCCGACCAGTGACCCGTCCGGCAGGCGATAGCTGCCCGCCTCAAACGCGTTGGCGACGCGCGCCACATAGGCGGGGTCCGGATGGCTCTGGGTGAAACGCTGGATCAGCTGGCGGGACACGAAGGGCGCCAGATTGGGGTGTTCAAACAGCGTGTCGAGCGCGGTATTGATGCTCGCTTCCGCGCCCGTTCCCGGTGGAATGACGGTGCCGAGAAAGCGCTTTTCCTCGGTCGAATGATACGCCTCGAACGTGACCAGGTCGCGCCATTGCGCGGTTTCGTCTGCGGGCGGCCAGAAATTGGGGCTATCCAGTCCAAGGCCCGTGAAAACCCGCGCCAGGCCGGTCACATCGTCATTGTCATAAGTCTCCACGACATCGCCGCCCGACAGCACCGGTGTCCCGTCCATGTTGAGCTGGACCAGGCCGATGGTGAAGAGCTGCATGATCTCGCGGGCATAGTTCTCATCGGGAACCCGTCCCGTCGCCATGTCCGCTTTCTCATTGTAGAGGAAGGTCAGATAGGCCGCCATGGCAGGGGAATAGGTGACGTCCTGCAGGAGGTCGCGATAATTGCCGAAGGCGTTGCGCGTCAGCACATCCATGAAGTGCGCCATGGTCTCCGGCCGTCCGTGCAGCACGGAGGTCTGCGAGTCGGAGACGACGAAAATCTGCGACAGCGCGAAGGCCATGCGCTGGCGAAGCTGATCGGGAGCGTTGATGGAGCGGTCCCAGAAACTGTCTCCGGCGGCCCGGTATTGCAGATAATCCGGGTCAAACGTCCGGGCTTCCATCGCGGCAAGGTGGAGTGTCGGCGACAGGGCGAGCTGTTGCCTGAACCAGATGGAGGGCGTGGAATAGGCGAGATCCTCGATTTCCGTGTAGCTCGCGCCGAAACTCGCCTTGGCGAGAAAGCGCGAGGCGGTGCCGAGTTCTTCCTGGCCAACCGGAGGCGGCGTCGTGGGCGGGATCGTTCCGCCGCCGCCTGTTCCGCCTCCCGAGCCTCCACCGGATCCGCCGCCCGCGCCGCCGCCGGCATCGCCGCCTCCACCGCCTCCGCCGCTACAGGCGGCCAGGGCGAGGCAAAGCGTGACAAGTTTCAGGCCGGAAAGCAGTCGGACGAGGATGCTGGGCATCGAGAACTCCAAACAAATGCGGACGCGTGCGCGCACCTTACGCATCCGCTTGAGAAAGCCCGCCCCATTCCCTGTCCGAAGGTAAACTAGCAGCGGATTGTGACGCTGAAAATTGTCTCGAAATTTTTTTATTTCGGCGCGGCCGCGTCGAGCTTCAGCACAGGCAGAAGGCGGTCAGGTCTGGCAGCATCGTAGATGATCACCCGGGCGCGAGGTGCAAACCGCATCAGACTGGCCGCCGTGTCACGCGGATCCACAGGGCCCTGCGGGTACGGGTTGAGGATGACGGTCGAGCGACCTTCCAGGACCCGCAATGCGGTAAGCGTGTGCGAGAGCGTGCCGAGATAATTCCCGGCAACCAGAACCGGGTGCGCGTCGAGTTCGCGGATCAGGTCGAGATTGAGACCGTCTTCGGCGATGGGCGACATCACCCCGCCCGCACCCTCGATCAAGGTCGGGTGTTCGCTGTGGATGCGGTCGCCGCACCAGCGCGCGATCGCCTGCAGTCGCAGCTCCCGCTTCTCGCGACGCGCGGCCATGTCCGGCGACAGCGGCGCCTTGAACCGCCAGGGAGTCGTGTCCTTGATGGTCTCCGCAGTCAGTTCACGCCCATTGGCCTGAAGCAGGCGTGCGGTATCGGTGGCGGGAATGTCGTTCATGTCGAAGCCGGACAGGACCGGCTTGTAGACATGACACGTCTCACCGGCCTTGCGGGCGGCTTCCAGAAGAGTGCACAGGATATGCGTCTTGCCGATATCGGTCCCCGTGCCGGTTATGAAGATCGGGCGCGCCATTATTCGGCCGCCACCGCGTTCTGGCGAAGTTCGGCCACCGCCGCGGCGAGGACATCCACATCCGCCTCATCGTGTGTCGCGGAAAACGTGATCCGCAGGCGCGCCGTGCCGTCGGGCACGGTCGGTGGGCGAATGGCGGTCACGAGGAAGCCAAGCGCATTGAGTTCACGCGAGGCCCGCAGGGCATGTTCTTCAGCGCCCAGGATTACCGGAACGATCGGCGTGGCCGGTTCGGCGAGCCCGGCAGAGCGGCAAAAGCGTCTGGCCAGGGCCAGCGGACGATCCGTATCGACAGCGCCGGTCTCGATCAGCTCGAGGGCCTTGAGGGCTGCCCCGATCGAGGCAGGCGGCGGTGCGGTCGTGAAGACCAGCGGCCGGGCGCGGCTGCGCAGGAGTTCGCACACGGCGCGGGAGGCGCA
>Ga0209273_10001426_pt1 | contig 21614 bp, 14 predicted proteins | sample tdAd471_FD_187126 | JGI IMG/M metagenome (GOLD analysis project Ga0209273, IMG submission 187126) | Marine sediment microbial communities from the Atlantic coast under amendment with organic carbon and nitrate - tdAd47.1 (SPAdes)... | ecosystem: Environmental > Aquatic > Marine > Coastal >...
GGATTACCAAACCATAGAGGTTGTTTCTGAGCGAGGCGGTCACGGTGGTGGAGATAAGCGTTTGCATGATAAGATTTTCCGTAACCCAGAAAATCCTGATCCCTATAAGCATTCAGCTGGGACAAGAGATGGCGCGATGTCTATATTGGTAGGGATAGCTGCTCGCAAGAGTATTGAATCGGGGCGGCCGGTACGTATCGCGGAGCTGACTGACTTGGAGCCACGTGCAAAGCGGTTGTAAGGTATTGCCTTAGCAAGACTTCAGAAGTTAGCTTGGACTTGTCTGGGCAAAACTTCTGAAGTCTAAGCCTTTGGTGCCCACTCAGCGAGGCCTCTGCCATTTTGATTTTGATTTTCATTCCCATTTTGATTAACCTCCTATCCAACAAAAAAGCGGTCCGATGTGACCATCGAACCGCTAATCAATCATTTACTAATTCTTTATCTTATTAGCATCCAGCACCTGGATAGCCACAGTTTTGCTCATAACCGCCAAAAGTACGGTCAATCTGGTTCTGTGGAATAGGACGATAGATGTGAAAGTCCTGGATGTTTGGAGCTGCTTGCTCATTGTGCAATCTTGTGCGCTCCACTAACTTCCCGGTGCGAGTCAAATCGTACCAGCGATGTCCTTCACCGATCAATTCACGGGCTCTTTCATCCAGCAAGAAGTCAAGCGTTACATCGGCAGCGGTAATTTCATTGGCCGCTTCCATACCAGGCCATGCACCTCTTCTTCTGATCAAGTTGATGTCCTCAGCTGCGCCTTGAGTGTCTCCTTGCTTGAGGCGAGCTTCTGCTCGAAGCAAATGAGCATTACCTAATCGCATCAATACATAATCTCTTTGACCTTGCGTTTTCTGACGATCTGGGCGGGTGTTGTCGATCCACTTGTTCATACTCGGGAAAATTCGCTCTGAGTATTCATCATTGGTTACCACCATAAAGCGAGTTCTGTTTTGTAGATCTTGCGTCCATTTATCCTCTACCTGAGGGCCAGGAATATAGACTGCGGTGTCACCCACTGTAAACTTGGGCTGCCCTACCAAACTGCCATCTACATATCCGGCAGAAGCTTCTTCAGCTGACCATACAGGAATATTACTGGCATTATTGGAAAGCCATGCATGCTTGTAAGTCTTATCGTATCGCGCATCAATACTTCTATCCCACAAAGTCAGCAAAAAAGGCGTCGGTCTGAATCTTTTCCAAGGGCGGCCATTTTCAATGTCACGAGTCATACCTGCACGAACATCATACTCCATCAAGAAATAGAGATGTCCTCTATGACCCTCACCATCGATACCTTGATCTACTTGTGCTTTGGAGTTTTGAATGTTCCAAACCACCTCTGAGTTTTCCTCATTACTGATATCCCAAAGATTGGCAAAATCATCTAATAATTTGAAGCCATAGTCATTGATGACATTGCTTAATAAACCTTCTGCACGGGCAGCATCACCACCATCAGCAAAAGATTTATAACTGCGGGTCAACAGCGCCTCACCCAAGAGGAATTGGGCGGCAGGTTTGGTCGCGCGGCCATACTCATCCTGCTCTGCAGGAAGATTGGCAATCGCAAATTCCAAATCAGGAATAATGGCTTGGGCATAAATTTCTGATTGAGCAGTACGATTGGCTTCGATCTCTACCCCTTCGGTTTCTTCTAATGTGAGGTGAACATCACCAAATTGACGAACTAGGACGAAGTAGTACATGGCACGTAGGAAACGGACTTCAGCAATTCGTGCAGTTTTTAAACTTTCACTGATTTCCAAATCCTTAGAGCGATTGATTACTGCATTGGACTGATTGATTCCCTGATAGCATCTGTCCCAGAATTCTCTGACGAAGGACTCTGAAGGGTTAAAGGCGCCGTCGTAACGATTTACGGCCTTATGGCCACCATCCGCACCATTCGTATAAGTGTCCGTACCAAAGACGGTCATGGTAAAAGACCTTTCTGGCCCGTAAAGAAACTTGGTGTAAGAATAAGCAGCATTAACGGCATCTTGAAAACCGGATGCAGTTGTGTAATAAGAAGATGCCGAAACATCAGAAATGAGATCCTCTTCGAGGAATTTCTCACAGGATTGGCTGACAAAAGCAGCCATCAGAATGGTTAATATAATTAATCTAGATTTCATGTCGATTGATTTTTAGAAATTGGCATTTACACCAAACAAAATTAAACGATTACTTGGAAGAACGCCTGAACCCAATTCTGGCAAATCCTCATTATCTGAGGTATCTACTTCTGGATCATAAGTATCGTATTTGGACGCAAACCAAAGGTTTTGCCCTGAAAGATAAACTCTAAGCCTAGACATTCCAATTTTATCGGCAACATTACTTGGCAAATTGTAACCTAATGTCACATTTCGCAATTTAACATAGCTACCGTCAAAATAGCCCATGGTCGTATTGTTACGGGTAAATTCCTGGTTTTGGTTTGGCCTTGGATAGGCATTGGTCGGGTTATTGATCGTCCAATAATCAATATCTATATTGTTGTAACGCACGGCCAAAGAGTTGTTGCCTACGTGGAAGTTACTATAAATAGTGTGTCCTTGACGGAAGTAAAAGAACACGCTCAAGTCAAAACCTTTGTACGCAAAGCGACTGGTAATACCGCCATAGTAATCAGGAACATCTGAACCAATAACTGAACGGTCATTGGGGGTAATAACGCCATCGCCATCCTGGTCTTGTATTTTGATTTCACCCGGTACTTTATTCTCCGCGGTATTAGCTAAGTCCGCCTCATTGGTTTGATAAATACCAATCTTAGTATAATCGAACCAAACTTTGATAGGTTGGCCAATAAACCAAGCATTTCCTACGTCATCAATCGGGTTACCATTTTCATCTACAAGTGCCAATTCGGTAATTTTCTCTGAATATCCAGCTATGTTAAAAGTAACATCCCATTTAAAACCATTGGGCTGATTGATGATACCCGCATTCAAACCTAATTCCAATCCGGAAGAAGAGGTAGAACCGATATTCTGAAGTACATTATTGTATCCAGAGGAGGCCGGTAGGTTTCGTGCCAACAAGATATCCTGTGTTTCGGTATTGTAATAATCAATTGAGCCAGAAATCCGACCATTCAAAATATCAAAATCAACCCCTACATCAAATGTTTTGGAAACCTCCCAACCTAGTTGAGAGTTCGGAATCTCATTCAATCCAAAACCAAATGCAGGGCTTTCGTCCCAAGCATAAACAGTTTGTGCCAAGCGGCCTGCCGTCTGATAAGGATTAACAGAAGTGTTACCTACCTCACCATAAGAAGCACGTAATTTCAAGTCATTGAAGAAACTTAGGTTTTCCATAAATCCTTCTTCAACGATTCTCCACCCTAAAGATACCCCAGGAAAAGAGGCCCATTTGTTCCCCTCTGCTAACCTGGAAGAACCATCAGATCGAAGAGATACTTGGAAAAGGTATTTGTTATCTAATTCATAGTTGATCCGACCCATCAGTGACATCAAAGACCATTCAGATAACCTACTCTCTAGATTACCTTTTACCTGTGCAGTTCCAATGTTGTAGAAAGTCTGAGATTCGTAGGGCAAATTAGCTACAGCCGTGTAATGGCGCTCATAACGAGAGGACTGAACAGATTGTAGTAAAGTAACATTCAAGCCATGTCTCTCTCCAAAAGATTTATTATAGTTAACAATATTCTCCAATGTATAACCAATGTCTTCTGTATTTTCAAGCTCTGCATCTGCTGGGCCACCTCGGTTATCATTCGTCAAACTGCTGCGAAATTGACCACGGCGGTAATTTCGGATATCCGGCCCAAAGTTGATTTTATAAGACAAGCCTTCCAGTACCTTGATATCAAGGTAAATAGGGGCAAAAATTCTTGTCACCTTTCTTTCATCAAGGTAGGCATTGGGCTGGATTTCATTCAATGGATTGGTACGAATTCCGTCATTGGTAGGTAAGAACATAGGGGTTACACCATCCTCCTCATAAGGTACACCCATCGGAACATTACCAAGGGCTTCTCCAAGGGTAGCACTAGATCCCCAATTCTGGATAGAATTAGTCGCTAGAAAGGAAATACCTGCTCGGATATTTTTATTAATGCTATGGTCTAGGTTGATTCGACCTGTCAAACGGCGATAATCCATATTGCTAATAATACCTTGCTCATCGTAATAGCCCAAAGACATATTGAATTGTGTCTTGGCATCGCCACCTCGTACACTCAATTGGTGGTTGGTCTGCCAGCCATCCTGAAAGATCAAATCCTGCCAATCGGTACTACGACCTGTTGCAATTGATTCCGTTTCAATAGGGTCGAAGCCAATTTCTTCATCTGTGGGGATAGCCCCATTCCAACCATCTCGGTATCCTTCACGGGTAAAGGCAGCGTATGTCTCGGTATCCATCATTCCCACCTTGTTAGCGATCTGTGTAACACCATAGTAGCCATCATAAGAGACAGTCGTATTTCCGTCGGCACCGCGCTTAGTCGTAATAATAACCACGCCATTGGCTCCTCTTGAACCGTAGATAGCAGTAGCCGCAGCATCCTTCAATACTTCCATCGACGCAATATCCTGCGGGTTGATGTCAGAAATGGCTGAAGTACCACTCGTTTGAGGAATACCATCAATTACAAACAGTGGATCATTGGAAGCCGTTATAGAACGTCTACCTCGAATTTTGATCGTAGGAGCCTGACCTGGGCGACCACCCGTAGATTGGATATCAACACCTGCCACTTGTCCTTGCATCGCTTGTACTCCACTGGCTACTGGAATAGATGTAATTTGTTCCTCACTCAATGAAGCAATCGCCGCAGTTACGTTACGTTTCTTTTGAATACCGTAACCTACTACTACTACTTCATCCAAGATAGCAGTGTCCTCCGACAAGCTTACGTTAACGGTACTTTGTGTACCGACAGCAACTTCCAGGTCCTTATATCCTGTGTAAGAAATGACTAGAGTCGCATCATTGCCTGTCACTTCAATAGAGAAATTGCCATCAATATCCGTTACCGTACCTGTACTCGTACCTTTTACCAAGACAGTTGCTCCTATTAAGGGTAAACCATCATTGGCATTGGTAACCGTACCTGTTACGGTGCGAACGGCGACGGAGAAGTTTTCTGCATCTCCATCATAATTGGGCATGGCAGCTGCTTGAGCTGAATCCACGCTCAACAAAAAAAAGCAGACCATCAGAAGTGCTAATGGTATGCCCACGTGTAATCTAAGTTTCATAATACCGGCCATTAAATTAAGAAATTGATTAGTGAAAAACTATAATTAAAGGCACAACAAACCCCGGACAATTGCAGATGCTATTGTCATTTATCGGAATTTCCACTTACTTAGCTAGAAAAAAAATCAAGGCAAGATTAGGTCTTTCGTTTGATGGTTGATTTTCCGGTTGCTTTGAATTTAATCTTCTAAAGTAAAGTAAGGATGCAGCCTTTTATTTGTGCCTCATTCCTAAATGCTATTTTACATTTCTTTTTGGTTTAATTGGGGTATATGATCAGCTCTACCACGGGGAAAAAAATGGCCAGATTGAAATAGAGCAATCCATGGCGTCCACTCAGGGTAGGCAGAAATACGTCCCGTTTTTGGGAAATACAATAGTAGTTTGGAAGAATATAGGCGTAACGTAGAGCGTTGTAAAAATCGCTCAGAAGAGTTGATGATATCGTAGTCTAAATTGGATAATCCAACAAAGCACTGTTTAGTGTCAGATGCACTTGGGTATCCGAAGAATTCAAGCCTCCAGATATGACTGCTCATCACACAATGATGCAGTCGCAAGAATATTGTAGCAAAATATTCCAAATCCTTGTTGTATTAATTTTTCGTTTTGTTCGTAAGCAGATAAAGAAAGGTACCTTTTTGTTGAGTTGGTTGGTGGTAATGTTAGTTGGTTGTTTATGATGCACCAATCAATATCAATTACTTACTAAATGCTCATTCTGAACTAATTGTTCGAATAATGGCAGAAAATTACAATTTTCTTTCGTCAAATATACTCAAATAAAATTTTTAATGAAAATAAAATGACTAATGTTCGGGTTTTAAGACAGATAATTGCAAACGATTGCATAACAATTTAAATTCTCTGTCTTTTTGTGGCTAGCTGAACGGGCTAGTATAAAATCATAAATAGAAAGTATAGCTATCCGCTGGTGAGTAAGCCTCCCAGTCTGGATAGCCATACAAGTATATCCTATAGTTTATACCCTTTTCGGTATTTCTTTTTTCGAAGTTTATTGGCTGCTTTATCGTTAAATTTCTCCTTAACTGGATCCCACTTGAGGGGGCGATTGAGCGAATAAGCAATATTGGCGATATTACAGATGGAAGCAGAGCGATGACCTACTTCTGCATGGCAGATCGGTTTAGATCTGTTTTTCATGGCATTGAGCCAATCCTGGTAGTGGTTCTCTTTACTATCATAGAGTCGCGTTTCTCCCGATTTGATTTCGGCCGTTACAATATTAGCGGGGTCAGAGTCGAGATACTGTCTACTGATATCGAGACTTCCTTCACTCCCGATAAATCGAACGCCCCAGCCTCGCCCAAAGTCCTCATGCACCATCTCTATTCCGTTGGCATACTTCATCACGAGTCCTCGCACGGCTTTAGGATCACTCGGCGGTATCCACTCTACGGGGCCGGTATGATCCATTCCCAACCCCCATTGGGCAATATCAAACATGTGTGCACCCCAATCGCAAAGAATGCCACCACCATATTCTTTATACTTTCTCCATTGTGCCCAGTACTTGATATTGTTGGTCGCTGGTGCAATTTGTGAATGATAAGGTAAGACCGGAGAAGGACCGCACCATCTATCCCAATTGAGATTAGTGGGCATCTCTTCTGCCGCTAAGTCATAGGGCACCGCTGGATCGCCAACATTCACCAATACCTTCTTGATGGTTCCGACATAGCCGTTACGGACCAACTCACAGGCATGTAGGAAATTTTTGCGAGAGCGTTGCATACTCCCAGTTTGCAGCACTCGACCATATTTGTCTGCTGCCTTTACCATCGCACGACCTTCCTTGATGGTATGAGACAAAGGTTTTTCGCAAAATACATCCTTCCCAGATTTCATGGCAGCAATGGTAGGAATGGCATGCCAGTGATCAGGGGTGGCCACGACGATACCATCGATATCATCACGTTCGAGCATTTCTTCATACTCCAGATACGTTTTAACGCCATTGTAATTGGGCGTAGAACGGTGTTGCGCGTATAGACCGGCCACTCGCTTTTGGAACCATTCCATTTTGGCTGCAAACACATCACTAGCTGCAACAATTTGGGCTTCTGCATTGGTCGTAAAACGGGTAGAAAGGCCACTACTTTGACGCCCACAGCCAATAAATCCAAGCGTTACTTTATCACTGGGGGCGGTGAATCCCCGGCCAAGGACATGCCGCGGTACTATGGTGAATGCTCCCACTGTTAGGGTAGCCGCCTTGAGGAATTTACGGCGAGAAACTGATTTTTGCATATTTTTATTTTTATTGAATTGATGTAAACCTATTGGCTAAGGGACTATATTTTCTGTGTCTAAAAGGAGGTTTAAGGCATGGTTGGCCACCCTGACGACGTATTTGTTTTGATCCTGCATGACGCCCTTCAGGGCAGGAATGGCACTACGGGCACCTTCTCCCAATTCATCCAAAACTTGGGCACCCGCTAACCGCACCCATTCATTGGGATGCTGTAGGGCCGCTTCAAGCGTGGCTATACCGCTTTTATTAGCTGTTAATTTGGAAATAGCCCTGGCGGCGGCAATACGAACGATGGGAATACTATCCTGCAAGTGCGCTACCAAGGGCTGAACGGCGGCTTGGATGCTGGTTTGATTGCCCAGTTGGATGGCCGCCCAGTAGCGGACAGCACTATTAGCATGCTCTAGTGATTGGACCAAACTTTCTTCCGTATTATTGCCAATGGCTGTATTCCGAATTTTACTAACTGGAATAGCTTGTTCTTGCATAATGTGATAAATAGCCTTATCAGCTTGTCTTTCCCATTCGCGGAGAATCGTCTCTGGAATGAGCCCGGTATCCTTGGTATCATCCGACCAGTCGGCATGTGCTTGTCGCATTTCTGCTAGCAGCGCGGCATGCTTGGGATCGTTGGCTAGATTATTAAGCTCATCAGGGTCATCTTGTAGATCGAATAGTTCCTCTTTCGGTTTGAAAGGAGCAACAATGTGTTGGCCTGCGGCAGGTAGAGTCCCGGCTTTAGCAGCTTCTCGGATCTCCTGCATGATGCCTCCCTTTTCTGGCGTGTTCATGTACTGGCAAAAGGGCTGATAAGGCTCATAGTAGCGAATGTACTTATGGGTCTTGCTGCGCACTGCTCTTTGCATATCGTAACGCTCGTCCATGCGATCCCTTCCGGCATAGGTGTATTTTCGTTCTGGACTTAGATCTTTTCCCAGAAAGGCACGGCCTTGCATATTGGCCGGTACGGGGATATTGGCTAGATGAAGCGCAGTAGGAGGATAATCAATAAAACTGATTAACTCATCGGTAGATTGACCTTGCGGATGTGGGATTAAATGCGCATATTTTTTAGGTGCTTTGACAATCATGGGCACACGCAGGCCTGAATCATATAACCAGCGTTTGTGGCGGGGAATACCTGCTCCGTGGTCAGCGTAAAAGATGATAATGGTATTTTCCGCCAGTCCATCCTCCTCCAATTGTTGTAGAACTTCACCTACCTGCTGATCCATTGCAGTGATAATGTTGTAATAGCGAGCCCATAATTCCCGAACGGTGTCGGTATCGGGGTAGTAAGGTGGAAGTGGAACCTCTCCTGGTGTTCTCAGGCTGCTGGCTGGCAAGTTGGCCACCGCCTGTTGGTATCGATCAGCATCATTGACCCGACTCTCGTGGGAGGAAGTGAAGTTGAAAATACTGAAGAACGGTTGCTGCTCGTCTGGGCGATTTCGCCAGTGCGCTTTATCGCTAGAGTCATCCCAAAGTGCTTTATGATTAATAGCCAGATTGTAATCTGTTTTGGTGTTGTTGGTGCAGTAATAGCCAGCTGCACGTAGGTAGTCCGGATAAGTCTGGATTCCTTCAGGTAATCGACCGTTGCATCGCATGTATTGAGTGCCTTGGGTAGAGGCGTACATGCCCGTAATGATGCTAGAACGAGCTACAGCACAGACGGGAGCGGAAGCGATGGCATTGGTATAAAGGACGCCTTCTTTGGCCAATTGGTCCAGGTTTGGAGTGCGAGCATAGGTGTCGCCATAAGCACCCAGATTGGGGCTGATATCCTCGCAAGTAATCCAGAGGATGTTGGGAGGGGGGAGGGGCTCTTGTTCTCCTTGGCAGGCCCATAAGAGTAGAAGAAAAAATGCGCTATACTTTATTGCGTTTGGCATGAATCGTTGATTTATCGGATTTAAACATCTGCTTAATTAGAGCGAGCAAAGCGGTCGGAAATGTCATCTATTTTTGTTTTTGATAGCTCGCTACCAGAATGCACTAATATTTGATACCGGAAGGTCACTTTTTCTCCCGCTTTTAGACTGAAGTTAAGTTGTTCTTTGCCTTTGGAAAAAACGGATTGGCCCAAGGGATTTGCGGCAAAAAGGCCATAATCCCTTGCATGCCAGTAAGTCGGATAACCGGGATTGGAAGGATGATCTACGATGGTAATCGAGGCAGCTTCCCCGTCCAGTTTTCCATAGAGCTTCATCCATTTGGCGCGAGTACCCCAAACGCCACTTCCTTCTAATCCTTCACTGCTGAGGTAATTACCCGAAACCCCTTCATTATTGATCGTTTTTTCTGTATTGGGTTTTCCATCTGCTCCCACCAATAATTGGGGTCTATCTGTTGGGAATTCTAAAGCGCGACTCACTCGAATGCCAAACATACCTTCCTTATTATCTTTAAAGGATACATCTACTTCTTTGGCTGTCAAGGTGGTAATCCTTTCTATAATACGGATATCATCCTGCACCGAAAAAATGAATTGAGTGGCTTCATCCAAGAGCATTTCTCCAGCCGGTGCTTTCCAGACCGCCGATACGGCCAAGTGTGCTTTCCCATTGGTTGCCTTAGCCACTTTAATAGCCTGATGCTCGATGGTACCATAGCGGTGCTTCTTTTCAGCGGCGATAGCCTCAGAGTTATTCCAGAAATCTAACCCATTGACATTTCCGTAATTCAGCCAATGCCCAACATGATGGGGGTGGTCTACTCTTTCTCCAGGACGTGGTTCAATGGGGTAACCTCTGGTCAATGCCTTTCCACTCGCTGTCAGGAGCGGGTAAAGAATAGGTTTGGCAATGTGGTTGGGATATTGATAGGCGGTAAACAATTGGCCGTCGATATTGACATCGACCCGCTTTTGATCAGGAAGGTTTTTAATTTGTATCATGTGGCGCTGGGATGAGGACGTACGCTGACTGCTGATTTTCTTTTGGCAACTCCATATGGTAGTGCTAAGGGCCACCAGCAAGGTAAAGGGCAGGAAGAGGATATGGCGAAACCTAAGTTCAGTAGAAAAGGAAGAAAATACGCTAAAGAAATGTCTCGAAGTGGATGGTTTTGGCATGACCTGTTTTTTACTCGAATAGATATATTCGAGATAGCCTGGCATAGTAGTTACAGCGCCTGATGGAATACTGAGCTAGTGCCTAGCTATGGTTTGATTAATCGTTTTGTCTTGTTTAAATAATTCGGTTTTAAAGTTAAGAAGAATAAACCTTTTTAGGAAGACTTTGGCGCAGAGTACTGGAGAAATACTTAATTTAGCTATCTAGTAGCTTAAATCAAATACATATGCATCCCACCTTTAAAAAACTAAATCTAAAGGATCAATCCTCCATCGTGGTTTTGAATGCACCTGAAAGTTTTCAAGAAGTCTGCGCCACGATGGCCGGTACCGTCACTATCCAAACCAGCTTGCAGCCCACTTCCTTTCTGCTTTTTTTCGCTACCAAAAAAGAAATGCTAGTGCAATGGGCCACTCGCCTCAATGATGCCCTAGAGGGGGATGGCTTGCTATGGATCGCTTATCCGAAAAAGTCTTCTAAAAGGTATAAAAGTGATATTACCCGCGATGTAGGATGGGAAGCTTTTGGTGCTTTAGATTTTGAGGGAGTCCGAATGGTTGCCATTGATGAAGACTGGTCGGCCTTGCGCTTCCGACGTGTGGACTATATTAAGAAGATGAGACGCGACCCTAGTTGGGCCATGACGGAGAAGGGGAAGAAGAAGGCGAAGGGGTGATTTTTTGTTCCTCTGATATACTGCATTGCAATATTGCCAAATATGAGGTATTTTTGTTACGAGGTCTCGTTGCCGCATTTCAATTATTTGCGCTCTTATGTCAAAAAAAAATTATTCCACTTTTTTAGAAGATAAAAGGGTTTATAATCTGGTGCGTGCTTCCTGGAAGAGATCCTTGGATCGAATGCTGGGAGAGAATCAAATAGAATACCGACCCTATTTGAACCAATACCAGGATGGCAAGTTGGAATATGATGGCAACCCCATTTATAATGCTTTTTTCCCCTCTTTGAACAAAGCTATCCGAATTATACAAGTGGCTGACGACGGGGACGCACAAGTAGATTGTTCCGCATGGATAGATCGGATCAAACCGGAGGTAGATAAGGAAGCATTCAATGAATTAGTGATTGATATAGTCTTATCCAAGGAGTCAAAAAAAATGACTGAGGAACTAATCAAGCATTGGATATTAGATGATTATGCTGTAAACGATATGGAGAAAGCAATCAATCAGATCATACAACTAGACATGTAGAAGACAGAAGCGGGAAAAGAGACTGCTGAGATGGTGCTGGTGCCTTTTACCTAGCCAATCTGGCTTCTGGCTTCTGTCACCTGGCTTCTTCCTTTCCCCCTCCACCACCGAATCAATACCTCCGCTAGCAAAAGGTTAATCAACCAGCTGGACCAGGCTACCAAACGGTATTGAAAAACGGGCTCAAGTATAAAGAAACTTCCCAACAAAAATTGGTAAATCCGCAGTGTAATCGCCGAAAGCGTCAAGGCATAAGAACGAAGCATGAATGTGCCATGTTTTTCAAAATCCCCTTGTCGAGCGGTTTGATAAGCTTTCCACGTAAACCACCACCAAAGACTGGTCAGTAGGATAAAGCTGATGCGTGCATTCCATCCCCCATTGCCATAAAAAGACATGACCATGGCCGAAGGACCACTAATACATAAGATGATGAAAACATAGCCGCGACCTAGCCAGCGGTGTACCTGCGGCCATCTACTGAGGAATGGCCGCGAGAATTGTACTGCACCGGCTAGCAGGACAAAAAGGCTACTAAATATATGCCAGTAGAAGGCTACGCGATAATGTTTGAGGTGAATAATATGCTGCTTGGTTAAGAGGAAATCAATGTCTAGTTTACCGCTGCTATAGGGCAGGGTAATTTGTACCATGAGGAAAGTGGAGAACAAAATGAATAGCGCAAAAAGACTTGTTTTTAATAGGTTGTGGAATAACATGTTGACAGTGATTTGGGGTGTTAGCGGTGCAAGACTTCAGCCGTTTCTTTGGCGTAACTGGGAAAACTGCTGAAGTCTGGGCGCTGGCAATTTCTCCATCCATTAATATAACGTAGACTCTCGCCAATTTATGATAAATAGAAATTCGAAGCCTCCGTCTGTAATGTCCAAACATACTACTGGACAAATAAGGTTTATGGGCTTAATTCTTTGGCATAAACCTTCAACCCTAAACTTTTAAACCCAGTTTTGGTGTAAAATGTCCAGAAGTATGATGCCTAAATAGTAGAGGGCTTTACCCCCTGAAAGCCATCCGCTCAAACCCAGCCCGCCCAAAAAATCAAACGTTTGCGTTGATATTGACGGGCCTGAAATACATAGATTCTAGTACATAAATCCTATTATTGGGGAGGATAAACCAACTTCCCATAATATCTATGAAAAGATCAAAGCAAAGCCCTTTACTCGTTTTAAACGATTCAGAGAATGAAAACGGCATCTACCAAGATGTCAGAAGAGAAGAAGCAGACTGGGAGTTCCTCAATTTCCAAGCCCGCCGAATGAAGAAAGGCGAACAGTGGACCCAAAACACCGGCGATAACGAATATGCCATTGTTTTGCTGAGTGGAAACTTCTCCGTCAAGTCTGATAAAGGAGAGTGGAAAACGACAAATGGTCGAAAAGACGTCTTCAGTGGCGTAGCTCATACCCTTTACCTATCTCGGCACACCCAATTCACCCTTACTGCGGAAAGCGATGAATTAGACCTCGGTATTGGCTGGTGTGAGACAGATGAAGATCATCCTCCTTACCTCAAGCAACCCGAAGAGTGTGCCGTAGAGTTGCGCGGCGGCGACAATGCCAACCGACAAATTACTAGTTTGCTACAACCGGGCTTTAATTGCCATCGATTGGTGTGTGTTGAAGTTTACACCCCGTCGGGTAATTGGAGCTCTTTCCCGGCACATAAGCATGATGAAAGAATAGTAGACGCAGACGGCAATGTGCTCGAAGCTCGACTCGAAGAAACCTACTTCTACAAAATAGATAAACCGCAGGGTTATGCGATACAACAAGTGTATACCGGTGATCGCAGCCTAGATGAAATGGTCAGACCCAAAAACGACGACCTCGTAATGGTTCCTAAAGGGTATCATCCCGTCGTGGCAGGGCATGGTTACAATGTCTATTATCTCAATTTCCTGACTGGAAGTGATCAATCCTTAGCTAATACAGACGATCCAGATCACAAATGGATTTATGGCACCTGGAAAGGACAAGATCCTCGGCTCCCGATGGTCACTGCTGATATGAATAATGCGTAAATCTTATCTGAGGCTTGGTCAAGGGATATGTTTAGGGTTTATTGGGTTAAGGTTTAGACCTAGCCTCCAATTTTTCAGCTTCGATTAATGGGCACAAAAATGAATGACGACTATGTCAACTGAAAAGAAATATGATGTATTGACCTTCGGACGTTCCTCCATCGACCTATATTCAAATGACTTGGGGGCTGCCTTCGAAGACATTACTGCCTTTGGTGCTTTTGTGGGTGGTTCATCAACAAATATTGCCGTGGGAAGTTGCCGATTGGGATTGAAAACGGCGCTGCTCACTGCGATAGGCGACGATAAGGTGGGCACTTTTATTAAACGGTTTTTGGATAAAGAAGGAGTGGATACACAGTATATCCCTACGATTAGTGGTACGAGAAGTTCAGCCGTGGTGCTGGGTATCGAACCCCCGGACCGTTTTCCTTTGGTCTTTTACCGGGACAATGCCGCTGACTTGCAACTGACCATCGATCATGTCTTGGCGGCCAATCTGCAACAATTCAAAGCAGTGGTCTTGTCTGGGAATGCTTTGAGCAAAGACCCCAGTAAAACGGCTACCTTTTTTGCGGCGGAAGAAGCCTTGAGGAAGGGCACCCGCGTTTTTCTCGATCTCGATTTTCGCGCCGATCAATGGTTTGACCCTCGCGCTTATGGGGTGATGGTACGTGCCCTTTTACCCAAAGTAGAAATAGCTATAGGTACAGAAGAGGAAATACTGGCGGCGAGTTTGCAAGACAGCAAGCAGATTACTATTAAGCATCAGCAGGTTTCCGCGCCGGAGATTAAGGGCGATATTGATGAGGCTATAGCAAAGATTTTGGCTTTGGGCGTGGAAGTACTAATCGTGAAAAGAGGGGCAGCAGGCGCTTCTATTTTTGAAAAAGGGAAAGAAGAAGTCCGCGTTCCTGGTTTTCCAGTAGAAATCCTAAATATACTAGGAGCAGGAGACGCCTTTGCTGCTGGCTTTGTTTATGGCTGTATGCAAAATTGGGATTTGTACAAATCAGCCCGAATGGGCAATGCCTGTGGAGCGATATTGGTCACCCAGCACGGTTGCGCCAATTTCATGCCAACACTAGCCGAAGCCCTCGCCTTTGCTGATGAAAAAGGAGGATTGTAAAGCTCCGTTTTACTTAAAAATAGACATCGAAATGCAACAACTTAGAAACTATATCAAGGGGGAATGGACCCGTAGCCATAAAGATGATTTTATCGGGGTGGATAATCCTGCGACGCTGGAAGTATTAGCCCAAGTACCAGCAGGTGGAGCGGCCGACGTGAATCAAGCGGTGGCAGCGGCTAACGCAGCCTTTCCGGCTTGGCGTAACACCCCCGCCCATCATCGTATTCAGTATCTCTTTAAGTTTAAAACCTTACTGGAAGAACACCGGGCGGAGATTGCACGCACGATCACCCTGGAGTGTGGCAAAACCTATGGGGAATCACAGGGAGAGATGCAACGAGCGATAGAAAATGTAGAAATGGCTTGCGGCATTCCTGCGCTTATGCAAGGCCAATTTTCGGAAGATATTGCCAGAGGGATTGATGAATTTATGATTCGCCAACCGTTGGGTGTTTGTGTATGTATCGCCCCTTTCAATTTCCCAGGGATGATTCCATTTTGGTTTCTGCCCTATGCGATTGCTTGTGGAAATACTTTCATTGTCAAGCCTTCGGAAAAAGTGCCATTGACGATGCAAAAAGTATTTGAATTAATCGATCAATTGGACTTACCTCCTGGCGTACTCAATATGGTGCATGGTGCCAAAGAGAGTGTCGATACCTTATTGGAGCACCCTGATGTCAAGGCAATTAGTTTTGTGGGTTCTACGCCTATCGCTCGCTATGTTTACGCCAAAGCAGCGCAAAATGGAAAGCGTGTGCAAGCACAGGGCGGGGCCAAAAACCCAATTATTGTAATGCCCGATGCTGATATAGAAACCACGGCACAAATCGTAGCGGATAGTGTTTATGGTTGTGCGGGACAGCGATGTCTGGCGGCTTCTATGGTGGTCACGATTGGGGAACATCAGACCGTAACCGATAGTATCGTAGAATTGACGAAGAATAGGGTGACTGGATTTGGCCTGGCGGATGAGGTCTCGATGGGGCCTGTGATCACGGCCGAAAGCAAAGCGCGGATCAATGGCTTGATTGGAGAAGGCGTGGCCGAAGGAGCCAAGCTATTGCTCGATGGTCGGAATGTGAAAGTGTCGGGCTATGAAAATGGCCACTTTATTGCGCCAACGATCTTGGAAGACGTACCCTTGGGTGGGAAAATAGCGACGACTGAAATTTTTGGCCCCGTCATGAGTCTCATCCACCTAGATACGATTGATCAAGCCATCGAATTAGTGAATGGCGGTAATTATGGCAATATGGCCTGTCTCTTCACGAGTAGTGGCGCCATTGCACGCCAATTCCGTCACGATGCCTGGGCCGGCAATATTGGTATCAATATCGGGGTAGCTGCGCCAATGGCAGAGTTCCCCTTCTCCGGCTGGAAGGATAGCTTTTTTGGTGATTTGCACGGCCAGGGAAGACATGCGGTCGAGTTTTTCACCCAGACCAAAGTAGTCGTAGAGCGTTGGCTCAAGACTTGGGAACGCAAGTTTTAACAACAAAAGAAAACCAGCTATAATGAACAAGATTAATGTCGGCGTGATCGGATTGGGGCGGATCGGCAAAATCCACATCAAAAATCTAGTCCAATTAGAAGGGGTATCGGTGCAAATGGCGACCGATCCTGATCCTAGCGCGCAACAATTTGCCAGAGATTTGGGCGTGCCAAATGTAGGCCCCGCCTATCAACAAATTTTTGATGATCCAACAATTGATGCAGTCATCATTTGTTCGCCTACCGATACGCATTTCGATTGTATAGAAAAAGCAGCCGCAGCAGGCAAGCATATTTTTTGCGAAAAACCGCTGGATATGACTGTAGAAGCGATCCAAAAAATACAGTCTATCGTAGAAAAAGCGGGCGTCAAATTACAAGTAGGATTCAATCGGAGATTTGATGTCCATTTTGCTAAAATCAGGGACCTAGTAGCGGCGGGAAAAGTGGGAGAAACTCATATCTTGAAGATTACCAGCCGGGATCCGGGGCCCCCACCCATTTCGTATATTGAGCGATCAGGAGGTCTATTTTTGGATATGACTATCCACGATTTTGATATGGCTCGATTTATTGTGGGAAGTGAGGTGAAGGAGGTATATGCCATCGGAAAGGTAAGAGTAGACCCGGCGATCGGAGAGGCTGGTGATGTGGATACGGCGATCGTCAATCTTACTTTCGAGGACGGAACCATCGCTACTATAGATAATAGCCGAAAAGCCAATTATGGCTATGATCAACGCCTGGAAATCTTTGGGTCTGAGGGTATGGCACATATCGAAAATCAAAAACCAGATTCGCATATTTTATACAATGGCGATGGCGCGCATCAACCGCCTTTACTCGATTTCTTTCTCGAACGCTATAGGGATGCCTATCAGCGCGAAATGGAGGCATTTATTAGCGCTATTAAGGAGGGGAGGGCCGTGCCCGTCGATGGGAAGGATGCGTTGATGGCGACGATGATTGGTCTAGCGGCCTGGCGATCTGTTAAGGAAAACCGGCCCGTAAGTTTGGCGGAAATAAGGGCCTCCTAAAGCACCCGTCAATGTTGTGTGTTGACAGCAACACTTCTCTATGAGAAGATAGATAGGCTCATGCACTAGAGCTGTTACAGGATGAATTCGACATTAACGAAAAGCCAACAATATGCTACAGTTTCTAAGTTTTCTAGCCTTCACTGGGTTTGTGGCCTTCTACGCTACCTGGCAGCTCCGAAAAGATAAACTCAATACCCAAGATGGTTACTTTTTGGGGGGAAGGAGTTTGACCGGCATTGTTATTGCTGGCTCGATGCTACTGACTAATATCTCCACGGAGCACCTGATTGGGATGAATGGCTCTTCTTATAAAAATGGGGCCATCATCATCGCTTGGGAGGTGACTTCAGCGCTGGCTTTGGTGGCCGCGGCCATGTATTTTGTACCACGTTACCTCAAAATGGGCCTGACGACAATTCCGGAGTTTTTGGAAAAGCGCTTCGATGGCTTGACCCGAACCCTGATCGCATTATTGTTGATTATATCCTTTGTAACCACCCTACTTCCCATCGTACTATATACGGGAGCCATCAATATCGAGAGTATTTTTGAAATTTCGAATTTGCTCCATGTATCTAAAAGCCAAGGCTTGTGGATCACGGTGCTGGTCGTGGGAACATTAGGTGGGATCTATGCTATTTTTGGAGGCTTGAAGATGGTCGCCTATACCGATACGATCAATGGATTTGGGCTGTTAGTTGCGGGGCTTTTGGTTCCCTTGTTGGCCTTGTTGGATATCGGAGATGGAAATATTTTTGAAGGTTTGACGAAGGTTTTTCAAAATAGCCCAGGCAAATTTGATGTGATTAGCGATGAACCCTCAGTAGGGCCTGGCGCACGCGAAGCCATATTACCCTTTGGTGTGTTGTTCACCGGACTGATCATTAATCAGCTTTACTTTTGGACGATGCACCAGTCGATCATCCAAAGGGCATTAGGAGCGGTGAGCTTGAAGGAAGCGCAGAAAGGATTGTTATTTACTGGCGTATTGAAAATACTGATTCCCTTGGTGATTGTTTTGCCTGGAATCATTGCTTTTTATTATTTCGGTGATACCTATTATGATGATCAGGATAGTGTTTATCCCTTGCTATTGAAAAAAGTGCTACCACTCTGGTTGACCGGCTTTTTCGTGGCGGTAGTAATGGGAGCGGTACTCAGTACTTTTAATAGTGCCTTGAATAGTGCAGCGACTATTTTTAGTTTGGGGATTTACAAACGTTATATCAATCAGGACGCTGAGGAGTCGGTTTTGGTGCGAATGGGTAAGTTAGTGTCAACGGTGCTAGCTATTTTTGCTATTGGTGTAGCTCCTTATGTGGCCAATGCCCCGGCAGGTTTGTACCAGCTTTTGCAGCAACTTAATGGCATTTTCTTTATTCCCATGGCCACCGTGATTTTAGCTGGTTTTTTCTTTCCCAAAGTTTCTGCGATTGGTGCCAAGGCGGGCCTGTTATTTGGCCTGGCCTTTTATATCATCATGGATCATGTACTCCAAGTAGAATTACACTTTGTACATATTTGGGGGATTGAATTTGTCCTGAATGTGGCGGTTATGCACTTGGTGTCGATGTTTTATCCTAGAACCAATCCATTTGTAATCAAGGATGTTGGAATCCTCGAAATGGAGCAGTGGAAATATGCCAAAGGACTTAGCATCTTCTTAGTGGCGATCACCTTAGTCATTTATATTTTACTGGGTAATGTGTAATCCATGCTGCAATAATATGTTAGTGACAACAAAATACCTCTTTGACCATTGCTATGGTAAATATGCGATCCCCGCAGTGAATGTTTCCTTTATGGAGCAAACACTCGCCCTGTTTTCGGCAGCTGAAAAGGCGAATGCGCCCTTTATTGTACAAACGACGCCCGCCTCTCGAGACTACGCCCAAGCAGATATGCTGGTAAGTATCATCAAAGCAGCGGCGCGACTTCACCCCAAAGCGATATTTGCACTGCATATGGATCACGGCAATGAACCGCATATCGAAGATGCCTTGCAAAAAGGCGACTATACATCTGTTATGATTGATGCTTCGCATGATGAGTTTGAAAAAAATGTAGAACGAACGAGGGCAGTAGTCGCGCAAGCCCACCCAAAGGGCGTGAATGTAGAAGCAGAATTGGGCGTGTTAGCGGGAGTTGAGGATGACTTGAGTGTGGATGAAGCCCACGCTTTTTATACCAACCCCGATGAAGTGGAAGTATTTGTAAAAGCCACAGCTTGCGATAGTTTAGCGATTGCGGTGGGCACTAGCCATGGGGCCTATAAGTTTTCGGGAGGACAGGGTCTACAGTTTTCGATTTTGGCGGAAATACAAGAGCGCTTACCTCGTTTCCCCTTGGTGCTACACGGTGGTTCAGCAGTGAATTATGAAGAAATTAACCGTATTAATGCGGCAGGGGGACAATTGGAAGCTTCGGCGAAAGGCGTAGATCCGGAAGAAGTCAAGAAAGCGATTTCCTATGGAATTTGTAAGGTCAATTTAGCGACCGACTTCCGGCTATTGTGGACGCGCGTAAATCGCGAATTTTTCAGAGAGCAGCCCGAGCAATTTGCGCCCATGATTCCCGGCAAAATATATATGGACGAATACGAAAAAACAATGCTACATAAATTTGATTTACTCAATGCCACAGGTATGGCTAACACCCTCAAGAAATGACAACAAAAAAACTGACAGTAGCACAAGCCACAATCGCTTTTTTACAACAACAACAGGTCGAAAGAGATGGCCATGCGCAGCCTTTTTTTGCGGGCTGCTTTGGAATCTTTGGACATGGCAATGTGGCCGGACTAGGACAGGCTCTACAGCAGTATGCCGACTTTCCCTATTACCAGTCGCGAAATGAGCAATCGATGGTACATACGGCAGCGGCTTATGCCAAGGTGAAAAACCGCCTATCTACCTTCGCCTGCACCTCTTCTATTGGCCCCGGCGCTACTAATATGGTCACGGGTGCGGCCTTGGCTACGATCAATCGACTGCCGGTATTGCTACTACCTGGTGATATCTTTTCGCGCCGTAATGTAGCGCCCGTTTTACAACAATTAGAATCAGCTTTTTCGCAAGATATGTCGGTCAATGATTGTTTTAAACCGGTCTCTAAATACTGGGATCGAATCAATCGACCAGAGCAGTTGATTACCAGTTTGCCCGAAGCCATGCGGGTACTGACCTCACAGGCAGAAACCGGGGCTGTGACCTTGGCTATGCCGCAAGATGTGCAGGCAGAAGCTTTCGATTTTCCTAGCGAACTCTTTGAAAAAAGGACTTGGCATATCAGTCGCCCGCGCCCGGATATCAGCATTATTCAAAAAGCAGCCACCTGGATTCGCCAGGCTAAGCGGCCATTGATTATTGCAGGTGGTGGGGTGATCTATAGTGAGGCTACCGATATACTGAAAGAACTGGTCAATAGAACGGGGATTCCCGTGGCAGAAACTTTTGCGGGCAAAGGATCATTGCGTTATGATGAGCCAGAAAATCTGGGCGCTTGTGGCGTGACAGGGACACCAGGCGCCATTGCCATGGCAAAGGAGGCCGATTTGATTATTGGAATTGGTACGAGATATAGTGATTTTACCACCGCTTCAAAGACTTCGTTTCAACACCCAGCTGTTCGGTTTATCAATATTAATATTGCCGAATTTGATGCCCAAAAGCATGCTGCGCTGCCCGTCATTGCCGATGCTAAGGCGAGTCTGGAAGAGTTAAGTTACTTGCTAAAAGATTACACAGTAGCGACTGACTACCGCCAAAAAGTACTGGCTTATAACCAAGCCTGGGACCGCAAAGTAGATGAAATATATAATTTGGATCATACGCCATTGAGCCAAGGTGAAGTGATTGGGGCTGTGAATGAGCTATCTGACCCCAATGATATTATGGTTTGTGCGGCGGGGAGTATGCCTGGCGATTTGCATAAGGTGTGGCGTACCCGCCATAGCAAGGGCTTTCATTTGGAATATGGTTATTCTTGCATGGGGTATGAGATTGCTGGTGGATTGGGGATAAAAATGGCCGCGCCCGAGCAAGATGTCTATGTGATGGTGGGAGATGGCAGTTACTTGATGTTGGCCC
>Ga0209273_10001427_pt1 | contig 21611 bp, 15 predicted proteins | sample tdAd471_FD_187126 | JGI IMG/M metagenome (GOLD analysis project Ga0209273, IMG submission 187126) | Marine sediment microbial communities from the Atlantic coast under amendment with organic carbon and nitrate - tdAd47.1 (SPAdes)... | ecosystem: Environmental > Aquatic > Marine > Coastal >...
GAAGGTCTTTCGACCAACGAGTTGCACTACATCGCCGAGTTCTTCGGCGCTACGACTCTCGATCCTGAACTGCGGCCTCGGAAGGGACGCACGGCGATTGCACGCCGGATCGAGATGTTCCAAAGCAAATCGACAGGATCGGCTGAAACGCCGAGCTTTTCGGCTTCGAACAAGATGATTCTGTTGTTGGAATTCCTGAGCCTCAACGAGGCGAAGCCCAGGACCATGTCCGCGCAAGTCGGCGCGGCATAGACGCCCCGTTCGTCCACAGCTAGTGGAAGTCATGGGACCCCGGAGCGGTTGCGCCCATGTCGAGCGGTCTGCCTGTTTCAGCTTTTACGTGGATCACCCCGTCCTGTTTCTGTACGCGGCCCTGAACGACCAAGACGGGTTCAGTCGTCCACAGCGCCCGCGATTTTTGGAACATCTGCGGCTGCACGACGACGTTTGAGACTCCGGTCTCGTCCTCCAGGCTGAGGAAAACGAACCCTTTGGCGGTCATCGGGCGCTGGCGGGTGATGATGACGCCCGCAACTTGGACGCTGCAACCGTTGGCGCAGCTCTCTAGATCCGCAGCCGAACGAATTCCCTGCTCTCGCAACCATGGCCGCTGGTAATGCATCGGATGCGGGCCGGTCGTCAGGCTTGCGCCGCGGTAATCGGCGGCCAACCGCTCGCCGGGAGCCATGGGGGCGAAGGGGGACGGCTCAGGAGTCTCCTCCAGCGTTTCCAACAAAGGACCGCGCGGCCGATACGCTCTCTCAATCTGCCAGAGCGCCTCGCGTCGGTGGACGTCGTCTCCAAGTGAGTTCAAAGCGCCGATCTTCGCCAGGGTTTCGAGATCCGACTTGGGCAAACGCGTTCTGCGCGTAAAGTCGTCGATGGAATCAAACTCTCGGCGGCTCCGCTCGGCAAGAATGCGCGCCCGCCTCTGTGCGGATAGGCCGGAGACATAGTTGAGGCCGATACGAATGCACTCGTCAGTCGCCACCGTGCATTGACCTTCAGAAACGGCCACGTCGATCGGCCGAACGCGGATGCCGTGGCGTTGTGCATCTTTGACCAAAGTCGCCGGACTGTAGAAACCCATCGGTTGGGCATTGAGCAAAGAAACGTAGAACGTCGCCGGATAATGCGCTTTCAGATACGAGCTGGCATAGGCCAATAGCGCAAAGCTGGCTGAGTGCGATTCAGGGAACCCAAAGAGGGCAAACGAGCTGATCGCTCGTACGATCTCTTCCTCCGCCTCGCCTACGATGCCGTTTTGATTCAGACCGCGGCGCAGCTTTAACTCAATCGGCTTCATGCGCTCAGCGGAACGCTTGAAGCCGATTGCGCGACGCAACTCCTCCGCCTCGCCGCCGGTGAAGTTCGCGGCGACCATCGCCATGCGCAGCAGTTGCTCTTGGAACAAGGGCACGCCCATCGTGCGCTTGAGCAACGGCTCCAACGACGGATGCGGGTAGGAGACCGGCTCGCGTCCCATGCGCCGCCGCAGGAACGGATGCGCCATTTTGCCTGCAATCGGTCCGGGACGAATGATCGCAATCTGCACGACTAGGTCATAGAACTTCTCCGGGCGCATCCGCGGCAACGTCGCCATCTGCGCCCGCGACTCAATCTGAAAGACGCCCACCGTATCGGCGGCCTGGATCATGCGATAGGTCTTCTCATCGTTGGGCGGCATGTGTGCGATGTCGAAGTCAACGCCGCGCTTGCTCAGCAACGTCACGCACTCCTTCAGGGCGCTCAACATCCCGAGGCCCAACAAGTCGACCTTGATGATGCCCAAGTCGGCGCAGTCTTCCTTATCCCACTGGACGATACGCCGGTCCGGCATACGAGCGTTCTCGAGCGGCACGACGTTGTCGAGTTCGCCTTGGCAGATGACCAAGCCGCCGGGGTGTTGCGAGAGATGATGCGGAAGGTCGCGCACGTCGCGGCACAGCGCGACCAACTGCTGAAAGCGCGGCTGTGAAGGATCAAAACCAGCCATGCGAATCTGGTCGCGCGTGCGACGATCATCGTCGCCTTCGTCCATATAGTGAATGCATTTAGAGAGACGACTGATGCTGTCCTCAGAAAAACTCAGCACCTTCGCCATATCCCGCACCGCACTCTTGTCGCGATAGGAAATGACGGTCGCCGTCATGGCGGCTCCTTGCTTGCCGTAGCGCTGATAGACGTATTGGATCGCCTTCTCGCGATCCTCGCCCGAGGGCAAATCAATATCGATGTCGGGCCAGTCGCAGCGCTCTTCAGATAAGAACCGCTCAAAGAGCAGCTCCATCGCCACCGGATCGACGGCGGTGATTCCCAGCGAGTAGCAAACAGCGCTGTTCGCCGCCGAGCCGCGCCCCTGACAGAGGATGTTGTTGCGGCGAGCGAACTGGACGATGTCCCAAACAATCAGGAAGTAGCCTTCGAGCTTCAATTTGGCGATCACGTTCAGCTCGTGCTCAATCTGGCGATAGGCTTTTTCCTTGTACGCTGAACCGCCGTAGCGCTCCCTAGCTCCAAGCAGAGTCATCTTCCGTAGGAAGGAGGTCGGCGTCTCCCCTTGAGGCAAGGGGTAGCGCGGAAACTCGTAACCGAGGTCTTGGAGGGTGAAGTCCAGGCGTCGAGCCAGTTCGAGAGAGTTCCAGACCGCATCAGGAACGTCGTGGAACAGTCGCGCCATCGACCGCCGGTCCTTCAAGCAACGCTCGGCGTTGGACTCCAACCCGCGCCCAGCCTCGTCGAGCGTCGTCTTGCGACGCAGACACGTGAGCGCGTCAAAAAGCGGGCGCTGCGCTTCGCTCGCATAGCGCACGCCGTTGGTCGCCAGCAGCGGTAGGCGATGCTTCCGAGCAAAATCCGTTCGGGCCTGGTTCGCGCGTTCCTGTTCCTCTCGAAAATGCCGCTGCAGCTCCACGTAGACGTTGCGGCGTCCAAAAGCCGACAAGATGCGTTCGCCGTCGCGCAAGTCGTCGACCAAGGCGACCAGGCCGCCGGCATGTGCTTCAAGGTCGTCCCAGCGTGCGCGCCCGGCGCCCTTGTCCGCCCGCAGATGGACATTCGTCAGTAGACGACAGAGGTTGCGGTAACCGCGCCGGTTCTCCGCCAACACGGTCAACCGGCGGCCGTTGTGGAGCGAGACGTCGCAGCCCACAATCGGTTTGACGCCCGCGGCGACCGCGGCTTTATGGAAGCGCGGCGCCCCGGAGACGCCGTCGCGATCACACAAGGCGACAGCCGGGTATTCCAGGCGGGCCGCTTCGGCGACTAAATCTTCGGGCAACGAGGCGCCCTCCAGAAAACTAAAGGCGCTGGACGCATGCAGTTCGGCGTACACGGTCCTCTATTCCTTGGCGGCAGGGACGAAGCGCCCAGATCGAACGGATCTCAAAAAGTTCATCAGTCGTAGACCCCCACAACTTGCCAGAGCTCTTCCACGCGTTCGCAACTGAGGCGGAAGACGCCGTCAGGCAATTCCACGTCCCACTCGGCCAAATCCCAAGGGTCGTTGGTCCACCAAGCGCCGCTGGTACGCCAGGGCCCCGAGCAGCGCTCCACCGAGCCTTCCGCGGCGGCGCTGCTGACGTAGATCGGAGTCTTCTTCTCTTCAATGACCTCGGCCTCTACCGGCGGCCGGAAGCGTCGAAAAGCAACTCCGGGCGCGTCTTGAGAACCGCGTTCTTCTCCGCCAGGTTCAAACGGGATCAGATGAAAAGCGCCTGGCCGATGAACGGCGGCCTCGGCGGGGGAGCCCAGATGACCGGGTCCGACAATCTCTTGAATCCGCATCAGCGTGACGGCAAGCTTCTCCGGGTTCGGACGCGCGCGCTCAAACAAGTGGTGCTGCACGTAGCGCCGCGGCGTGGCTTGAGCCGCAAGCCGCAACGCTTCCACGGCCCCTCCTGGAGGTTTGGCGCCGAACTCAATACGCACTAACTTGAGCAGCGCCTCGGCGTCGGTCAGCGGATAGCCCAACGGAACCGCCCGCTCTTGCCGCGATCCGTCGGCAAGCTTCAGCCAAATCCGCAGCGTCGAGACCGAGGCCCCATGACGCTCCAGGTCGTCGCACAAGCTCTTGAGCATGTCGGCCAGCGGGAAAGAGAGATCGTCGATCGATTCAAGCTGCCAGTCGAACTCACGGTGCTGCTCAAAGACGCGTGGAGCCTCCCACGCCTCTAGGACCGACTCCGACTCCCCCCGCGCCAATTTTGACAAACGGGCGCCGCGATCCCCGAAGCGAGCCGTCAGTTCATCCGGGGAGAGCCGCGCTAGTTCTCCCACCGTCCGGACGCCCCACAACCCGAGCGTGCGGCTCTCATGCTCTTCAAGCGGCAGCATTCCCACCGTCAAGCTGTCGAGAAATCCGCGCACCTCGTCTGGATAGACGTGCGTGATTCCCGGCTGGGTCTGGGCCGCGGCGACAGCCGCAAAACGGTTGGGCGAGACGGCGATGTTGGCCGGCAGCCCCAATTGCTCGGCTTGCGCGGCCAACGCTCGAGCCGAGGCATGGACGTCGCGCAGCCCGCTCATATCGAGCGCCAACATGCCGGGACCGGTACTCTCGACTCGTGGCGTAACCGTCAAAGCGGCGTCAAGCAGTTCACGCTGAGCGCGATGTTCAGCCGCTTCATCACGCTCGGCGGCCAACAAGGGCGGCGCCTTCTCGCCGTTTGTCTGCGCAGCGATCCAACGCCCCTCAGCCTGCGCCAGCGTCATCCCCGGGCGTACGCCCGCCGCGCGTGCTGCCTGGTTGGCGGCGTCCACAACAACGCCAGGCGCCTTGCCGCTAAACACGACTGCCGCAGCCGCGGCGCTCGACGCGCTCCGACGCTGTTCCACCGCGACCGGAAAATCCGCCGCCCACAAGCACCCGTAGAGCTTCATCGACGGGTCTCCAGCAAGCAACTTGAAGAAGCCCGGCCCATGCCGCGGCGGCGACTTTCAAGCGAAGCCTCAAACGACGTGCCCGTCAAAAGCACAGAGGGACCGCGGCTGCCGCGCCAAGCCGCCGAGCGACGCTTGCAACGCAGCGTGCAGGCCGCCGTGCTGCCGGTGACATGTTCGCTCGCCAGCACCAGTACCGACGTGCGCCCCTGTGCGATCGCCTGCCGCAACCCAACCCACGGTGAACGCTGCATCTCGCGCAGCTCATTCACCGCCAGGCCGATCAAGTCGAGCACGATCCACTCAAACGCGGCCGAGGAAGCCAGGATCTTCGTCGCCTTCCATGCCTGCGCCGCCTGCGTCGGTCGACCAAAGCGCTGACCAGGAGCCTGGCGACGGGCGTTTGCCTTGCGCGCATTGCAACGAACCCACAACAAACGGTCGAGTTCAACGCCTGCCCGAGCCGCTCCCGCTGGATCAAAACCGTCCGATGCGTCCACATAAGCCGCCTTTTCGCCCCGTTGCGTGGCTCGCGCGGCTATCGATAGTCCCACGGAGGTGCAGCCCGCCGACAAATCGCCTAGACAAGCCACGATCTCACCCCGGGGAGCGCCGCCTCCCAAAAGGCGATCCAGCTCTGTAAACCCCGTCGGAACAGGGGGATAGCGTGCCGGATCAGGCGTCTTAACGGCAGATCCAAGACCTTGGCGGCGAAGAAGATTTTCGAGTTCTGAAACAGCTAAAGCAGACATTGTTTATTCGCTTTTTATTCGCCATGTCATTATGCTTCAGGGAAACTACGGGCGCAAGGGGGCTAGGACCTTCGTTTCCAATTCGGCAAGCTCTCGGAACCCCCGTACCAGTCTCAAAATGAACCACTTCGTCTATTGTTTTGCACCTTCCGGAAAGACAAACTGAGGCTTAAATTTTTCCAAACTCAGAGACGTCATCCATGCCCGAAACAAAGCCCGAACAATCCCACAAGAACGTCGCTTCCACGCTGTTCGCCGACACCTCAGAGAGCGCCAACTCCGGCGGTTCCGCCCTGTCGGAGTTCGGCAAATGGCTGCCCGAGCCGTCGTTTTTCCGAGCGCTGGCGGCCAATCCGCTGGTGTGGAAAGGTGCGGCCGTAGTCGGAGTGGTGTTCATTGGAATGCTGCTGTGGCCGACGGTTTCAGCTTCAATCTCGGCAGGGACGGAGAGCGTCTCAACCACTTGGAATCAGGCTCGGGAGTCTTTTACCGCAGCCGCCCCGGATATTCCGGGAGTCTCTCAGTTCACCAGCGAACGGGCCATGTACCGTATGGCGGCGGACTTCTCGGCCGCCGAGACGCTGGAGATTGCGGGCGAATCCTATCTGCTCGACGCACGCACCTCTGAACTCGAGGACTACCGGCTTGATCTGAACGTCGATCTCGCCGCCGGACCGGCGTCTTGGGTCGTCCGAGCCGCCAATGCAGACAACTACTACGCATTCCGCCTAGAACCTGGCCGCCGCCCGACTGACCCGCTCCAACTGACGCGTCAAGCCGTCATCGCTGGAACCGCAACTGTCGACGAGCCCGAGGCGATCGAAGTACCGGCCGAGTTGATCACGGACAGCGCTACGCAAGTCTCCGTAGTCCTGCGGAGACACACCATCACGACCTTGGTCAACGGCCAAGGAGTCGATTTCTGGCGGGAGCTCACCTTACGCAAGGGAGGCGTTGCAATCCAATCGGAAGGGGCGGTTCGCGACGCCGTCGTACGCGGCAATGAGGACGACTGGGGGCGCTTCCTCTATCGCGCCCGAGCAGCCTTTGAGAGCCTGGGCGAACAAATTGGCTAGCACCGCAGTCGTACCGAAAGGGCGGCCTCAAAACGACTGTCGTGTTACGCTCGACTCTTCAATCTTGCAGAGCGTTCACTCCTACTACGACGTCTATGGATACCGTTTCTCGCTTGAGGGCGACTGCCCGCAAGCATTGGACGGAGTCTTGTCTGATTTCGAGTTCTTCCAACGCGAATCCGTCGAGAATCCCCGCCGTATCCGCCTGATCCACGCGGAACCGCCGTTTGATTCCGCCCCTCCCCGCGAAGCGACGGTCTACACGCCGCGGAACGTCTCCTTCACGGACGACGGCAAGACGTACCTCGATTACAAAGGTCGAGCGCTCGGAGTCCACGACCCGGTCGCGCACGACTTTCAAGTCACGAGCCTCGACAAGGATCTGCTCTACGAGGCCGCCTATCTGTTTCTGCTGGCTCAGATCGGCGAGTTCCTCGACTCCAAACGTCTGCATCGTTTCCATGCCCTAGCGGCCAGCGTCAACGGCAAGTCGCTGCTGGTCTCGCTGCCGATGGGCGGCGGCAAGAGTACGCTGGCGGCGGAGTTGCTCAAGGACCCCGACATCAAGCTGCTTTCCGACGATTCGCCGTTCCTAGGACCCGACGGTCGTTCTCACGCCTTTCCGCTGCATATCGGCCTGCTGCCGGGCGGCCAGGAAGGACGTGCGAAAGACGACCAGCTGCGGGAAATCAACCGCATGGAGTTTGGTCCAAAATTCTTGGTCGGATACCGTCATTTCGCCGAGCGGGTCGTGCCTGACGCCGATCCTGGCTTTGTCTTCTTCGGCTCGCGAAATTTTTCTTACGATTGCACGATCGAAAAGATGTCGACCTACGAGGCCTACCGCGGCATGGCCGCTAATTGCGTCGTCGGCATCGGGCTGTTCCAGGGAATGGAATTCGTCTTCCAACGCTCCAAGTGGGCCTTGGTGGAGAAAGCTGCAATCGCCTGGTCGCGACTGCGCGTCAGTCGCCAAGTCATCAAGCGCTCCGGAGTCTACAAACTGTCGCTCGGCCGCTCGCATGAGACGAACGCAAAGACCCTGCTGGACTTTGTCCGCGCCCGGACTTGAGCGATCCTACCGGAGCTTTAGTTCCAGGCCGCAAGCGTGCTATCTTGGCCGCCTATGTGGCGTAGAACTCTATTACTCTCTCTCGTTTCGCTCCTGGCGGTTTGCGTTGCCGGGGCGGCCGATTTGGCGACCAAGAAAGCCCTGACGCTCGAAGTCGCCAAGGAGATTGCGGCGGCGGCCGAAGCCGAAGCCCGCAAGAACAACTGGAACGTCGCTATCACCATCCTTGACGACGGCGGCCACTTGCTCTACTTCCAAAAGATGGACGGCGTGCAGATCGGTTCGATCGAGGTCTCGCAACGTAAGGCCGCATCGACGGTCAACTTCAAACGGGCGACGAAGGTCTTTTCCGACGGCGTAAAGAACCGCGTGCAGTTGGTTTCACTCCCCGGCGCCTTCGCTTTTGAGGGCGGGTTGCCGATTACGCACGACGGCGAAGTGATCGGAGGAATCGGAGTGAGCGGCGTTACGGCGGAGCAGGACGGCATTATCGCCAAGGCCGGCGTCGACGCATTGCCCAAGATCCTCAGCCGTTAAATGGGCGGACCGATAGTCGCTTGCCCCCGCTGTGCGCGATCCGTCGCGCAGCAAGCGACCTATGAGATGCGCGGCCCTGAAGGGCCAGAGACGCGCTGCCTCAGGTGCGCAGCCAAGCATCCTTCCACGCTACGCCGCTCTGCAACTGTCGCGCTCGTCGTGGGGACTTTCCTGATCGCAGTCAACCAAGGACCAATATTGGTCGCCTCCGGACCTCTCCCAGCCGCATTGTGGTGGAAGATTCCGCTGACCTACATGACGCCCTTTTGCGTCTCTCTCTATGGTGCATTGTCGAACGCGAAGCGCCCCGCCTAAGCGCTCTACGGACCGACCTCGATAAAGACCTCGGCCTGAGTCGCCGTATTGTCGGCGCGAATGATGAGCGCGTAGCGCCCCGGCGCCAAATTGTCCGGCAGACGGATATTGAACTGTTCCATTCCGAGCAAGTTCGGCGCAGCTCCGGCATAGAGCACGTTCCCAGACGGCAGGGCGACGCCGTCCAACTCGACGGTAACGGCGGCGTTGATCAACGGCAGGTCGTTAGGATCTAGATTCGCCAATTCGCCCGGACCGAAGTCCGGCGTCGTCGCACCGAACCCGGTGCCGAAGACCAGAATGACGTCGCCCGCGCGCGCCTGGACCGCGCCCGGAAACGCAGCTTCGGTGGGGGCGATGATCTGCCCCGTGACGCCGTTGACCGCAGCGGCGGGCCCTTCTCCAAACGGCCAAGGCCGTCCTCCGCCGCCGAAGGTAAACAGGCCGGGGGCGAGCGAGGTCAACGACGCCGTCACGGCCGCGCTACGAATCTCACTGTTGCCTTCCTCGCGATTGATCACGGCTTGGACCTCAGCCGTCTCCGCCCCCGGCGGGAACTCAGGAGTCTCGAAATTGACCTGCGTCTCGTTGACGAACAAGATGCGGCCGGGCCGCTCGTTCGCCACGCCGGGGAAACGGAAAACAACGCTCATGCGACTGAGCTCGTCCGGAACATTGCCGCGCACGTCAAAATCCGCCACTCCAACTTCCACGGCGACGCCGGGCGCGTTTAGGTTCGACCCGAACAGAGACGCCAACTGCTTCGGAGCCAAACGGCGCGGATCACGCTGAGGGGCCGCCGCACCGGCGACTCCGCCGATCGAGGGCGAATTTGTGGGAGCAAACAGCGAAGAGACCATCGTGGTCGCTGAAGCGTCGGACGCCGTCCCCTGATCCCCGTTGGCGGCCAAGCCTGAGGCCGCAAAAATCACTTCGCCCACGTCTTCCGACGGAGCAATCCAATTGAAGAAGAAGGCCTGCTGCCCGGCTCCGCCTCCACCACCGAGGTCGGCCCCGAGAGAAGTCTGTCCGACATATTGCGGCTCGCCCGGCGCGCAAGGAGCAAACGTCCCGTCCGGGCAGCGCACGGCGACAAAGCCGTTGACGGCCTCAAAGGTCCCGGCGGGGAGCGAGTTGTCGTCGGCGCGACGAGCCGTGAGCTGAAACCCCCAACGCTGGGCGGCGGGGTTCTCGAGCAATACACGAACCTCTTGCGTCGAGCCGGGCACGTAAGGGCCCACGTCGATTCGGACGCCGACCTCGCCCAGGCTGAGCGGCTGGGCGCTGTGGCAGCCCGCCCCGGAGCAGCTTCCCTCGCCGAATCCGCCGGTCCGGCCAACGGGCAGTCCGCTGTCGTTGGCGAGCAGCGGCAGGGAGCCGAGCAGGCCCAAAAGGATCGCAAGAATACGCATGATAGAAAGATCTCCTCAAGCGAAGCCGTTCGGGCGCCCGGCTAGGCACAAATCCCAGCAACGAGTCTACCCGAGGTTCGCGAATTCGGGAAGGGCTTCCCGCTACGCCAGCAGTTCTTTCACCACGTTTCCGTGCACGTCCGTCAATCGGAAATCGCGGCCCATATGACGGTAGGTCAGCTTCTCGTGATCAAAGCCCAGGTTGTGCAGTAGAGTCGCCTGGAGGTCATGCACGTGGACGCCTCCTGAAACCGTCTTCAGGCAAAGCTCATCCGTCTCGCCATGCGTATAACCGGACTTGAAGCCGCCGCCCGCCATCCACATCGAGAATGCGTGCGGATGGTGGTCGCGGCCGGCGTTGGCGGCCTCTTCCGGCTTACGAATCTCGACCATCGGCGTGCGGCCGAACTCGCCGCCCCACACCACCATCGTGTCCTCCAGCAAGCCGCGTTGCTTGAGGTCTTTGATCAGGGCCGCCGAAGGCTGGTCGATCTCTTCCATGCGGCCGGGCAGTTTGCGATTGAGGTAGGTGTGGTCATCCCAGGAGGCGTCCATCATCAGCACCGAGCGGACGCCGCGCTCGACCAAACGCCGCGCCAACAGACAGTTCGTCGCATATTGGCGTCGATGCTCGTTGTCGCTCTCAATGCCGTACATGGCGAGCGTCTCGGGCGACTCGTCGGAAAAGTCGAGCAGATCCGGCGCTTCCATCTGCATCCGGAAAGCAAGCTCGTAGTTCTCAATGCGGGATTGGATCTCGTCGTCGCCAGTTTGCTCGTAGCGCAGGCGGTTCATGTCGCCCACAAAGTCGAGCGTCTCGCGCTGCGTGGTGCGGCTCACGCCGGGCGGGTCGGAGAGATAGAGAATCGGATCGCCTTGGTTGCGAAAGATCGTGCCTTGGTAAACGGACGGCATGAAGCCCGAGGAAAAGTTCGTCGTGCCGCCCGATGTCCCCTTCCCGGAACTCAGCACGACGAATCCAGGCAAATTCTCCGACTCCGACCCGAGCCCGTAAAGAGTCCAAGCTCCCAGAGTCGGACGCCCGGGAACGATCGCGCCGGTGAAGAGCAAGAGCTGGCCGGGGTGGTGATTGAAGGCGTCAGTGTGCATCGAGCGGACGAGCGTAATGTCGTCGGCGACCGATCCCAAATGCGGCGCCAGCTCGGAGATCCGCATCCCGCTCTCGCCCCAGTTCTGAAAGGCGAAGCGGCTGCCCATGACCTTCGCCGTCGGCTTGATGAAAGCCAGCTTCATGTCTTTGGTCATCTCGGCCGGGAGCGACTTTCCGTCCCATTTAGCGAGTTCGGGCTTCTCGTCGAAGAGTTCGTACTGGCTCGGCCCGCCCTCCATAAACATGTAGATGACGTGCTTCGCCTTGCTGGGGAAGTGCGGCTGTTTGGGGGCCAACGGCGAGTTGGAGTTCGAAGTCGCGGCGGTGAGACCATCCGCGGTCAGCAGATCGCCCAGGGCCGCCATGCCCAACCCTCCGGCGGCGGTGCGCAAGAACTCGCGGCGGTTGGCGGCTGCGCGGCGACGAACGAACTCAGGATCGGGAAGCGGCACGGAGACTAGTGTAGACCTCCCGCGCCGCCGTGTGAACTACAAACAACCCCGTTAGGGCCACGGATCGCCCGCGCCTTTTTGGATCATCGGGGCCGGGAGAAACGTCTCACGAACGCCGTCCCGCCACACAACGCCGAGTCGATCGCCTTCTTCGAGAGCTCCGAACTCTGCGACCGGTTCCGAGGAGCTGAGATAGCTCCCGTCTCGATGGATGCGTCTCCAAGCGACCACCACTCCCTCCCGAACCAAGGCGACCCGCGCCCCGGTCGACGAGCCCTCGATCCGCACCCGAAATCCACGTGCAGCAGCTTGGTTCAACAGCAAGGAGGCGGGACCGTTGTTGTTGTTGACCACGATGTCGGTATCGCCGTCCAGATCTAGATCGCCGAAGGCGGCCCCGCGTCCCACAAGCAACTGCTGATAGGCCGGACCAGCCCGTTCCGTCACTTCGACAAATCGTTGCGAATCGAACCGGAAGAGCAGATTGGTCTGGCGGTACGGATAGGGGTCGCCTCTTTGAGACTCGACGATTGTGACGCCTCCGTTGGCGACAAACAGATCGAGAAGTCCATCGGCATCGTAGTCGAAGAAGCGCATGCCGAAACCGGTAAATGGCGTGGACGCCCCGCCGAGTCCATAGCGATTGGTCTCATCCCGAAACTCGCCGCGCCCGTTGTTGAGATAGAGCGTATTCGTCTCTTGCGCGAGATGCGTCATGAACAGGTCTTCGTCGCCGTCGCCGTCAAAATCAGCCGCGGAGACCCCCATGCCCGCTTCAGGCAATCCGTCTGCGTTGTAGGCGGCGCCGGCCATCAACGCCGTATTCTCAAACGTGCCGTCTCCCTGATTCATCCACAGTTGATTCGCCGTTCCGTCATTGGCGACGTAGAGGTCCGGGAGCCCGTCGTTGTCGAAGTCGGCCGCGGTCACTCCCAATCCGTTGCCGAAGGCCGCCCCAAAACCGGCCGGGGAGGAGACGTCGGTAAAAGTGCCGCCGTCGTTGCGCAGCAGCCGGTCGGGCGCGGGACGGTACACGGTGGGCGCGCAATAGTCCCTCGCCCCGGCAGGGTCAAAGCAGTCTTTGTTGTTGCGCGGCGTAAAGTCGACGTAGTTGGTGAAAAACAGGTCGAGATCGGAGTCGGAGTCGTAGTCGAAGAACGTCGCCGAGGTGGACCAGCGATCGTCGGCAACGTCCGGGGTGGTCGCGTCGACAAAGGTCCCGCCGTCATTGCGATAAAGGCGATTGGCGCCGACGTTCGAAACAAACAGGTCGGGATCTCCGTCGTCGTCGTAGTCCCCGACCGCAACCCCCATGCCGTACCCCGTGTCGCCGAGATTCGACGCCTCCGTCTGGTCGCTGAACCGCAGCTCGCCCGATGGATTCCGCTCATTGCGAAACAAGCGATTCGGACCGGCGCTCTGCACGAGATAGACGTCGAGATCGCCGTCTCCATCGTAGTCCAGAAGCGCAACGCCGGAACCCATGATCTCCGGCATCAAGAACTCGCCCGACAGTCCGGGGTCGTGTACGAAGTCCAATCCGGCCGCCTCGGCGCCTTCCGCAAAAAACGCAGCCGACGAGGGCGGCTCAGTCTCCTCTACCGGCGAACAGGCAAGGGCGCCCGCAAAGACAACGACTGCGAAGGAAACGGGAAATCGCATGCTCATGGGAGTCGGGCGAGGTCGCGGTCAAGCGCCTCGGCCAGCACGGTTTGACCGTAGGAGAGGGCAAGCTGCTTGGCCTCCAAGGCGTAGCGGCGGGCGGCTTCACGATTCCCGCCGAGCGCGTAGGCGCCGGCTAGTCCCTGCAAGAACTCCGGCGATCGTTCATCACGCGGCTCGATCGATTTCTTGATCTGCTCGACGGCTTCTCCAGTGCGCCCCAGGCCGACCAACAGCCGTCCGAGGTTGAAGTGCGCCAGCCGATAGCCCGGTCGCGCGGCGAGAGCCTGCCGATAGCGGCGCTCCGCCTCCGCCATCCGTCCGGCGCCCTCCAGCATCTGCGCCAAGTTGTGCAACGATCCCGCGTGGCGGGGGTTGGCCTCGAGCGCCCGCCGGAATGCCTTTTCGGCCGCCGCATAGTCCTCGCGGAGAAACTGGACGACTCCGTAGTTGTAGTGCAACTCGGCTCCGCTCTCGCCCAACTCGACGGCCGCCTCATAGTGGGATTGGGCTTGATCGAAATTGCCGGCCTTGCCGAAAAGAATCATCAAATTGACGTGCGCCTGGGCCAAAGACGGATCGTCGGCAAGAGCAAGCCGCAGCTGCTCCGCCGCCTCCTCCATGCGTCCGGATTGCTCCAACTCGGCCGCGCGTGCCAACCGGGCAACCGGGTCGACGCGCAGCGATTGGACTTGAGCCCGCAGCGGGTCGTCCGAGGGCGGCTCCGCACGCGGGTCGGCCTCGTACAGCGCCAAGTGTCGCGCGGACTCTTCCAGGTCGCCGGCGTCACGCAAGGCAAGCGCGAGTTCATAGTGCGCAGCCCCGTACTCGGGCGCTGCATCCACTGCCCGCTGGAAGGTCCCCAGCGCCTCCGCGCCCTGTCCGGAGCGAGCCTGCAGCCGTCCCAGCGCGACCAGAGCGCGCGGGTCGCGAGGATCGCCGGCCAGAACGGACTCCAAAGCGGCGCGAGCGCCCTCCAGGTCGCTCGTCTCCATCAACGCCTCGGCAAGGAGCCTGCGCGCCGGGTCGAATTCGGGGTCGATCTCTAGAGACGCTTCCAACGGCTCAATCGCGGCTGGAAAATCCCCCCGAACCGACTCAACCGCGCCTAGCAGATAGTTCCAGCCCAAGGCGCCGGGATCGAACGCCCGAGCCCGCTGGTAGAGAGTACGCGCGGAATCGAGCTGTTGATAGGCGTCCAGCAGCATGCCGAGCCGCCCGTTCAGCTGGGCGTCCTCGGGCGTCGCCTGCAGCCGCGCAAGAAGCGATTGCGCCTCGGCCAACACGGGCCCTTTGAACTGGCCCAGTCGAATTTCGGGCAGCGGGGGGGCCTCCGGAGGCGGCGGCGGTCCGGTGCATGCCGCGGACAGCAAAGCCGCGCAAATGAGCATTCCTCGCATGCGGACCCCATTTTGGCACGGCCGGAGCGGAGCAAGCGGGCCCGCGCCGCTAGAATAAGTCGAATGCGCGCCGCCTGCCTTCTCGTCGCGATCCTGGCCCTTTGCGGCTCCCTCCGCGCGGAGGACCATCCGCTGGAGCTCGCGGTCGCCGCGCTGACGGCGAACGACTATCCCACGGCCGTCACGCACCTGGAAGCGGCGCTGGCCGAGGACCCGGAGCACATCGAGGCGCGCTTCAACTTGGCCTTCAGCTATACCCAGCTCGGAGATCGCTCGAAAGCCGTCGAGCAGTACGAGAAGGTGCTCGCGCTCAAGCCCGACCTGCCGCAGGCACGGGCGAACGTCGGCATCCTCCTGCTCGAGTCCGACCGCCCCGCCGAAGCTGCCGCTCATTTTGCGGCATTGGCCGAAATGCGGCCGGAGGAAGCGGACCCGCACTTCTATCTAGCCCATGCCTTGGCGAGGTCGGATCAGCCCGCCGAGGCAATACCCGCCTTCGAGAGGACCATTGAACTCGATGCGGGCAGAGCGGAAGCCTACCTGGGCCTGGGACGGGCGCACGCGCGCCTCGGAGCTTGGGACGCCGCGGTTCCCGCCTACCTCAAGGCCGCCGAACTGGACGCGGAGCGGGCCTCCGTCGTGCTGGAGATCGCCGAGGCTCTGGAGCAAGCCGGCAGGACGGATCAGGCGATCGAACTGTACGCAACCTACTCCAAGGCGCACCCCGAAGACGCCGCCGTCCTGGAGCGGACCGGCTTCCTGCTGCTCGATTCCGACCGGGGAGAGGACGCGATCGGGTTGCTCGAAGAGGCGGTTCGCCAATCGCCCACATCCGCAAACCGGGTCGCGCTCGGAGAAGCCTACGGCCGGGCCGGAGAGACCGAGAAAGCCTTTACGCTTTGGGCCGAGGCCGCCGCTGCCGATCCGGGCGCAATCGAGATTCGAATGCGACTCGCGGCGGGACTCCTGAAAGCGGGTCGCTGTATCGAAGCGGGACCGCACTTTATCGCGGCGACCCGCCTCGACCCCAAACGCGCCGAGGCCTGGAACGGACTCGCGCTGTGCCTCTACACGGTCGACAATTTTCCAGCCGCGCTGGACGCCCTGATTGAATCGGCGAAACACCAGGCGCCGCTTCCGGGAAACCTCTACCTGCGCGCGATCGTCGAAGATAAGTTACATCTATTCGAGGAGGCCAAGGCGAGCTATGAAGCCTTCCTGGCCGCAAAGCCGGATATGGAGGACGAAGTTTGGAAGGCCGAACAACGCTTGAAAGTCGTCGACAAGATTCTGGAGAAGCGATGACCCGGCGCGCGGCCTTCCTGCTGGCGGTCGGCGCCGTCGGCCTGCGCGCGGCGGACCCCGTGCCGGCGAGCCTAGAGGCCGTGCTGGGCGAGCCGGACCTGGAGAAGCGTTCACGAGCCGCCGTCGAGTTCGCGCTCTCACGCATTGAGACGGTGCTCGCCCACTACGTCGAAGGCAAACCCGACGAAGCCCGTGCGGAACTGGAGCAGATGGTCACTGCCGCTGAGACCTGCGTCGAGGCCTTGATGCAAACGGGCAAGAATCCGCGCAAGAAGGCCAAACCGTTCAAGCGCGCTGAAATCGGCACCCGCCGCCTGATTACCGACCTGGAACGACTACGCAAGGATCTTACGTTTGAAGAGCGTCCGGATCTCGACCCGATCATCGCGCGTCTCGAGGCGATCAACAAAGATCTGCTCGACGCCATCATGCAGAAGAAGAGGTAGCTATGCGTCGCATCCTATCGCTAGGCGTCTTGCTCTCCGTCACGCTCTCGGGGCAAGAGTTCTTCGGCCAGCGCGACTTCTTGACCGAGCACGAGATCAACATCATTCGCGAGGCCCAGGAGCCGGAGCACCGGATCCCCGCCTACCTCGAGTTCGCGGCCCTGCGACTGGAGCTGGTGCGCCAGCTGATGCTCAAGGAAGAGACGGGCCGCGGCGGCAAGATCAACCGAAACCTGAAGGAGTACGGACGCATTCTCGAGGCGATCGACATGGTGGTCGACGACTCGCTCGTACGCGACAAGCTTTTGGACGAGGAGACCCTCATCGCGCCCATGATCGAGCGGGAGCGGGGCTTCCTGGCGTCTCTGAGCAAGATTGAAGAAGCCGATCCCGAAGACCTGTGGCGCTTCGAGTTCGTCCTGGAAGACGCCATCGAGATCACCGAGGACAGCTTGGAGATGACCGAGGGCGACCTCATGGCCCGCAAAGAGCGGATTCTGGAGAGCGACGACGCCGAGCGCGCCGCCCGCGAAAAGAAGATGTCCGACGCGCGCCGAAAGGAAGTCGCCAAGGTCAAAGAGAAGGTGCGCGTGATGGAAGAAAGGAGTCGCGGCCCCAGCCTTCTCAAGGAGGGCGAGACCGTGGATACGGCCAACGATCCGAGCCTCCTCGATCCACGTCCCGAGAAGAAGAAGCGCAAGAAGAATTAGCCCCTGATCAACTCGGGCCGAGCAGCGCGCCCCCTGTGTTAGATTAAGCCTCAGGGGCCTATGCCCCGACCCTCAAAGCGCGGAGAGGTGGCTGAGAGGTCGAAAGCAGCGGTTTGCTAAACCGTCGTAGGGTTTAAAACTCTACCGGGGGTTCGAATCCCCCCCTCTCCGCCAGATCCCTTCTTGAGTTATTGAGCGTCTGATTCCTGGCCATTCCGCCGGTTTGACCCCACCTCCGTGGAAGACATCGTTAGGCGAACGTCGGCTCCGGCCAAGAACTCTACGCGCATGACATCTGGAGGGCTTCAGCCCCCGGGAGGAAAGCAGTCCGTCATCATGTGGATTTGTACTTGTAGATGCGATAGCCGTCTTTCTGATCGAATCCGTCTAGGTCCCAACCTTTCGCTAGTACAGCATCGGTGATCACAGCCATGGTAATACCCATAGAGTCGTTAATTTTGTCAGCGATCGGAAGCAAGAAGTCTTCCGGCGGTCCGGAATACTGTTCGATTGCTTGTCGAGCCGCATCGACCTTGGTGAAGGGATTCATGAGAGTTGGGTAAGTAAGAGTTCAACAAAAAAGAGAGGGCCGCGCCGAAGCGCGACCCTCTCGGTTGAAAGGTTGTTCTGACCGCGACTAGAAGCCGAGGCGCAGACCGAAGCGGAAGAACCGCTGGTCAATGCCTTCACGACCCGTGTTGCGGATGCCCGTGGCCAGCATGAAGCTGCCCGACGTGACGTTCCCTTGCGGGTTCGAGAAGTGCGGCGTGTTGGTCACGTTGAACATCTCGGCGCGGAACTGCAGGTCGACGCGCTCGTTGACCTGGAACTTCCGGAAGAGGCCGATGTCCATGTTGAAGACGCCGGGACCCGGGAGCGTGTTCACGCCGCAAGTACCGAAGCGCGCGCCCTCAGGCTGCGCGAAGGCGCCCGGATCGTAGAACTGCCCCGAACCGCCGACGATGCCGATCTTGTTCGGCTCGCCGATGCAGTCGGCGACTTGGCCGGAGCCAGGTGCGTTGAGGTCGCCGCCGTTACCGCTGACGGTGAACGGTTGACCCGTGTAGAGGCTCATCAGGTTGTTGAATTGCCAGCCGCCCAGAATCCAGGCGCCGGGACCGGACGTCACCCACTTCTTGCCCTTGCCGAACGGCGACTCGTAGACGCCGTTCATCTGGAAGTTGTGGCGGATGTCCTGATCGGCCGGACCGTAGTTGCGGTGGTAGAGCCAGGGGATACCGAAGCCTTGCGTACCGGCGCCGGAATCCTCGTTGGTGTACGCACGCGTGTGCGCCCAGGTGTACGCGAAGTTCATCTGGAAGCCGTTGGAGAAACGGTGCTCCAACTTCGCCTGCAGCGAATCATATTTCGGCGTACCGAGGCTGCCGTGGTTGCGAACCGCGACCGTCTTGTTGTCAAACACGTCGGTGTTCAACTGACGACCCGCGTTGCCGAAGCCGATTTGGCCCCAGTTCCGCTCCAGACGAGCCAACTGGTTGGTGGAGCGCGTCGCGACGTAGCCGACGTTTCCGATCCAGTTTCCGGGGAAGCGGTGCTCGACCGTCAAGTTCCACGACTGGATGTAGCCGCGAATCGCGTTGGTGTTGTCGAAGTAGTTGACCGCGGCCGTGCGGGGCAGCACCAACGTACCGCCGGAGATATCCGGCTCGGAGACGACGGGCAGACCGTCGGACAGCGTCGTGCCGTAGCGGAAACCGCTGGCGTTGATGTTGTCCACCTGCATGATCGGGAAGTTGGTACGCAACGGACGCGCCCAGTTGAACGGATCGACCGTGATGCCGTAGCCGGTACGAACGACTGTGTTGCTGGTCGCGCGGTAGGCGAGGCCAACCCGAGGAACGGTCATCGACTTTCCGACGTTGATGCCGCAGTCTTCCGGCTGTCCGCCGGCGCCGCAGACGACGATGTCGTTCGGGTTGCCGGAGACGCCGCTGGCGTCGTCGAAGATGAACCGCTCCAAACCGCGCTCCTTGCGGGTCGGGAACGGATAGATCTCGTGACGGACTCCGTAGGTCATCGTCAACTTGTTGTTGATCTGCCAACGGTCGCGAATATAGAAGCTGAACAGGCTCGTACGGGTCTTGTAACCGTCTTCGTTGAACTGCCAGATCTTGCCCGAGTCTTCAGAGGCGCCGAGCAGGAAAGAGCTGAAGCCGTTGTAGTCGGTCGCGCGCGAATCGGTCGCCGCGTTCAAGCGAGTCGTGTTGTTGCGGAAGCGGAAACCGCCGGAAGCCGGTCCCAACGAACCGGAGAATTCCGGCTGGTTGTGGTTGAGGCTCTGGTAGTAGATATCCGTACCGAAACGAACGTTGTGAGATCCCTTCGTCCAGTTGCCGTTGGCCACGTACTGCCACTGCGGGTCCGAACGGAAGTACGGCATGAAGTTGTTGGAGATGCCCAACTGCTCAAAGCCGTCGATGCGGAAGCGAGGCATGCCGCCGTCAATCTTGCGGTTGGAGGCCAGCCCAGGAATGCCGAGGTCGCCGCCGACGTTGACGTCCAGGTTGTCCTGCTCGACGTTGGTGTCGACGAAGGTATAGCCGAAGTAGGCGTCTACGACGAAGTTCGGCGTGGCGACGTACGTCGTCGACAACGTTCCGGAGTAGGTGTTGCCGAAGCCGCGGCCCGGGTTCGAGTTCGTCGCGTGGAGGCGGTTGCCGCCCAGCCCGCCGAAGACCTGACCGTTCAGCATGCGGTAATCCAACATCGAGAAGCGGACGAACGACGTCAGCTTGTCGGTGTGGTTGAAGTTGGCCTTGGAGTCGATCGTATCGCGGAAGAACGACGTCGAGCCGCCGGCGATGTAGTTGCGGCTGAGGCCGAAAACTCCTTGACCGGCGATGTTGGGAAGCGGGTATTGGGACCCGAGCAGCCCGTTGGTCAAGATGCCGTTGACACGCGGATCAATCCGGTTCTGCGGAATCTGCATGTTCGGGAAAGCGGCCCGGCCGGCGCCGTTGTCTGCGTTAGGAGCCGAGAACGGATCGTAGATGTTGCAGTTCCACTCGCCGCCGCAACGTCCTTCCTGCAAGACGCCCGACATGTCGCCGGTACGCATGGCCGCGCTGCCCACGTCGACAAAGCGCTGCGAGTGTTGCGACTCGCGCGTGCCTTCGTAGCTGAAGAAGAAGAAGGCCTTGTTCTTCACAATCGGTCCGCCGATGGTGCCGCCGAACTGGTTGTAGATGAACTTTGGCTTCGGCTGCGTGCGATCGGAGTTCCAGGGATAAGCCTGGATCTTCTGGCTCGTGTGGTACTCGAACGCAGAGCCGTGGAACTCGTTGGTTCCGGACTTGATGGTCAAGTTGATGGCGGCGCCGCCGGCGAGGCCCTGCTCGGCGTCGAACGAGCTGGTCACGACGTTGACCTGCTCAATCGACTCAAGAGCCGGGTTGTAGCCGGTCATGTGAGGCACCCAGATGTTAGTCGACGAAGCGCCGTCGATACGGGTGTTGTTGTTCGAACGCGACGTACCGTTGACCGAGAAGCGCACGGCGCGCGACGGGTTGGTCGGCACGGAGTGAGCGTTCGCCGGCGGCGAGAAGCCGGGCAGCGTCACAAAGAGCATCTGATAGTTGCGGCCCAAAGGAACGGGAACGTTCTTGAGCTGCGTCTCGGTCACGGTTTGGGCGACCTGAGCGGTATCGGTTTGCAGCGTGGCCGCTTCGCCGGTGACTTCAACGATCTCGGTCACTTGACCGATCTCGAGAACCACGTCGACGCGGGCCAAGTTGTTGCTGGCGACCGCAATGCCGGCCTGACGACTGGTTTGGAAACCGTCGGTCGACACTTCGACCGTGTAGTTACCGGGAGCGATCGACTGGAAGAGGTACAGACCTACTTCGTTGGTCGAGCCGGTACGGACAGCGCCCGTATTTTCGTTGGTCAACGTGACCGTGGCGCCGGGAATGGCGGCCTGAGTCGAGTCGGTGACGTTGCCGGTGAGCGAACCCTGGATCAACTGCGCCGAGGCAGTCGGAGCCAGGGCGAGGAGGACGGCGAGGCTCAAAGCCGCAGCCGTCCAGGCCAAATTGCCCCTAAAACTCACTTTTATCTATCTCCTTCAGCAGGCCGAAACCCGCCGTCTTCATGGGGACCCCTGAATCAGGAGGACTAAGCTCCTCCCGCGCTGCTGCAGTCCCCAAAACTGTCGCAACGCTTTCCGCCCAAAGGCGGATTGAATGGCGGTTCAACCCCTAAGCCGAAACCACCACTGGCCATTATAGGCGGGGCGATTGGGAGACACAACCCCACAATTAACGATATCGAGTTGAAAGCCCGGGGTAACCAGTCCGACAAAAGTGCCGCCCTGGACATCGTGCGAGCGACATCGGCTTGTGGGTGGGTCGTCCTTTTGGCGGCGGCCGTATGGCTCACTGCCGGCGAGGCGCCGTCGGACTGGCCCCAATGGCGCGGACCGTTGCTCAACGGAAGCCAGCCGAACGCACGAGACTTACCT